>JAABUK010001921.1_pt1 | contig 38383 bp, 49 predicted proteins | sample 5559141 | NCBI WGS metagenome assembly JAABUK01 (sample SAMN10711869, study PRJNA513367) | rock metagenome | isolation source: Antarctica rocks | place: Antarctica: Victoria Land, Pudding Butte nord | collected 2016-01-03 | reverse complement strand
AGCAAGATCATATGCAGGTTTTCAAGTTCGTTCTAGACTGTCTTGATGTTTTCCACATTTGACCTTCGTCTTCTTCTATATGTGATCAGACTTGCTGGCTGGCTAAAGCATTGTAATCTCTCTCTCTGGCAATCTGCATTCTCCGTCAGTGCCGCGTGCTTGCGGCTCAGCAACGGCAAGCTTTAACAGCAGTCTAGAGGGAAACAAAGAACACAACAGGCATCAGCATCAGCAGCAGCAAACACAGGGCTCATGCCAAAGCTTCAGGATTGGCTGGCAAAGGCGGAGCAAGGGGAAACGGTATACTTGCTAGCGTCAAGTGGCTTTGACACATATGATAGTGAACTGCTAGTTAACCAAACAGGCTCTACACAATCACAAAAACATCATCATTTCGCAAGACGCCTTTGGGTACAGGCACAGCAAGACGGCCACCCTGCAGCTGTGGAGCCACCAGTTGAACATGTTCATGCAGATAGACAACAAACACAGGACTTCGTCAACAGGAAAGCTTGCTGATCAGTTATGACTGGTGCATCCTCACTGCACTGTGTTGCACCAGCCTTTGCGACTGTTGTTGCTGCATGATCATGCAGGGTAATGCACCATGGCCAGAGGCTGTTGCGGCATCCTGATGGCACCCTACAAAGCAGCATGCCAACACCCAATCCTTATGCTGTGGTAAGACCTGACATGTTAGTGGGGAAAAAATCTTGCCTCAGTCACATGTGGCAGTGACCTCGCCAGCTTTCAGTCCTATGCATATTATCGAAAATGCAGGTCGCCAGAAAGAGCTGGAGGAATCTGGTTGACCATTCAGGTGGTGACCCACAACCTACCAAAACAGGTATCAGACAGCAACAGACAGTATGCGCTTTCATGGCTGCAGCCCCAAAGCATGCTGCGCAGTAGAGTGTTAACTCATGTTCCTTGAGATATGGAATCAATTTGTCCCTCAAAGACCGCATGGCACTTTTGGGATCCATAGGTGAACGGATGGTTTTGTTGCATACAAGTTTGCCATCGGCTTTGGCCGCAGTATGATGCCCACAGCTTGGGGGCGTGTATTCTTATGGACCACCTGTCGTTAACTAGGCCCCTGGGCAACAAGCTTATCTTAGTCCAGCATGAAATTGTGTGTTCAGGGTTGCTCCATGACACCTCCTGGGAAGGCTCGCAGCTGCTCACAGACACAGACCCATTGGCAGACTCGCTACATCCATTCAACAGCTTTCTGGCTTGTATTGATTTGCCTCTGACAATCCCACAGAAGTGAACGCTGTATGTCAAACATGCCAGCTGTAGGCCTCACGTGCTGCATGGTATAAGCCTTTCATGCTGTAAGTTTGAGCAGCACTTGGAAGACAAATCATCAACTACTGTTACTGTGATGATTGCTGCAAAAGAAAGTGCCAGTTGCACCAGTGGTATGAGCTTTATTTTGAGACAGTGGAAGTACACACAGAAGCAAGGTCTCTGTTACAAGGCAAGGAATTATGATACAATTTACTTATTGTTGACAAAGTTGGCATGAAAGATGGTTATCAGCAAGTCTAACAGTTGCACTTAGCTGCAGATTGGCCAGACAAGGGCAGCACAATGACAAGAGTCATGACCAGTCTACACAGCCCAAAGACATGACGTGGACTTATCCCCGCGCAGATGCACAAGAAAAGATACCACAGCTGACGCCTCTCTCAGCTTGACTTAACGTCAAGGCCTGCTGTGCTTGGAGCTGTCTTGATCAGTTGGGGCAAGCAGTGCTCCAATGGCCTGGTTGCCCGCATTTGTAACAGGCTCCAGTGGCAGCAGCCCCCCCTGTTCCCCCACCTCTGCCCCCACCCCCACCTCCGCCTTTGCTACCACCATACCCTGAAGAACCACCATAGCCCCCTCCATACCCTGAAGAACCCCGACCCCCATAGCCTCTGCCCGCACCACCCCCACCCCCACCGCCTCCTCTACCACCACCTGAGCCTGGATTGGGGCAGTCGCGAGACCAGTGACCTTCTTGACCACATTTGAAGCATGCACCGCTACCACCACCACCACCACCGCCTGCTACGCTGCCACCACCAGCACCACCCGCATCTGCAGTCACACAGCTCCCTGTCAAGCATTGGGTACAACATGGTGCCACATCATGACACGCTGCATGGCCAAGCGCACATGCCCTTTAATAATTTGATAATTTACAGGCATTCCAGCTACCGTAGTCATTTTAATGTGAGTCGGATTTTATATAGGGTCGCGACTTTTTCCGGCCGTCATTACCATCTGTATTTACGGTTTGTAACGTCATTCGCACTGTGTAATGGGCATGTAATGACGGTTGGGCAAAAAACAATTGTTTATTTGATCGACCAACATTAAAATGACTACGGTAATCGTTTTTTGCCAGGTACCTACTAGGTGTGCCTAAACCCTAGTCCTGTGAGCCAACATGCCTTTTCTGAAAGCAAAAAACAGATAAACAAAGTAGAAGTAATGCAATGCTGTCGTACATGCAGCATTAGCACACCATTCCTAGTACATCTGCCCAGGCGTCTTTCAGCTTGAGTTGTCACTGTGAAATAGGCATTTGTCTGAAAATCTTGATGTTTCTGAATCCCACAGAGGATCCCATGTACTAATGCAACTTTGCAAAATGCCAAAGTCAAAAGCACATTTGGTAATCAGCAAACATCTGCAGCCTGCTGGGGCACTTACTAGGGCAGTCTCGTGACCAATGACCAGCTTGACCACACTTGAAACAAGTGTCAGAAGATGGTGCTGCTCCTCCTGTCCCTGCACCCATCTTTGTTGGAGAGCTGTAAGTATGGGCCGCATAGGGTGCAGCTGCTGGAGGGGGCCTTGTATATTGCCCACCCCCACCACCCCTGCCTATGTACGCAGCACAAGCTGCAGTGAGTTCCTGCTGAAAGGTTGCACAGATGCATTGATTCCCCTGAGTCAGCAGCATGAAACATCACAGTGCGCCATCAAACACAGCCCCAAAGTCAACAGAAAGATCAGCGTCCCTGATGTAACTTGGGTCACACAGGTACATGCATACAGCTCTTTGACATACAGAAATGTCCTTCTGCAAGACAATTCTGATGCATATTATAGATCTTGATTCGAACATATCTGGGACTGGTGTCAAGCGTTTTTTCTTGAGGGAGGTATGTCACGCATGCACACACACTTCATGTCAGGTTGTAGACAGCAACAAATAGTGACCTGCAGATGTTGGTGCTTGCTGACCCAGTTCATCTGCCCATTGGAAGAAGCGGCACTGCCCTTCCTCCTGAGCCTTTGGGCACCTGTTACAGTTAACAGTTGCATCAAATGCATTCACTGGTCACAGTTGGTTTTCATATGCAGATGTGGTCCTTGCCAACAAAAGTGGCAAACAAGCTAGCAAACGTTCATACAGGCCTACAACCAGTGTGTCAAGCACAAATGACGTAGCACCTAGCACATGTGCACAGCACCTGTCCTTCAACCTTCTTTAGCCTCTGGATACAAAATCGTTCGTGCAAGAATAGGTCAGATTGGAAGAGTCAGATGGCGTAAGGCAAACAAGAATAATGTCTTGCTTTGCGAGGCCATTGTGCTGACCTGTAGAACCAGCGCCCATCATTCTTGGCAGTCTTAGCCATGATGTAAGAGCACTGCAAGTTGCAACTGCAGTTCAGAATCTCAGGAGGTTGGACACCTCCTGGTGATGTGGGGGCGCCCCCAAAGCCCTGCTGTGGGCCCTGCTGATAAGATGCTGGAGCATGATTGGTATATGGTGAAGGGGCAGCCACCCCAGCGTCAGTGTTGCCAGCATCATCAAACCCAAAGTTGCCATCAAAGTCATCTCCTGCAGGAGTGCAGCAACTGTGAGAGCAGCCTTCAACAAGCAAGGCTTTCCTGCAGCTTGAACAATGGCATGTCTTTACTCAGAGGCAAGTTGAGAAGTGGTTGCCCTCAGATGCAGCATCTGAAAGCACCAGAGGCAACAGCACTCACGTCAAGCTCTGAAACAAATGCTAAAGTGAAAGCATAATGTGCGCTACATCAACATCTGTATTGTGGTGCTGCATGAACCAGCAGCAGCTCCCTGAACAGGCCAAGGCACAAATAATGGCAAACCAAGGCATGAGCATCAGGATGATTGAACCTATTGGCGTGGACGCTGCAATTGTGTCATGCGGCTGCCAGATCTGCCCTTCGACGTCAAGCATGAGCTCACCTTCATCAGCAAAGACGCCTGAGCCTCCTGCAGCTGCTGCGGGAACGCCCTGTGATGTGTTAGATGTCCAGTTGCCATGTGGGTTTCCTCCCTGAGGGCTTGAAGGCTGCCGTGCTGCAGGCCCAGGTTGCTGCTGTGGGGCTATTGGGCCGTTGCCAAGCTCATCCTGCCACTTGAAGAAGCGACACCTTCCCTCTGCCTGCAAAGCACGCCATTGGTGGCGCATGATATGACAAGTTCCTCTCGGAATCTTGTGGAGCACCAGGCAGCAATATAAGTGCTTAAGCCAGTAGGAACAATCCAGAAACTGGGATGTTGGATTTGTGCTGGAGTTGGGCAAGGCCGCAATGTGTGAATGATCAGGAAAGCATACCTGAGTCTTGGGACACTTATAGAAAATGCGATCTGGGTTTGCTGCACTGTGACTAGTGATTTCTACTGCGTCTTGTCCACAGTGGCACTGCAGGGCTTGGGAACCGCCTCCTGGCGGTTTGTCTCCCTCTGCAGTGCCTTCATAACCTGTGCCCCCATCCGAAGCTTGGGCATAGTTGGAAGGCTTCCTAGCTTTCTCAGCTGGCTGGTCTAGGAACCGGAAAAAGCCACACTGACCTTCACCCTGAACAAGAACAGAAAGGTCAAGCACAAACAGATGTGCCAGCAGAGCTCAATGAGAGACATCGTACAGTCGTACTTTGGGCTTTGGGCATCTGTAGAACTTGCGCCCGTGGCTTTGCGGCTTGGTAGAGGTGAGCAACGTGCACGGTCCAGCACCGCAGGGACAAGCCACTTCTTCATCCTCCGCAAAGTTGTCTTCAGGAGCCTTGCGTTTGTTGCCACTGGCTGATTCACCTGGCGACAAGGTCACCTCTGCAACAAACAACACTCGCACATGTCGCAAGATCTTACAAAGTCACGTCGCTAGTTGCTGTCACTTGCCTTCCTGCGGAGCATATTCCTGCGACGGCATGGCACAGTGTCTTGCTGTCCGGCAAGGCTGCGGCCAGTGAAGCTCAAATATCTTGCTTTGCGAATTGTTAAGTTTGTACCTTGAGATTTGGTGACCTAGCATGATATGCGTGCTGTGCACTGACAGTCAGTGGCGCAGCACGACTGACCAATCTGCAGAAGCAACATAGCAACATCAGTTGGCGACGTCAGTCAGACAGATATATATTGGCTGTCATGATTGAGCAAAAAACTTCGTCGAACGATCGTAAAGGACTAGAATTTGATGATGACCGAGACACCCAGGGCAGCCCAAACTCACTTACAAAATAATGTATTGGAAGGATGTAGGAGCTTGAACGCATGCAGACAGACATGTGCACATGTTCTGATACACAGACCAATTGCAAGTTTCTGCTGACAAAAGTCAGGGATCGTCGTGGATGCAAGCACTAATGACTACCTTGAGACACTGCTTGCAATTTATCTTGCCTCACAGGGGCGCATGTGCACAAAGTTTGTTGCTGATAGCAAGACTCTAAACAAATAGTTCATTTGGATCACATGTACTACGAATAGCAATAGATGTACAGCTCACTTTGTGTAAACAGACACAAATCTGTCCAAAAAACGACGAACCTGGTGTGCAACTGGGCACAGTCTGGATAGGCCACATGAGACGATCCAGATATAGTAATCCAGTCAATGCACACTGCACATTGCTATTATCAACAACATTATTCAACTAAGCCAAGTTAATCACAAGCAGATGCACCAAAGCATCACACAGATCAGCAACAATGCACTTATGTTTCCTGGTCCCCAGCACGATGAACATATTGCCCTTGTTCAAAATCAAAAACTGCCTCTGGGCTGGCTACCAGCATACCCACTGGACTGAGGACTGCTAGAGCGCTGTTGCGCTTCACTCTGCCGAGCCCACCCACTGAGACTGTCCACCCTGGATGGAAACGGAGACCCAGGCATCTGACCTGCTGTTGGTGCAAGCTGCGTATGTGACTGTTCAGTACTGCCTGTAACGTGGCTATGCTGCTGGGGCAAGGCCATGCCATACTGCTGAGTATATGCAGCAGCCATCTGTGCCTCTGCAGGTGTCTGAGCAGTCTCAGAGCGCATGGAAGCTGTCTGTTCGACAGGAGCCTGTCCAGACAGTGATGCTGACTGTACATGTCTGCGTGGCGGACTTGCCTGCCTCTGATGTTGCAGCAGAGCTTCAGACACTGCTGACTGATCTGCTGCTGGCCCACTGGGATCAGATGCTCTGACCACAGAAATGGACGGCACACGCTGCGCATGCTGGGCTCGTAGCGCCGCCGAGTCAGCTCTGTTCAAGTCACCAGAAGCAGCATGAGCCATTGCATCATCCCTGCTGGATGGCACAGAAGCGCCGCTGGTGATGATGAGACGAGCAGGGGAAGCATGCATGCTTCTGCCAGGACCAGAGTCAGCTTTGCCACTGCCAAGCGAAGCATAGCGTGCCGCCTCCGCTTTGCGCACGGCTGCAGCCCGACCAAATCGCTCGTCTGCGTCATACCCAATGTGGGAAGGCAACTCGCCTGAGCCTGTCGTGACTTGCCTGCAAACGTTCCACACATGTCATTTGTTGGAGGACCACAAATGCATGTCCCTCAGCCTTCCATACATGAGAAACCCAGCAGGCGTCATGATGTAGCCTACTTTGCAGGCTCACATGCAACTTAGTTGTGATGCCAGTCAATAGGACAATACATTGATATAACAATAGGACAGCTAGGTATGAGGACTGAACAAAAGAGGGCATTGCAGAGCTTTGCCCACCTGCCATCAATGTAGGAGCCTGCAACAGGGCCGCCCCTCAATATGCTCACCCGCCGTGGGCTGACGGCTGACTGCTGCACAGGCAGGGCACTTGCAGCAGCAAAAGTATTGGAGGGCATTTGCAGCGCCACCGCAGGCTGTGAAGCCACAGTCAGGGCCTCTTTGGCTGGGGAAGGTGAGCGAGAAGGTGATGACTCCCCCATTGAGTCATCATCACTGTGGGCCCCGAGTTGAGGGAGGCTCGCGCTGGGCTGTACGGTGATGCCCATAGTCAATGCACCGTAGCTGGCAGCGCCGAGAGCAGAAGAAAGGGAAGGGGAGGGCCGCTCAACAGCATTGCTGACTGGGTCGCCGCTGATGCGCACATCTGTGGTGGTCCGCCTTGGGCTTGCATCCCTCAGAGCCTTCAGCTGCCAGTTCAAAATCTCTCATTCAGTCCCAAATAAGGTGAGTTAATACTTCAGACATGCTTTTTGCAAGGGCAGGGCTTGGTGTCTTGTGAACACATGCCAATGTTTTGCAAAACTCCTGATTCAAAGCAGCCCATGAAGACATGCTTGTCCCATAGTATGACCACCTCTTCGTGTGTTTTCACACAACTCTGCTGACAGGTCAGCAAGGATGTCCATGAACACTGCAGATGTGGACAACTATACCAATCCCAGCCAAGTCAGGTGGCTGGTGTGATGACAAGGTGCAGTGTATCCATGTCAGAAAACATACACTATGTGAGGCAGCATGGGTTGCCGCAAGGCCTTACCTGTTGGGAAGAGTGGCGCGCCAGCTCAGAAGCCCTGCTTGCAGGGAAGGAGTCCCCAGAGGGGCCCGTCTGGATGGGTTTGGGGTGTGAGGGGGGAACCATGCTGGGAGCGCCGCTCTGCACTGTGATGCCATGGGGGTAGGGGTGAGGGTGGGGTTGGCTGGTGACCAGGCTGGCAAGGGGTGTGGGGCTGGCTGTTCCTGCCCCCAACTTGCTCTTTGGGGCAGCTTGTTGTGAGCCGCCCTGCACAGCATGCCAATGCATTTCATTCATTTTACATCTTACAGTCTGGGGTGTGGAGCCAGTTGTGACTCATCAGACATACTGGCTTGAAAGCACATGTGTATGTGGTGTGCAACAGAACCAAGCTGGTGGGAGTTCTGTTTGAAAAAGAGCCTAATGTCCCGATGTTGATAGATGCAAGTGTGTCAGTCCAGTCAACCAGCGTGCTCAAACCACTGTCCATGTCTGCAAAGAGTCAGACTCTTCTGCATGACCCAGACTGCTGTACAGGATTTTGATGCATAAGCAGCCATAGCATAGCCATTGCAGTCAACAGCAGCATAGCAGTTGAGCTGGGTGCTGGCAAAAGGATGAGGCAAGGTGAAGCGTGAGTGGCTGGATGGGTTACCTGCTGGAAGATGGCGTGCACTGTCTGGCCTGGGGCTTCACGAGTGGGGTGGCCTGCCAGTACCACTGGCCCCGCCCTCCTCTGCTGCACACCCCACGAACTTTTCAGACGCCAGCAGACAGCCTCTGCTTACATTCACAGGATGTCACATTGTGGCGTCACATTGGTATACAGTCCAGAGAGTTAGGCTGGATGACACCTTGGCCAAAGGCCTGATCTCATCAGTTAGTCAATGCATTTTGGTCTGATTCACTACACAGGAGCTGACGCCAAGCAAAGGGCATCCAGGAAGTGATTGACATATGCAGCACACCAGACATGCAGGCATACAACACATTGTAAGTCGCATGTACAAGTAAGCATACAGCAGGTAGCAGCAGCCATGCATTCCAGCATGAACAGGCATACAAGCACCCTCCCACATGCATGCGCAAGCAGCAAACAGTGGCCACAGCTAGCCATCCATTCCAGCAGCAGCAACAGGTGCAAAGGCACAGAAAGGGAGTTATGAAGGCAGGTAGGCAGGCGATGTACCATGGGCTGCATGGGTGCGGGTGCTCGCTGCTGGTCATGGTTGTACTGGCTCAGCACCTGGGACTGCTGCTGGGGACTGAGCCCCTTCAGCGGCAGGTGCGCCGAAGGCTGAGTCAGCTGCCGAGCCAACATCATGTTCTGCACCAAGCGTGTCAACACATTAGGATTCATCGCAGTGCTTTGAGGGCGATCAGTGAACACACACACACACACACACACACACACACACACACACACGCGCGCGCGCACACACAGGCATGTGCTGCATCCATTGAAAGTGCCGAAGTAAATTATCAGGAGCCATACAGAAGTTGGCATCCAGAGAACCATCACTGAGGCTGTCCTTGCAATGTTTGAATCGCTGAAACTAAAAGCCACACAGAAGACCAGCTATGCAATGAAAAGTGAAGTCCTCAAGGCACGCTGGCCAGAGTGTAGGTGTTGCACTGATTAATCAGCACCATATGGGGTCGGTCTCAACACTGCTGCAAACACTGCTGCAAACAGCAGCAAAATGCATGGATTTGCAAGAGTGCCAGCAGGTTTCCAGCTCCAGTGACTTCCCTGAACTGATTTGACACTGTGCCATCTTGCACCATGACAGTTGCAAAGGTGCTGTACACATGGAAACATGATGGTGTTGATTGACAGTAGGGTGAAGGGCAAGATGACCAGCACTCAACCTGACTTTGAGGAGGGTAAGATTGATTGGAATGGTAAGGAGAGGGCACTGCATGGGGGTTGGGTGTTTGAGCAGCAGGCGGTGCTGCTTGATGCAAAGCATAGTGTGAAGGGTTAGTCCCAGGGGGGAAGGGGGATTGGTGAGGGGGTTGAGAAACAGGGCGGCCAATGACAGACATCCAATCACCTCCCTGACTGGATGCCTGCAAAAGCAAAGGTTGGTCTGGCATCAAGGAATGACAAAAGCCAGTGTCTTATGTCTACAGGCCTGAAATCAAAGAGCTGCGCAGGGCTTGACATCCGTCTAAGACATACACAACATACCAAAGGCAAGCAAGGGAGGAAAGTAGGATTGCTGCGCCATGCTATGTCATGCTATGCCATGCTGTGCCATGCCATGCTGGAAAGAACTCATTGGAACAGGAAAAGCAAACCACCGACAGCTGGCAACCCAACAGCAATAGGATTGGGCTTCACTCAATATTCAAACAAGGCATATCAAACACCAGGTCCTGCCTCAACCTTTGAGACGCTGCAGGTCAAGTTGGCAGAGGGCTCGCTATACCTGAGGGACACTCTTGCTCCCAGGTGCCAAGGGCGGTTTGGGGGCCTGCTTCTGCCCTGCCGCCCCCAGTAGCCCTGCATCCCTAGGGGAAGCACCAGCAGCTGCAGCCTGCTGCTTGTCTTGCACACTGCCGGTGACTAAATGTGCTGGCATGGCCTGCTGCTGCTGCTGTTGTTGCTGCTGCTGCTGGGAGAAGTGAGCAGGCAGGCTTGGCGGCTGTAAGGACATGCCACTTGCGCTTGTGGTGGGGCCATGGACTGGGGCCGCTTCTGGTTCACCTGCACTGCCCCTGACCTCAGCTGGCTGCTGGTCGCGAGGGTCGTCGACAAGCTTGCTTGGCATAGACTGACTGCTGCTCTGCTTGACTGCCTCTTGCTCCCCTGCATGAAGGCAGGCATGAGAAGCAGATTGAACAGGCAGCGTGGACACCAGTGGGAGCATCATAGTATGTGATGACAACAGGGTCGAGCTCGCCAGGAGCAAGGTCGATAGGCTGATCAATGGCACTTGCATGGCCAATCCAGTGCAACGCATGGCTGGAAGAGATCAAGAGACTCTTGACATTGATTGCACACATCCTTCCTTTTGCTCAAGTCAAGGCCCAAACTTACACAGCAGCACATGTAAGTAGGCTTCTGATCTTGCCTGTCAGAGTGCTTACCTGCAAGATCCTGAGAAGCCTGCGGAAAGCCTGAATTGACATTACCCTCAGCAGCACTGACACTTGCAGATGCGAACGCATTCAGCTGCAATGCCTCACTGTCAACAGAGGGCTGCTGTTGCTGCTGCTGCTGCTGTTGTTGTTGTTGCTGCTGATGAAGCTGATGCTGCTGTTGTTGCAGCTGTTGTAGCCTATCTGCTTCCTGATACACACCAGAAGTCGGTCCCTGCAACTCCACAAGGCGGTCAAACTCAGCATATGTTTCAGAGTCCACAGCTGTGCTTGGCAGAAAGTTGCCAGCATGGTCACAAAACGCACAGAGCCCAAAGCAAGATGCACAGAGCCCACAGCAAAATGGCAACCAAGGAAGAGCCATGGCAATATAGCGTTCAGTTGGGCATTCACGGCCTTCACGGCAGCCATGTCCTCAGATGGGCCCTCTATGCCAGTAGCATCACCAGCAGCGAGAGGAGCAGGCTCCTCAAAATCCGAGGCCCCTGCGGTCTCTGCTAGTGGGCCCGCAGCTTCTGGAGAACCTGCTCCTGTGACTACTGGTATTGCTATCGGCAAAGAGGGGCCATCTGAGGACATACAAATGCAGAAGAGCTGCATCGTACATGAATGAGCTGCAGAATGGTCAGTACAATGCAGCTGACCCAACAGCTCAGCAAGTGACCAAGTGTGAAGCCAAGGACTGACTGCCCAGCAACATGTTGCTCTGCAGCATGCAGTAAATTGTAGCAAAACTGACCCTGAGGTACTGCTGCTGCAAGTAATGCACCATGGCGTCCACACGCGCTGTGAGCATGGCTCGGTGGTGCTGGTATTTGGCATTGGCCTGATCTATAGCACTCTGAGCTTTGCTGCGTACCCGCTCCATGTACTTCTGGTACTCCTCCTGGATGTGTTTCACCCGGATGTTGTGTATCCGGTCAAACAAGGCAACCTGCATTGCACAAGAGCTCAAGGCCAATGTTGTTGCAGCAAAGAGTGGCACAATTGGCACAGGTAAGCATGGTCGGCTTGGACACTCCCTCACCTCTGCAGGAATGCTGCTGCATGACACAATGCATTGACACAGTGAATAGCAGGGTGATGCATCACAGACACACAGACAGACAGATCAGATCAGATCTTGTCAACATGGACATGTGAAACTATCAGCCTGTGCAAGCAAGTATGGTATACACAGGCGTGCTCAGGCCTGACCAAGGCAGGACTGTGGACCAGGTGTGCAGGCAAGACAAAAAAAAGTCAACAAAAATTGCAGTTAAGTCTGAAGGATAAACAGAAACCAAAATTGACTTGGGTGACAGTTGAAGACACAGTGGACTGACCTGCTCCTGCATCTGGCGCAGCTGCTTGAGTATCTCCTCTGTGTGTGCTGCCTGTGCGCTGTTGTCAGCTGGCAGATGGGCCGACAGTGCCTGCAAGGGGCCTGCGCCATACCACACTATTCAGTCAGTCCTCTACAGGACTTGCGTTGTACCAGGACGTTTTGCCAGGACAATCCTATATGGTGGCAACAGTGTCTCAGTCCAGTACCTTCATGTGCTTCATATAGGCACATGAAGATACCAGGCTCTTAGGCACACACTAACTTAGTGTTGGGAGACAAAGGACGGAGTCATAGTATGAATCAAAGCTCAGAACTAGCTGAGACTAGCATCAAGCGTCTCTACTTCACGGAGACATCTTTAAATTGTGTGGCAACAAGTACTCAAATGCTTTAGGTTGGGATGCTGGCTGCACACGTGTCTCACCTAGCGGTACATCCACAGGCCCAACAGCCAAGGCAGCCGCATAGAAGTCAGCATTGACAATGGCATTCAGCCTGTTGCCAAAGGCCTCCATGTCAGAGTTCATGATGACAGAAGGTGGCTGAGCAACGGCATGGTGGTGGTCTGCAGAGGAAGGTCTCTCACTGTCCACCCTCACAATGATGTTCTCACCAGCCTGCACGCAGCACACTGCTAAGAGCCATACACATTATTGCTGCATCATTGTAGTACTACTATCAATTAACTAGATTGGTACTACAATATTACAAACAAGGCCAAGGGCAGAGTGAGCGAAGGGCCTCTGCAGCCATCTGCCAGCCCTGTCAGGAATGCAAAGGGCTCGTGAGCTACCCTGGGGGGGATGGGGGGTTTTGACCCTCCACTTGCACTTAGCTGCTGCCACAACATGAGACACAACCATGCAGCAGTGGGAGTCAACAGCTGTAGAGCAGCTTTCAGATGTATGCCGGCGATAGGGCAAATGCTAAGGGTCAAAAATGTGCAGGCAAGTTGCAGCAGGTGCATGGCAGACCTGTCGTGAATGTCCCTCTGGCAGGCCTGTGGAATATGTGGCGGCATGGGACATGACATGCTCCCCCAGGACGGTCATCATGCGGGTGTGACTATGCCGGAAGCGGGCCACAGTGCTCAGGATGTACTCAAACACCTGCCACCATCACAATTACAACAATAGGAAAGAGCAAGTGTACGTACTAGCAAGATTGCAACGGTCTTTCTGCTCTCTACTTATCCGTGACCCATGACCAGGTCCATGGATGTGTTGCTGAAGGGCCGCTCATTCTGCATCAGCCCTGCTGCCGTTACTGCCATGGCTGTAACGGCTGCAGGGCTGATGCAAAATCAGCAGGCCCTTTGGCCCCAGATCCAGGCAGCTATTGAGGGGCCAGACCAAAGGTAGGGTATAAGATGCAGGTGACAAATGTGCACTGTGAATCAGCCTGCAGACAGCTTGAACTGCTACATGCACAGAGCATCATCAAGGCAAGTATGCATCACATACAGGGTGACATGGCAGGCACTGTTGCAGCAGAAGCAGCATGGGAACACACCTGTTGCAATGCTGATGTGTCCTGACTGAAGCGCTGGGCAAGGGCTGCAATGAAGTGGTGGTCGCTGACATGGCTGCCGCACAGGTGGGCAGCCACGGCAATGACAGCCACCAGAGTGTAGTCCTGAAGTCTGATGCAGCTTCTCCCTCTGGCCTCAGCATCATCAGGATCTCGGCCGTCTGCAGGTTTGGTCAGGAGAGCTGTCACTCAACCAGGCGTGATATGTATGTAAACACCCATAATGGCAATGATAGGCACAGTCGTGACAATGCGGGCTGGTTTTGCTTCGCATGCAGCATTCTTATGCAATCTTGTATGCATGACAGGCTGCTGGGTTGCAGTCCACTGAAAGCACATGTCAAGGTGTGCAGAAACTGCAGCCTATGCCGCACAGTTCATTCTGGTGTGATTCGTTGCATTGCAATAGCAGCACAATTGTCCTACACCCTCTTGCCAAATTAACAGGCTTGAAAGAAATGACTTGTAGGTTTGGAAGATTCCGTACCTGGTGAGCAAGCTCTGTGTGGCCCTCATCCAGTTTCAGCTCATCGACCAGCTCACTGATGCGGCGGTAGGCTTTGTGCGCCATGTGACCCTCGGGGGTGGAGGCATCAGCGATGCGCTGCATGATGTCCTCTTGGTGGCGCCACTCATGCTGCAGGGCTTCCACCTCTGCTCGATCCACAGTAGGCCTCCCAGTCTCATGGTGTGCCGCTGCACAGATACCATTGCAAATGACAAGGTCGAAGCAATGCAGCAGACCACAGAAGCCATTGCAAATGACAAGGTTGACACAATGCAGCAGACCACAGAAAACATCGCAGATGGCAAGGTTGATGCACTGCATCACACCACAGAAACATTCTGCAGCCAACAGCAGACAGCCCTCAACATGGTGATGTCAGCTTGGGCGCTGCCAGGCAGTGGCTGGTGGCTGCACATGTCAATGGACTGCACACAGCGCCATTTATACCACTCAGCTGACAGTCGAGCACAAATGCAGCGCTTTTTCAATGTTGCAGCAACCCACTGCAGTAGCTGCTAGATGAGCTCACGTCAGATGACCCAGCTTAGGCGCAGTCTGCCTGCATCGTACGCCAGGGGAGTGCAGCAGTCAGAGCAAAGCAAGCAGAGCCACAGATGCACGACTGACCTCGCTTCCTCTTCCTTGTGGCCCTGGCTTCTTCAGCCTGTTCATCTTCCTCATCCAGCCTGCGCCTCCTGTTGGTCTTGCCAACGGCTCTGCCGGAGGCCTTGATCTGGCGCCGGTTCTTGCGCACCTTGTTGGTTTCATTGTCATCAGCGCCGTACTCAAGATGAGAGAGGCCGCTGGACTGCCTGGGGCCCAGCCCCTCCTCTTCCTCTGCCTCCTCTGCATACTCATTGGCCCCAGCCTCCTCTGCAATGCAAGCAAGCAAACTTTGGTCGGGTGTGGAGCAGACAACCCATGCATTGTGCGGTTCCTCTGGCCCCTGTACATCCTCCAGAACGCCAGTTTCCTCTGCAACATCAGTAATCAAGTGTTCTGTCAACCCTGGCACAAAGAAAACAAAAGTGCTCTTTGTCTGCCTCACTTGTGCAAAATGCTTTGCGGCTCCGCTCTGCATGGCCCCCACTCCATTGCGACATCAGCAATCAACGTTTGGTCAGTTGTGAAGGCAAGCCACCCTCAACATACCACTGGCCTGTGCAGTGAGGGGTCCCAGTTGCAGGCCTTCACGCACGTAAGACACGTTTGCATGGCCAGGCCAGACCTTGGTCGCCACCAGGTGTTGACATGAGTCTTTGACAGATGCAGCAGCTCTTCTCAATCCCAAACTGTCTATTTCAATTCACAAATGTCATCCCTACACTGGAAATCGAAACTCAGAAACGTCTGGGGACAGTAGAAACTCTTTTCCACATGGTGGAGATGTTTTAGCTCACCAGCAGCATCCAGGGCAGGGGAGGTGTCCACGTGACGCAGGTGGCTGGTCTGCCACTGCTCCCTCACTTGCTGCTCCTCCTCCTTCAGCAGCTGCTCATGCTTCTCCTTCAGCAGAGCCTCCCAAAACTTGGCGCTGCTGCTGCTGGGCTCACCCCTGGCTGGACTGCCCTCCCCATGTGGGCTCAGATCTGGGCAATCAGTATCTTCAACTGCGTCCTCGTCTTCCCCTGCAGTCAAGGGCATATATACAGTCTGGCACTGCGTGTGAAAAATGTGCCACAGTGGTGGTCAAAACGGCTGGGACTGCAGAATAGGGGCCGGATCATCTTCAGATGGCAATGTTGCATGCAGAGGATTGTGCTGTGCAACACCTTGGGAAAAAATTGCAAGACAGGTCGAGTGATGAATTTTGTCTGTAATAACTGCAGCGACTGTCATAGCGGCGAGAGGGTCCCTGCTTTGGGCAGATAGGCAACAGACAAAACACAGCGACACAGTGACATGCTGCATGCAAAGTGGGCACGTCTACCAAGCACATTTGCTCACCGTCATCTCCATGGGCGTCATTATCCAGCTGAGCCTGGCTCCACTCCTGCAGCTTCACACACTCCCAGCCAGCCCCCAAAACCTCGCTAGCAGACTGCACAGCCTCATCAGCCGCTTTGTGGTCGTCTGCATCACGCACAGCCTGGTCTGTCACTGCCTCAGCGCTTGGCTGGGCCCGAACATGCATGCCAGGCAGAGACGTTGACCACTGCACGAGCTTGTCAACCACACTGTCTGTGTACACTGGCTGAAAGACCGGGCTGCCATGTTTGTGCGAGCCCTTGATCTTGGGCTTGGATCTGTGCTGCTGCTGCGGCTGCTGCTGCTCTGGCGCACCAAAAGGGGACTGCATGCCCGGTTCTGGGGATGCAGAAGCTGGTGGAGTGCCACCAGGGGAGGCAGCGGCCTCAGCAGCTGCTGCAGCAGCTGGTGTGACAGCTTCCTGTGTCTGATGGGAGCTTCTGGGACTAGCTGCCTCTTCCATTTTGATGTCACCAGGACTGGAAGCTGGTGTGGAAGCTGAAGCGGGTCTGGGTGGGTGGGCCATGTGAGAGTTGGCATCTGTTACGTGCTCTGTGTGGTAGCGGTGACGGCTAAAGATGTGTTCGGCACCCCACTTCAGCGCATCTTCCATTATGTGCACAGCTGCAGGGCTTGATTTGCTGCACAAAGCAAGCATTGGTGTTAGGAAGTGGGGCCTGATACTCTGCTATGCCATTGCCAGGGATTTTGCAGCATAGGAGTCAGTATAAGCTTGCAGCATGCTGTTGTGATGCTTGAGCAAGTTTGCACGTAAGGCAGCAGAAGAAAGGATGCAGACCTCAGCAGATCAAGCCAGAAAGGTATGCAAGAAGTAGGAAAGTTTAGCCATGCCACACAACGGCACAGCAACATGCTGAAGATGATGATTTCGGCATGTGACTTGGAGACTTCATGCTGACCTGTGAGAGGACTTGAAAACCAGGTCACAGCCTTTCTTCTTGTCTGTGAGCTGGTGAACACGCTCCTCGAGCGTGCCCTTGGTGACCAGCCTGTACACTGTTAGGGCACGGTCTGCTGAACCAATGCAATGTGCCATGGATAGAGCTTGCACATCCCACCTGCAGGGTTCCAGCACCAATGCCTTGGACGCAACAGGCTTCATGTCCTGACATCATGCGGGTGTTGACATGCCAGAAGCTGCAGCAAACAGAAATGGCAACACCAGCACCAACATCTTTCATGATGTAACAGACTTTGTGCTGTGACATCATGCACAAGTTCACACACAGGAAGCTGGGGTGCCATCGGCAGGAAGGATTGCATGGGCTGACAAGGAATGACAGGCAGTAGTGCTGTGTGAGTAGCAAAGACATTTAGCCACACTCATTGCGTCGTTGAGGACAAGGCATGCAGCAAGCCTGTGCTGGGCAGCTTGTCACCTAGGATTCCAATCGGAGTCATAGAGAATGATGGTGTCCACGGATGGCAGGTTGGTGCCCAAGCCACATGACCTAGTGTTCATCAGCAACACTCCCATGCTGCAGCCAACACACAAATGGTGAGGATTTTCAAGTCGTCATACCGATTTCCTGGAATCATACAAAACATGGGCTCAAGTGCAACAGCTCTTCCTTTTGCATAGCAATTCGACCGCGGACACCTTCACAGTCATGCACCAGCGAGTGTCTTTGTGCTTATTGGTCATCAAGCAGCTCACGCAGCAAGATGTAGTGAGCAAAACAAGCTCAAATGATATAATCACAGATAGAAGATGAACTCCCACCTATCAGCATTGTACCGCTCAATGGCAGCATGGCAGGATGCAGTTGAAGCAGAGGCTTCAATGTGCTCTAGAGTGTAGGATGGCAGCTGCTGCCTGCAATGGGCTGCAACTATCCCCAACACCTGCGCCCAAACAAGCAACTGTAGCATGAGCATTGGCACTGACTAAATTGAGTTTAGCTCAGCTAGGGTGTGCAATGTGACCCATTGCTCTCCTGAAGATGCCAAGCAGAAAAGATGCCAGGCAGATTCTATGCTAGCATGTGCTGCACAAGAAGATGCCAAGCAGAAAAGCACGCTAGATAGCACAATTGCATGGCTTATGAGGAAATTCAGAAACTATGTGCATATGCTGACGCTGAGACACGCTTAAATGATGTGCCTGCTGTGTATCATAACTGCATGGCGATGGTGTGAACCAAAGAGGATGCTGCCAAGCAATAGTAGATTAAGATGAGGTACCTTGGGGTGATGTGACAGCAGCAGGACTTTGTGGTTGTTGCTGTGTAGATGGCGCAGTACTTTGTCCAGGACCACAAGCTTGCCTGACAGAGCATCTGCTGCAGCAGAGCCTGCCTGGTCAGAGTCTGCCAGCAGGAAGGGGTGATCACACACCTGCACACATGTCGCATGTTCTGTGTTGCAGCAACTGCTTCATAAGAAGTTGCAAAAGTGTGATCCATAGTGTGAGCAGGACTGCACTTGCACTGTAAACAGATTACATTCAGGCAGCGGCAAACACAAAGCAATAAGAAATGATATCTCGTGGACACAGTATATTGCTGTTCAGGGGCGATGAAGCACGTTGGGGTTTAACATGTGATGTCATATCTTCAATACTTCAGCGGTCAAACACATAGACCATGGAGATGAGTAGAGTACCAATGCTGGAGCAGAACAGCTGTCATATTACACACTCACAGATCGCAGTTTGTCGATACTCATAGAAAACTGGAAGGGTGTGTGGTGTTACAGTCACTGATGCATCCATTTTGGATGAGGATATACAGTATGGTATCTGAACTTTTCCACTATATGTCTAATACAGGCTGTGTAAGACTATAAAACACCAGATTGTCACCATTGCTCTGCCTGCTTCTTGATTTGATCATCAGCAACAAGATGCGTACCTTTTTGAGGGAGGCACAGACAGCCCTCAGCTGGCCACCCCTGTGGCTATTCTGGCGGGGTGTCTTGGGGTCAGTCAGCACCTCGTAGGCACGAGCCAGGTGAGCCTTGTAGCACTCACGCTGCCGCTGCGTCATCATGACAGGCAGCACCACTTCAGCTCTAGGGGGAACAAAGCTAGACACCTCAGAGCGGGTCCGTCTGAGCACGTGTTTGTGCAAATACTTGGACATCTCATCCAGATGCTGCTGCTGAGCTGCTGAGTCCAGGTCCTGATCAGGCACAGGTTCGTCCATGAACTGCAAGCTCTGCGCTAAGGTCTCGTATGATGCCTGTTGCATCAGCGCAGTATGAGTTGACCGTGCTTGTGCAGGCTGACTGACTGATAGACCTGTGAACAGCTCTGGATACCAGCCACAGGCTTGTCTGCCTTAAGCTGCAAGTGGGCAGCTTGTCTGCGTGCCCAGAATGAATGAACCAGTGCTTCCTGTCTCAGCAGTCTCAACAGGCATGAGAAAAACAGCTTTGCTTTGTGAAGCATCACATGGCCTTCTATTGAGTCCTGTGCAACTGTACCGTGAGTAAAATTCAGCTTGTCACCTTGGGTTACAAGTGCATTATATGACAAAAGGTTGCTCAGTCTCAAATGCAAAAGGATGCAGCTGATTGCCTGGTGATCTCTTGCAGCTGCAAGAAGCAAGGCAACATCTCCATGTGTTTGACAGCAGATGACACGGCTAAAGCATACCTTAGTGGGATTGCCGGAGGACAACAACAGCTTGAAGTTGGCTTCCAGCTCTCTCAGAGCCTGGTGAGCCTTAGACAGGCTGGGCTGAATGCTGTTACGCTCATCCACAACAATGGCCTCCCATTCAATGGGCTGCAGCTGACTGATGTCGCTGGTCAGGGCATCATACGTGACCAGGACTACATCTGGCTGAACCACCTGCATGAGCAGAGTAACCACTCTTGCGCAGTTGCCTCAAACATGTGACACACTTTCTGACCAGGACTACATCCGGCTGAACCACCTGCATGAGCAGAGCAACCACGCTTGCGCAATTGCCTCCAACATGTAACAGGTTATCTGTAGGCACAGTGACCGATCCTGTCAAGGCATGCATTTGGCCAGCAGTGACGTGCAGTGCTGCACGTTAATGCACAGAATGCATAGGCAGACTTGGACAAGTAAGTCAAAGTCCTCTCTAGCCCTTTGATAGGTGTCGAGGCTGGCGATGTGATCGAGATAGAACTAACACACAATCAACATACAACCTTACATGCACAATATCAAGTAGTGGAACATTGCGTGGTAGGTACTGTGACCTGCCTGCAACTCTTCTGCCTATAGCGTCACAATTCATTGCACGCCTAGGCCAGACGGTATAACAGTTGATGTATTCAAGTAGTGTCTACTCTGTATTTGATCTATGCACTACACCTTCTGTATGAACTCTCTGGTCAGAAGACAGAGCTCACTCAAGAGGTGATAAACATAGATCAAGTACAAATGAGACTGTACTTGAATTCATTGGCCATCACTGTTGTATTGCACGGCTCTAGCACACAAGGACTCAGATTGCTTACAGGTTTTTCATGCAAGCCTGGTGCATGGACAAATGCTAATATCCACACAGGCTAATGAGAATGGTGCTATGATTTGGAAATTCTGTTATTCTGCGGTGTCACCAGGGTGCGTTAAATCTTGTAATCAAGTGACATACAAATGACAGACATGAGCAGCTATGTACCTGGCAGCAGCGGCGTACAGTCTACTGCTAGGCGCTTGGCCTTGCACCACAAACAGTCCAACACACGCTGAGAAGTCGGAGTGTACACACATTCACATATTGCAATACAATACAGCGTCAATCTGTAACAGACACTCTTAAAGAACGCTTTCTGAACAAACAAGCCATCCTGGTATCAGGTAAGTCACCCCCTGCCAGGCGCAGAGCAAGCAAAGCATTCAACTCATCATGGCTGCAGCAGGTGATTTGCCTACCTTATTTGCCAGGTCCCCCTTGAGACGCTTGGGAGCCTTGCCATCCAGGCAGCCAGGGGACAGCCACAGCTCATGCTCATGGATGACAGTCCTTGCAGCAGCACTGCCACTGAAGGACACCACGTGCAAGCCCTGCCCTCCCCAGAACTCCCACTCCCCCTCCCACATCTTCAGCTCGCTGGCTTGCATTGCTATCAGCACTGGGCCTGGGCAGTGGAACTCATTCCTGCAGCCAAGCCATTTCAATCAATCAATCAATTTATGTTTCGTGTCTTTAGGACTCATCAGAGGAGTCAACTGACAATGCCTTTGACATTTCTGAGAATTTGAGCACATGAGCAAGCTGTGTCTGAGCACATGCACTGTCAGTCTGACAGCGTGCGTGAAGCTGACCCACAGCTGATTGCCTGTGCTATGTCAGGCAGTCAGGCCACTCTACAACATAGGTCTCCACTAGGAAACTGACTATTGCATGACAGGCTATACAGATAAAAGATGTACTTTGATCAGGAAGTGCAGGCAGCAAGAGCATCAGGAGGGACACACGGCAGTATGTACCTGAGGCATTGCAGGAAGGTGATGACTGTTGCAGTCCTGCCCAGGCCCTTCTCATCTGCTAGTACCGCATTCAGACCTTGCACCCACTGCTCGCGCATCCAGCCCACTGCCTGCACATAGCATGAAGGCATGCACTGAATGCTGCATGTGTGAACCACATTTCACACTGCACGACATGTGCACAGTCATGCATTCATTGGCAAGACTGCAGTCAAAAGAAGTGCTGAACTGCCAAAGTCAGGCCACCCCAGCCTGAATGGCATGCAGCTCACATACGGAGCATTCCTTTTGAGGTAGCCATTCAACATGTGGCAGCCGGCATTGGCAGCAACTGTGACCTGATGTAGCTCCGAACCATTCTCAGTAAGTACCAAAAAAGGGTTTATGAAAAGCACCAAAAAAAGGGTTCATGATTGGTGTAAGAAGCTGCAAAAGCAGTTCATTTAACAGCTGTGGCCAGCATCGTTGGTACTGGCAGCATGTGCATCAAATGCTGGCAATAGTGTCAAACTTTTGTTGACAAGTCAGCAGCAGCAAACCTGGAGCTGGTGGGGATACAGCTGTCCCTGCTGGATCCATGCAGGGTGATCTGTCATGCTGGGCATGTGTGTCATGGCAGCCTCCTTGGCTGCTGCAGCAGCTTCTGCTGCCTCAGGCTGGCTTCGCAGCAGAGCTTGCCTCTGGCGCTGCCACAGCTCACGGTGCAGCTTTTGATTCTGTGCTTGCACCAGCTCACCCTCCCCTTCGACCTGCGACAGGGCAGCATTACAACTCGAATGTTGCCTCTGCAGGTGGCTGTAGCTTGCAGTGGAGGGGGACATTTGAAGGTTGCTGTATGCGTGTTGACAAGCTCTAAAGCATCTTCTGTGACAGGAACATATTGCTTTGAAATTGTTTTTGGATTGCGCTTGTGGCAAAATAGTGACAATCAAACATGCTGCAATGGACAGGCAAACTGCACAACTGACAGCATGAGTTTGCCATGCATTGTCGACAGACACAACATGTCTGCAAAAGCAATATTACGGCGCATGGATACCAGCATGTACATACACACAAGCTCGAACTTGCAGAGCAAGCGATGCAAGAACACAACAGGCTGACAGACAGACAGAGAGACAGAGAGACAGACAGAAGGTGAGGCCTACCTCCCAGGTGGCATGTTCATAGCCCAGGTCACACCACTTGACCAGCACCTCCCAGCCGGGGCCAGACAGGCAGGGCCGCCTGCATATGAACCTGCAGGGCTGCGTCCACGCAGGCTCTGTGAGAGTGCAAGGCTGACTGCCGTACCGCCTCTTGAAGTTGATAACCTTGCGCTTGGCAATGCGCAGGAGCAAAGGCTCTGGGACCCACTCATTGTGGATGTGGGCTTTACCTATCCACTTGACCAGGTACTCAGCTTCCTTTTCAGAACCTGTGTTGGTGCAAAAACTCCTGTGATTGCATTGTACAGAAAATGCTGTGGCTGCGTTGCCATGCCTAGTTGGCAGCAGCTGAGACCACACAAAACTTCTGCCTTGAACCTCTCAGAGGCTTCGACTTTTGCAGGTACAAAGTGACAAGACAGCTCGAATGTGAATGCACAGCAGAGAGGTTCAGGATGTTCACTGCTATTGCACAGCTTGCACACATTGCAGACACTAACAACACGACCAATGGCAGACCCATATGACAGCACTGCATTTGCCCATGCCTGACACACAACTTGTGTCCTTTCATGTGGGGCACTGCAGATATGGTGCCTTTAGACAAGGGTGGGGTAGGGGTGAACCTGAAGGGTAGGGGGTGGAAGCATTCATATCTTCACTGCTGAGGCCTGATGCTGCTGCCAGTAGAGCGGCTACTGCATCAGCCTCTTCCTGCTGCAACCCATCATGCTGCAATGCCACAGCAAGGCTTGAACATGCTACAGCAGTAACATCATGCACATCAAGACCGCGTGATGCACAAGGCCCGATTGAATTCTTGCAGGTGCAGTGGCCGACAAGCATGTACAATATCAGCAAGGCTCTGAACTGCATGCTGCACGCCCTTGAACTGTGTCTACAACGACCAGCTTGAACTGTGAAATATCGCAGCAATACCTGTTTATCTCCTGCCAAGCCACCTGATGCAGCATTGTTGTTCTCAGCCTTGGCCGGCCCCTGGTCTTGCCCCTGCTCATGAGGGATGTCTACGTCCTGAGATCTGGTCTCTCTGCATACATGGTCAAAATGTCCATCACAGCACATGCTTGTCGGCTGTCCATTTCATGACAATGGTGACAAAGGAAGTGCATGAGCCCACAGTCCTGATATGACCCCATGATGCTGCTGGCATACGTCTCAACAACCAAAGCATCCATAACCATCTCTGACACTGTCCCCAGCACACAAGCTGAGCATGAGAATGGGCAACGGCCGCTGATTGAAGAATGGGCAATAGCCACGCTGCTGCCAGTTATCACAGCTCAGAGGACACAACCATCTACACTCAAGAAAAGATAACAAGATATGTCTGGCCGTGTATGGATGGCTGCAAGATGACCTGACCAGTCCATGTAATGCTGTAAGTGGCCCTGCCACAAATTGCTGACCTGTCGAAGCTCTGCTGGGATAGAGGCCACCGCCAGCCGTAAATTCCCTCCACAACTGGCGCTGCCAGAGGCACCCCAGGCACCCTTCCATAAGGGTCTACCAAGGGCACCTCACTAGCAGCAATGTCATCCTCATCATCCCAGCCTGCCCTTCCAGACTTGCCCTTTGCGCTCTTGTTGCCCTTGAGGGCACGCCCCTTGCGGGGCTTGGCTGGGCGCTGGCGTCCCCTCTGTGCGCCTCTAGGAGTGCCCAAGGCATCTACATGCGTGTAGCCCCAGCCTGCACTCATATGACATGTTCAATGCCTGAGTCAGTCAGTCCATCTTGTCACTGACAAGTCCGTGACCACCAGAATAGTCCACAGTCATATGCATGAAGCGCAGTCGTTAAAGCTGGCTCAGACATGCTATTGTCTGCACGTGCAACTTCTCCTTGCACAAACACAAGATAGTCTGCTCAAGTAGACGGTCCAACAACTGTTTGGGACAGCATGAGTTTGACCATTCTGCATACCACAGGTGCTGGGATCCTACCTCCATCAGAGTCGCTCTGAGAGTCATCATCAAGATCTTCACCCTCTAGCTCAGCATCAGCAGCTGCTGCAGCTCTATCGGCCGAAGTCTTGACAGCACGCTCTGCTGCTTCTATGCAAGCTTTCAAGGTGGGATCACTGATGTGCTTGTCCTCCTCAAAGGCCAAGCTGTCGCCCTCTCTGAAGGGCTTCAGGCTGTCGATGGACAGCCAGGCATACTCTGCCTCTTCAGAATCCAGCCTGCTGTCACTTCCTGAAGGCAAGGCAAAGCATTGAGTTCATCCATCAGGCCTTGTCTTTTGGGCATGTTGCACTTATTGTGGAGTTAGTGTGATGTCAATTAACATGCAATATTCCTCACTCCTGTGGCTGCATGATAAGCTGCTTGTGCAAAAACATTCAGCCAATGGCTGACGACAGCGAGTCATAATAATACATGCAACAAAGCCAATCTTGTATATGCCTTTGAGCACTTTGATATGCCACAGCAACATCCCTTGTGCAACATTGTTTGTGCTGACTTGCAGCCGTTGAGAGCAAGCTGTATGAGGCGAGTCATGACAACTTTGAGCATTGTGCTGACCTATATGGGCCATAGCCTGTGTGCAGACGTCCACTGGGCCATGTGAGCTGGCTAGTACATCTGTCACCTCCCCAGGCACCCCAGCTTGGGTGAAGAAGACCACAGGGATCTGAGTATGCACCAGGGTGGGGCCACCTTGGGGAGGGCCCACCTCTCGCGGTACGGCCCTTCGTCTGACAACCTACACCAGTACAGACCATCATGACAATGCACCAGAAGATGTATTGCACATATAGTATGTCTCTTGACCTCAAGAATGATCTTGCATCATGTAGTCTTGCACAATCAGCCTGGCAGCAAATGATTCAGCTATCCTTTTGCTACACTCGTATCTTTCCCTATGATCAGGTGCATAGAGTCCTGAGTACTCCCATGTACAAGGCCTTGCTTTTGCAGTTAAGCTGACGTGCAGCAATTGCAGAAGGCAATGATGCTCAAGGCAGCTGTCATGCTCTTGAACCTTCTCTGTGACCGCGTGATGCAGACCATAGAAACCTTTGTGCACTTCAGCACACATGATGCCGCAGCAAGCTCTGCTCACATGCTCTGCTAGTATAACACGATGCAAACTTTTGCTAGCTGTGGTCAAACTTCCACAGGCTGACGCTCCATGGAAAGTATGTTGCTGCCCATAAACAGGTGCAGGTGTGCGTGCGTACCTTGGCTGGCCACCACTCATGGCCATCCACCTTGGCCCACACAACCTTGCCAGGCCTGAAGGAGCCCAATGAGAAAGCTGAGCCATCACCATCCTCGCCGTTCTCGTCTCCATCGTCATCACCCTGTCCAAGAAGAGCACTACTTCTGCATCTTGCCTTGTCTACTAAGCTAGCTGAGCATGGGCAATTTGTATCATCTAGGACAATTGGTAGGCAATACCAAGCAATTGATGCTGCATATATCTTTCCAGGATGCAATGGGGCAGGAGCTGTAGGCAACAAGACAACCAGGCCAGAGAGCTTGCTGAGTGTGACATGCACAAGAGCCGTATCTGTAAGCTTGTAGCATCACTAGCACTTGTCCATGGCAAACTTGGTCGAACGACTCAAAAGCATATGCTAAGAGCTGTAGCCACACATCCCACCACATTCCGCACACTCAGAGCAGCCAATGCAGCCACCACGGCATGTCATGGATCTTACCATCAGATCATCATCTACAAAGCCACTGCCCATGCCCAGCAGAGCCTCAGCAGCATCATTGATGTTCTTGCCAGCTCGCATTTTGCCATTCTTGGGCTTGGGCCTGGTGCGCTGCAGGTGGCGGACAGCAGCCGGCCTAGTGGGCCTGGGTCGGGCTGCATGCTCTGCAATCTCCTCGTCTGTGGCCCCGCCTATCACCTTCTTCGTCTTGTTGCGGCTTGGCCGGCTCCTGTTTGGAATCTGCTTGCTGGCCTCTGGCGGCAGACTACTGCAGGAACAGAAGAGCTGGTGCAGCAGAGATGCCACCGGGGGCAATAATGATTGCATGCTGACCTTTCTTGGACCAAGCTTGTGTGCTGGACTGTTAAGAATACTAGCACATGGTGGCAAGTGATGCTCTCAACAGCATGTGGCTTTTTGGGCTGTGTGGGGCTGGTGCAATGTGATCTGAAAAGATACTTAATGACGCTGTGAAGGACGCAGCCTGCTGACCCCAAAAGTGGTTCACCAAGTCTGAAAGTCTTGCCTGCTATGGTACAGCACAAGTATGCAAGCAAGCAAGCTACAAGTGCGCTGAGAGTCAAGGACAGGTTGCAAGGCGTACTCTGTGTTGTCTGTTTCAGCTGTCTCCAGCTCAACAGGCGGAAGAGGTCTTGCTTCCAGGGCATCTTGCTGGCCTGCCAGAATGCCATCAATCTCCTCATCTGTGAGAGCCTGAGCCATGGTGCATGCAGCATACATGCGGTCCCACTTGTTGTCTTTGCACTCCCAGTCCTCTGAGATGTCTTCATCTTTCAAGGTAAAAGGAACCTGATTCACATGACAACAGCAGGTTACAGAAGTGTATGTGGTTTCTGAAGGCATTTCTTGCTAGGAAACCCCTAGACACCACAACAGCTGTGTAGCTCACAAGGCTGCAACATGACTGGCTGGCTGTATGTTGGTACAATGCTCCTTGCAAGTTCTGCCTAACGACCAGCCCGTAAAGCTTATAACACCTTGGCGAAATGAAGGGGGGAAGCAAGGAAGGTGAGGGCAATGTGAATAGAGGCGCCACTCTGCCTGGAGCTTCAAGTGAGGAGGAAAGAGAAGCTGACCTTGCGCCATTTGGCACACTTGGCGCATTGCACCCATTTCTGCAGCGCATCACGTTCTTGCTTCTGCATGGTACGCGTGAATGGCTTGCGTGTGAATGGCTGGTCATCATCATCATCATCATCTCCAGCCTCCATGTCTTGATCCTCTTCCTGAGTGTTCTGTTGCTGGCTGCATGACGAGCATGAGCAACAGTGAAGGCTGATGCCATGATTGGGATAGTGGGGCACGTTGTGAGACACAGCAGCTGGATAAGTGGCCTTGCAACAGCATGAATCTAAGCAAAGGCAATGTCTTGCCAACATGCTTACTGTGCCCATGGACATACACTGTCTGTCTTTTGCTGACAGGTTGCTGCTGTGTATGCACATTATGCACAGGTCCAAATGCTCATGCGTAACATGCTATGCCCTTGTGTGGGACGACTGTCAAGAGCACACCTTGCAAAGCTTGCCAGTGTCCCAAGCGCTTCAAGCACATCCTCTTCTTCTTCTGCAGGCTTCATGCAGCCCACTGGGTGCGACAACTGGTGATCAGCTTGCAATCCTGCAAGTGTGCAAACAAAGCAGCTGAAAACACCTAGTGGTATCACAGTCATGTAGACTGGAGCTGCTTGCAGCAGCTGAAGAGCAGCAAGCCAGCAGGCTGTCGTGACAACTTGCAGCTGGCAACTTCCAAGTGCTGACTGTAAATGCTAGGTAAGTGGTGCATCAAACTCCCATGCAAGATGGCCAAAGTATGTAGGCAAGGTTGCACAGAACGGAGCAAGGAGCGCTGACACGTTGCGCTCAAGCACAGATTGTTAAGGTAGCTGCTGATGCACAATCCGGCGTTGTCAGACGTCAGACAGGCGGTGCAACTGCAGCGTCGTACCTGCCGCCTGAAGCAGTGCAACGAACAGTCGAACGGCGACCGAGCGACTTGCTGTACAACAACAACGCTTGTGACGACCGTGCGTTTGCAGGTAGAGCCCACACAGGCTCAGCCACACAAGATCATTCCGAAATAAGATTGCTCTGCTGTAAGCTATAACACAAAGCTGTCTGCGCTTGCTGCCGAGCTTTGCAAATCAGCCATGGCCTTCGCACACAGCACGCTCACATGGCTCCCTGTAAGCTTTCACCTGCTTCAACCATTGGGGACCGCGGGACCAGGCTTCGGGATCAAGGATTGCTTAGAGGATTGCCAGAACAGTGGTGTTGCTACCAGTTGAGCACGCAGTATAGCGTCGTGTAAAAAAAACCGAGAGCTGCATTTTCACAGCACTGCCTACTTGCGTATGACTTTCCTCTACAAGACTATACTGATCACAAAGAAGGCCTCTTTCTTCTTGCTGATGCCGACATCTTGGGATGCCGGCATGAACTATCTGGGAGCACGTGCACAGCAATATATTTGGCAGATTCCTTCACTCGTTCAGGATGTCAGAGGAGCCTGGCAGAGAGCTATGATGTGGCAAGACTTGTTCGCTGGCTAAAACATAGCAATCTCTTTATGTCTTGCAACCATTCGCACAGCACTGCCTTTTGCCTCACACACACAGAGCTAACCCAAAGGTTGCTTTCTGCCCCTGCTGGTCAGGGTTCTTGCGTTTACTGCTTCCTGCCCGCGCTGAGCCTACTATATGCAACACGTCGTGGATCGTGGGGTAAGGAATCTTCTCGTCAAACGTGAAGACGGTAACGAGAGAGCTTCCAAACCTATATTGCCTCAGGATCTGAGGCTCAGACCCTCGTGGTGGTAAGCAAGGATTGGGGAGCGGTTTCGGAGGACGGATTGATTCGTCCAGAAAGTCTGGGGTTCGACCCAAAGGAAGCACGAAGCCTATGACGCACACCCATACCCCTTGGAAGACTGTGTCAAAGGTCAGTGCACAGCACAGAATCTCAGCGCAAAAACTTCTGACAGCCAACCCTGGGGTCGATTTCAACAGCCTTATAGCAGGCCACACTCTACACTTGCCCTTGGATGCGGGTAGACTAGGGCAAGGCTCGAGTTACTCTGGGATGACAATATTGGCAAAATGTCTTGCAGGCACAAGCAACGCCATCGCAGCCTCTATAGGCACTCAAACAGCTCATTAATGAGCTTGCAGACAGCATTCCAAAGGCAAAGAGCTTTCTGGCAGCAGACCTCGCTTATAGCTTTGCAAGGGCTAGCATTGCCTCAGCTGTTCTGGGCTTGCATGTGTGTCCTTTCATGCACTCTGTGGTCTGAGCGTGGCAATAGCAGTACTGGGTGATGCAAAACCCACTTTCTTTGGCTTGTCCTGCCTCTGCAGGTCTGCAGGCAGGGCAGCGCAGAATGCTAATGCATGCTGTTATGCACTGTTCAACAGGCTTGTACATGGCATAGCGCCGTTCTACATCGTATGGTCGCAGCAATGCTGCTGACCCAATGATGTCGTGCTAGCCTGTGTTAATGCTGGTACCCTTCTGTACCCGGCAGGATGGAATCATCAGGCTGAAAGACTGGCTGGCTGGCTGGACTTGAATTCCCTTTTAGTGTTGTTCCACAGTATATAAGGGATGAGTAGCTTTGAGCCCTCTGCCTCAGTGTGTCGGTAGTTGTCACCAAACCGTTTTTCCAGTTTGCTGTTTGCAACGCCATTTAATCCCTGCACCCATACAGCTATCAGTATGCTACCAATAGGCGTAGCTATCATAAGAGTTGGGTTAATCGGCTCTGGCAGCAAGACAGGTGTTTGCACCCTCTTACATACAGGCAGCTGGCAAGATGGGCACACCAGTTCACAAAGATGGAGATCATGCTGATGATAATATGCCCACCTGACAGAAAGGTAATCTATCGACAAATTTGTAATGCTGCAAAGGCGCCCCCTCAGCAAAGCAGATCTGCTTGCACTTGCTACAACAGCCTGCCGTTTTCTGTTGTCTCTGACAAATACTATACAGTGTTGTACAGCATTGTGCAAGTTGCATCTTGTATGCAGTTCTTTCATGTATGTACATACACAGTCAATGCCAACATGACAGACCAACACAGGCGGTCTGCGCAGACTTGCAATGCTGCAACTGCTTGCATTGACGCAGTGCTTACCACACACTGCAGGATGTTATGGCAGATGCAAATGTGGTTGCAGACCAATAATACTGTTGCAAGAGCAGCACATGGAAGTGGCGCAAGCAGAGCAGTTGTTCAAGCAGCTGATGCATAGCAGCTGCGCAAAGCAAAAGAAGATCAAGTAGTGACAAGCAACAAGTAGGCAAGCTGCCTTGAGCTGAATATTCTACAAGATGCTGCACATACCTGCTGGTGCTTAAGTTAGCTGCCAACGCCTGCCATCACTTCCAACATGCCTCAGTCTGGGTTCCAATTCAATAAATTTTGTACATTGGGTCCACAGACTATAGTCAAAACTGCTGCAGGTAGCGAAAGTTTTATTTGAGGTGCGTGTCTGCTGCTTATAGCTAGGTGAAAGGGTATGGCATATCACTTTGATTACTGGTATGCTGTTAGTGATCAACAAGTGACTTAAAACTTCCTGTCTATCTTGTTCGTTATCAGCTTGTATGACAGCATTGCGATTTTGTAATGAAGCATCAACGTCAGCGAATTCTCCATTGCTATGCATTGTAGCAGCTGGTCGCTAATTAATCGTGACAGAAAGTCGTAATGTTCCAGTACCGGTAGTCGTCAGATAATTATTATATCGGGCTGTTTCATAGTGATGGCCAGAGAATGCACCTGGGGCCATGATTGATGTCCTTCCATCAGTATGACATGAGTAGGGCTACCGTTGTTAACACGCAAGCTGTTGCTCATATATATGTGCTCACATGCTTACTATCGAAATCTTACATAAATCTTACATAAGCCTGGAATAACAGGAACAAGTCACTGGTCACATAGACAATACATACATTACAAGTGGCATCCTTATACTATGACAGGAAGGTGTGCTGCCGTCTCGTGTGAAGCTCTGCCAGTCGCTCTTGCAGCATCTGTCTCTGCAGTCCTGGAGGTGGCAGGCACTTTTCCAACACCACCTTCCACACTCTGCATACCATAAGATCTCAATGCAAAGGACAAGGTAGACTTCGCTTCAAGTTCAACAATAACAGGCTGTTGAAGGAAGAGACTAGATGGCAAGAAGCTACAGGATGTTGGCTTGATGCTGTAAGGCACCAACCAGAGCCCAGAGCCCAACTGATCCGTTGGTGGCACACCACCACCGACTGTAAAAGGGGCTGTATGCCCACTTGGCAGCCGCTCAATCATTCCATCACAGTCGAGCTGATTATCACCTGATTATCACTTGATTATCAGCTCGATTTTGATGGAATGATTGAGGAGCTGCCAAGTGGGCATACAGCCCCTTTTACAGTCAGTGGTGGTGTGTCACCAACGGATCAGTTGGGCTCTGGTTAGTGCCTCACAGCATCAATACCTTGTAACTAGTTGCCATTTAGTGTCTCCCTACAAAATAGGATATGCAAGGGAATGAGAGTATGATCTTTCAATGAGCACAAAGAAACAACTCTTTGCAACTGCTTTGCATTTTGCTCAGCATTTTGAACTGGTCACCACAAGCCATGACAAGCCCCTTGCCTTGAAACAGCATAAGCACCTGATAAAGCGTGCCATTCGGAGTCATCAAGGCCCACTTGCGTTCGGAATCATCATGGCCCACTTGCAATGGCTCATGTATATGGTGCACTCCTCCTTGTACATGTCCAGCCCAGTCAAGAACGTTGTATTTTGATCGTTGCACCTTGGTAAAGAGCCTGTCTGACAAGTCATCTGTTTTGTCTGTCAGCACACTCACCCACAGCAGAGCTGCAACTTCTTGTTCTAGCTCCCTGTCAGTAAACTGCTGCATCTGTTGATTGCGCAGTGCGTGCATGACTTGTTGTACAGCATACATAGGGATCAGGATCACCAGAAATTGCGCTGTTAGCCACAACAGCAGCTATCCAGCTGATGCTTGACAACCAACTGCATCTGCAGACGGGCGCTGGCCTGGCTAGTGTGTTTGCTCGCTGTTGAAAAACCTCAAATAGATGCTGCATGAGTAGTAAGCTACTACGAAGCCCATGACTGCAATGAGGCACCAAGTGCGTCTAGAAGGCCATGCATCAGCTGTATCTTCCTGCAATCACGTTGAACCATGGCTCAACACATTATGACACAATAGAGACTCATATAGCAAAGGTGCATGCACAGACTGCGCGGCAGCAGAAGGTGATTACCGATACAGGTGAATAGTCAAAATGGATAGTCCTTGTGGACGGATCATGTCTGACACTGAGCCCTGGCCGAGTTAATGGAATTATCAGTTGTGCACTGCGTGGCTGTGCGGATTGCCCAGGAGATGGCAATCTGTAAGACCCCTGGATGGTTGACTAACCAGTCAGCCTGTTGAAATAGCAATCACCTCCAAGTGATGCCAAACGTGTTGATCCATTGTCGTACCTGATATTCTTGCCAACAGACTTCACAGCTTTTGAAGCCCTTCTCACTGATCCAGCTTTGCAGACAATCCTTATGAACATGCTGCAGAAAGGTACACAATTCTCAGGTCTGGCTTGCAGTGAGTGTGTAAGAGCAGCATACAGCTGAGCAAATTTGTATTGTGATCATAACAATCTCTGACCTGCATGCTGCCAGAACAGGAGCAAGGCTGAGTCAGGTTGACTATGCTGTCTTCCTCTAAACATACTCTGCAAATTGCCTTCATGCTCTGCAGATAGACAGCCTTTATCTAAACAAGCTAGATCTCACAGCCACAACTGCTGTACATCTGCGGCTCACCTGTGTGCAAGGGCATATGCGTGGCTGCAGTATAGGTTGTTCAGTAAGGCAGGGAACAGACAGGGCTTTATCTTGCCCTTCAACTTCTGTCATTCCGTGGAACACCCCAATATTCGCCCCTCGACAATGAGCTTGAACGAACTGTCAGCAGCGCGCAAAACCCGGCGATGTGCAGGTGCTCCGCCAGCAAGAAACGAATAAATACGTTCAGTGTGCTGTCGAGTAACAGTGTTGACAATGACCTTATTCAAAAGGAACGCACGCGTTTGACAAGACTATGATACTTGGTAGGCTCCCGATATGGGTTGACAGGGAGCAGGCATGGACCTGAGCATGAGTGAAAAGCAGTATGCAAATAATGCTGGGGTTTTGATAAATCAGTGATCGACAATCATGCATTCAAGTGCCAGAATTTCGTCCTTGAGCAACTCACTACTAAGCGCCAACGAGCGCTTCTTGTGAAACGCCAATACTGCAGCTATGTCAGTCTAAAATGCGCCAGCATATGTCTGGCGAGACAATCTTTGTGTTTGGCTTGGTTGCTGACATCCAATATGCATGCAAGGTATTCGTGTCGTTGACCAAACCTCATGTGCCTGTCAGCCTCGAAGAAGCTGTTCAGTATCTACGGGAGATTCTGTACAGGGCATTGGCCACACAGAAGGGCGATCTCAGCGATATGAAGAGGTGCCACAAAAGCTCATGCAGGCTGTGCAGATTTGGCACAGAGATGCCCCAAAGCTAGGCTTTGTGCTGTCCTTGGGAGACATCATTGATGGAAGATCGACACAAGTGCGGACTGGACGATGGGTTGTCAGAAATACCTACGTTGGCCGCGGTACGAAAGAATAGCTTGCTTGCACATGCAGGCAGAAACTGATGAAGATTTCTCATACATCAAAAGTATTTTGGGACCTGTGGTGAGTGCACAGATGTCAACAGTAGATTTATTTTGATGCTCTGTGCTTCTCTGGCTGTAGTCTTGTTGCAATGTAGGCTGACACATCAAAATTTCTTCACGTGCTCGGCAACCACTGCCTGACCGTTCCACGGCAGCGGCTTATCGACGAGTTGAGGATGCCGGGCAGCTATTATAGCAGAGAGCTTCCCAGTAAATGGAGGCTGATTGTGCTAGACACAACTGAGATGAGCGGGCACAGCCAGTACCCACAGGCAAACCCATACCCCTTGCCCCCTTGCACAGCTGTACACATGCGGTGCTGAACACATGTACTCCACTGCCTACCATGCAATCTTTTCTGTGAACATGTTTTCACATGTATGCTACCAGCAATGCACTCCTGCAGGTTTTGCCTGTGCCAGTGCAGCGCAATCCAGATATGACGCAGATATGACGCAGCACATGCAAGGCAGAGGTTGGCAAATGGCTTTCCATTGTGTCACAGGACTCCCCGCTAGCTCAAGAAGCTGCCCAATTCAAGGCTCAGCATCCCATGTCAGATGAAGAGCCTCAAATGGCAGATTGGAACGGAGGCATTGGCTCTGCCCAGCTGGGCTGGCTCAATGAACAGCTAGCCTTAGCAAAGCTATCAGGGGAACGAGTCATTGTTGCCTGCCATCACCAGATTGGCCAAGGTGCAACTGCTTGTTTGTACTTGTTTATCCTACACAGTGACGCATATAGAAATCTTGATTGTAGACAACAAATACAAGCAGTCTTCCGGACAGCTGTACAGCAAGCAGGACATGTAAGCAAATTGGGACTTTGCCCAATTGTGCCTAGTATCCCTGGTAGAGATACAGTCAACAGCCGGCTTAAGATGCGCTTGTGCAATGAGCTTCTTGCCTTGATGCAATTCTGCTTTGACGCAACTCCCAGGCCATGTACGACGGTGCACTGATGATTTTGCTTAGATGTGCTGCAGGCGCAGCTCGCAAAACACATATGGCCTGGAACTGGGTTGAGCTACAACAACTGCTTCTTGCAAGCCCATGTGTGCGCCTAGTTTTGAGTGGGCATGATCATATGGGTGGCTATGCTCAGCATGGCCACGTACACTTTGTCACTGTAGAGGCAATGCTAGAGGGTAAGCTTTGGTGTACAGTGCACATAGTAATAGTGTGGTTGCCTTGTACCAGCATGGCAAGTTTCATGCACAACTACTTGGCAACTGCTGGTTGGTGTTATCCTGGCAGTCCATTATGCAACCATGTTGCATCCGCTGTACAAGGGAGGCATTAATAGCAGTCTCATCCAGATGTCAGCATGACGTCCATGCAGATACATCTTTGACGTTTGAACTTACACATGGCTGTGCCTCATGCAGCTCCTGCACATATGGATGCATATGCCATTGTGGAGGTCACACAGGAATGTGTCCACATCAAAGGAGCAGGATCTGTTACATCAAGACAACTGAGGGTGTGAAGCGTATGCTGCAAACAGTACTCATTTGCATCTTATCTGATGAAAGATAGGGCCAGGCTGCACTGGCCTGCTGCATCATAACTACTATGTTATTGCAGTTTGAGATGGTCAGCACACAAGGCAGCAAGCAAATCACAAGCAAGAAAGTCCAAGTCTGTAAGAACACAACCCAGTCAGCAAATGAGAGGCAACAGTACTCCCCTGAATTGCACAGCATAGCAGGGAACTGTAGCAAAAGCAGAGTTGCTTGACTCCACCCCACCAAGTCAAAGGCACGCCTGGAGCAATGGCAGATCCCCCTAGCCAAAATGCAGACCAGAGGGGATGATCCAACCCCAAAGTCAAAAAGCAGACTTCAGGGGTCATGCCATCCCCCCAGTCAGGAGTCAGCTTGGGGGGATCGTGCCATTGCCCAGACCAGAAATGCAGACTTGGGGGGTGAAAGATGCGCTCCAGCCCACTTTAGCATCCAGCGTTGGTCTGAATGTTCAGCGAACATCTGTGGTGGGATGTTGCAGTGCAGCAAGGATTGTGGTGCCAGAGATGATGGATGAGCCCTGCAAACCACAGCAAGCCCTGCAAGCACACAAGGCAGCAAGCAAATCACAAGCAAGAAAGTCCAAGTCTGTAAGAACACACAAGGCAACAAGCAAAGCACAAGCAACAGTGATTCCTTGTCCTGCATAGCATGGGAACCAGCAACAGCAAAAGCAACCTTGACCGATTTTGTGTATTTGCCACGGCAAAAATATCATTGATGTGAGGTGCAGACTAAATTTAGGTGCAGACTAACTTTATAAAGTAACGGTTTAGGCTGGTGAGGTTCGGTATCATCAGGACCTAGACAAGCTCGATGAGCACTGACAGCTTTTCATGCTGTTGTAAGGGCCAGAAAGGAGCACACGGTACGTTTGCTAGAGAAGTTAGTCGGTAGGACGCTTTGTCAGGGTCACAAGGCCATCCTTGGCTGCAGTCAGGTTGACAGTCACTGAGGCGCCTTTGATAAGTTCTCAGACACGTCACCCAGCAGACTGGTCGCAGTCGAAGGTCTGGTACCGGGTAAGGATGCAGTTTGACTAGATCGCCACATTGTACAAGAAGCCTTCACAGTTGAGGAAAGTCAGGGACCAGTCAATGTAGCACCTGCTGTGAAGGTCAGACGAATGTTGCTGACGAGTGGCATATTGGGATAGTAGCATAGTAGCATAGATTACAGACTTGTCGATGCCTTTGTCGCAGAAACTCATACAGAGCAGGCAAGTGAAGCGACCTGTGTGTCGCAAGTGGGAATTGCTATTTTGACTTTGGTGGTTTAAAAGTACTGCGAGGCTGATGGCCTAATGGCAGTGACTAAGCCGCGCCGCTTCATATTCATGATGAAAGCAACGCTAAGTCTTTGAGGCTATCGCTTCTGCAAATGACGCAAGACGTCCATATGCTCCCAGGTGCAGGCTGATTTGTTGGAATGCATGTTGCGCACGTTGCCTGAAGGACATAGTGGATTCCGTGGTTGTCCTTGACAACCTGGATGCAAGCTCCATAGTACTATGCCAAGTTCTGACTGAAACGCTGCGGACATCGATGTACCGTCATGAGGCAGCAGGGTTTTAAGGCTGGTGCAAACCACCACAGGATAAGCCCTTGATGTCCTGATCGCAGCCTTGGTCACGCGGCCTGCTGCTAGCCTGGCAACGTTTTCCAGAACGCAAAAAATAATGTACTCCGCCCTTGCTAGGCCCGTTGTCAGATGTCTCGTAGATGTCATGCTGAGTCGCACAACTTCCACAACCGACATGGTATTGAATGCAGCGCATCTTGCCCTGGCAGGAGTGTAGTTCCTTTGTTCAACACTGCAGATGAGATGGTTGAAAAGCCCTGACGCCACGCACTCCTTAGCCAACTGCAGCAGCACTCGGGCTCCAGCTCACGCTCCACCCAAGGCCCTACCAGGTCAAGAAGGGCACACTGTGAAAACTAGCAACAGAATAACAGGGAGACAACACTCCAGCAGCTGGCAGGTTGGCTGTGTTTCATGACTCCTATGCTGCAGCCATGAAGTGCGCAGACTTTGCAAAGGGTCTCTGTGTGTTGACTGTACCAGAAGCTCCCTGTTGCATGCACTTCACCAAGCAGATAAGTGCATGCTTGGGAATGTGTATCTGAAATCCGATTCCTTGGGGGAACCACAGCAATAGTCCAGTATGTACAATGCACCTGAGGTGTCTACAATAAAACCATTAGTGAAGCAAAAGGGCAAGCAGGATGTTGACTTTAACTATCTGCCAAGCAGGGAGCGAACATGTGTATTGCTATCAATACAATAACGTAATGTTCAAAATGGGACGACAGAGCTACTAAAACAGAATGAAGCTAATGAAGACAAGAGCTGAGTCAGGCTACACACACGCACATGCAGCTTTCAACATCTATAGTTGTTAAGACTAGACAAAGCCAACCAGCAACAGAGCAAAAGTTGTATTGCCAAATACACACACACACACACATACACGCGCACGCGCGCACGCACGCACGCACGCACGCACGCACGCACGCACGCACTCGCACTCGCACTCGCACTCGCACACGCACTCGCACTCGCACACGCACACGCACACGCACACACACACACACACACACACACACACACACACACACACACACACACGAGTGATGAAATAAAGCTCAAAATTGT
>JAABUK010001920.1_pt1 | contig 38393 bp, 33 predicted proteins | sample 5559141 | NCBI WGS metagenome assembly JAABUK01 (sample SAMN10711869, study PRJNA513367) | rock metagenome | isolation source: Antarctica rocks | place: Antarctica: Victoria Land, Pudding Butte nord | collected 2016-01-03 | reverse complement strand
GCCGCGGTCGAGGCTTACTTCGGCTTGGTTAAGCTGCCGCCCCTGGCTCGCGCGCTGTGGCCGGCCCCGCTTCTGTTCGCGCTGGGCCTGTGGGCGCACGGGCACGCGCTGCTGCTGGAGCCGATTGCGTTCGGGCTGGCCTTCTTCTTGTTGGTCAACTGGTGCGTCGCGCGCGAGAAGCAGCAGTCATGGAATGTTAGGCCCGGCTTGGCTCGTGCGGCCATCGACTGGCTGACGGCGACCGGCGTGTTTTCGTATTCGCTTTACCTGACGCACCAGCTTTCGCGCTCTGTGCTCAAGCAGGCTCTGGGGCCGCTGGGCCGGGCGCACAGCCCGATTTTGTACTTCGCGGTGGCTGTTGCGCTGGGCGTGGCCGCTTATTTCCTCGCCCTGGCCTTCTTCCGCGTGGTCGAGAGGCGGTTCCTCAACGCTCCGGGCCGCCTGCCTGCGAGTATGCCCGCAAGTACTTGAGGCTCAGGCTTCGCGGCCCGGCTCGTCATAAAGGCTCGTCATAAAAGCCGCGCACATCGTTGAGGCGCACCTGCAGCAACTCGCGCATCATCTGCAGCGGCGCGACGAGGGGGTTCACGCGTGAGTCCTCGGCGTGGTGCCAGGTCACGGCGACCTCGCGCACCCGCAGCCCCTTGCGAGCCGCCAGAAAGATGATCTCGGTGTCGAAGCCGAAGCCATCGACGCGCGCCAGAGCGAACAGGCGGCGCGCCACGTCGCCGCGCAGCGCCTTGAAGCCGCACTGGGTGTCGCGCACCCCGGTGCCAATGGCCGCGCGCACCAGGAGGTTGAAGGTGCGGCCCATCGCCTCGCGGTGCCAGGGCTGGTGAACCGTCAGGTTCGAGCCCGGCAAGGCGCGGCTCGCAATCGCGATGTCGCACTCGCCACGCCCAATCAAAGGCAGCAGATTCTCCATCTCCCAAATCGGCGTCGACAAATCAGCGTCCGAAAACAACACACTCTTCCCAACAGAAGACAGCACCCCAGCTCGCACCGCGAAGCCTTTGCCTCGGTTGATGGCGCTGGCGTTTTCGTCCACGTATTGCAGCAGGCGAGCCCAGGCGAAGCGTGCGCAGAACTCGCGGGCGAGGTGGGCTGTGTTGTCGCGCGAGCCGTCGTCCACGATGATCAGCTCGTAGGAAAAGTCGCGCGTCGCCAGGTACTCGGCGATGAGTTCGAGGGTGCGCGGCAGCCGCTTCTCCTCGTTGAAGGCCGGGACGATGAGCGAGAGATCGGGCGGCGCGGCGGGCGCGGGCGGAGCCGAGACGAGGCGCAGGCCAGGCGAAGCCAGCGGAGGCGAAGGCGCTGAGGTCATGAAATTTGCGAAAGCGCCTCTATTTTAACGAGGCGCGTTTAACGAGGCGCGCTCGCGACCTGGCGCGAAACGCTGATTCCAGAGCAGCGGGCCGAGCCCGGCGGCTGAAGCGGTTCGCAAAGGCGCGCCCCTGCAGCCGGACGCGACTTTTCAAACTGATTTCGGGGGCCGCAAGTACTTGCAGCACGCCCGACGCCGCTCGGCTGGCCTCAGTTGGCCTCACACGAGCGCGGCGCATTTGCTGATTTTGCGCGCCTTCAGCTATCCTTATGGCACCGCAGCGCCCGACGCTGCCAGCGAGACGCATCGCTTGAAGCATCCAGACCGGCTCAGGGCCAAGATGTTGAAGCGTTGCGGGCAGCCGTTCAGGTTGCGCTGCAGCTTGCGCTCAAGGTCGCGCCTCAAGCGGCGGCATCCTGGCCTCGCGAAGCCTTCATCATTGCCACGGAGCCTGCGCGCCTCGGGCGTTGGCTCTTGATCGACGCACTTCATCACGCTTTTCAACTGGCCTCACCATGCCGTCCCCACTTTTCCCTTCGCACGCTCACCTCACGCGCCGCTTCGCCCGCCCTCGTCCTGCTCGCGCGCCGCGACTGGCTGGCCTGGCCGCTTTGCTGGCCGGGGCGGCTTGGCTGCTGGCCGTGCCTTCGGCTCAGGCTCAGGCTCAAGCTCCCAGAGCGTCGGCTTCGCGCGTGGATCGCACGGGCTTCGCCTCGCTGTGGGAGGGCGATTCTGCGCCGCCTGGCCGCCTGGCGCAGGCCGCGCCGAACCCGATCGGGGCCTCGGGCGCGCCGAGCGTGGGCACCGAGAAAGCCGAGGAGCCAAGCGACAACTCGACGGCTCTGGGCCCGCTGCCGGTTGACCCCAGCCTGATCCAGCGCATTCGCGTGGCCGGCGCGCTGGTGAATGAAGCTCCGCTGCGTGTGGGCAACCTCGATGTCCTGGCTCCCATCGCGGACAAGCTCGACGGGCTGGGCGCTTCGGCCTCGCAGGTCTCGCTGCGCAACATCCCAGGCAACGCCAACACCCCGACCGGCGAGCAGTTCTTCCAGATCAACCTCTTCAACCGCCCGCCCATCGTGATGGCCGTGGGCAAGGCCGTAGCCTACGTCAACCAGATCGCGCAGCCGCTGCGCGCGGCCCCGCTCGTCATGGGCGACAAAATCTGGCTGCCGCTGTATTCGCTGGCTCCGCTGATGGGCGCGGCCTGCCGCCTTGACCCCAACGGGACGCTGAACTTCAACCCAACAATCCAGAGCGTCGAACTGTTCCAGGTGCGCGGCACCACGGTGCTCACGGTCAAGGCCTCGGCTCCGCTGCGCTCGGACAGTGTTTTGATGGGCACCCTGGACTCGCCGCCCAAGATTTACCTGGACTTTCCGGGCTTCTCGATGGGCTTCGACGCCTCGAACTCGACCAACGAGAAGGTGCTGACCGGCGGCCTGGCTGAGGTCGCCAAGGTGCGCGGCGGCCTGTTCGAGAAGTTCCCCGACACCACGCGCGTCGTGCTGGACCTGAAGCAGAAGGTCACGGGCACCACGCAGTCGCTGCCCGACAAGAGCCTCTTCGCCCTGCTCTTGCAGAGCCCGAGCAATCCCGAGACGCCGCTCGTGCAAGGCGACACGCCGCTGCCCACGACCATCAACGTGCCCAAAGGCTCGCTGCGAGGCCTAACAATTGTGGTGGACGCCGGGCACGGAGGCGCGGACAACGGAGCCGTGGGCGCGCGCTCAATGGAGAAGAACCACACGCTGGACATCGCGCGCAAGCTGCAGCACCTGCTGCAAAGCCGGGGCGCGACCGTCTTGATGACGCGCGACGCCGACACCACGCTGAACCTGTACTGGCGGCCTCAGTTCGCCAACCAGAGGCACGCCGACATCTTCATCTCGGTTCACATCAACTCGTTCCGCTCAACTTCGAGCGGCACCGAAACCTACTACTACACCGGGCCTTCGCTGCCGCTGGCGCGCGAAGTTCACCGCGAGTTGGTGAAGGCGGTCGGGCTGCCCGACCGCAAGGTGCAGTCAGCGCGCTTCGTGGTCATTCGCGACACCACGATGCCCGCCATCCTCACCGAAACCGCCTTCATCTCGAACCCGAGGGAAGAGGCGCTGCTGATGCAGGATTCCTTCCGGCTCAGGGCGGCGCAGGGCATGGCGCAGGGCATCCAGAACTACGTCGATAAGTACTTGAGGCACGCCTCCGCGGGCTGAGCATCCATGAACCCTGAACCCGCGTCCAAGAACTCGAAGCCCGTGCTCTACCTGACCATAGTTGGGCTCGGGGCCGTCGCTGTGCTCGGCTTGCTGCGCTCGCAGGCCGGGCCGGGCGTCGCGCCCGCAGGCACTTCCGAGCCCACGCCCGAGGTGCGCCTCAACCGCTCAGGCACGCTGACGACTTCGCCGGGCAACCCGCTTTCGGACTCGTTCTCGGAGGCTCAGCTCGTCTTCTTCACGCCTGACGACAGCGGCAACATGAAGAAGCGCACCCTGCCGCCCTCGGGAGACATCCCCAAAGACGCGCGCGCGGCCAAAGAAAAGCTCTCGGCTCAGGCGGTGCAGGCCCTGCTGCAAGCGGCGCCCGATGTGTTTCCGCCTGGCACGACGCTGCAGGGAGCTTCGCTCGCAGGCGGCGTGCTCGCGCTCAACTTCAACGCCTCTTTCGCGGACGCCAACTTCTGGCAGGGCTCGGCGCGCACCACCGCCGCGCTGGACGCCCTGGCGCTGAGCGTGGCCGGAACCAAGAACCAAATCTCGGGCGGCGAAGCCGACGGGGTGCGTTTCTTGGCCGAGGGCAAGCCGCTGCAAACCCTGGGCGAAATGGACTTGAGCAAGCCCTACCTGCCTTCAGCCAAAGCGCCTCCGGGGAGCGCGCCTTGAGCCGCGCGGCTTCAAGCCAGGCGGCTGCGGGCCAGGCGATTTTCTCGTCTCAAGTACTTGAGCGCCGCCCGATCATCGGCATCCGCGACAGCGGCGTGGGCGGGCTGACGGTGGCGCGCGCGATCCGGCAGCAGCTTGGGCACGCGCGGCTGCTCTACTTCGCGGACACCGCGCACGTTCCCTACGGCGACCGCGAGCCGGACGAGGTGAAGTTCTTCGCGCTGTCGATCTCGCGCTTCCTGCTCCAGGTCGGGGCGCAGAGCCTGGTCTTCGCCTGCAACACGACCTCGGCCTACGCGCTCGACGAGGCGCAAGCCCGGTTCCCGGTGCCCGTCGTGGGCATGATCGAGCCTGGCGCGCGGGCCGCTGTGGAGGCCACCAGCGGAGGTCGCATCGGCGTGCTGGCCACGCAAGCCACGGTCGATTCCAACGTCTACTCGCGCACTCTGCGCGCTCTGCGCCCCGATGTGCAGGCCCGCGAAGTTGGCTGCCCGCTCTTCGTGCCCCTGGTCGAAGGCGAGCAGGCCCAGGGCCAGGACGCGCAGGACGCGGCCCGCAAGTACTTGCAGCCGCTGCTCCAAGCGCGCTGCGACACCGTGATCCTGGGCTGCACGCACTACCCCCTGCTGCTGCCCGTGCTGCGCGCAGTGGCCCCGCAAATTCGCTTCATCGACCCGGCTCACGCCGTCGCGCGCCAGGTCGCGGCGCAAGTCCGCGCGCTTCCGGCCTCAGCTCAGCTCGCCACTGCTCACGCTCAAGCCGGGGACGATGACGATGTTTTCTACGTCTCGGGCGAGCAGGCGGGCGTGCGGCACTGGATTCAGAACCTGCTCGGCCTGCCCTCGCCTCGCCTGGAGCCGGGCCCCGTCTTCGAGCGCCAGCCCTGTGCAACGCCCGCCTGAGCCAGTCGTTGCTTGACCCCGGCTTGAGCCCGCTCACGACAATGGACGCCACGCCCCACGACCTCAGCGACCCCGACCCGCAGCACGAAGCGCAACGTTTCCAGCGCCTGGTCGAATCCGCCGGCTTCAGCTCCTCTGAGTTGCTCACCAGCGGCGAGCCTGACAACGCGCTGGTTCCAGAGCCGCCTTCGCCGCGCAGCCGAGGCGAGCTGAAGCACGGGCAGCCGTTCATGGGGCGCGCGATTTTCGATTTCGGGCGGCACGAGGAGCCGCAGTTGAAGCCACCTCAGCCCATCGAGCGCGCGCCCTGCCCGTTGTGCGGCGAGCCGAACCGCCTGCGCCACGCCTACTGCAAACGGTGCGGCTTCCGCCTGCCGTGGGCCGCGCAGGTCGAGGGGCTGCCCGAACTTGAGCCGCGCCGCAACCGGCTGGATCACGCCGTTGAGCGCGTAATCGTTGACCCTTGCGGCGCTCGCTGCCGCTTCTGCGGCTCAGGCATCGCGCCCTACGACAAGCGATGCGGCGAGTGCGGGCGCTGGCTGTCGTCCAACTGGAACAAGGCCGCGCTTGACGCCTGGCAGCCCGACTTCGACGCCTGGAACTTCTCGCAGGTGCGCGGCTTCAAGAGCGGCTGCCTGTCGCCGATCGTTATCGTCCTGGCCCTGATGCTGTGGCGCGTGCTGGCTTGAAGCGGCTCAAGTACTTGCACGATTCGCTTGATGATGAAGGACTCTGAGCCGACGATTTGGTGCGAAGTCGTCTTCCTGCGAGCCGAGGAAGGCGGGCGCAGGCTGCCGCTCGCGCCGCACGCCCTTCGGGGCTGCACCTACCGGCCTCACCTGGTGGTGGGCGATCCTCAGCAACGCGGGGCCATCGTAGAAAACCGTGCTCTTCAGGAAGAGTATCTTGGCGTGGCCTTTCTGGACGCGGAGATAGCCTTCGAGTGGGGTGAGCCGTTCTTGGCCGAGCTGGTTCTGATGTATCCGGGCGTCAACTGTAAGGCTCTGGTCAGCGGCGCGACTTTCACCATCCGCGAAGGGCCGCAAATCGTTGGCTACGGCGAAGTGATAGGGTGAGTGCAAGTACTTGCGCCGCCTCGCTGCCTGCGCCAATCTCTTGGGATGCCTTCACCTCCCCAGCCCTTGCGCTCAGCTGCGGCGCGCGCACTGCGCCACGAGAGCCGCGCCGCCGACGCTCTGCGCCCGCTCAAGCTGTCGCCCGACTGGTCGCGGCACGCCGAGGGCTCGTGCCTGGTCGAGTGGGGCGACACCACGGTCTTGTGCACCGCGAGCCTCGAAGAGTTTGTCCCTCCGTGGCTCAGGGGCGGCGGCAGCGGCTGGGTCACGGCGGAGTACGCCATGCTGCCGCGCGCCACGCACAAGCGCAAGGAGCGCGACGGGCGGCGCGGCAAGGCCGACGGGCGGGCCATCGAAATCCAGCGGCTCATAGGCCGCTCGCTGCGGGCCGTGGTCGATCTCAGGGCGCTGGGCGAACGCTCCATCACGCTCGACTGCGACGTGCTGCAGGCCGATGGCGGCACGCGCTGCGCCTCGATTGTCGGCGCCTGGGTCGCCCTGCACCGCGCGCTTTCGCGCAGCCGCCGCCCCGAGGCGCGGCAGGATTTCCCGCTGAAATCGGGCGTGGCCGCCGCCTCGGTCGGACTGTTCGAGGACCAGATGCTGCTCGATCTGGACTACCGCGAGGACTCGCGCGCCAGCCTGGACGCCACCATCGTGATGAGCGAGGGCGGCAAGCTCATCGAGCTGCACGCCGGAGGCGAGGGCGCCACCTTCGAGCGCGCTCAGCTGGATGCTCTGCTCGACCTGGCTCAGGGCGGCATCGAGACGATCTTGCAGCTGCAGCGCCAGGCCGCGGCCCAGCCGTAAGTACTTGCGGCCCCAACAATCCGCGCAGCCCGTTCCTCCAGAACAACTTTCCCTGACAATCCATATAAGCCATGAAGCTCGTGATCGCGACCACTTCCGCCCACAAAATCCGCGAGATTCGCGCCCTGCTCGGCGCGGTGCCCGCGCTGCAAGTACTTGCGCTGAGCGACTTCGGGCCCATCGAGGAGCCCGACGAAGACGGCGCTTCGATGGCCGAGAACGCGCACCTCAAGGCCGAATATTACGCGCGCCACACCGGGCTGCCGACGCTGGCTGACGACTCTGGCCTGGAAGTGGACGCGCTGGGCGGCGCTCCCGGCGTCCACTCGGCGCGCTGGGCGCCGGGCTCGGATCAAGATCGCGCGCGCGCCTTGCTCGAACGGGTGCGCGATGTTCCCGATGAGCAGCGCGGCGCTCGCTACCGCTGCGCCCTGTGCTTAGCTCAGCTTGAGCGGAGCGGCTCAGGCGCTTGCATCGAGCTCGAAGCGGCCTGCGAGGGGCGCATCGGGCGCGAGGAGCGCGGCTCGAACGGCTTCGGCTACGACCCCATCTTCGAGCTGACAGCTGCCACGGGAGCGCCTGAGCTGAGCGGCCAGACGATGGCTCAGATCGCGCCTGAAGCCAAGGCCCGCCTCTCGCACCGGGCGCGCGCGGTGCGAGAATTGGCGCAGCGGCTGCGCGCTCAGCAACGTGAAGCGGGCGCCTCAAGTACTTGAGGCGCCCGCTTTTGATGAAGCCTGGCTTCCAGATTTGGCGGCGGCCTTAGAAGTTCAGCTCGCCGTTGGCCGACATCACCGAAATCTGCACCGCTGCAGGGCCCAGGATAACCACGAATAGGGCCGGGAAGATGAACAAGACCAGCGGCAGCATCATCTTGACCGGGAGCTTGCCCGCCTGCTCCTTGATGAAGGCCATGCGGCGCTCGCGAATTTCGGTGGCTTGCAGGCGCAACGCCTGGCCCAGGCCGGTTCCCATGCGCATGGCCTGCGCGATGGCGGCCACCAGCAGCGACAGCTCGGGCATCTTGCAGCGCAGGGCCATGTCGCGGAAGGCGTCTTCTTGCGGCTTGCCCACGCGCACCTCGTCCAGCACGCGCCTCAGCTCATCGGTGAGCGGCCCCTGCGTCTTGGCGACCGCCTCGCCCACGGCCATGTCGAAGCCCAGCCCGGCTTCGATGGCGAGCACGATGAGGTCAACCACATCAGCCATCGACTTACGAATCTTCTTGATGCGCCCGTTCACGATCCGCCGCAGCCAGAACACAGGCCCGCTGAAGCCCGCGTACATGAACACCAGCGCCCACACGCCCTGGCCCAGCATCGTCGTCTGCGCATCGGTGGGAACCTCCGCCAGGCGCAAGGCCAGCGGCACCACCACGAACGAGGACACGATGCCGATGCCCGTGAGCAACACGAAGCAGAAGAGCTTGAAGCCCATGAACTCGGGGTAGTACATCCCGAAAGGGTGCCCGGCCTGCTCCAGCATATCGCGCAACTGGTCGCCGACCTTGCCCTTGCCGCTCTTCTGCATCTTCGCGCCCATCTTCTTAACGATGGGCGACAGCAAGCGCGTGGCCAGCGACTGGTTCATCTCACCGTCGCGCACCTCCTCGGTCATCTCGTCCACTTCGTCGTCGGTGGGCGAGAGAGCGGCCTGCATCCGCTTCTGGAACGAGCTCTTGACGAAGCGAGCCGAGAGCATCATGCCCAGCAGAACCAGAAAGCCGACCCAAACCAGGGCCAGCAGTGTCAAAGTCGCAGCCGGAATATATTTGTGACCGATCCACATGAGGTCTCTCCAATTTTGAGCGGTGAGCTTTCAGGGCCCGACGCCGGGATTTCTGGCGCTGCAAGTACTTGAGGGCGGCTTGGAATCAGCTGTCGAAATCGAGCAGCTTCTTGATCCAGTAGATGCCGATGGCCTGCTGCAGCAGGGCTCCGTACAGGAAGTCGTTGCCCAACGGGGTGTCGGTGAGGTAGGCCATGTACTCGGGGTTGACCACGCGCAGCATGAGCGCGATGCCGATGGGCAGGGCGATCAAGATGCCGCCCGAGATGCGGCCCTGGGCGGTGAGGGCCGCGATGTCGCGGCGCAGGCGGATGCGGTCGCGGATGGTGGCGGCGATGCCTTCGAGCAGCTGAGACAGGTTGCCGCCGACCGCGAGCTGGATGTTGGTGGCTCCGATGGTCATGTCGTAGTCGTAGGAGTTGATGCGCTCGCCCATCTGCGTCAGGGCGCGGTCGGTGGGCAGGCCGAGCTGGATCAGGCGCATCACGCGCGCGAACTCGTCCTTGATCGGCACATCCATCTGCGTGCCCGCCATGTCCAGCCCCTGCGCGAACGAGTAGCCGCCCTTCAAGCCGCTGGAAATGATCGCCAGGGCGTCCACCAGCTGATACTCCAGCTTGGTGCGCCGCCGCCCGGCCATGAAGTCGAGCACCAGGCGCGGGCCGCGAAAGCCGATCATGCCAAAGGCAAAGATCGCGAAGACGCGCTTGACAGCCGAGGCGAACCCTTCGGGCAGCGCCATGTGAGCCGCGTACCAGGTGCCCATGAGCAGGAGGAGCACCAGGACGACCAGGTTCACCATGAGGAACTCGGTCGGCTTGATCAGCAGGCCGGCTGTGATCAGGTTGCGCTCGATCTTGCTCTGCCCGCGCCGCCCCTTGAGGAAGCGGCTCAGAAACGCGAACCGCTGGGCCTGCCCCACCGTGGTCGTCAGCTCGCCGGTGTCAACCGCCACCGGCTTGCGCGCGCGCATCGCGATCACGGCCACGACCTGGAAAAACACCAGCGCGCCCACACCATACATCGCCAACGTTAAATCCATTGCTCGACCTCTTGGGGCTTCATCCGGGCTTGTGTAGCCGGGCTCGTGCGGCGCGCTTTGCCACGCTCGCTGCAAGTACTTGCCTCACTTCTACTTGCCTCACTTCAGGCGGCTTTTCATGCCGCTTCAGTCGGGCTGGAACAAATCGCGCGGCAGCTTGTAGCCCATGGCCTCGATCGCCGACACGCTCTTGGGCCGGAAACCGGTCGTGCGGTGGCGGCCAATGACCTTGCCGTCGGGCCCGCGCCCCTTCTGGTCGTAGACGAAGATGTCCTGCAGCAAGAGCGTGTCGCCCTCCATGCCCTGCACCTCGGTGATGTGCGTGACGCGGCGCGAGCCGTCCGAGAGGCGCGCCTGCTGCACGATGATCTGCACAGCCGAAGCGATCTGCTTCGAGATGACGCGCACCGGCAAGTCCATGCCGCTCATCATGCACAGCGTTTCGAGACGCGAAATGGTATCGCGCGGGTTGTTGGCGTGCACGGTCGACAAACTTCCGTCGTGGCCGGTGTTCATGGCCTGCAGCATATCGAGCGTCTCACCGCCGCGGCACTCGCCGACGATGATGCGCTCGGGGCGCATACGCAGCGCGTTCTTCACCAGGTCGCGGATCGTGACCTCGCCCTCGCCCTCGATGTTGGCCGGGCGCGATTCGAGCGAGACCAGGTTAGGCAAGCGCACCTGAAGCTCGGCGGCGTCCTCGATGGTGACCACGCGCTCGCCGACCGGGATGAAGTTGCTCATGATGTTGAGCGTGGTCGTCTTGCCCGAGCCGGTGCCGCCCGAGATGATCATGTTCAAGCGCGACTTGACGCACGCTTCCAGGAACATCCTCATCTTCTCGGTGATGGAGCCGAAGCCGACCAAATCGTCTCCGGTGAGCTTCTCGCGCTTGAACTTGCGGATCGACATACTGGGCCCGAAGCGAGCCAGCGGCGGGATGATGATGTTGACGCGCGAGCCGTCGGGCAGGCGGCCATCGACCATCGGGGTGCGGGCGTTGGCCTGCTTTCCCAGCGGGCGCACGATGCGGTCGATGATGTTCATGACGTGGCGCTCGTCGATGAACTTGCGCCGCGAGCGGCAGATGCGGCCCGAGCGTTCGATGAACACCATGTCCGGCGCGTTGATCATCAGCTCCGAGATCGAAGCGTCGTTGAGCAGGTACTGGATGGGGCCGAAGCCAAGTACTTCGTTGAGCACTTCTTCGAGCAGCACGGCCTTGCGGCGCGGCACCAGAGGCTTCTCGTCCTTGAGCACGTCGTTCATGACCTGGGTGGCCACGGGGCGCAGGCGCTCGCGGTCGTCGCTCTTGAACTGCTGGCCGCCCAGCTCATCGACCAGGATGGTGTGTATCTTGTGCGAGAGCCGCAGCAGCTCGTCGTCGAAGTCGTTGTCGTCGGCGTCGATTGGCATCGACATCTCGGCAAGATGAAAATCCATCTCGCCCATGCCGCCCTCCGCAGCCTCCGCCGCGCCGTTGCCATTGGCTCCGCTGCCATTGGCTCCATTGCCATTAGCCCCGTTGCCCTTGGCTCCGTTGGCTTCGCTGGCGGGCGGCACGATGGGGTCCATGGGCAGCTCAACCGAGCGCGCGGGCCGCCCGTCGGCTTCGTGGCGCACGATGCTGGGAGGCGGGCTGGGAGCCGGGCGCACCGCCACGCCGCCGCCATTGACCCCTTCGGGGCGCGTGACGGGTAGCCCGCCGCCGCCGGGCGGAGACACAACAGGCGATCCAACAGGGCGAGGCCGCCCTCCACCGGGAATCAATGCCATATCACACCTTGAAAACGCGGCCCGCCAGCCCCTGCACCCCAAGTACTTGCCGCAGGCTTGGCGCGAACTTGGAGCCGGGCCTTCAGCACACAAGCCGCACCACAGCACGCTGCGACGATTTTACCATATGGGCCGCTCCGCAAGAGGAAATCAAGAGGGAATTCGGCTTCTGCCCTGGCGCAGCGAGCGGCTCCCTCGCCTATTCTACACTGCCCGCGATGAACTTTGTGCCTTGCGAAAACTCTGGGTGCGGCGCCGTGCCTTCGGCTAACGACTCGGGCTCGCCTCTGCTCGTCATCGCGGGGCCGACGGCCTCGGGCAAGACCGCGCTGGCCATCGCCCTGGCGCGTCGAATCGGCGGCGAGATCATCTCAGCCGACTCGCGCCAGGTCTACCAAAGCTGCGACATCGTGACCGCCAAGCCCACGCGCGAGGAGCAGGCCCAAGCGCGCCACCACCTCATCGACATCGCCGATCCGCGCCGCCCCTTCAGCGCGGCTCAGTGGGCGCAGCAGGCGCGCCGGGCGGTCGCAGAAATCCAGTCGCGCGGCCGAATAGCGATCATCTGCGGCGGCACCGGCTTCTACATCCGCGCCCTGCTGGAGCCCGAAAAAATCGCGGCTCCTCTGGCCGATGAAGCTCTGCGCGCCGGTCTGGAGCATGAGTGCGATGAGCTTGGGCTGGCCTCGATGCACGCTCGCCTGCAAGTACTTGCGCCCGCGCGGGCGCGGCTGGTGCATCCAAACGACCGCTACCGCATCGTGCGCGCCCTCGAAATCGCGCTCTCGAACCGCTCGCCAAGCCCAGCAAGTACTTGCAGCGAGCGGCTCAGCTCGCTTGCCTTCCGCTTGAGCTGGCCGCGCGCGCAACTTTATGAGCGCATCGAGCGGCGAGTGGACGAAATGGGCGCGGCTGGCGCGTGGCAAGAGTTAATGTCGCTTCTGGACCAGGGCGTGGCGCGCGATTCAGCCGCTCTGAGCAGCGTCGGCTACAAGCAGATGATCGAGGCGCTGGGCGGGCGCATGACCGTGAAGCAAGCTGAGGAACTATGGAAGCAGGAGTCGCGGCGCTACGCCAAGCGGCAGGAGACGTGGTTCGCGAACCAGCTTCAAGCCACGCCGCTGGATGCTGCGCGCGGAGCCGAGGCGCTGGCGGAGGAAGTGCTGCAAGTACTTGCAGCAGCTTCAACCGATTGAGCCGCGCCGATGATGGGGCGTTGAAGTAAAATGGCGTGCGTTTCTGGAGTGCTATGTTCAAGTTCCTGCGCGAATCCAAATACGATCCCTACGACGACGAGGCCATGGAAGGGCTCAAGAACTTCCTCTTCCTCATCGGAATGCTCGGCGGCATCGGCGTCATGATGGCCACCGTCGCCTTCTGGCTCAGCCACCGCTGATTTCTTGACTCAACTCAACCCCTTATGCCACTGGTTCCCTTCACCAAGATGCACGGGCTGGGCAACGACTTCGTGATGCTCGACTGCCTCGAAGCCGTGCCGGTGCCCGAAGAGCTGCTGTCCGAATTTTCGCAGGCCGTCTGCGACCACCACTTCGGCGTGGGAGGCGACGGCGTGATTCTCATCCTGCCCGACGAAGCGGCGTCCTTCCGCATGAGGATGTTCAACCCCGACGGCTCGGAGTCCGAGATGTGCGGCAACGGCATCCGCTGCTTCGCCAAGTATTTGTACGACGCGGGCAAGCTCTCGGCCGGCTCGGTCTCGGTGGCCACGGCCCAGGGGCTGCAGCACGTCGAGATTCAGGAAGGCTCGCCGCGCAACGTGCGCGACCTGGACGTGCGCGTCGACATGGGCTCGCCCAGGCTGACGCGCTCGCAAATCCCGATGGCTCCTTTTGAGGGCAACGGCTTCGACCACCGCGTCGTGGACGAGCCGCTGGGCGTTGACGGCCAGGAAGTGCGCATCACGGCGGTTTCGATGGGCAACCCGCACGCGGTCATCTTCGTGGACGACGTGGACGCGGTTCCTCTCAAGGAGCTTGGCTTCGCCATCGAGCACCACGAGGCCTTCCCGCAGCGCACCAACGTCCACTTCGTGACTGTGGCCGGGCCGCACCAGCTGTGGATGCGCTCGTGGGAGCGCGGCGCGGGCGACACCCTGGCCTGCGGCTCGGGCGCTTGCTCGGTCGTGGTGGCGGCTGCCATGAACGGCAAGCTGCCGCCCGACAATCGCAAGGCTCTGGTTCACCTGCCCGGCGGCGATCTGGACGTGGTGTGGGCGCAGGACGACCACGTTTACATGACCGGGCCGGCCACCACGGTCTTCGCGGGCACCCTGGACACCCGCAACCTCAACCTCGATTAGCAGAGGCAAAGCGAGCGGCAAGTACTTGAGCCTCAAGTACTTGCCGCTTGTCGCGTCTTAAAACTGAGAACTTCTATGGCTCGCATCAACGAGAACTACCTCAAGCTCAAGGCCGGCTACCTCTTCCCCGAAATCTCGCGCCGCGTGCGCCTCTTCCTCGAAGCCAACCCCCAGGCCGCCTCCAACGTGATCCGCTGCGGCATCGGCGACGTGACCGAGCCGCTGCCCCAAGCCGCCATCCAGGCCATGAAAGCCGCCACCGATGAGCTGGGGGAGCGGTCTTCGTTTCGCGGCTACGGCCCCGAGCAGGGCTACGACTTCCTGCGCTTGGCCATCGCGCAGCACGAATACCGCGAGCGCGGCCTGCAGATTTCCGACGACGAGGTCTTCGTCTCGGATGGCTCCAAGTGCGACACCGCCAACATCCTCGACATCTTCGGCTCCGACAACCGCATCGCCATCTCCGATCCCGTCTATCCGGTTTATGTAGACACCAACGTGATGGCCGGGCACACCGGCCAGGCTCTGGAAGGCGGCGGCTACGAGGGCCTGCTGTATCTGCCGTGCACGCCCGAAAACGGTTTCATCGCGGCTGCGCCCGCAGAAAAAGTCGACATCGCGTATCTGTGCTTCCCCAACAACCCGACGGGAGCGGTGGCGAGCAAAGCTCAGCTCAAGGCCTGGGTCGATTACGCGCGCGCGAACGGCACGATTTTGTTCTTCGACGCGGCTTACGTCGATTACATTTCGGACCCCGCCCTGCCGCGCTCGATCTACGAGATCGAAGGCGCTCGCGAGTGCGCCATCGAGTTCCGCTCCTTCAGCAAGAACGGCGGCTTCACCGGGGTGCGCTGCGCCTACACGGTGGTGCCTGCGGGCCTGGCCGGGACGACGCGGGGCGGCGAGAAAGTGCTGCTGCATCCGCTGTGGCTGCGGCGCTCGACGACCAAGTTCAACGGCGTTTCCTACCCGGTGCAGCGCGCTGCCCAGGCGCTCTACTCAGCCCAGGGCAAGGCCCAGGTGCGCGCCCTGGTCGATTACTACATGGGCAACGCCAAGATTCTGCGCGAGGCGGCGCGTGAGGCGGGGCTCAAGGTGTGGGGCGGCGAGCATGCGCCTTACATCTGGATCGGCTGCCCGGCTGGGCTGAGCTCGTGGGACGTGTTCGACAAGATGCTGGGCGAGGCCAGCGTGGTCATCACGCCAGGCGCGGGCTTCGGCTCCAACGGCGAGGGCTTCTTCCGCGTCTCGGCCTTCAACTCGCGCCAGAACGCCGAAGAGGTAGCCAAGAGGCTCAAGAGCATGAAGTGGAGTTAAGCTGGGCCGCTGTACGAAGGACCAAGGGCTTGTGCAAGTACTTGCAGGAATCTTCTTCTGGGGGCGAAGACGAAAAAGCCGAAGACGAAAAAGCCGGATGCGAAATCCGCATCCGGCTTTGGTTTGGTGCGCGAGAGAGGACTTGAACCTCCACGCCCTTGCGAGCACTAGATTCTGAGTCTAGCGTGTCTGCCATTCCACCACCCGCGCCGCACTCGCCGTCCATCCGACAGCGAGAGAGAATTCTACACGCGCTTGGCCCGGCTGTCAAGCTCAAGCGAAAATCATCCGAGGCGAGCAGCCGGGGGCTGAAGCGAGCAGGCCGGGTTTGCGCGATAATTGTGCGCGAAGAGCCTGAGTTTGGCCACGAAAAAGTCAGGAAGCAGGAAGTAGGAGACAACTATGAATCACGACGCACGGGCTTTGTGGGAGCGTTACGCGCGCACCACCTACTTCAACGAGGCGCTCGACTTCTCGCTCGACACCTCGCGCATTGACTTCCCCGAGAACTTCTGGGCGGGCATCGAGCCGCGCCTGCAGCACGCTTACGAGGCCATGGCCGCCCTGGAAGGCGGCGCCATCGCCAACCCGGACGAGGGCCGCATGGTCGGGCACTACTGGCTGCGCTCGCCCGAGATCGCGCCCAACCGCATCGGAGCCCAAATCCGCGGCGTGCTCAAGGACATCGAGGAATTCACTGCCAGCGTCCACGACGGGCAGGTGCGGCCCGAGCGCGGCGAGAAGTTCAGCAGCATCCTGATCATCGGCATCGGAGGCTCGGCGCTGGGGCCTCAGTTCGTGACGCGCGCGCTCTCAGAGCCGGGCCGCGACAAGATGCGCGCCTTCTTCTTCGACAACACCGACCCCGACGGCATGGAGCGCACCCTGCGCGAGATCGGCGACAGCCTGGCTCAGACCCTGACCATCGTCATCTCCAAGTCGGGCGGCACCAAGGAGACGCGCAACGGGATGCTTACGGCCCAGGCCGCCTACCACGAGGCCGGGCTGCACTTTGGCCACCACGCCGTGGCCATCACCGAGCGCAACTCCAAGCTGGACCAGATCGCCGAGAACGAACGCTGGCTCAAGCGATTTCCCATGTTCGACTGGGTCGGAGGCCGCACCTCCGAAACCTCAGCCGTCGGGCTGCTGCCCGCTGCGCTGCAGGGCTTTGACATCGAGGGCTTGCTCGCGGGAGCCTCGGCGATGGACGAGGTGACACGCTCGCGCAGCACCATGCAGAACCCTTCGGCTCTGCTGGCCTCGGCCTGGCTGAGCGCGACGGGCGGCCAGGGCGACAAGGACATGGTGATCCTGCCGTACAAAGACCGGCTCGAACTGTTCTCCAGGTACTTGCAGCAGCTCGTGATGGAATCGCTGGGCAAGGCGCAGGACATGGACGGCAAGGCGGTTCATCAAGGCATCGCGGTCTACGGCAACAAGGGCTCGACGGACCAGCACGCCTACGTGCAGCAGCTTCGCGACGGCGTGCTCAACTTCTTCGTCACCTTTATCGAGGTGCTGCAGGACGAGAGCGACGGCTCGCCTGGCCTCGAAGTCGAGCCCGGCGTGATGTGCGGCGATTTTCTGTCCGGCTTCTTGCACGGCACGCGCGCCGCGCTGTATGAAAGCGGGCGCCAGAGCCTCACGATCTCGGTGCGCACGGTGGACGCGCCGACTGTTGGGCGCTTGATCGCGCTGTACGAGCGGGCCGTTGGGTTCTACGGCTCGCTGGTGAACGTCAACGCCTACCACCAGCCGGGCGTCGAGGCAGGCAAGGCGGCGGCTCAGGGCGTCATCGAGCTGCAGGGGAAGGTGCTGGACGCGCTGCGCGATGCCTTCACCATGAGCTTCTCAGCCGATGCCCTGGCCGCGCACATGAAGATGCCCGAGCGCGCCGAGGAAGTGTTCCACGTGCTGCGCCACCTCGAAGCCAACGGGCGCGCCACCCGCGAAGGCAGCGGCCCGCGCGCCGAGTTCCAGATCAAAATCAGCGACGAAGACGAGGATTAGCCCAACAGTTCACGCACCACCACGGAGGAGCGCAGAGAAGACGAAGGGAACGTCCACAAGTACTTGAGGCGCTCTCAAAATCCTCTGCGATTTTTCGTGGCGCTCCGTGAACTCTGTGCTGAGTGGAGTAAGTGAAGCGTTATGTATCCCTTGAAATTCCATCCGTTCCTGAAGCACTACCCTTACGGCGGCACCCGCTTCGTCGATGTGCTCGAAAAAGACGGCGTGCCGCGCCACGTCGATGTCGCCGAGAGCTGGGAGATTGCCGATCACGGCCCGGAGCAGTCCACGGTGGCCAACGGCCCGCTCGCGGGGCGCACGCTGGGCTCGCTGCTCGAAGAGCTTGGCGCCGGGCTCGTGGGCGAGGAGGTTCATGCGCGCTACGGCAGCTACTTCCCGCTGCTGATCAAGTTCCTGGACTGCGACAAGCGGCTGCCGGCTCACCTGCACCCCAGCGACGAGGACGCCGCGCGCATCGGCCTCAGCGACCGTGGCAAGACCGAGGCGTGGTACATCGTGCGCGCCGACCCCGGCGCTATGGCCTTCTCGGGGGCTAAGCTGGGCTTGGCTCCGCACCTGTTCGAAGAAGCGATCCGCCACCGCGACCCCTACGACGGCGTGATGAACCACGTCCAGACCACGACCGGCGACACCTACTTCGTGCCCGCAGGCCGCCCGCACGCCCTGGACGCAGGCAATCTGGCCTTCGAGGTGCAGCAAAATTCGGATGCAGGCTTTGGTTGGGAGTGGGCGGGCTTCGTGGAGGCCGGCGTGGTCACGGCTCAGGAAGCGGCTCAGCATCCCGCGCTGGCGGTTGAGTGCGCGCTGTACGAAACCGGGATTCAGGAAGCGACCACGCCGCTGACGATCGAGGAAGGGCCGCTCCGGCGGACGTTTTGCTGCGCCTGCAAGTACTTCGTGCTCGAAAACCTGCGTGCTCTGGAGCCGATCCGGTTCGAGGACGCGGCTCCTCGGTTCAACACGCTCAGCGTCATCAACGGCGCGGCCACGGTTCGCGGCGGCGGCCAGGAAGTCTTCGCGCGGCGCGGCGACTCGCTGCTGATCCCGGCTGGGTTGGCGATTGAGATCGTGCCGCAGAGCGGGACCAACGCGGGCCAGGTCGAGATGCTGCGCTGCTACGTGCCGGATTTGCAGCGCGACGTGGTGCAAGTACTGGCCGACAGAAACTTCGCGCCGCGCGCCATCGCGGGCCTGGGCTCGTATGGCAGCGGCAACGACCTGCTGCCTCTGCTGGGGCTGCCCCCGGACACTTTCCTGCTCACCGAGGCCGAGCAGTCGCGCGCGATGCGGGCCGCCAGCGGCTCGCGCGACGAGACTTCGTGAGCCCGGCGCGGCGGCGCTCGCGATGCTCGGCTTAGCTGCGCGCCTGCTATCCTCAAAACGCCCGTCCACAAGTACTTGCGGCGCCTTGCGTTAGCGATTAGTTGCGGACGGGCGTTTTGGCGTCTGGACTTGAGCACACAAGGAAGCAAGCGATGGCAGCAACCACCAACATCAACCTGGCCGACCGCCTGCGCGCGGCCCTGCGCGTGCCTCCGGGCGACGGCGGCGACCTGGCCCTCATCGCTGCCCTGCGCTCGCAGCACCCCGCCGACATCGCCGAGGCGCTCACCGCCCTCGAACGCCCCGAGGCCCTGGCGATTTTCAACTGGCTCGACAACGCGCGCGCCGCCCAGGTGCTCGAAGAAATCGACTCCGACACCTCGCGCTTCCTGATCGAGAACGCGCCTCCGGGCCGCATCGCCGACCTGCTGGACCGGCTGCCCATGGACGACGCCGCCGATGTCGTCGCCGAGCTCAGCGAGGACTCGCCCGAGGCCGCCGAGCAAGTACTTGCCGACCTGGAAAAGCGCGCGCCCGAGGACGCCGAGGAAATCCGCGACCTGCTCTCGCACCGCGAGAACACAGCAGGCCGCCTGATGACCGACAACTTCGTGCGCCTCTCCGCCGACATGACCGTCGAGCAGGCCTTCGCCGCCGTGCGCCACGCCGACCCCGAGGTCGAGACGCTCACCGAGCTGTATGTCGTCGAGCCCTTCGAGCAAGACCGCACCGTGAGCCTGGTCAAGACCCGCCCCGAGCCCGACGAGGACGAGCGGCTGGCCGGGGTCATCCCGCTGCGCCTGCTGGTGCGCGCGCGCTCCGAGCAGCTCATCCGCGACATCATGATCGCCGAGCCGCTCACCGTCTCGGTCGAGACGGATCAAGAAGAAGTAGCACGGATTTTCTCCAAGTACTCGTTCCTGGCGGTTCCGGTTCTGGATCGGCGCGGCGCGCTGGCCGGCATCATCACAATGGACGACATCGTCCACGTGCTGCTCGAAGAGCAGACCGAGGACATCCTGGCCATGGGCGCGGTTTCGGCGCCCGACACCGAGAAGCCGTACCTGTCGCAGAGCGTGTGGAGCATCGTCAAGCAGCGCGTGACGTGGCTGATGCTGCTCTTCGTGGCCGAGACCGCGACCTCTTCGGTTGGCCTGCACTTCACCAAGGAGGTCGGGCTGGTGCCCGCGCTGGCGACCTTTGTCCCGCTGCTCATCGGAACCGGCGGCAACGCCGGAGCCCAAACCGTGACGACCATCACGCGCGCCCTGGCGCTGGGCGAGGTTGAGTTCCGCGACATCTGGCGCGTGCTGCTGCGCGAGGTCACGACCGCGCTGATCCTGGGCTCGATCCTGGCCGTGATCGGCTTCGGGCGCATCCTGATGTGGCAGGTCGGCGTGGGCGTGGCCGCCGTGGTCTCGCTGTCGATGTTCGTCATCGTGCTGTGGGCCATCACCGTGGGCGCTGTGCTGCCCCTGATCCTGCGCCGCATGAAGCTGGACCCCGCCGTGATGAGCGCGCCCTTCATCACAACCCTCGTCGATGCCACCGGTTTGTTCTTCTACTTCACCATCGCGCGCCTGCTGCTGCCTCAGCTGCGCGGCGGCTGATGAAGTTGATGAAGCCAAAGCCGAAGCCTCAAGCATCTTCCTCAAGCCGAAGCCTCAAGCATCTTCAGGTGCGGCTCCATCCTGTCGCGGGCGTGGCTTACTCAAGGGCATGACCAAGCTCAAGGCCCCGGCGCTTGCCCTCGCTGCTCTGCTTGCCCTCGCTGCTCTGCTCGGCTTCGCTGCGCCAGTCCTTGCGCAGGGCGCGGGCCAAACGGGGCACGGCAGCCAAATCCTGCTCTCGCTCTTCATCGTGTTCGTCTCAGCTCAGTTCGGGGCGGAGGCTTCCTCGCGCCTGAAGCTGCCTGCGGTCGTCGGCGAAATCGCGGCTGGCGTGCTGGTGGGGCCGGGCGCGCTGGGCTGGGTTGAGGTCAACGAGCCGCTGCAAGTACTGGCTGAGATCGGGGCGGTTCTGCTGCTGTTCTCGGTTGGGCTCGAAACGCGCGTCGGCGACTTGAAGAAGGTCGGGCGCGTGGCGCTTCAGGTCGGCACGCTGGGGCTGATTCTGCCGTTCGTGCTGGGCGCTTTGTGGGCTCTGGCGGCGGGCTTCGCGCCGGCCAAGTTGCTGTTCATCGCGGCGGCGTTCGTGGCGACTTCAGCCGGCATCACGGCCCGCGTGCTGGGCGAGCTGGGCGTGCTGGCGCGCGTCGAGAGCCGCGTGATTCTGGGCGCGGCTGTCATCGACGACATCCTGGCGATGTTGCTGCTGGGGATTGTTACGGCTCTTGCGGGCGGCGGGCGCGTGGACGTGGCTCAGCTCGGGCTGGTTTTTGGGCAGGCGGTGGGGTTCGTGGCGTTGATTGCGTTTGTGGGGACGCGGCTTTCGGCGCGCCGTGGCAGCGCGATTCTGGACGGGCCGATCAGCGCGCACTCGCCGCTCACGGTTTCGCTGGCCTTGTGCCTGGGGCTGGCGGCGCTGGCGGCTCGGCTGGGCCTGGCGGCGATCATCGGGGCGTTTCTGGCCGGGATGGTGGCGGCTGAGACGCGGCAGAGGCAGCAGCTGGAGCGGCAGATGCAGGTCATCATGGCGTTCCTGGTGCCGTTTTTCTTCGTGGTCACGGGCGCTCAGGTTCAGCTCGGGGCGCTGGGCTCAGCGAGCGCCCTTTGCACTCTGGCCTTCATCACGCTGCTCGCGGTTGTGGGCAAGCTGCTGGGCTGCGGGCTGGGCGCGAGGTCGCTGGGGATGCGGAGCGCGCTCATCGTGGGCGTCGGGATGGTGCCGCGCGGCGAGGTCGGCATCATCGTGGCGAGCCTGGGGCGCTCCTCGAAGGTGTTCTCAGACGAGGTGTTCGCCCTGATCATCGCGATGTCGCTGCTCACCTCGATCATCGCGCCGCCGGTTTTGAAGCTGCTCTTCGCTCGCCTGCCGCGCGGCGGGGACGATGCAAACGCAGAGGCCGAGCATTCGCTGCTCTCGGGCGTGGACGAGGCGGGCCACGGCCTGGCGAGCTGAGGCGAAGGGGCGAGAAAAGCGAGCAGGCGCTACAAGTACTTGCGGCGCGCCCGCTTTGGTTGGGGCAGCTGAGCTGGGGCGGCTGAGCTCGGGGCGTCTTTACAATTCTTGACGCCGCGCGCGCGAATGCTTACCGATGCTTAGCCTTCGGGCGCGCGGCGTCGCTGAAAATCAAGTGGTGGCTGATCCGGCCACGCGCCGCGCCAGGAGGCGAGGAGCAGCAGAAGCCGCCGGATCATCGGAGTGGCGAGCACCGCAAGTACTTGCCCGGTCCCACAAGACAAGCTCAGCTGAGGAGAAACGACAATGAAAACACACTCGACACGGTGGCTGGCCTCGCCCGCGCTGGTGGCCCTGGCGCTGGCCGGAGCCAGCAGCGCGCTGTACGCGCAGAACAACGGCGGCATGGGTCGCGGCGGGCCAAGAGCGGGCGGGCCAGGCGGAAGGCATGGCGGCGGGCGCGGCATGACTCCGGATCAGATGGAGCAGATGGCGGCTCGGATGCGCGAGCAGCAGGTGAGGGGGCTGCTGGAGCGCAGCGGCGTCACGGACCAGGCCGTGGTTGGAGCCGTGGAGAAGTTCAGCAGCGACCAGGCCGTGGCCACGCGCGCGCTGCGCGAGAAGGCGCGCCTGCTCAACGACGCCCTGGACGACGCCAGCACACCCAACACCAAGATCAGCACGCTGCTGGCCGACTTCAAGGCCGCAGCCGCCACCGAACAGGCGCGCCGCGAGCAGGCGATGGCCAGCCTCAACGCCGCGACCGGCTACTCCAGGAACCCGCGCCTGGAAGCCGCTCTCACGCTCGCCGGCGTCATCGGCCAGGAATCCTCGCTGCTGCGCCCCGCTATGGGCGGACCGGGCGGCGGACCAGGCGGGCCGCGTGGCCGGGGCGGGCCGGGCGGCGGCCAGGGGCCCGAGATGGGCGGCCCCGGTGGGTTCGACGGGCCTCCCGAGGGCGGGCCGGGTGGCTTCGATGGCCCGCCTCCGGATGGGCAGGATGGCTTCGATGGCCCGCCTCCGGGCGAGCCGGGCGGCCAGGACGGGCCTCGCGAAGGCGGCCCGCCTCCACGCAGGCGCGGGGGCAGAGGCGGGGGGCGCTAACTTCAAAGGCGGCGTGCAGACGCTTGCTCGCGATCTTGCTCACCAAACCCGCTGCCACATCACAAACCGCGACGAGCCGCTGCAAGTACTTGCAGCGGCTCGTCGCATATCGGCTGAAGGGACTGCGGGCTTCAGGAGGTTGGCCCGGCGTAGCTGCCCGCGATGACCAGCGTGCCCTGGCCTGGCTGCAAGTACTTGCGTGCCGCCGCGTTCACCTGCTCGACGGTGACGGCCTTGTAGTAGCCGTTGCGCTTCTGGATGTAGTCCGAGCCCAGCCCGTACACCTCGCCCACCAGCAGCTGCCCCGCGACCGCCGCGTTCGTCGAGAGCGTCACCGCGTACGAGCCCGTGATATACGAAACGGCCTGCTCGACCTCCTGCCTGGTGATGCCCTTCTCGCGCGCCAGGCTGATCTGGCGCTGCATCTCGGCGATGGCCGCGCGCACGCTCTGCGGGTTGGTGCCGAACTGAACCGAGAACGGCCCGGCCCCCAGCGAAGCCTGGTTGCCCGCGTAGATGCCGTAAACCAGGCCCAGCCGGTCGCGCACGTTGGTCGCCAGCCGCGAGGCCAGCCCCGTGCCGCCGCCCAGAATCGTGTTCAAAACAACCACGCGGTAAAACTCCGGGTCCGTGCGCTTCAAGCGCCCGGCATAACCATAGACGACATCCACCTGAGCCTTGTCGGGCACGTTGATCACGCTGCTTTTGAGGGGCGCGGTCGCAATCGAAGTGTCGGGAATCGAGATCGCGGGCAGGCTGCCCTGGCGCGCCCAGCCGCCGAAATACTTCTTGACCGACTCGATGGCCTTAGCTGTGTCCACGTCGCCCACGATGGTGAGCACGAGGCGCTCGGGCCCGTAGTGAGCCGAGTGGAAGGCCACCAGGTCGTCTCTTGTCAGGCTCTTGACCAGCGCGGCCTGCTCGTCCAGAGTCGCCTCGTGATAGGGATGGCCGAGGGGATAAAGCGCGTTCATGAAGGCGATGTGGGCCAGCGTGCCGGTGTCCTGGCGGCTCTCCTCGATGCCGGCCAGGGCTTGGCGCCGCGCTTTTTCGAGCTCATCGGCGGGGAAGGACGGGTTGCGCAGCTGGTCCGAGAGCACATCCAGCACGGTGTCGAAGTCGCGCGACAGCGAGCGCCCGCTCAGCGTGCCGTATTCCTCGCCGCCCCCGATGCGAGCCGCAGCACCCACGTCTTCGAGCGTGCGCGCGATGTCGCGGAGCGAGCGCGTCGCCGTGCCGCGCGAGAGCTGCGAGGCCGTGAAGCTCGCCAGGCCGGGCTTGTCCGCAGGGTCGAAGATGCTGCCCGCAGCCAGCAGAGCGCCGCTGACCGAAACCGTCGGGTTGGCGTGGTTCTCCTGGATCACCAGCGTCAGCCCGTTGTCCAGCACCACGCGCCGGGGCTTAGCCGCCTTCGCCAAAGCCAGAGCCGGGCGGCTCGAAGCAGCTGAAGCACTCGAAGCACTCGAAGCTGCTGAAGCTACCGCTGGAGCCAGAGCTGAACTCAGCTGAGCCAGGCTGGTCGTGACGGGCTTTCCCTGGGGCTTGCCTTGAGGCCGGGGCGCTGCCGAGAGCGCGCCGCCCGAGCCCAGCGGAGCCGCTTTGGGAGCGGCTCCGCTGGGCTCGAAGTAGCCCACGGTGCGGTTGCGCTCGACCAAGTACTTGCGGGCCACGCGCTGCACGTCGGCGGGCGTGACGCGGCGCAGGTTTTCGAGATACGTCTCGCCGTAGCGCCAGTCGCCGCGCATGGCGTTGGAGCCCAGCTCGCTGCCCTGCGACTGCACCGAATCCTGCCCGTAAATGTACTGGGCTTCAGCTTGCCTCACCACGCGCTGCAGCTCCTCGGTCGAGATCGGCGTGTTCTGCAGCGCCTCGGCCTCGGCCAGGAGCGCGTGTTCTAGATCGGCGTTGGGCTTGCCGGGCTGGGCGGTGGCGTCGAGGAAGAGCAGGTCGGGGTCGCGCAGGCCGTAGTCGTAGGCTTCGGCGGAGGAGGCGAGCCCGGTCTGGATCAGGCGCTCGAAGAAGCGCGCGGTGCGGCCTCCCGAGAGCACGCTTTCGAGCACGTCCAGCGCGTAGCGGTCGCGGTCGCCAAAGGCCGGGATGTGATAGGCGATCTGCACCATGCGTGCGCTTCCGGCCCGGCTCACCGTGACGCGCCGCTCGCCCTGCTGCTCGGGCTCGGGCGTGATGAAGTGTTGGGGAACCGCTCGCGCCGGGATCGAGCCGAAGTACTTGCGGATCAAGCCCAGCGCGCTCGGGGTGCTGAAGTCGCCGACCAGCACGATGGTGGCGTTGTTGGGCACGTAGTGACTGCGGTAGTAGCTGAACATCTCGTCGCGCGAGATGTTCTCGATGTCCGAGCGGAAGCCGATCGTCATCCAGCGATAAGGGTGAACCTGGTAGGCGGCCAGGCGCACGGCTTTGGTGAGGGCGGTGCTGGGGTTGTTCTCGCCGCCTTCGTATTCGGAGCGCACGACGCTCATTTCCTTATGGTGCTGAGCCGGGTCGAAGAGCGAGTTCTGCATCCTGTCGGCTTCGAGCTGCATGGCCAGCTCAAGGCGATCCGAGGCCAGCGTCTCGAAGTAGTTGGTGCGGTCGAACGAAGTGGTGGCGTTGAACTCAGCGCCGTTGTTTTGCAGCAGGGCGCTGATCTGGCCCGGCTGGCGCGTCTTGGTGCCCTTGAACATCATGTGCTCAAGCAGGTGGCTCATGCCCGACTGCCCGAGCTGCTCGTTCACCGAGCCGACCTTGTACCAGATCGAGAAATACACCACCGGAGCCGTGTGCACTTCCTTGGTCAGCACGGTCAAGCCGTTGGCGAGCTTGATCTCCTGGATGCCGTTGAGCATCCTCGGAGCCGCTTGAGACCAAGGCACCGGCGAAGCCGAGGGCGCAGGCCGAGCCGCGTTGGGTTTGCGAGCGGGCGCAGCGGCCTGAGAAGCCGCCTGAGAAGCGGCCTGAGAAGCGGCCTGAGAAGCCGCCTGCGAGCCGAGCAAGAGCGGCAGCGCGCAAGAATAAAGTGGCAGTAGACGCGAAAATTTCATGGCTTGGGTGACACTTCAAGCGGGCCAGCCGTTCCAGCTCAGCGATTAGCCGAGCCTCTCACGCTAAGCCCAGCCGAACCTGCAAGTACTTGCAGGCGGTTCGCGCGACGAAGAGACGACGAGGCCGCGCCGGGCTTGAGTTGAGCGGGCTCTTGTGCTCAGGAGTTCAGGAGCTCAGGAGAAGCCGGCGACTGCGTGCGGGACATACGGCTCTTCCAACGCCGCGACCTCTGCGGGGGCGAGCTCCAGCTCCAGGGCAGCCACGGCATCATCCAGGTGCGAGGGCTTGGAAGCACCGATGATGGGCGCGGTGATGAAGGGCTTGGCCAGCATCCACGCCAGCGCCACCTGAGCTCTGGGGACGCCGCGCTCGCGAGCCACCTGCGCGACGCGCTCGACGACCTGCTGGTCGCCGGGGGCGTACAGGGTCTTGCCGAACTCGTCGGTCTGGGCGCGCTCGGTCTGCTGGTCCCAGGCGCGGGTGAGGCGGCCACGCGCCAGCGGGCTCCAGGGGATGACGCCGACGCCCTGGTCGGCGCACAGGCCCATCATCTCGCGCTCTTCCTCGCGGTACAGCAGGTTGTAGTGGTTCTGCATCGAAGCGAAGCGAGTCCAGCCGTGGAGGTCGGCCAGGTAGAGGGTCTTGGCGAACTGCCAGGCATACATGGACGAAGCGCCGATGTAGCGCGCCTTGCCCGCCTTGACCACATCGTGCAGGGCTTCGAGGGTCTCCTCGATGGGAGTTTCCCAATCCCAGCGGTGAATCTGGTACAGGTCAACGTAGTCGGTGCCGAGCCGCCTTAAGCTCGCCTCGATCTCGGCGAAGATCGCCTTGCGCGACAGCCCCGCCCCGTTGGGGCCGGGACGCATTCGCCCATGCACTTTGGTGGCGATGACGACTTCTTCGCGCACGGAAAAATCCCGCAGGGCGCGCCCGACGATCTCTTCGCTGGTGCCATCGGAGTACACGTTGGCGGTGTCGAAGAAGTTGATGCCGTGCTCCAGGGCCTGGCGGATGAAGGGGCGGCTCGCTTCCTCGCCCAGCGTCCACAGGTGGTTGCCGCGCTCCGGGACGCCGTAAGTCATGCAGCCCAGGCACAGCCTGGAGACTTTCAGGCCGGTGTTCCCGAGGTTCAAGTACTTCATGTCGTGTGCTGTGCTCCCAAAACGTGTGCTTGCGTGCTCCGGCGTATTCCGGCGAGCAAATGAGATTCCCGCGCTCAGGCGCAGGCTTCCCGATCTGCGCGGCCCGGAGCGCGCTTTGTCACGCCTTTGTCATGGCTTTGCCTGATCACGGTGGCGCTCGTCAATCTTTTTGCCCGAGCGCCAGGATAGCTGCGACCAGCGAGATGGCGGTGGTCCACACCAGCGACGCTCTCAGGCCGTAGTGGTCGGAGAGGAGGCCCGAGCCCAGCGGCCCCAGGCTCTGCCCCACGGCGAAGATCACGGTCGCGACGGCAATCGCGAGGTTCCAGGCCGCGATGGGCAAATGGCGACGGATCAAGACGGTGACTGCCGTTATCACCGCCATTGCAGCGATGCCGAACAGCGTGGCCGACAGCAGCAGGATCGGCAGCGCACCCGCAAGCAGCGGCAGCAGAGCGCCGGCGGCGGCCAGCGCCAGCATGAGCGCCATCGGCCTGCCGCCGCGCCAGCGCGCCAGAGGGTAGCGCCACAGCGGGCCGCTCAGCGTCATGGCGACGCCGAGCGTGGTCCACACCGCGATCACGATCCCGGTCGAGGCCCCGTGCGCTCTCATGTAGGCGATCAGGAACGTCATGTAGGCGATGTAGCCCAGCCCAAAGCCAAAGTAAGCCGCCAGGCAGAATCCCAGCGCCTTCCACTCGGGGCGAGCCGCCACAGCGGAGGCCGCGCCCGTGCCGGGCGAATCGGCCAGCGGACGCGATGCAAGTACTATCGCCACTGTCCCCAGCAGCCCGACTCCCGCCAGCGCAAGCCAGGCGAGCCGCCACTGCGCCACGCCCGCGCCGCTCAGCAGCGGCGGCAGAGCGATGCCGCTCAAGACGGTGCCCACGCCCGGCCCGCTGAAGTACAGCCCCATCGCCAGCGCGTTGTCGGCTTCGGTCGCGCCCAGGCGCGCCGAGAGCCCGGCCCCCGCGATGAACACCACGGCTCCCGCCAGGCCGACCACAGCGCGCGCCAGCAACGCAACTCCGTAAACCGAGGCCAGCGAGGAGAGCGCCAGAGCCGCCACCACAGCGAACAGGCCGCCGATCAGGGCGCGCCGCGCCGACAGCCGCACGATCAGCGGCGCCGCCAGCAGAGCGCCGAGCAGGTAGCCGAGGGCGTTGGCCGTGTTGAGGCCGCCGGCCTGCGAGTACGTCCAGCGCAAATCGGCGCGCATCGCGGGCAAAATGAGAGCGTAGGCGAAGCGCCCAAAGCCAATCGCTATCGCGGGCGCCAGGCAGAGCCCCAGCGCCAGCGCCACAAAAGCCGTGCGCGCGGGCTGCTGCGCAACTTCTCCCGAGGCTTGGTTATCGGCCTCGGCAACTACCTGCTTGGTTGGGCTCACGATCTCACGCCTCTCTGCATATTTGGAGCAACCCCGCATCCTCTACGCCAGCGGCTCCGGCGGCGCTCGCACTTGAACCTCAATAGACCCTTCTGCACAAGCCGAATCCCGCGTGCCGCCCCGCGCCGTCTGCGTCGCTTTGACCCGGCGGGTGCGCGCCATCTCTTGAAAGCGCGGCATCGCGATGAAGGTGGATTGCAACCCCAGCTCAGCAGAAAGCTCAACAGAGCAAAAACGAAAAGGGCCTGAGAAATTAATTTCTCAGGCCCTTTGTTTTGGTGGAGCCAAGCGGGATCGAACCGCTGACCTCCTGAATGCCATTCAGGCGCTCTCCCAGCTGAGCTATGGCCCCAAGCTGCGCCGCTGCACGCGGACGCCTTGATATCTTAGCCGCCCCTTTGCGCCGCGTCAAGCCCGCTGCGGCTGCCTTCAGGCGGCTGCCTTCAGCCCGCAGCCTGCTCGTGCTCCAGCCCGGCCAGCAGTGCGGTGTCGCCGCCCTCATCGAGATCGCGCAACACTAAATTGAGCGCGTTCACCGAGAGCTGAATCTCGCGCAGCGACAGGGCCAGCGAGCTCATCATCAAGGCGAGCCCAAGCCCGAAGGCGGCTTTGCCCACGCCCTGCCAGCCCACGAAGAGCGCCATCATGCAGCCCATGCAGCAGAACAAGGACGAGATGCCCAGCGCCTGCATATTACGGATCAGCCCGACGCGCAGCCTCAGAGCGTGAATTTGCTCGCGCAACATCGGCTCGCGCGAATCCTGGTAGCGCGCGTGCAGCGAGCGAATCAGCGCGGCCAGCGCCAGGAACCGGTTGGTGTAAGCCAGCATCAAAAGCGAGATCGCGGGGAACAAAAGCGCGGGCGTGGTCAGCGAAAATTCGTGCATCCCTTCTGGATTCGCGCCCCGCCACGCCGTTGCAAGTACTTGCCGCGCGCAGCCATTCGCCCGGCTCTGCGCGCGGGCCTCACAGCGGATGCTCGCTCACGAAAGCCTGCACCGGCGCAAAGACCGGCAAGTCGGTCGCGCCCGAGTCGGCTCCCAGAGCGTTCATCAAGGCCGTGGCCTGGCCTCGGTGGTGCGTCTGGTGGTTCCACAGGTGCGCCACGGCCAGCCACAGCGGGCAAGCCACCGGCTCGGGCCGCGACATCGGCTGGTAGCTCAACTTTTCGCGCAGCCGCCCCGCCTCCAGGCCATCGACCCACGAGATGAGCCGCGCGTCGCAGGCCAGCCGCTCGGCCTTGAGCTCAGCCCACGTCGCGAACAGCTCGAAGTCGAGCGACGGCACCACGAACGGCTCGCTCTGGAAGCGTCCCAGCCACATCTTGTCCGTGAGCAAAACGTGGTTCAGCGTGCCGTGGATCGACTTGAACCACGCGCCGCCATCGCGCCGCCGCTCCTCGTCGCTGAGCTGCGAGCAAGCCGCGTACAGCTGCGCGTTCATGCCCTGGTTGTAGCGCGCAAACGTCTGAAAAACAACCTTGAGTTCCTTCATAGTGTCAGTGCGCGGCAGCCAGGCGCGCTTTTTCTGCTTCGATTGTCTTCTGCTGGCGCAGCACGCGCTCGGGCACGATCTTCTCGCGCTCGCCCTGGATTTCGAAGTCCAGCGCCTCGACCTGCAGCGCGCTCAGGATGCTCTTCTCGACCGGCGAGTAGGCGCCGTCCTCGCGGCTCAGGCGCATCGGCTCGCGGAGGTGGATCGGCGGGTTGGTGAGGAAGCGGGCGGTTCGGCTGTGGTTCTGCGAGGAAGCGTGCAGCATGAAAGGATGCAGCAGAACGACATCACCGACGCGGCCCGTGACCTCGATGAAGTCGTGGCACTGCGCGAGAAGCTCGCGAAAGGGGAAGTCGTTGGAGCGCACGCCCAACGTCCTGCTGCTGCGTCGCACGGCGTTGCGCCGCGACAGCAGGAGCCGCAGAGCGTGCAGCCAGCGCGAGAAGGGCATAATCCAATCGCTCAAGTACTTGAGGGGTCGCGGAGTTTCAGAGGCCCAGGACGTCGTGCTTGATGTGCCAAGTAGAACGTCGTTGGCGGTAGGCAAGGCGTTGAGCGATCTGCACAGCTACTCCCATGGCGGCAAAGAGCCAGCGGTTGCTTCTATCGCCCTGCATCCAGCAGGTGTCCAGACCGAAGATGTCCTTCATCAGCGCCTGCATCGGCTCGACGGTCTTGGAGCGCTGGCGGTAGATCATGTGGTGGAAGCGCCCGCTCATCTGCCGGATCATGCGCCGCCGCTCGGGGCTCTTGTTCATCCCGGCGCGAGGAGCCGTGAGGAGTTGCATCTTCAGGTGCTGCTTCAGGTGTTCATACAGCGCCAGGTCGTCGGCTTTGGAGTCCATGCACACGATCTTGAGCCGCCCCTGGAAGGGCGCCACCTCCAGCGGGAGGCGCTTGCCCTCGTGGGCGCTGTTTGGCATCCACACCAAGCGCCCCAGGACCGGAGGCTGCCCGTTCTGCGGGTGCGAGCACAGGCAGAAGGTGCCGTGGCCATACACCCAGCCGTCGGCGCGCGAGAAGCTCCAGGTGGCCTCACGATCCAGCCCGCGCAGGCCCTTGGGCACCTGTCCCCGAGCCTTTTGCTTGTGGTGCCACACCGGCCCCTTGGCCCTCACCATCATCTTGTCCCCACTGGCGCGCTCGACCAGGTGAGGTGCGCGCCGCGAGTTCAGGAAAGAGCTGAAGAACAAACGCTGCAGGTCTTCCAGGTGCGTGGCAGATTTTTTTTAAGCGCTCCCGCAACTGGGACTCGGAGATGGGTTTGAGGGCGGGATCGGGCGTGAGCAGGGGCCAGTACTGCACCGTGAGGCGGTGGATGCCCAGGTAGCTCTTGACCTGGCACTTGACCGAGAGGATGGCGATGAGCATGATGAGCCACTCGGGGTACTCGAAGGTGCTGCCGCGCTCTCCGTTGCGCTCGGGGTGCGGGAACTGGGTGGCCTGCAAGAAGCGTAGAAACTCGGTGCGGGTGTGGGTGATCCACTGGGGGTTGAGCTTGGAGACTGTCTGAGACATGAGGCTCCTTCCTCCTTGAACACAACAGCAGTAAACCTCGCTCCACAAGATCAGAAAACTCCGCGACCCCTCAAGTACTTGCGGCGGCGACAGAGGGATTATGACGGATCGGGACGGCAAGTACTTGCGGGTACAGATTGCAACGAGGCGAGATGAAAAGAGTGACGCGAGATGATCTCGAATGCAGAGGCGTGGTTTCGCTGTGGCTCGGCTCAATCGAGCTGGAGCTGCAATGGGAAGACTACGTGCGCCCGAACGCGAAGGAAAAGATGTGGAACAAGAGCTTCCATGACGACTTCGGGCTCGGAAGAAAGGTACTGGAGCCCAGCGTCAGCATGAATCAAGACCACTTTCTCGTTCCCGCAGCCGAGCACGATGTGCGTTTTTTGCTGGAGTGCATGGAGTGGTCGCCTCAGTGGATCGACGAGGCCGTCATCGCCGCAGAGGCAAGAGGCTGGCGGCGAGCGACCGTGGCCTTCGCCCTCTACGATTTAAAATACGATCCAGCACAGGCGAAGACCGGCTCGCAGCCGCTCCTCACTTTCATCGGCAGCTTCTCCTACGATCCTGAGCAAGACCCTGAGCCGGTTAGAAGCTATCAGCCGCCTGCTTGCGACTCCGAGTAGCGCCTCCCCAAACGCCAGACAGCCTCTGCAAGTACTTGCAGAGGCTGTCTGGCTGAGGCTTGCGGTTTTAGAACACCATGGCCTTGATCTGGTCTCGGAGCTCGGCGGCGCGCTCGTAGTTCTCGGTTTCGACAGCCGTTCTCAGCTCCTGGCGCAGCTTCTCCTCGATGGGGACGGGGCGGCTGGAGCGGACGCGGTCGCGCCACTCTTCGAGGAATTGCAGCTCGCGGCAGGAGTCGATCATGTCGTCGCGCCCGTTGTCGCGCAGGTAGACCTCGATTTCGTCGATGCCTTCGTCGATGATCTCCAGCGCGCGGTCGAAGCCGCGCTCTTCGAGGTGGATGCAGGCGCGGGCGCGGGTGTGCATCATCATCACGTAGGGGCGGAACTGCTCCATCGAGAAGCGGTCGCCGGCGTCCTCGGCGTGGTCGCGCACGAAGTCGAAGGCCTCGACGTTGCGCTGGGTGTCGCGCAGCACGGCCTCGTAGTCGCCCAGGTGGAACTGGCTCAGGTAGCGGTAGTAATACTGCATCGCCTCGCCACGCAGCTCAGAGCAGGCTTCATCGTCCAGCTCGAAGCCGTCCTCGCTGCCGTGGCGGGTGGCGTAGCGCTCCAGGCGCTGGCGATGATATTCGAGCAGCGACTCGAAGCCGTGCGGGCGCTGGCCGTCGGGCCGGCCCGTGGTTTCCATTTGCAAGATGCCCAAGTCCAGACGCATCTGGATTTTGGCGTGGCCATCGACGCCGTCCACGCGGCGCACCGTCACCTCGCTTGAGCTGTAAGGCCAGCCGCCCAAGATCGGGCTGATGTCGTCATGATTCATTGCGGCACCTCACCATTCCAACAGATTTCTCTCCGGCTTCCCAACACAACCCGCGCGGGCCACTGGCTTGGGCACCAGTCACAGCTCACGATCCCGGCTGCAAGCAGCAGAGATGCCGGCGGGCGGCTTTGCAATTCCCAATCCGCAAGCACGCCGGCCAGATAGCGATCCGACGCGGAAGGAGCAACGAATTATCCACCTCAGCCTGAGCGCAACCCAGCGGGACCCGAGCGCGGCGCAGCGGGAGGCGCGGGATTATTGCCGGTTTCAAACGCGCCCCGGCCTGGGGCGTTGCGCGCCTTTTCGCCCGTGAAAAGCGGCGGGCCGCCACGGATTCACTGCGCGACCAGCCACTCGTAGCGCACGAGGGGAGCGGCCTCGACGCTGGCGGAGGCGGCGGAAGTACTTGCGGGCGCGGGCTTGAGCTCGGGCCATTCGAGGGCGAGCAGGTTGGAGCCCAGCCCGAGCGAGCCCGAGACTTCCAGGGTGCGCCGCCCGCTCCAGGCGTGCAGCAGGCGCGCGCCGTTGATGTAGAAGTTGGCGGGCCGCTCGCTCTCGATGACCAGCAGGCAGCGCGCCGGAACCGAGCGCAGGAACACAGGCCAGCGCGCGCACCAGCGCACCCCGCGCCCCGCAGCAGAAGGGCTGGAGGCGCCTGCGGAACCGCTCAGCCCGCTGAGCCCAGGCGAAGGCAGCGCGCCGGGCACGGCGGCCTGGAACTTCTGCACGCCGCCCTTCCAGCGCGAGAGCAGCGGAGGCTCCGGCTGCAGCCGCACGCGCACGCCAAAGGGAGCCAGGCCGGGCACGCCCGAGGCCCTCGGCTCGCCATCGTAGGCGATCTGCTCAGCGCCGACGGGGATCATCCAGCGCGGCGGCGGCGCCTGCGCGCTGGCCCACCAGCGCCACATCTCCGTGCTCTTGCCCTTGCCAGCCGCGCCCGCAACCGATGGCGACGAAGCCGAATTTGCAGCCGAAGCGCCCAGCCGAGGCGAAGGCTCGTAGCTCAAGGGCGCGGCCACGGGCGGCGCGGCCACCAGCCAGAAGGCATCGGGCCCAGGCCGCAGGTCGAAGCCGTTGAGCGCGAGCAGATCGCGCACGGCCTGCTGCAGCGGAGCGTTCTGCAACGAAACCGACACCTCGACATCGGGGATGGTGGCCAGGCGAAAGCGCACTCCGCTCTGCGCGCTCAGCAGCGAGAGCAGCCTGGTGAGCGGCACGCGGTGCAGCTCCAGGCTCACGCGCGCATCTTGGGGCCACTCGACGGCCTCAGTCGAAGCGATCGAAGCCGCCGCAGCGCCCGGCGCGGCGATGGGTGCCGCAGTACTTGCAGCACTCATGGGCGCGGAAGCCTGGGGCGCGGCAGCTTGAGACGCAGGAGCCTGGGGCGCGGAAGCCTGGGGCGCGGAAGCTTGAGGCGCGGCAGCTTGAGGCGCAGGAGCCTGGGCGAGCGCGGAAGCGGCCAGAGCAGCTGGGAGCAGGCAAGCCCCCAGCGCAAGTACTTGAGGCCGGCGGCGCGAGGGGCGGCTGGCGAAGTGGATGGTGCGCGCTGGACTGCTCATGCTGGTTGCTCCCGTTTGCTCGCGTTGAACCCCGCCGCGCTTTGCATTTTGTCTCAAGCCCGGCCACGCGCGGCGACTTCTTTATTTTGACAGCAAAGCCGCCGCGCCCAAAGCCACGCTCCGTGCTCAGCCGAGCCGAGCCCGACCGGGCCGAAGCCAATGGGCGCCGCTGCTACACTTCGGGCCATGCCGCAGCCTCGTGACCGCTCCCGCAACGCTTCGCAGCCTTCGCAGCCCTCCGCCCGCTCCGCTGAACTGAGCCGGGAGTCGCTGGCCAAGTCGCTGGCCGGGTTCGACCTCATCGAAACCGCGCTCGATGAGTTCCCGCTGGACGAGCTTCCCGCCGCGCCCGAGCTGCCTTCGCGCCGCGAGAAGCTCGCCGCCAACGCCGCCAGGAAAGCCGCGCGCACCTCCTCACGCAGCGCTGCGGGCGCGGCTGCGCACTACTTTTCGCCTTCAGCTCCGCTGGCGCCGGGGCAGGGCAAGGGCGTGCGGGTTGCGGTGGCCGGGGCCGACATCGTGCTGCGCGGCGGCGCGGGCACTTTCTCCAAGTCCGAGCTGGACGAGGGCACGCAGATTCTCATCGAGACCTTCGCGGCCTCGCCCGCCTTCGCCGCCTCGGGCTCGCCTCACTGGTGCGACCTCGGCTGCGGCTGGGGCGCGGTCGCCTGCGTGCTGGCCACGCGCAAGCCGCGCGCGAAGCTGTGGGTGTGCGACATCAACCGCCGCGCCGCAGCCCTGGCTCTGCTCAACGTGCGCGGCCTGCAGCTGCCAAACGTCGCGGCCTGGAACGGCGATGGCCTGGGCTCGTGCCGCTCGTCCTACTTCGACGCCGTGCTGTGCAACCCGCCCGTGCGAGCCGGCAACAAGGTCATGGAAAAGCTCTTTCAGGATGCCTTGCGCTGCCTGAAATCCAACGGCGAGCTGTGGATCGTGCTGCGGACTTCGCAGGGCGCCAAAAGCTGGCACAAGAGGCTCGCCGACCTCTTCGGCAGCTGCGACACCATGCAAATCTCGCACGGCTACCGCGTCCTGCGCGCCCGCCCCGGCACCTCCGCTCAAGGCGCTGCTCAAGGCGCTGCTCAAGGCACCGCGCCGTGAAGCACGCTGTGTTCCTGTCACGGCGCGGCACCAAGTACTTGCGTCCGGCGCGGGCGGCTTGAAGACCATGAACCTCGACTACAACCACATCCCGGCCTTCTACGAGCAGGAGCCGTGCGGCGTCAACCTGATCGTCGAGACGGTGCGCGGCTCGGCTCACAAATACGCCTGGAAAGAAGAGTTCGGCGCGCTCGAACTGCGGCGCATCCTGCGCGGCGGCATGGTGTGGCCGTGCGACTTCGGCTTCATCCCGCAGACCTTGGCCGAGGACGGCGACTCGATCGACGTGGCCCTGCTCATCGACGAGGGGACGTTTCCCGGCTGCATGGTGCGCGCCCGCATCCTGGGCGCCATCGGGCTGCGGAAGAACGGCGAGCAAAACGACAGGCTGCTGGCCTGCCCCATCTCGCTGCCCGGCTCGGCAAGTACCTGGGACGAGGTGAGGAGCCTGGAAGATGTCTCGCCGCGCCGCATCCGCGAGATCGAAGCCTTCCTGCGCGACCACCAGACCTTCGAGGGCAACCGCATCGAACTGACTGGAGTCGTGGGCCAGGACGCCGCCATGAAGCTGGTGCACGAAGCCGCCCGCTCCTGGGCCAAGCAGCACGAACTCAGCTAAGCCCGTGACAAAGCACGGCCCCAGCCGTTCAGCAGGTGACGCGCGCAGGCCGGCGCTTTTGTTTGCTGGCGCACACCGCGCGCGAAATTATCTGGTATCTTTGCAAAGGTGACTGTACCCAGTCATCAAATTGCTTGGATTGGAGAGGTGCACCATGATGGAGAGAATCAAGTCAGGTAAGCCCAGGATGTGGGCGGCGTTAGCCGTGGGAATCCCCGCCGTAACGGTGATCCTGAACGGCTGCAACGGCAACGACAACAACAACGGCGGCCCGGTTCGGGTACCAACCGAAACCTCAACCGCACGCGCCACCGGCACAGGCCGTCCCAGCGCCACCGGAACCGCTCGCGCCACCGGAACCGCACGCGCCACCGGAACCGCTCGCGCCACCGGAATCGCAGGCGCGACGAGCACCGCGCGGCCCATCGCAACCGGAACCGCACGCGCCACAGCCACGGCTGGAGCCACATCAACCGCGCGCCCCATCGCAACAGGAACTCCACGCACAACGGGAACGCCACGCGCGACAGGAACCGCTCAAACAACGGGAACCGCCATCGCCACAGGAACGGCAAGCGCAACAGGAACTCCGCGCGTAGGTGGAACCGCGAGCGTCACCCCAACCGGCCACGTCATCCAGTAACTGCGAACCGCGCCCGGCGGCGCTCGCTTGGAGCGGCGCTCGCTTGGAGCGGCGCTCGCTTGGAGCGGCGCTCGCTTGGAGCGGCGCTCGCTTCGAGAGGCGCTCGCTTCGAGAGGCAGCCACCGGGTCTTGCTGAGCCCAGCTGAGCCCAGCAGCTTCAGCGAGCCGTCAGGACAGCTCAGCTCAGTACAGTCAAGGGAGCACGCGAACCGATTCGCGTGCTCCCTTTCTTTTTGCCGCGTTTTTGCGCCACGCCCTTGCACAGGCTGGAGCTTGCACCGCTGCCGGCTGGCGGTTCGATTTTGGGCCGGCCAGGGCACACTTGAGGCCATGACCGAAGGCCGCTCGCACCCCGCATCGCCGCCCGCCTCAGCCGCTCCGCCTCAAGCCCCGGCTCAAGCCCCGCCTTCGCCCGACGACCTTGACCTTCAGGCCGCGCCCCAGGTACTTGCAGGCGACTTCGCCTCGCCGCGAGCCCAGCCGCGAGCCGTGACGCCGCGCGTGGTGTTCATCTGCCTGGCGCTGTCGCTCTTCTTCGGCTACACGATTCCCGTTGTCGATTACAAGTTTTCCAACACCTTCCTGGGCGCAACGCACCTCGCTCCGGGAGCCATCGGCGTCATCCTGGCGATGGTTGTTGTTGTCAATCCGCTGCTGCAAGTACTTGGCGGCCCACGCTGGCGGTTCTCGCGCGACGAGGTGCTGGTGATTTATTTGTCCTGCCTGTTTTCGTGCCTGATTCCCGGCATCGGGGGCAACAACTACTTCACCTCGTTCATTGTGGGCTCGTTCTACTACGCCACGCGCGAGAACGGCTGGATGGAGTTCCTCTCCAAGCTGCCGCACTGGATGACGCCCGCGCTCAACGCGGACGGCTCCTACAACGCGCGCCTGGTCGAGGGCTGGTATGTCGGGCTCAAGCCGGGCGAGCACATCCCGTGGGCTCAGTGGGCCTTGCCCCTGGTGGCCTGGGGCGCTCTGATGCTGGCCTCGTTCTGGACGCTGTGCTGCGCGGCTGTGCTGCTGCGCGCGCAGTGGGGCGACCGCGAGGCGCTCTCGTTTCCGCTGCTGCGCCTGCCCCTTGAGCTCACCTCGCACCTCGATCAGCCCGCGACCAGCCGCGCCAGCCGCCTCTTCCCGGCTTTTTTCGGCGAACGCGCGATGTGGATCGGCTTCGCGGCTGCGATCGTGCTGCAGGGGCTCAACGGCTTGAACGGCTACTTCCCCGACGTGCCCACCATCGCGACGAGCGTGGACTCGGGCGCGCTCTTCACCGAAGCGCCGTGGAACCAGATGGGCAACCCGGCGATTCGCATCTGGCCCATCGCCATCGGCATCACGTTCCTGCTGCCCTCGGAGATTTCGTTCTCGCTGTGGTTCTTCTACTGGTTCATGAAGGCTCAGCTCGTGGTGGCCTACTACCTGGGTTTTGTGCCCAACGCGCTGCCCAACGGCATCATGTCGGGCCAGAAGCTGTTCACCGGCTACCAGGAAGTCGGCGCGCACCTGGCCTTCGTCGCCTTGATCATCTGGACCGCGCGCGAGCACTTCGCCCACGTCTGGCGCCGCTCCATTGGCCGCGCGCCCAAGTCCGAGGCCGAAAAGCGCGAGGTGCTGTCTTATCCCGTTGCCTTCTGGGGCTTCTGGCTCGGCCTGGCCTTCATGGTCGCCTGGGCGG
>JAABUK010001919.1_pt1 | contig 38394 bp, 55 predicted proteins | sample 5559141 | NCBI WGS metagenome assembly JAABUK01 (sample SAMN10711869, study PRJNA513367) | rock metagenome | isolation source: Antarctica rocks | place: Antarctica: Victoria Land, Pudding Butte nord | collected 2016-01-03 | reverse complement strand
GGCCGAGCAGGCGGCAGTCACCTGGTGAGATTGCTGCAGCAGCGACCTCGCACAATCTGCCTAGCCGTGGCTCAGTCCATGCATCTGCTGCTACTGTTCGATCAATTCCCATTCAGGTGCGTGTGCTTCACAGGCCTGGTTCGAATTACAGGTCATAGAGCAAGCATGGCAGACTGATGAGGGGCTATAATGTTCACGGCCGGGTGCACGCTCGGTGACAGTCACGATAGATGGCTAGACTTAAGGCCTCAATTGCTAATGCGTCCCTCAATGCAAGTGGAGCAGCCGTCAACGCTTCAGCTTAGCGTCGTCCTGCGATGGCTAAAGTCAAGAGGCAGCACGCACGCTCGTCCTGTGGCGTTCAGCCTAGCGCTTCAGACCAGAACCAGTTGTCTAAGATTATCACAAAGAAAAGTTGCTACGGGGCGGCGGCGGATGATGATGCGCAGAGCATATACTGGGAGCTCATGAAGATTGAACACTGGTTGTTAGCACAAAGTCCAGTAGGGTTCCAACAAATGATTGAAATTGACGAAGAAGAACAAGCAAGATTTCAGTCAAATGGGCTAGTTGGCCCCAACGACTGGCCCCGAATTCCTGACTGACCTGACAGCAAGCATTTATCATGCAGCTCCAGGTGACTCTTGCACTTGCCCTATGATGGTAATCGGAGGTCACTGCCAACTTGTTGAAACAAGCAAGCATCAGATTCTAAATCAGAAAGTTTCCATGAGTGTTTAACAACAAGGCAAAATAGTTGAATCCAAGTGTGACGCTTCAAATGACGAGAAACAGCAGCCCTTTAGCAGATATCTGTAGTTGATGCACCATTGGGTTGCGACCTTTAAGCTGTAGCATTCAAAAGGCCGCATTCTTGCGCCAAAACCAGCATTGGCCATGTGGTGCACAAGTCCAAGCAAAACAAAGTTCACCTATACCGTACTTCGTTAGGACGTAACAACACGTGTGCACTGCACCTCTAGATTTGATGTTTAACTCGAGGCCTCGCTATAGTATATGTCTAAACGCAGCTGTGCTTGCCTGATTGGCCTGTGGTAAACAAGTGCAAACTGGTAAACTGTGGTATTCACACACAGACTGTGGTATCCACACACAGACTGAGGACTCAAGCACACAGAGAGCCAGCAAGAGCAGCTTCATCGCGCCGGTCACGAGCCTGTCTGCCTTGTGCCAGGTTAACAAACTTTCTAAACAAGTACCTGCATGTGCCTGATTGCACTCCTTGGCACACATTCTGAGGGCGTATTATTCTGCTGATGTCGGTATAACCACTACAACAAACGCCGATATCATACACAACTGCTTTTTCCACCTCAACAGGGGGGCTGGACTGGATCTGGCCACTTTATTGGGCAATTCAGGGCAATGCACACGCAACTATTATCTGTCAGGATTGTATGCTTCCAGGCAGTATAGTCATCAAGCCATGCAGCACTGAGTCCGGCAGCATGTGCATGGCGGTGGAGTTTGCTTCTGGAGTGCTGACCCGTGTCATAGTGAACAGAATATGAAGAGAGCTGCACAGACAACTTGCAAGGCACGAGGAAGGCAGACCTATCATTACATACATGCAAGACTAAGTCCTGTTTTGTTTCCTCGCAAAGCTTTGAGTGTTTCTCGGCACCAAGTGTGGGGCATGTGAAGCTACCATGATGGTCATTCAGATAGTGCCAGCTACAGCTTGTACACTGCTGTCCATACGGTCACTCACTGGGCAGGTCTGCGAGACATGCATATGTAACATAGTGATGTGAAATATGGATTTGCACCAGGTTTGTCAGTCCAGAATTGTCAATCTCATTTGGTTGTGATGCCTATGATTGTCACCTTGGCTAACACAGCATGTCTAAGAAGGCCAAGAGGACACCTTGGACTTGGCAAGAACAAGACATCTGTTCATGCCAGCTCAGCACATTGGATCTGGTCTAACATCCAGCAGAACACAACAGGTGAGCAGACTGAGAGGAGTTGGTGGTGGTGTGCAAAGGTGTCGCCAACATTTGTGCTGAAGCGTGTTCAACTAGGCTTCAGAAACAGAGAATGGATTGTCCTTGGATTTGAACAAAACGATGTGTACTGTGTCCACCTGCACATGTATGTAGTATCTGGTCTCGTGGCTGATAGCAGCTGCAGACACAGCGTCAAAGAGTCAGACACAGACTGGGAACTGCCAAGCGGCACTAGGTCTGTTGGCGTGAGAGTCTGCATCTAAAACTCACTGGCGAAGTTCTTGCCACAAACGCAATGAAAGACACCCTCGGTGGCTTTGCCGCTGCCAGGATATTTCTTGTCAAACTGGTGCTTGACGTGGGAAGCTATATCCTTGTACTGCTTGTATTTGTGCACAGCTTCCAAACAAGCCTCAACAGCGCTTTCTTCGTAAATGCTGGCCATGTGACTCTCAATGACCTTTACAGAATGAGACTTCAACAGGTCTGCAGTCGTCAAAGGCTTTTCCCCCTGTTCCTGCTGCTCAACATCAGCCATTGCCTATCCCAGGCGAAACTGGCAGCAAGCGGGTAGGGCAGCGCAGGCTCCCGCAGCAGACTAGACAGACACAACGCGGAGACTGAACAGCAGCAGTACTATATGAGGGGTCGTTGCGCTGGGATCGGCACTTAGTTTTGATCAGCAATTCATATACGGATGCACGTGATAGACATGTCATCATATGTCACCATTGCTCTGACCATTGCTTGCTCTTAGCGCTTACTTTACTATGTACCGCCGCAACGACAAGGCATGTGTTTGCCAGAAGGACAAATCAGACACTGTTCCACTTGCTGCATAGGACAAAAGTTGTCATCTTTGATTGCGCTCACAACCTTTCTGACTGGCATGGACTATCACTGCTTCATACACTACATAGCTTCCTGAAGCACTTGGCAGACATTTGCCAAGCCATGCAACAGCTGTACAAGGGCGACCTGTTTGGAGGACATCAAAAAGCGTTGATGTTGGTGCCAAAGCAGGACATACAGCAAGCTATAGCTACTTGGGACCACCTACCTGAAGCTATGCGAAGACACATGTCTCATGAGTGAAGAGAATACGCCAATAGAAACGATGAATAGCTGTCGTGTGGCTTGCTGCAACTCAAACAGCAATTCAATAAGCAGCATGGCTATCTATAGCCTCATGGTTTCAGTGCATGTGTCTTGGCAGGGCAATGGGACATCATATGATGCCTGTTCGTGCACTGGCCAAATGATATATGGCAATGTAACACTTGTCGCTTGTTGCGACTGCAAACAGTGATCTTGAGCTGGCCAACTGACCAATGTCAGGATCATCTGCCATAGCAAACGCGTTTTGCGCGTTGCGTATACTCACGCTCAGCTGCTACGTAGGTAATAAATGTCATTAGCCGCCAAGCCTTACAGGTGCGTACAGTGGCAAGTGAAGCCCTCTTCAACGCTTGTGTCTTGTGTGTGTTTGGCCCAGGGTAGTTGGGCCCAGTATGAAGCTCAATATAGCCTACCCAGCCACTGGCTGCCAAAAGAAGATTGAGATTGATGATGACTCCAAGCTGTAAGTAATCTGCGGTTGTTTGCAACACATGCTGCCAAAAGCTGTCTCCACTCTGATCGCCCATGCAACGGAGAGGCGCTGAGGTGGTGGTCATGTTTGTAGGCGTGCGTTCTATGACAAGCGTTTGGCTCAGGAGGTCAGCGGTGAAGCTTTGGGCGAGGTACGCTAGGTTGCATGAACTTTTTCTGGGGAGCCACGCAGGCTATGATAGACCAGCCTGCATGTCCGGGGACGGCCTTTGACGTGATGAACGTTCACAGGAGTTCAATGGTTACATCTTCAAGATCATGGGAGGCCAGGACAAGCAGGGCTTTCCAATGAAGCAAGGTGTGCTGGTCCCAGGCCGTGTGCAACTGCTCATGAAGCCAGGCGACAGCTGCTTCCGGGGTTTCGGCCGCAGAAAGGGCGAGCGCCGCAGGAAGTCAGTTCGGGGGTGCATTGTCTCCCCCGACCTGTCAGTTCTGAACCTTATGATTGTCAAGCAGGGTAAGCTTTGATCAAGACACCAACACCAGACAAATTCTGCTCAGCCAGTCCCACTGGTCAGCAGATAGCAACATCAATAGCAACTGTCCATGAGTAACATGGTATGAGTCTGATCAGACAGCAGCTCAAAGACACACAACTGATAATTATCAGCTGTTTGTTTCCACTTCCAGCCTCCAAACATCTCTGGTCAGCTCAGGACTTGCAGACCGCGACGAAAATCGGAAGTGTTAAGCCCAAACCTCAAACACTGTACCAGTGTCTGGCCACTTCACTATACAGCGGCAGCAGCATCAGCACTGCTGAATTTGTGGCGCCTTAGTCAGCATCAACAGCATAGATATGAGGATTTGCTATCCTATGTTGCTGCTGCTGCTGCAGCAGCATCAACAGACTGGCTGCTCAGAAGCCTGCAGTGAATGGCCAACCATAAGGCACTTCAGCCAGCTGTGCTGTTTCTGTTCATCCAACCAGTCCAGACCGTCTTCTCAGCAGCCGTCTCCATGCTGCTGCCAGCATAACATGATACGTTCAACACATGGGTGCTATTTTTCTTGCACAAAGAAGCAGTCTACTCTGGTGTGTGGATCTGCACATTATGTTCAAGTTGACCTCGTTTTCACCTTGGCACAATGGTTCTGCAGGCCCTGGAGATCTGCCTGGGCTGACTGATGATGACAAGCCCCGCATGAGGGGTCCCAAGAGGGCATCCAAGATCAGGAAGCTGTTCAACCTGACCAAGGATGATGACGTGCGCAAGTACGTCAACACATACAGGCGCAGCTTTGAGGGCAAGGATGGCAAGACCCACAGCAAGGCCCCCAAGATCCAGCGCCTGGTCACCCCCCTCACCCTGCAGAGGAAGAGGAGAAGGGCATCCCTCAACAGGCAGCGACATGAGAAGGTGCGACTCTGCCTGACTCTCATATTGGGCTGCAAGATGACCAGTCAGCGTTGCAGGAGATCAGCAATTCTCTTTTGTATTTAATTCGTCGTTGCAACAGGATATCATGTAATTTGTCAACCAACTTGCACTGCCCAGAGAGCTGTTAATAACAGTCGGAACACTTTTGCAGTCTGGTTTTAGGAACATCCCGTATGATGTGTTCATATCAGTGTCAAGTCATGGTATTTGGCAGATTGCGTCTGCTTCTGTTCTGCACTGCAAGCCATACAAGCAGTCATCTGTTATGTCAAGTAACATCAAATGCCCTCAGCTTGGGTCACCAGCAGTGCGCACTAATACTTTGTGACTTGGGTGCTGCAGAAGAAGGCAGAGGCGTCTGAGTACCACAAGCTGCTGATGTCCAGATTGAAGGAGCAGAGGGAGAGGCGGTCAGAGTCTCTGGCCAAGAAGAGGGCAGTCAGGATGGCTTCCCAGGCATCTGCCCAGGAAACCACCACTGGCAAGCAGCCAGCAACCTAGATAGTGTAAATATACTTCTGGGCGGTCCTCGCGAGAGTTGTTAGTTCATTGTTGCAAATGCACATACAGTACATATTGCTTGCTCTGTCAAAGCCTGTGCTGAGTGACCACCTGTCAGGTAGCGGGGCCCACAGAAAGCTGGAATGATCAGCTGTGTTGCATACACAAAGGTGCTCTCTGGGACGAGGCGTGGAGTGCTGGATTTGTAATGTTTTGCCGTAAAGCCTAGACAATGATGTGGAACATCTGCGCTGCCCCCCTCAGAGTGTCTTTGGGTCAGCAACACTGCAGGTTGTTTTACGGGTTATACCATCAATCTGCCAGTGCACTTTGAATAGGAGAGCGACAATACAGACAGTCCTGTGCTGACCTCAACTTATGCCATGTCAATGTGAAGTATGTTGCCTCTGCCCTGCAATGTTCTCTCAGCAAAGCGCCAGCAGCCAGGCTCGAACTGACATCAGATGGCAGGGCACACTACATGCAAGAACCTGTTGCAGCAGGATCTGAAGCATGTTTTGTAAGCTCACCGAAAGGAAATTGCATCTGTAGACTAAGCGGTAGCTACCACTTGCAAGTCAGGGTCTTTGACAGACATGCAGTGCACAGTCAGGGACAGTTAGCTTCTAAGCTTGCATGATCTGTCAGATCTGGGCTTTGACAAGTCTGCTCCCCAAAAACTTTAGATCATAAAAAAGACAGCGCATTTACTCTACTGATATAGGTATAACCACTGATACAACCTCCGACTTCAGCTCTACATGCGTTGTGCTTGCGCTCGTGGCCGGCCGTCAGGACTTTCAGCCTTGACCTAGCAGCCAGCGACAGCAACGACGCCTGTTTTTCTCAGCAGCTTTCCACGACATCATCTCTACATGACTGTAATGATAATCTCCGAGATGCATTCCAATTCATTTCAGTGCATCGCGCAGCCTAACACAACCCTTGTTTGACTGCATACGTATACTGTATCTAACGCTAACACAATACCCCTATGATCCAGGCACTTTACCAGGCTCTACAGATCAGTGCAACCTTGGGAACTTGTATCTGAGATCCAATCTATTAAGGAAAAACTTCAGATCATAAAGTCAAAAAAGACAGCGCAAATCCTTTAGCTGGCAACCTCAAGGCATGCACAAGGGTGACTTCACACATCTAATTTAACTTGTGCCATATCACAGACTTGTCACAGACTTGGCGTGATTGCTCGTGCGGGTGAACGTGGATCACGTGCAAGGAACGCTTAAGGGTGACTGCAGTTAGGCACTTGCAGCTCCATCCAATTTGGCAGGACAGGGACAGACATATTGTTGGGCAACAGGCATATGTCAGTTTTTGAAATTGGACCACATCGCACACAGTCAAGAGCGGTGAAATGACTATATCAAAAGAGGGTGGGATGCATGGATAAGCTAGATGGGCACATACTCCTGTTTGCACTTTTGCCAACATAATGCTTGAAAGTTTTGTCTAAGCATCTGCAGATGTGTACATGCAAATGAGTACATCCTTGGGAATGTGTATCTGAGATCCAATCTATCAAGGGAACTCAAAATTGGGCTCTGCAATACAAGCTTGCTAATTTTGTACTGAGATGCAAGGCTCCTTCTGCATGCTGCATCTTAATACTGAATGCTGGGTGCCAACAGTCTGTGCAGCTCTGCTGATAAAACGTGATGCCAACAGTCTCTGCAACTTGACAGATCACCTGATACAGACGCAACATGTCACAGGGACATCAAGAATAGGACCATGAAACCTCATGACCCAGTTTGAGGATCTCTTGCAGAGAGGCAGGCAAATATAGTTCCTGTTTGAGACCTGGGTGTGTTGAGCTAAGAGTACATGTGTGGCTTGTTGCACTCCACTCTTGCTCTTTGCAGTGGTAATTCCCATAAGCTCTTACCCCACGTGAGGGATCCCATATATTGCCGTTAATGTCCTTGACCATAGTGTGCCCTGGGCAGTCCATTTCATCACAAAAAAAGCTGTATGTGATCTTGGCTGAGTAGCCTTCGCCACTGCGTATTGTCTCCTGCATGAGAGCTTTGCCGCTGCGCTTCTTTAGAGCAGCTTTCACTCGAGTCCAGATTTCTTCCTCTCGGTGAACCATGGTGGACATATGCAGCATGATGAGCAGGAGAAGTGCTGCAGGAAGGGCTTGCATATGAGGCTCTTGCTGCAAACTAGCATAGTCACTGGCAATCCTCTGTGCACAGAGGTCCTTCAAGCTGTCCAGGCCTAACTTGTCAGCAGTCATAATCCAATCTAATGCTTCTTTGGATGTGCTGAGCTGAGCTGACTCCATGCTGCTGTTGATATTTTCTTTGCATTGCTGCAGCATCTTGGGGCAGTCCAGGTGATCAGCAAGCAAGCATAACTGCCAGGCTTGCTGTACAGAAGGAAAAGTAAGGCTGCCTAGGCTGTATGCAGCTGTTAAGAACAGCTTGACCGCGGCAGCTGTGTGGCATTGGAGGCATGTCTCCATCATCACAGGATCCTGCCAGCTGCGAGGGCCTGTTTCCAGCAGTAACTTCCGAACGAAATTTGAATGCATAGCCAAGATCTGGCTGTGAGCAGGTAATCGGATGTTCTCCACCACCAAAACGACATCGGCAAGCTCGGCATACTCGTTTGGGAATTGGCTCAAGTGGCTTTTGTCTGTATCCATGGCCTGCAGCAGAGGACAAGGTCACGCAAAGAACACCGTGAGAGTTCGACACGAGGTGCTAGCCTCGTTGTATAGATTCATCCTCATTACCTTGAATGTGATATATCGCTCAGACAGATCTGCTACTGTTTTGGAGAGTACGCCATACACGGCGAGTTGACAAGCAACGGCAATCAGAACGGCGATGACAACGGCGATGACGTAACCGTGGATCGGTGCACTGGCCTGAGCTGCCAGAAGAAGAATATGTGAGCATGACGACTGGAACCTTGTGCAGCATTGGCTCATCATGGCAGCAATAAAGCTAAAAGGCATCATAGCTATTCAATAATTGGTATATTCAATGATTAGTATACCTGTAGGCATACATACCTCATATGACTTGCTACACTCAAATCGAAGCTATGCATAAGCCAGCACTCAAAGCAAAGCTACAAACAAGCTTGCACTTATATGGCATGAACAAGAACCTAACAGACACCCAGATGCCTCACAACTGTGCTTACTTTGCCTCCAAGGGAGTGCTACTCCTATCTGGCTGTGAGTGGTACTGCTGCTCTCCACTAGCAGTTGCTAGAGCTTTGCCTAACATCTGCATACGCCCCTGCTTTGCTGCAAAGGAGGCCATGTGCAAAGCATCTACCCAACCCTCTGCATCTTCACTGACCTCAGCTACAAAATAGAACCCTTGTGTTCTGCTGTGCGTTGACACCCAAAAAGCATATCCTGGAGGCAAGCTAGGGTCATTGCAGGGTTTCACGCACGCTATATCACTCAGCTCAATCTGATAGCTTGCACTTTGTTGACTGTCATGCGCCTTGTCTGCCTGCTGGGCATGCTGAGCATTGCCATCGCCATTTGCTTCCTGTACTGCTGGAGCCGCTGACTGCTTGGATTGGTCATATGGCTGGTCCTGGGGAGCGACTGTTTTGAACCCAGACTGGTCCAACACAAACAAGCTGACCAACCACTGCTCAGGAACAGCGTCCAGGGAGTCAGGGGCTATTGCCAGTAACTGCCCTGCCCTGAGATGGGGAAGAGGTAGCAGCTGTTTGATGACCTGTAACGACTTGCTGTACACATCTTTGGCTGGCTGCAGGACATACGACAGCAGGATGTACTGTGCTGCCAATGAGAAAGTCCGCCTCAGCGCTGCCTCAGATACTGGCTCACTGCCTGATGGTTCCTGCAATGCCAGTAACATGTGTGTTGGTGTGTGACAAGCAAAATAAGTGGCTCATGTTCCCAGTCACGATGCAGTGCTAGACCTGGCATGCTTGCTTGCTGTTTGGCTGGTGTATCACTGTCAATGCAATGCAGTTTGGGAGCACTCAAAAGGCTTCTACAGTCACGGTGTGTGTGAACAACCCAGGTACAACTTAGAGCAGCAACTTGGAATCCTCCCCAACATGCCTGACACTCCCATGTGCCCAGTGCAAGGCTTGTGCATCCAGTTTAGTCTCACTTTGCAGAATTGAGTCTGTTGTAAAAGAATCAGGAAGCATGGCTGCCTGCTGTGGAATGGCATGTCAGACACAACCAGCAGCAAGTCTGACCTGACTGGCTTGAGGGTTCTGCACCTCATTTTGGAGCGAGCAAGCATGTGCATAGTACACAGTCCCCAGGTTGTAGCAAGCTCTGTCAAACTCAGGGCGGAGTCTGATGGCTCGCCGGAACTTTGCAACAGATTGCTGAACCAGGAGGACGCGCTCTGAGGGTGTGCGCATTGTGGAAAGCTCTTGCAGGACCAGGCCCCAATTGTTTAGCGCCTGCAAAGATTACCACAGCTGCATTTGGTTTTGAGGGGATGTATGCATTCTCAGTGGGTCAAATGCAACAGCACAGTGAAGTAAACAGCTTGTGACACCAGACGTACGGCCTCAACCAACAATCACACTTTGGGACTACTGTAACTTGTCGGGGTACTTGACTGGGCTCACTGCTCTGCAGGTGAGCATATGATAAGCAGTAACAGTAGCCCTGAACAGTGTCAGTGCATGCCAACTGTGCATAGAATGGACACCACGTCAGTGCAGGCTGTGAAGACATAAAGCTCTTTGACTTTGCTTGTGGTTAAACTCATGCCATGCCGCTGCAAGGCACGCGCACCTTGATGCATGTTTGATCTGCTATTAGGCCATCATTGACGTTCGCTTGAAAGTATGCAGCAGAAAAGGCAGAGCATACCTGCGGGTTATTGGCGCTGTAAAACAGAGACAAGGCATACTTTTCTGCAGCAGCCAGCAGGCAGTGATAGGCTGCATCTTCTTCAGTCCTCTTCTCTAGGTGCGCCATATCACTGAGTGCAACACCCCAGTTATACAGTGCAGCATGGGAGCTATTCTGCAGCTGCCAAGCTTCATGATATTTGTCACAAGCCTGCAGGAATCACATTAGTCTGACTTGCAGCCGCGCAGGTCAGCATGTGCCAAAGCATACAATTGGCTGAATAAGCAGCAAGGCTTACACAAGCTGCAGTGTTTGAGCCAGTGAGTGGACTTGCCTGCTTCAGCAGGTCCAACTGCCCTTGTGTAGAGCCTCCAGCCTGTGAAGCCCTCTCTTGCAAAGTCAGACCTTGGTTATAAACCAGTTCAAAGTCTGCTGATTGCGGGTCTGCAGGTTGCGCAGGGTCAGGCTGATCCCGTGAGTCTCGTCTGTCATTGAAACTGCTTGTCTTGGAGGTGTGGCCGGTTTTATCGACATGGCTTGCCTGTTGCAATGACGAGCCAAATCTGAGCAGGTGCAAAAGCCCAGCAGAATGCAGTTGTTGGAGGAGGCAGAGCGTTGCAAGCGTGCCTGCTGTGGGGGCAGTGGCACTGTAAGGCTTGGATTTGGAGCTAGTGAAGGTCCAGACAATGCAGCAGCTGCCCGACGCAACTCTTCACCGGCTTTATAGACTCTCACCCCTTCAACCTGAGGCGATCAATAAAGCCGAGTACTGAGCTCGATCCACAAGGAGAGCAAGTGCCATATGCACAGGTAGTGTATTACAATTCATGGCTGCTGAACGATCTGCTGACCGAAACAACACGGCTGTGGCAGTCTTACCTGGGTAAAGGGCTCGATGCCGGCCATGCAATCGCCGACGAACTGTTCAGGGGGGCCAAGGCGACAGGCCTGCTTATCGACTGCAAAAAATAGACAGATTACAAGCTGAAGCAGCCTAAAAGTGTGGCTGATGGACGCATCAGCAGTACATTCATCAGAAGATGTTCCTTTGCACTTTGGGTTAGACCAGGTTAGACACCCCTGGAGGCGTTACAGGGGCGCAGGTAAGTGCACATCCTGCCCCATGGTTTCAGAAAACTCCAATGCAGGAGCTCGTCGAGTAACTTTGCTAATATCAGTTGCAACTAGAAGTCAAGGCTAGTAAACAAAGCCACACCACGATTGATCCAATGCGATTCAGACAGATCAGAAGGCAGTTCAATGAACATCACAAAGTTTGTTGAATGACCAGTGGTGGACAAAGTGCCTGCACGTGTCAGGGTTTTGTACATGGGGCAGTTGTAAAATTGCTGCCCAGAGGGTTTTCTATTCTGTACAGGCTTCAGCCACACAATCGGCATCTCTGTGAACAGCTCCTTAGGTCTTGAGTCAGCCAACATGTGCCTTTCAGAATCCCACCGTGCCCCTTCTATGTACAGCCCCTTGATGTAGCATCCATCAGAAGGACCAGCTGTGCAAGTCTCTTCCTGCAGCTCATCCATCACTTGGAACTCAAAGCTGACGGTGTCTATGGCAAAGGCATTCTTGCGAGCAAAGTTCTGCACTGTCCCGGTGAGGAAGGCTTGAGGGAAGAAGAATCCGCTTATCCAGTAGACAGGCGGGGTGCCTTGCTGTGCCCACTTCTGAATGAACTGCACTCGCTCTTGCAGGTCATTCACCCAGCTGCTTAGAGGCTTCAGGCTGGGATACGCTTTGCTTGCCCACAGCTCTGGTACCTGAAAAAAAAGCACCAGTGGCAATGCTGTTTCAGATCACTCGTTACAGGGTTTCACAAACACAACAAAGTGACGGTCTTGTTTCTTTTGGTTAAGTCGGCTTATATGCTGCATGCGCCAATGCTTTGCAAGAACTATAGGTAGAACCTGTCATGCCACCACTAGCACAGTCATAAAAGTGGCAGCTGAAGCAGGTAACATGTTGCTGGGTCTGAGATGCCAGATTTGGTTCTATCATTGAGACGTTTCAAGCAGCAATGCGCACAACATGCCCATGAGTGTAGATTGCAAGCGTACGCCCGCTCCGTACCTGATTATCATACATGCTGTTGGAGACAGCCTCCAGGCTGGGTGACATGACCACCAGGCCCTTGACAGCCTTGCCACACTCCTTCAAGCTGGCCGCCACGACTTCCAGCAGGGCATTATAGCGCAGGGCTTCTTGCACCAGCACTGTGTTCATGGACTCCTGATATGTGGCAGGGTACTGTCGCTGCAGCTGCTCCACATCAAAAGGTGCTGCAACCTGCAGTCGCCGCGCTATATGTATAGTCATTGACTCATTATTCTGGGCACACAAGCAGTGCTCCAGATACCTCGATGTTGCAGAGCAAAAGGATCTGACAGGTGTCAAGCCTGTGGTACAAGTACACATGCGTTGAGCACGGTGCATGTTAAAGCAGCGTGAAGATCAGCCTGCAACAGTCAGATGATGCTCAGGCTGCTGCACATGATGTCAAAAGCAAGTGCATACGATGCGCTATAGTGTTGATATTTCAGCGTGAATATCAGTGTGTGAAGAGTAGCTGGTGAGACAAAGCAAACTGACCTTTGCATTGATAGTCTCGCAAAGCTGGAGAATGGTGTCTTCCCTGCTGGCCCCTCCACCTCCCGACACCCTGGGTTGCAACGCCAGAATGGTGGAGAACAGGTTGTACGTCTCGTTCTGGTCACATGTGATGTCAGCGTTTTCATGCAAACCAAAGATCTCCGGCTTGGGCATTGCTGGAAAGGCCTTGATGGCTTCCACGTAGTCGGTCACCATCTCCAGGTCCAGACTCTCATAGGCGCCTGCAGAAAAAAGAAAAGCTTACGCTTTTCGGCAATCATAACGGGAGCTTCCCAAGGCTGCAGCCCGGAGCTAAACACCTGCAGCAACAGGCATGCCTGATGTGACACCACTGCTGTTGACAGATGGTGATGGGTACAGCACTTGGCATGAGCTATGTACATCACTACTGCGGAGTGGAAAGTGCTGAGCAATGTGCACTGTCACTTATGCACCACCACCGCTGGGTAGAGAAGCACAACTAGTGACTCGGCTGCAGCCTGTAGATCTCCTGATCCACAGTTGCATGAAACTCAACAAAAGCCTAGGCTTGCTAAGCTATGTCTAGCAGTTCAGCTGCTGTCACACAGCCTCGAGACTTTGTAGTCACGACGTCAGAAGATCAGGCATGTTGCTGGAATGGTTGCTGGCTTGCCTGAGGAGGAGAACTTGTAGCCTGGGTCCAACACTTGCGGGCCAACAAAGCCTGAGACCAGGTTGTTGATCAGGCGGCGGTCCTTGTCATCAGTCACCCTGCCTCCGTAGTTGATCTCAGTGACCAGGAAGCGCAGCACCCTGAAGGGTATGTCTGCATACTCGTCCAGGAACATGCGCATCTGTGTCAACGATACACCCAAGTCTCCATCTGTGAAGTCATACCTGCAACAGTATCAGACAACAGCTGCTTGGCTACTGCCATGTAGCACAGATTCTGACAGCTTTGCTGTGCTCCTTACCAACATGCTGAGCCGCTTTTGCTCAGGCCGAGCAAGACAAGAAGGCATTGTTCTAGTCAATGCCAGATGAGTGAATGTTTGGACTAGCAAGCTGTGTCTGGCTGGCGATGAAAGGTAGACACGCACATGTCCACATTGGTGCTGTCTGAACTGGTGGACACAGGATACACGCATCTACACTATACAAATTTTGCTCTAAGCAGCAGGGGTGCAAACTCTTGCAAACAAAGCTTTGGTGCATCATGCTGCTGTGAGTCAGGTTTAAGGTGATGTGTGACTGACCTGATGTTCCAGCCAAGAGGGCCAAACTTGCGCCTGTCCTGCACTACGGCGTGGAACAGGGACAGGCCAAACAGCAGGCGGCGCCACTCAGATGGCTTGGCACACTCATGCAGGTAGGCTTCACTGAAGCGTGTGTAGGTGCGCAGCATGTTTGATTTCAATCCCTGCAACCGGGAATCACTGCCATTGAACTGAAATTCACATAAAGCACAGTGACTGCGGCCTCAACATAGGCCAGAGCGCCATCATGTGTAGTAAGGTGCACTGTGACCAAAAAACACATCTGGTCAGTCTACATACAGAAGCTTCATCTCTTAGCCTATATATATTATGTCATGCAAGTGTTGGGCAACAACTGGTGACAGGCATGACCCAAGCGTCAATGGATGGGTAACATAAAATGCCCGACTGGACAAACAGTTGAAGGTATGAGAGATGCACAGGGCCTGGGGCCCCACCTTGGGAGGCTCCAGGGTCATTTTGACCCCGCGCTGCAGGACAGCAGCAGGAAATCCGGGGCTGGGCATGGAGGTGAGCCAGAGGCGGAAGTCCTTGTGGCAGGTGTCAGGGCTAATGCCCTCCACAATGCGCTCCAGACTGGGCATCCAGCTCACTGCCAGATGGCAGTTCTGCAGGCACACCCACTGCCCCTTTTCCATGCCGGCTATCAGCACCTTCTCAGCCTGCACATACATTGCAAAGTGTATGTAATGGTAATGGTGGTGGTAATGTATGTAATGGTAATCAACCAGAGTTGTCTTTGGCACAGAGTGTGTTGTTCCTGAGCAGCCTACGCAAGTTATGCGGCTGTCATGACCATGCACACCTGCACTTGATGCAGCATGTGCATGACAGGAAGACTGAGATGCTGAGTCAGGCAAAAGTCTGTGTTGCATGATTTGCCAAGGTGCTGTCTGCTTTGCATTTGCATAGGGCTGCAGATTGGCATGCAACTGTCTTTACATGTTCAGGCAACACTTTGCCACTGCAGAGCACATCAGGACATGTGCAACAGCTGCTGACACTGCACATAGTCGACCAAGACACAGCGTTTTGCGATGGTGTGAACCTCTCATAACTTTTCCCCAACACAGAGTTTCTGGTCAGCAATGCAATGTAGCCTGAGTCTCACCTTAGGGCCCTGTCCCTGACCCAGAGAGACCTTTTCAAACTTCTTGGCAAAGCGCAGCTCATCTGCCAGCTTGAGCAGATCAGCCATAGGGTCAGCCCCTGGGGAGAGCACAAAGATGAGGGGGGTGGTGTTGCTGGAGTCCTGGAAGGCTCCTGCCAGGTTGAAGGGGGGTGGCTCTGTGAAGCGGCTGCCCAGATGCTCTGCTACAAAGCTTTGGATGGCCAGCGACACCTGTGCGCAAACAAAGAGTTGACCACTAAGATTCATGGATTGAATTGCATGTTCCTGGCTATCATACCAGATGAGAGCCTCTGTCCCTGATTGTTCTGCATTGCACGTTGCTGGCCACCAAACCAGCTTAGAACCTCTGTGTCTACTTGAACCAATCAGCATTTGGGCAAGGCATACCAATGAATCCATGCATGACAAGGTATGACAACAGGCCTTCAAGAGCAGCATGGCTGCATGAGGTGCATGCATCACTCAAGCAGGGGCTAGTCAGAGTCCAGACTGTTGCATGAGTCTTCAAAGACAGCCAGATCAGTTCCATGCATGGTTTCTTGTCTCTGTTGATACAGACTGAATCCAGCCCATCAGGTTGGTGCGATCAAAATGCAAAATGATTCAGGCTCTTGGCGTTCGATCCACCATCTGTAAAAGAGAAAAGCTGCACCATCACAAGCAGGAAGTGCAATACAGCACAATAGTAGTAGTAGTAAGAGTATAAGTGATAATAATAACAATGATGATGAAAGAAAATGCCTTTCCAGCTCATGATGAGCTTGGTACGTGCGGGACAAGTCTTGTCTCTCCAAAGCAGTGTGTCTTGCGCAAAATACATCCAAGTATATGCTAATTTGACCCAAAACGCAAGATGAGTGCATCAAAGTACCTTATCAGGGCGGAGGCAGCGCAGTACAGCCAGCTTCTGGAAGGAGTTGAGGCGGCTGTTCCAGGGCTCTGGCAGGGGCATTTCATGGGCTTCATTGCTGTCAAAGATGGTCTGGAAAGCTCCTGCCTGCTCTGCAAAGCCTGTGGCAAAACCCTGCACAGTGCAAAGTTGCTCTGTCAAATGGAGTGTACTCCTAACACGTGGTAGTCAGTCGTGTTTTAGATGTACGACCTGTAGCACCATCTCAAAAGCTGATGTTGCAGAGGTGCTGCTGGACAGCCCTGCGGCATCATGTGGTGCAGACAGAATACCAAGCATCCTCAGTCGTGACTCATTTCATTGTAAGACACCTGCCCAAAGGGACCTATATTCTTGGGCAAATGTCAGCATCAGTTCTCTTTATTTCATAAACAGGTGTACCAATGGGAACAGCTAGCATCTGATACAAAGCATTTGTGTGAGGCAAACTCCAAGGTTGGGCTTTTCCAGCCTTGAACGCCACGCGTGCGTGCTGTGTAATACTAACAATAACAATTATAAGAGTGATGTTATTGGGTGAGTCAGTATTGGATGAGTAATAACAATTATCAGAGTGATTGCTGATTATTATTACTATTACTGGATCAAGTGCACATGCTGTGTACATGATCCAAGCACACCTGAAATGCTGGCAAGGCGGTCAGGTTGAGGACGAGGGTCCAAGATTTGTCTGTCAGCCACCTTGGAGCTGGATTGGGCAAGGCAGCAGTGGCTCCAAGCGTAACCCCAGACAACAGGAACCGCCACTCCACTGCGACAGCACATGTGCTTACTACATAACAGCACATGTGCTTGTTACATGACAAGATGAGCTTGAACCAAAGGCGCAGTGCCTGCTACTGATGGCTACTCTGGTCATCAGGGCCAGAAACTAAGCAGACTATGTACTTTTGACATGGGCAAAGTTGTGGAATGCTTCACACTCACCTGGGTCAACCTGCTTGCGGTTCTGCAGGATCTTGATGGCCAGCAGGAAGGAGAACATGAGCTTGTGGGCCTCAAACAGGCTGCGGCACACGTTGATGAAGAGGGCGTACGTGAAGGCCTCATTCAGAGCCCTGCTGCGCTCCTCCACGCTCTCTGCCTGCAGCAAGACAGTCTCCAGCAGTTGGTGAAGATGGTTTCTGTTTTGTAGAGTGCCATGACATTAGAAAACTTCCATCTAAAAAGCATAAGATTTTGCGATTGGTGAAATCTTTATGGTTTCGCGCATCAGATCAAGACCTCGCCACCGAATGCATGAGGAACCAGTCGCATCCTTTGCCACTTGCAAATGTGCCATTGTGGTCATTCAAGCTAGACACCCATGCGCTGCTCACAAAGCAGTGGGCGGCTCAGAAAGGCCATGAGTGGCATGTTTTCCTGCAAGGAAGCAGTGCTCCTGACAGCGCTAATGCTTGTGGTTTGTCAGGCTTGTGGTTTGTCAGCTAGGAGTATCATAACGCTCAAATTGTGAGTGACAGTGCTGTAACATGCTCAAATCACAGCAGCTGCCAGCAAAATCTGACTTGCATGATGTAGCCAGAGGAGGGTTTGTAGTGCAGGACAGCTAGGTCAGCAGGCACAACAACAACCAAGAGATGTTCCCTGCAGGAGTGACTATGGCAAAGTTAAGGCTGGTTGCTCACGTCTGGTGTGGCTTGGACAGTGCGCAGGAACAGCGCAACAAACCAGGCCAGGCTGTACTGGTACATGGGGTCGATGCCTGCCAGGTCAGCAATGCAGAAGAAGAGCAGGCTGGCTCTGACAGCCACTGAGCGGTACTGCTCTCTGGCAGCATCGATCTCCTGCTCTGTGCGCTCGGCTTCTTCAACCTTGCTGGCAATGTCATTGCTGGTGGCCTGCAGCATAAGCTCAGTTCTCAGGTTTTCTCAAAGTGCAGAAGTCTTGTGTCTGCTCAGGGAGCAGAAAGACCGTGTTGAGAACATGCCACAATGCAGCTTAGTTACCAGTCTCAGATGAGTGCAGCTTGAGCATAAACGTATATGCGTGCAGCTCAGGCATGAAGGGGGAAAGGCTGCACTATTGCGTTGCATCCATTGCATGTTTTAGCTGACTTTTTGCAATCCATCTTCTGGATAAGTCAAGCATAGCACAGCCCTGACATGACACACAATAAACTGTTACAGTAATGGCAAGATGCGTTGCACTGTCAGACAGAAGATGCGCATTCCAGTGATCGCAATGCATCCTCTTGCAGCCCAACGTTACACCAGCAAGAGCTGCATTGTATACCTTGGAGACAGCAAGAGTGTTGATGAGGTTTTCGTCATCCAGGATGTTGCCCTGGCTCGCCGACAGCATCTGCAAGATGGTGTCCTCCAGCAGACTCAGCTCTGCCTTCATTCGTGCATTGTTCACCATCAGGTTGGACTTCATCTCGGACAAATCAGGCCTTTCCTGCATCACACTCAAAGGTGCATTTTAGAGGGAACATCACCATCAACTATGCAGATGGGCGATCAAGCAGATTGGGGTTTGGCATATGTGCTGCCTGACAAGCAGGGTTGTGTTCAACACAACTTGCATTCAGCTTGCTTGACTTGCTCATGTCTGCCGGCATTTCTGCTTGCAACCTGGATGCATAGTGATGACGTTGTAAGCTATCTGTGACGTTTGTCTTGTACAGACATATATGTTGCAGACAAGAAGGTGCACAGGTACAGACTACCTATGACGCACAGCCACATGCTGCATCTTGGCAACACTAATAAGCTTGCACTGTGGCTCAAACTACGGATCTGAGGGTTGAGAACTCAAACTACGGATTTGAGGGTTGAGAGCTCAAACGCCTCAACAGTGTATGACTGTGCAGTCTTCTGACCTGAACGACTGTGGTGTCCAGAAGCTGCTCCTCCAAGCCCTCAGGGGTGACAAAGAAGTTGAGCAGGGAGACCTTGACAGAGACTTCTGGAGGATAATGGGGGTTGGCCAGCTTGCTGGTCATGTAGAAGCGAAAATCTGGGTGGTAGGGGACCACGTTGTCCCCAATCTTGATGACCTCGCTGCCACCCTGCATAGCAAAAACGTCACATGTTGGCACATCAATGACGGGTAACAGGCACTTTCACATTTTGGGTAACATTGATACGACAAGTGGTCCATGCTGTCTGCTGGATGAAGCATAAGTGCTTTGATGCTCCTCAAGATGGATGGCACTCGACTGTGCATGCTGTTTGGCTATAGTCAGAAGAGAAGTGGCAACAGAGGCATGCAGTGTTGCACATTCCAGCGACTGTCTGTGAACAGGCAACAATCATCTGTTGGGCCCCTCTGTGGGACAGCTTGCAACTGCTGAAGAGAGTGCAAGCATAGGCCCCCCTTCTGCCCAAGCCTACCACCACCTCAATGGCTCAACGCTCAAGGGGAGCTCGGGAACACCACCAGCTTCTTTACATTACATTTGTTGACAATGCCGTCTGTTTTCATCTTTCATTCTGGGTGTACCTTGCAGAGTAGCATTAAGGGCGGAAACCTGCTATGCAAGCTATGAACGCCTGGCATGCTAAGCTATTAACTGACACACATAAAGTGTCACATGCTGACCTGTTTGAAGGTCTGTTTGAGCAGCAAGGGCTCCAAGGCAGCTTCCAGTACTTCTCCCACATTCTCAGCCAAGACTGGGCGGCCGAAGCGGACAGCATTCTCCAGGGTGCGTAAGAAGTCCTTGTCAGACATTTTGACCACTTCCAGGCCTGCAGCCTTCTCCATGGCCTTGATCCATTTGTTGGCTTGACCCTGCATGCATGTCAGTCAATCAATTTCCATTTCTTGTCTTTGGGACTCTTCAGGGGAGTCAACAGACAACAACTGGGAAACCAACAATGTGAACATGCTACAGCTGCCCACATGGCATGCTTGGGCATGCATACCATTGGAGATGTCTCCAATGTGCTCTGTTTTGTACAGTTGGCAGCAGCGACTGGCATCCACATGGTTCTTGCGGTCAGGGAGACTATCAGCAGCAGTCAGGCTTGCATAACAATGTTCTGGCACTCAGCCGTAAATAAGCCAGCTTGGGAATGAGCAGCATCTGGGTCTCATACCTGAGGATCAATCATGAGGGGCCAGCGGCGAGCCTTGGAGACTATGATGCCGTTCTCTAGGGATGTGGAGTCGCTGGGCAGCCCTGCCAGGTTCCACTCTCGTGCTCTTTGTGGATCCTGCAATTGAAGCACAACAGAATTGACACACAGACATGCACACACACACACCAGGGCCAGAGAACAAAGGGTGCACATCTGCAACTATGCGCAATTAGTATTTGTGAAATGGATGCTGCTGTTACCATGCTGAGCAGCCCTGCAGGCTCTCTGGCTTGTTTAATATTGTAACAGGAGGGCTTGTTGATGCAAGCAAGAACTCCGCCACACTTGTTACAGATTTGATGCCTTCAGCTCATTACATGCCTGGTTAATGTTGACACTGAAAAGGCCTACGACAATGTCTCTGGATGCAGTCAGGCTGCACAGTGTGAAAGGCTGGCGTGCCTGACCTGCAGGGTGTCAATGAGGTTTGTGTCAGGGGTGTGGGGCACAGAGGCGGCTTTCAGGAGGGCTATCCACTCCTGCTGCAGCAGCTGGCGGAAAGCTGGAGTAAAGGGGCCAGAATAGGCAATGCAGCCAGCCGCCACCACCACATCACCCACCACATTCTCCATATCCTGTACATACAAACAAAGCATAAGTCAATTGACTTATGCTTCGGACAAAGATTAGCTACACACAGCACATGGATTTGCAGATTATAGGACATAATCCATGTGGTGAATGCAGGCTGGAACAAGGGTCAATGTATGTAGCAATTCTGAATCAAACAAAGAAGCATGACTTTGCTCCTATGCACGGTTGCAAACCCTCTGCACTATAGTATGGTGATGGATTCGCTTGCTGTGAAGCCTAAAGCAACAGACTGGAGCAGAATGGCCAGCCACTGAATCAGCAATGCAATCAGATTTAGTTGACACAACTGCTGCAACTTTATTCAACAGGACATCATTTGCATGTCACAGACGTATCAAAAGCGCTGAAGCATGTTTGCAAGACAGATACCACACCAGAGCCAGCTGTTCCACTGTGGCTTGCCAGCGGCTCTTCTCACCCCCCAAGCCCCCTATCAGCTTCTCAGCCCTGGTCAGCTTCACGGTGCAGTCTGCCACCTGCTGCGCCAAGCTCTCCTTCTTGGCTGTGGCTTCACCGTACTGAGACTCCAGGCTGTGGATGTTGGCTTCCACTGCCTGCAACACATGTTGTCAATTTCACTTGCATTGTGTCTCAAGAAGATCCACACTGGGCGTCTGCACAGCATTTCCATGCATTGCCGCCATGGGAACATTCCCATTGATGCTACGCTGTTCAGCAGGCTAATTTATTTCTCTTGAGCTTCTGACAATGTATGAGAACAGCAACAGTTTGCGTGTGATGCCTCATATCTGCGCAGATACATATGAGTGCATGTCAGAAGGGGCCAGCTCTACTTGCCTGGACAAAACACAGACGGACAGACAGACAAACAGACAGACACACACACAACCACACGCACACACAAATCAAACAGAAGCATCTTGCCTGCAGCTTGGCCTGTGCTGCTGCCAGCTCAGCTAGGGTGGCATCCAGCTGGCCCTGAGCTTGAGCAAGGGCTGCCCTTTTGGGTGCCACGCTCAGGGCCACTGTGTGGTACTTGTGCATGGCACGCGCCCACATGCAAATACTGGTGCAAGCCTTGGACACCTGTACAGTATAGTCAACTATTTGAGCATAGGAACCAGGGCTGTGGCCAGTGTTGCTGCATCGCACACTGGATTCTGAAGCATTTGGTGACAGTTCTGGCAGGAAAAGATACTATCAATAACCAGTCCTTCAGTGCTTTGCCAGATTTGTTGAAAGCTGAGTACCAGTGACACTGATGCATGACTGGACGAGTCCAATCAGCAAAAAGGCTCTTGCAATGCATCACACTGGCGTACGTGAATGGGCAAGTAGGTAAGTGCTGGCAGTGTTCCTGCTGCGAAGCATTTGCTGCTTCATGAAGCAAATGGGCAGGAGAGGAGGAGAGAGAGAGCATGTTGAAACAGCCAGCTAACATGTGTGATCACACAGCAAAGAAATCAGGTGTCACAGTGTAAGGAAAGCAGGAAGGCTGAGACTGTAGCAAGCCAAATTCTCACCCTGGCCACTGCTTCAGGTGTGAACTCTTCCATGTCAATGTAGGGCTGGATGCGCTGAATGATGGCATCCTTGATGTTGTCCTTGTCAAAGGTGATCAGGCTGTCCAGGAACTTGGTAGGGTCAGCCAGCAGGCGCTTGGCGGCATCCCAGTAGCTTGGCATCTTCTTGCCCATCTTGGCTGGGTCATCCACCATCTTGGGCTTCTCATCAAACATGATGCAGCAGGCCTTCAACAGGAATCAACAGTTCTGCGCGTGAGTCTGTCTGTATGCCTCACATCTGTTGGTGTCTACTCCAATGTCAGAATGGGGTGATACAGCAAGGGTGCTGGGTTGTACAAACATGCTGTGGTCACAAAATGCACTTGCCTGTGGTAGCCATGGCAGCATAGCATGACAGAAGTTGAGCATGTATAACGTGAGTGCGTGTGTTCCACTGCAAGCAGGCGCTCAAGACCGCTAGCCTGCTTGGAAGCTGCATTGATGCTGCCCACAAAGGCAGGCACTTCCTGTGAGCAAGCTGCAATCATGCTACAGCTGGCAAAAGGGGTGACAATGAGCTGACCTCCATGACCATTTTGACTCCAGCAGGCGGGTTTGAGAGGGACTTGACTTCCACCACATCATTCCTGGACAGGTTCTTCAGGCTGGCCGTGGCTGCCTCCAGTGCTGGTAGGGCCTCGTCAAGGTCCCGCTGAGCATCATCTGCCATTGCTTTGGCCTGTCAGCCACCACAACGATTTTTTGGACCAGTTTAGACCTCTTCTGGACCAGTTTGGACCTCTTTTGGACCAATTTGGGCTTCTTATGGAAGAGTCAGGGAGTCTAGTCTGACAGTGGGAGGCCGTGGCAATCACAAAACCACACTTTACTGTGAACATCATAAGAAGTTCTGAAATGCATGTCATGCCACCAGCTGACAATCTCTGTACATCGGACCGCTGATATGTATCTCGTATGCAAGTCAGGCATGAACAGGGTTGTTTGTACTGGCAAGAGCAGCTTGCCACTGACCCGAGCAGCTTGCTCATTGGCTTCTTGTTCCTGCTGTGCCACAGCCTTCTGGGTGGCAGCCGCCTCCTTTTTGTCTGCAGTGATGCGCACCATCATGGCGTCCACATCAACCGCAGTCTTCTCCAGCACTGGCTGCAGCTGCCGCAGCTCAGCCTGCAGCACACACACGCTGTCAGAAGGACCAGGATCGCGGTCAGAAGGACTAGATTTGCTGTCAAAAGGACAAACATTGCAGCCAGAAGGACCACATTTACAGCCAGAAGAACCACAGTTGCAGTAAGAGAAACCACATTTGACATTCAGATGGACAGCTTTGCAGCCAGCAGGACCACATTTGGAATCAGACGGACCACATTTGCTGTCAGCAGGACCATTTTTGCAGCCACAAGGACCAGCTTTGCAGCCACAAGGACCAGTGTTGCAGCCAGAAGAGCCACATTTACAGCCGAAAACACTACAAGCAACCCTGTATGGCAATGGCATGCTCACACATTTTTGTGATGATGCATACAAATTGGCCAAATGCAGCAGGCACATGGGCTGGCAGTTTTCAGCAGCAGATGTGGAGATGCAGCTGAAAGCAACGGGATGCAAACCTGTGACTGCATATACTGACCAGCAGTGGTTGGCTAGCCTGCACCTAAATGTCATGAACCCATGGTGCAGCCAAATGATGCACATGCACACTGGCAGGTGCAGCACTACATACAACGCAAATGCTGCTTCACCTGCATGACTTCGACTTGGGCTGCTGTAGTGAGCAGCTTGGACAGGCCAGCTTCCAGGCGCTGCCGGCTCATGCCAATGTCCTTACGCTTCTCAGCCAGCAGCTTGATGAACGTTGTCAGTAGCTCTAGGTAGCTGGCAGGCGTTACCTGGAGTACAGCAGCAGTTAGATGAATATTTGCCATACATACTTTCCCTGGAAAGACTGCTGCTCCTTGTGCTTGCCACTGGAGTGCTAGTGTGGTGCATTCAATCAATCAAGCAATCACTCAGTTTACAATTCCATGTCTTGAAATCTCATCAGAGTAGTCAAGAGATAATACTAACTGGACACAAATGCTTCTGCAGCCTTAGCATGTGTGACCTTGCAAATGATAGAGTATGTGGTGGACAGCAAGATGGACTCAGTACAAAAGAGGCCATCAGCAATCTGTTCAAACTGCTTGTTCTTACATAGTTGTGGCGCCTCAGCTCCTCAAAGTAGCGCACTGAGTTGCGCTCCACTGACTGGTGGATGGCTGAGCAACAGGCAATGACACCTGTTTGCAAGTCCGGCTGGCGCTCATTGTTGAGAGGCACCTCCTGTACGCACACACAGACAGTTGCTGTGCTGATGTTCATCCAGAGAGAGACTGTGAGTACTGCATGGACTGTGTGCTAACAAGGCCTCTTGCTTTTATGCACACAACAGAGCAGATCCTCATGTTTGTTCATCCCTAAAGCAGAGCAATTGTTGGAGTGATTGAGAGAGCAGAGCACAGGCCATTGCTCCAGGCAAGAGCCTGATTCGGTGGGCGGCTGCAAAGCAGCTGCCATTGCCAATGATAAGCTGGCTAGTTCCATTGTTTGCTGCAGGTATAAGCTATGATACTGTGGCCATAAAGCTGATGACCCAAGCAGGCAGGTAAAGCACCCCCATGCTGAAAAAGACAGTGACAGGGGCTACAGGCACTGCACGGAGATGCAAGTCGGGTGACCTGAAAGAAGGAGGTGGCAACTGATGCCAGTGCCTCAGCAGGCCACTCCCGGAACCAGTCTATGGTGCAGCAGTTGACCAGTGCTGGAAACATGCGCAACCGCTGCCTGCACCACATGCTCTTCACTGTCAGCAACCTCAAGAAGCTTTGGATTGCCTCCGTGAGCCCTTCTGTGACAGTTTGCACAACTGCTGGCAAAACTTTCTGTCAGGACATGTAAGGGTTCAGATGATGCTGCCAATCAATCAATTGCATTTCTTGTCTTTAGGACTTATCAGGGGAATCAATAGACAATAACCGCGAAAACAATAGACACTAAGCACTAAGTGTTCAAGGCGTTCGACAATAGAGCACCAATGAAATTGCTGATGTGATGCTGTAATGAAGGAGGGCGCAATGCAGTTCAGTTTTGGACACACTATCAGGTGCCAGCTCAACAAAAGCTTCAGGGGGACATTGCCAGGAATTTGGTGTATGTTCACGTGACATCACACAGGTACGTAGTTATGGGTATATGGTCACCTGAAAGCATCACCAACCGGGGACATGCAGAGCACCAAGTGCAGGTGTTGCTGCACCCTGTCTACAAAAGCAGCTTGGATGGCTAGCTTTGTGGGGGCGCGCCCTTGAGCTTGCAGAACAGGCCGAATGATGCCGGCTATCTCTTCCAAGTCCTCAGGCCTCATCAGGTTAGGCACCTCTCCACTGTTGAGGATGTTGTTGATGTCCTGTATACAGAGCCAGCAGCTGCTGCTTGGTTGCTGCTGTGTCATTGATTGCAGCGTGGCTAGCAGGCTGCTTAAAGATATGTTGTGTGGTCCAAACCCTTGACTATATCTGCAAAATCTGACACAGACATGGCAATTATCAACAACAAAGCTGTCGCAGGGCAAATTGTTGCCCCTCCTAGAAAGGATTGTCAGACATGCATGTCAGTTGCACAGTCATCCAGTTATCTGTGGAGGCAAGCTGGTCAGCTTGCAGGCTTTCTGATCATGGCGCAGGTTACTGTACAGCAAAGAACTGGGCTCAGCACCACTGACCTGACAAAGCAATAACTACAGCTTCCAGCATTGCACGTTCAGTGAAACAACACGCACATTGGCATTGCATGCAGACCCCTGAAGCAAACTGATGACCATGTCCTGCGCATGTATGCTGTCTGCCCTTCTTGTGACAGTAACCATGTGAGTGGAATTTCAGGTGTTCAATGTATTTCCCACCTCCAGAAAGGTCTCGTGAATAATCTGGGTGTCAGTGAAGAGGAATACGGTTTGCTTGGCTTCCAGCCCAGCACGCTTCAGAAGCTTCTTCATGTCATCCCTCCACTCATTTCTCCCATACCTGTATGCCAGCCAAGCTGGCTGTCAACGCCCTTGGCAAAGGTCAATATGCACATACTGCACCTGCCTTTAGTACATTGCACGCATCGACAGCTGCCTTCAGCATTGCAGTATTGAAAGCATGTGTAGCAAAAGATTACGGCGTGTCATGAGCATTACAGAGCCCACTACACACACTGCTCATGGAAGCTGCAGAGTGTTCAAACGCATTGCTCATGAGAACTGACAGAACCCATTGTACGCATCCCAGGCTTTGCAGCCCAGAATGATGCTGGACAGATACAACCGCTCTGGCGTGCAGGGGCCAGAACAGCGATAGGTCCTAGTGATCAGAACCCTCTGAAACAGCATAGCATCTCACCCCTTGGAGATCTCAATCTGGTACACCTCAAAGTCCTGCATGTGGGCTGCCAGGCGGGTCAGGCTCTGGCGGCCGCTGCCGCCCACCCCCAGCAGCAGGGCGTGGCCTCGGGGTAGGCGAATGACCCTGCTCACCCTTGACATATGCTCCACAGCATCCAGGAACATGACCAGACGCATTGGTGCGCTGCTGGCGCTGTTGTAATCCTCCAGGTACTCCTCCACCACCTGTACAGCAGCCACAGGTCAACTGCGTTACCATAAAAGGGAATCAAGGTCCTTTGGGAACACTTAGGTTTATGAGAAGAATGTGATGTAAAGGATTTAGTAAAAGTGACAGTAAACTGAGGATGGTTTATTAACCCAAAGCACTGAGATTTATGGTCAAACTCATGGATCAAATCACCACAAGAAGCTGAGACAAAAGTTGTTTTAGGCCCTGTTCTTGTAAGCTGGCATTGTACTGCTGTTGACTGCTTTGCATGAGTTGATGGTGTCTGTGTGCCAGGACAGTGTGTTTTCTATGCACGTCTGCGTAACTATGCAAGGATGTTTGCATGAGGGTGAAATTTGGGATTATGTGGATGCTGCAGCATACCTTGACCAGGCGTTCCATATCTGTGACTTGAGTGTACACTCTGGGGTCTGCCCCGGGAACCAGGTAGTCCCCAAACACCAGTTGGTATGTTTCGAGAACCTCCTGTAGCGGTGAGTTGAAGTGCTTGCCTAGCAGGATCTTGGTCTGATCTCTGCGTGAGCAATATCTTATTTCAAGACTGCTTCATGGTGAGTCAGCCTGCTCATGCATGCCAATGCAACAACTTTCTCTGCATGCCTGTATTGTGTTTGAGCCTGCCAGTGTTTACGCACCACTGCGCAAGTGAACGCCTTTGCAATGTGCAAAAAGGTACATTTTGAATGCAGATGCTGCTGATACAGCTGCATACATCACCCAGCAGCTACTGTAACAGCAACTCATCAGCAGATCACAGACATGAACACTGTGTACCTAAACCACCGAGTGTCGTCTGCATTGATTAGTCTATCAGCAAACACCCTGTGGGCTTCATGCAGCCATAGCAAAGTAAGGTGGCGGGGCTCAGTAGTGGTTTTGGGGTCAGCCCGCATAACGCCCTGAATGACTCTCGCCACGTCTCTCAAGTTGAAGGTATAGTGGGGTTTTGATGGTGTGGGCAGAAGCTGCTCCCGGATCTGGTTGTACACCTCGATGGTGCTGTCCACCACTGCTGTTGTTGCTGCGCTCACCTGAGCATGGCAGGCATTGTTGATGTCACTTTAAAACTTACCACAGCCTTACCAAAGAACTGGTGTGCAAGCAGTGCAAGATGCTTGTGATCTGTTCATGTGCAGCTATTGAATATCAACACAAGTGTCAGCAGGTGCATGCAATGGTCCCAATTGTGGACAGGAGCTGAAGACAACAACTTGCTGTTGATCAGAACATGCATCCTGAATAGAAATGTCGCCACAAGACAGAACAAGAGTGCACAGTAAGGGGTGTGAGCCTCACTGGGTGCTCATCTGCAGACACAATCAGGCTGGCAGAAGTGAAAAACGAAGGCTGCAACCAGGCAAGCAATGTTGTGCATGAGTCAGGCACCTTCTCGTTGAAGTACTTGTTCACAAAAGAGCCCAGGATGGTCGTGAAGATGCGGCGGCAGCTTTCGTCAGACATGTCAGTCATGGACAACAGGTTGAAGTGGCGCAGCATGCGGTTGGTGATGGGGTTACGCCCGCCCCCTGGGGGCCCCATGGCCGCCACAAACTGGGTGTCAATGATCTGCTTGAAGGCGCATGGTGGCCTCCTTTCATACCATCCCTGCAGCGTCGTACATGTTCTTTGTGCTCAGTTCTCCCTCTTGTGAGCACAGAAGCTGTAAGGCTGTTTCAAGTGCATCACTCCAAGCTCTTGCTTGTGCAACATGCATATACATATTACATGTTTTGTACTGAGCAATGCTGATGCCAAGCATGGTGACATGGTCAGTTGAAGGTAATGACAATCAATCTGGTGGCTGATCAAAGGCAATTGGCTAATTGGATCAAGCAGTCAATCCAGACACTCTGATATTTGCATCCCACAAAGATCAAAGAAGCAGTGCTGCTATCCTGGGTCAAATCTAAATATACTGCACTCTGGATGTAGAAGCTACCTTGTGGTCCATCCACTGGCGCAGCAGCTCGATAGGAGGCTGGGCAAAGTACTTCTCCCTTTGAGGCATGTTCAAGTCATCCACAAAGATGACATACTTCTGACCTGCAGGAGGCCCAAAAACACCCTGCATGCACAAAACAGTGTCGTATTATTGTTGTTTCGATCAGTCAATCAATCAATCAATCAATCAATCCATCAACCAATCAATCGATCAATAAACATTTCTTGTCTCTAGGACTCATCCGCACAAGGCGAACTGAGTCAGCAGCATGGGTGGAAAGCTGTTGGGGTGGGGAAGGCAGATGGGGAGGGGGAGGGGAGGGGGAGGATAGAGGGAGGTGAGGTGGGCTCACCTTGCGCCTCTTATCCATTTTGGAGTCAATGATGTCCTGTGTCTGGTTGGCGCTGGTGCGTGCGCTGAAGGTGAGGAAGACCGGAATCATTTCAGCTGGCAGACCATTTGTCAGCTGCTGAGTGATGTTGAGGGTTTTACCTGCAGGAACAACTCTGTGGCTCTAAATACAGATGAGTTGGCCTGGGTGAGGCTGTACTTGCGCACATGCATGGGTCACACGGACAGTGTGCATTGTATGTAGGTGCAGTGTGTCCAAACAACTGCACTTATGTGCAGTATGATAACTGAGCAGCCCGGTATACTGGGCTTCTCGTTGACTTGATGCCGAAAGGCGTAGTCTTTTCTTTTCTTTTCTGCAGTATGATATGATAGTGAAGGCTGGAGAGCAAGGGCAGGTGTGTCGTGCGTACGTCAAGACATGTGTGCCATGCCTGTGAGGCAAGGACAATATTCAAGAACACATGCTGCATGCATTCAACAGATCTGCACTCTTACTCATGCAGCATTGTCTACAAGAAGTACAGCAGGAGACAGCGCAAGCAGGTAGACACAAGGCAGCAGCTTGTGCAGTGTGACCGTAACAGGGTCCCTTACCTGTCCCTGTTTCACCAACAAACAGCACATGCTTTCCTGCTAGGGCCAGAATCTTCAACAGATAGTTGTAGCGCACTGTGTCGCTGGTGAGAACAATGATCTGAGAGAAGGAGGCATCTGGATCTGGTACATATGGAGGGACGGTAGCCATCCAGTCTACCCAGCCAGCCGTCTCATGACTGTAGCACCAGTCGTAGATGGTCTTCTCAGATGGCCACACAGCAGCTTTTGCAGCCTTCAGTCCTGCACAAAACAGCACACCAGCAAGCAGTCAGTATCATGCCTGCATGTGTTTGGATCTGGCATAGGAGTCAGCTGGGCGGCAGGCTGCAGGCCATGTAGACATAGTTGAAGGAGGCTGCTGCTGTGGCAAATCTGGCTTTCAAGCTACAGCGATGCGCTAGCTGGCTTCATCTTGAGTTGAGACTGTCATGCTCAAAGATTGTGTATGTCCCACCTGTGCTGTTCACAAAATAGTCCTCAGGCGCCATCACAAACAACCCTCAGACATGACTACCATCGTGTGCACTGCTTACTTGCGCACATGAGCATGCCAGAATGCAGTGCTGTGACAGAGGCACAAGGCTGCACATCCCAGGGTCTAAAAGCCTACCAGCAGCCTTGCTCTTGAGGAACATGTCAAAGGCGATGCGTCCTGTCTTGTCGCAGGAGGCTCCCACGCTCCAGGTGGTGGCAAACAGCAAGAAGCTGGGCAGCGCTGCTTTCAGTTGCGCCACCTCCTCTGCACTCAGTGGCTCCTGGCCTTCTTGCCTGCAAAGCAAATGGAGCAAGCGCCTGTTGGGATGGAATCTTTGTGCTGCTTCTGGGAGCCAAGCAAGACCTTTAGTAAGCGTTTCTGAAGGTGCAAGCCAGCATCAATGCCAGCCAACATTTTGTTTTGGACAGGGGCGTGAAATTGCAAGTGTGGCAACAGCAACACTGTGCTGAACCAAATACCTGCTACACAGACGCTGCAGTGCAAATTGTAGTTAATCATGTAAGCAGCTGCTCAGCGGTGATCTGCTTATACGTGGACGTGTGCTTGGTGTGTACCTGACATATGGCTTGAGCAGTGCGTCCATGATGTTGAAGCAGGAGGCCACCAGAGCATTGTCAACAGTTGTAACAGGCTCTTTCAGGTGCCTTCGTACAAAATGGACTGCTTCTGGCACAATGTCCAGCCACAGCTTGCCCAGTAGCTCCTTACCTTCTGCTGCACCTGCTCAGCAACACAGCTTTCATGCTTACCAGGAGTAAATTGAGTCTTGATGTCACCTTGTGCTATTCCTGACAAGTTGACAACTTCCTGCATGCTGTCAATCTGCTCGAGGTCAGTGTTGCTGGTGAGCAAGGAAAAGAAAAGACTACACCTTATAGAATCAGCTTGATGAGTAGCCAAGTATTATATCAGGCCGCCCAGGGCTGATAAGCAAGGCATCACCACCGTCAAAAGACAGCATGCAGGAAGCTGTCAACTCATCAGCAAGAGCCCAAGGATGCAGCGAGCAGTGCTGTTGTGCTGTTGTGTGAGACATTCAGGGTATGGTATACCTGGTGGTAAGGTGTCAAGCCAGGAAGTGGCAAGGGGCTGAAGACCAGTAGAGGTGGGCTCCATGTACACCATGCCACATCGGCTCACTGTAGCAGGCGAGGCAACAGCCAGGTCCTCGACCTCGAACATCATGGTCATGGAGTCGCTCAGCTGGATGATTTCTCCACTGACGAGACACAGCTTCTTGTTGTCATCAAGCACCTGCCCATCAGATACTCAGGTTAGCAGCACCCACAGACTCTGTCCATTTTAGACAACAAGAAGGGTAAAGTTGCTGCAACGACAGGCACAGATGCTGTGAAATAGCTGTAATAGACACATAATAGGAATGTGTGATTGTATGAATTAACGGCGGCAGCATTTCAGGGCAAGTTAAGAAGACACATCAGGTTTTCACAAGGTGCATGCCATCAAACATGGCTGACCGTGTTCATGTTCTCAATCCAGATGGCATCCACAGGGCCATCAAACATGATCCACTTCTTGTCTGGGCGTGTGTCAGCGCAGCACTCCCTCATGTAAGTTGCCAGCACGCCATCAGTCCACTCGTGAGTGTTCTCATCAAACTCCCCATACAGCTGGCCCATAGTGATGGACTTGGGGTTGAGGGCCACCACTCGCACTTTCTCAAAGCGGCCTGTCTCATTCAGCCTTGTCATGGCCTGGCAGGTGGAACAGCAAGGTTGGGCTTGTGATGTCTAGCTTTCAACATGGTACCATAGCTACAGAAAGCAAGCCTGCTCCTCGTGATTGTCGAGACTGTTTGATACAGAGCAGGCACTGACGTTGGTGACTGGTGTCTGCTAGGCATGGTTCATGCAAGACACGCAGCAGTACAATCTGATGCATGAGCGCAGCTGATTTGAAGTGGTTCTGAAGCTCCTTCAGAGCTAGCATGCAATCCTCTGGCATGCACGTCAAATTCCCAGAACAAGCCAAAGCTGATAGTCATGACAAACACAGCTTGCCATCAACCATGCATGCTCCAAAGAGGAATGTGTGTCACCTTCTGCAGCGCCCGGTAGCAGGCTGTCTTGCCGCCCATTGTGGGGCCCACAAGCATGAGGCCGTGCCGAACAAGTGTGGTCTCGTACAGCTGGATGCACTTGGCAACAAAGCTGTCCACTGCTTGCAGGCCCATCTCCTGGCAGGATTCCCCAAGAGCTTGCAGCAGATCGCCATAGTTCACCTGCAACCAAACTCACAGCTGTCTCTATCGTGCCTGGCTTGTGCATTGCGCAATGCCTGTTTGTATGCTGCTACCCCAGCAGGTTGATTTTTGCCTTCTTGCATTATCCTAAAGGAAATATTGTATGATGGGTGCCCATAAGCCAGTTCAGGCATGCACAGTCTATAGATGGGCTGTACAAGGTCACTTGAGATGTGGCAGTCCATAAGTCACTCGAATGGCCAAGAAGATGACGCTGACAAATGTGAAAGCCAAGCAGCCGCAAAAAGCTGATGGCCATGTGAGGGCGCTCTCAGGAGTAGAGGTGACATTTACTACGCATGCGCTACTCAGCATGCCATAGTCCTGACCTTTGGAGGCTGCACTCCTGGGAACAGGTCTGTTATGATCCCATCAAACAGCGGCAGATCATGTGCTAAGAACTTAGGCACATTCACATCCCTGAGCCCTCTCAGCAGCAACACCTCCTCGCCGTCCTCCGGGTGATCCCGTTTCAGATTACCCACGGCAGTGATTGTACTCTTGACTGCTCGCATGCCGTAGTCGTAGTGGTCTTGGGCAGAGAGCTGCTCTGAGCACAGCTTGAAGGTGGCCACCATCTTCTGGGCCAGGGGCTTGGCATTACGGTAGCCATAGGAGTAGAGGCAGATCTCCGCAATGAGAGCGTAGTCCGGGACCATCATAGCACACGGCCTGCACACAGAATGAAGGATTATGCTCTTATGCTTGCAGCTGGTGCAAAGAGATTGTGATGAGACGAGGTGAGAAGGCTTTGTGCACACCCAGGATGCAGTCAGCTGCCATGCAAAAGACAGGCAAGGAGGACAGTTGCTCTGTGCAGCTCTGTGAGGCAGAGGTCACAGGCCTCACTTTACTGCACGTGCCTTTGTGATTGGCTCATGCCAGTGACTTTGCAAAAGTGCATCTCTGGACACAACTCAAAATGTCTTGCGGTGACCCTAGGGTGAAAGATCGATGATGCAAGCAGTATGCCCACAGCAGGCACCATGTGATGCGCCTGCAAACCTAAAGAGTGCCTTGAGGTTATCCGGCAGTTCAGAGCGGCCAGCATAGCCAGGGTTCATGGTGATGTACACGGTGCAGCTGGGGTCCAGCTCAATCTCTGTGTCCTCAAAGACAAAGCGCTTGACCTTGGCCTGGATGGCCAGCTGGATGGTGAGGATCTGCTGGGCCACCACCGACAGCACCTCCAGGTCAATGCGGTTGAACTCATCGAAGCAGGCCCATGCCCCCGAAGATGCTAGACCCTGTGAGTGTGTGCGAGGCTAGACCATGTGAGTGTGTGCAATGCTAGACCATGTGAGTGTGTATGATGCTAGAACCTGTGAGTGTGTGCGCGGCTAGACCATGTGAGTGTGTGGGATGCTAGACCCTATAGGTGTGTATGGTGCTAGGCCCTGTGAGTGTGTGCGCGGCTAGACCATGTGAGTGTGTGCGATGCTAGACCCTGTGAGTGTGCACGATGTGACCAGCATTGCTTGCATGTGGCCAGACGTTCAATGCACCGCAGGAGTTGAGAACTGGAGGCTATGCCTCTGTGCAGAATGTTTTGCTGCCTTCATTGCTGCCGAGTGGCCACGTCAGACCTGAGTGTCATGCGAGGTATGCAATGGCCCAAGGCTCTAAGGCAGTGAAAGTAGGCAGAACCCACATGTGTGTAGTATGATGTGCATGTGCATGCCAATACACAAACACACAATATGAGCAAGGAATCAGCCTGGCCAGACGTCATGCTGACCACAAACACCCTCGCTGGACATCCTGGCATCACACATGATGACTGGGATGCACACACACCTTGAAGAACTTGCCCATGGCAATGTAGTCCAGGCCATCACTGCAGTTGAAGACCACGCACTGCTTGGCGAGGGCTTTGGCCAGGTCCTTGGTGGTTTCAGTCTTGCCAGTGCCGGCAGGGCCAGCTGGGGCGCCCCCGAGGTTGAGATGCATAGCCGACATTAGGGTGATGTAGCATCTGTCTGTGAGAGGTGTGATCACCAGCCTGCAGCGCCAGTACATTTTAGTAAATGGCTGTTTGGGAAACAGATGCATGACTGCTTTGCAGTGTATTGATAAAGTAAGGAGTGCCTGGGGACTAGTACCAGACTCATGCTGATGGTCCTGCATGGGCCTTTGCGGTTATCTAGCAGCGCATCTCAAAGTGAAAGGCTTGATGAAGCCATAGCATGTTAAAAGTAAGCAGCGCCCTGCATGCAAAGCCTGAGCAGCTTTGAGTCTGTCAAGTCACCAAACATACCCCGGTCATTGTCGCAAAAGGTTGGTGTAAGAGTGTCCAGTCTGGCTCAGAATGCATGTAGCCCATAATGAGCACGTCAAAACCTGTTATTGGTATGCTGGCTGCCAAGTCAGGACCTCATGCAGGGATCTACTCAGGACTGTATGTAGCTGATCCCAGGGGCAGACACACGTTCAACATGTGGACCATGATCGTGTGCAAAGCCTGAACATGCTTCTAATCTGCTGTCTGGGCCTACCTGGGAGTGTTGCCAAGGTACTCGTATCCATAGGCAATGCAGGCCTGCACCATCTCCACCCACACGTTGTCTCTCCAGTAGTAGCGCAGCTGGCTGGCCCACTCAAAGTCGGTGGTGTGAGTCACATTAGCGTCCACAAGCTGCTGCACAACATCACGAGCATGCACATCCAGAGTGATCAGCGCACCCAGGGTCAGTCGGTCCTGCAGCAGAACAACAACAGTGTCAAGGTGTGGGGGTGCCAGACACAGAGTGATGCATCATCATTGCACCCAGCCTGCTGAATGGATCTGCATACTGTTGACAGGAGTAGACTGCAGGGTAGAGTAGGAAACACTCTTTCCTCAGGTTGTCGGACAAATGCTGGTTTGTGGTTACAAAGCAACATCGGAAATTATCAGTTGTTGAGCTGATGTGTTCACATGCACTGTGGCATGGGCAGCATTCTATATGGTGCATGTTCAGCATGGTTCATGGCCAATGCCTACTGTCCATGATTTGTCCTCAAAACAGGAACAGTAAATTGGTTGCCTGGCTCATGTGACTTGCACCATTTTGCGGCGGGGAAGGGGGGGGCGGGAGACCCTTACCTGTACCCCTAGTTTTCCTCTGACCAGGTCTGTCAGGTCCAGCAGGTCGTTGACACACTTCTCCAGTACAGCTGGGACATTGCTTGCCTGGATGCCCTCCTCTACCATCTGTGCAAAACAGCATATAACAAAGTGAGCACCAAAGACAGATGCTATCATGGTCAGTGCATCCAGCATTGGCGGGGTTTGCAAGGCTGTTCTGTTCATGTAGGGCCGAGAAGCCATGATGCAAATTGCCGCATCACAATGGGTGATGATGAACCCTGCCTTGGTCAACAACCTGCCTCAATTGGTAGAAGCAATGCCATGAGTGCTGCAGTGCCAGCTGGGTGCTGCTGAGAGACTCAATGCTGGACACCAAACCAAAAGCCGGGCTGAGCAGAGCAGAAAGCTGTTGAAGCAGCTGGACCAGAAGTTATACGAGTGTGTGATACAGTATGTACAGTCAGCCTGGGCAAGAAGCAAGAGCGCTGTTCTTTGTCAATCAAGAAACGTGCTATGACACGGTATACTTAGCTAAGGCCAAAATGGCTGAGTATATCCAGCAATGTGGGTTGACTTAGAACAGTGGAGGATCTCTAATGCAGTTGTCTATCTCACCTGGGACCAGCAAATGGCAGAGACAGCGAGCACTGCCATGGCGGGCCACTTGCTCACCCATTCAGGACGGGGCCTGACTGTGTAGTCCACCAGTGACGCCTGGGTCTGGGCACGCACGCTTGACTTCATCCGCCTCTCCACTTCACCTAGCCACAGCTCAACAGGCCCTGCACAGTCAGCTCAGGCACTCGGTTTGGCAACCCTCCATCTGAGGCCTTGACATCATTTGGGACAGCCAGCTGTACTAAGACATGTATGGCCGTGTTTGGTGCGTGAGGTCCTGAAGCTGACCTAAGTGAACATGCAACACCTCATGGGATCCCGATGGGAGCCTGGTGACATCATTGACTGGTGAGGGTTGGTTGTGGGTGCACCTGACCATAACTTGGCAGTGATGTATGCACTGATGAAGGCACTGATGAAGCAGCCATGAGAACAAGGGCTGACCTGAGGCTTGCATGGAGGTATCAAAAGGCACACGCTCCTTCTCTTTTGATGTCATTGCTGTCACCTCCAAGCTGTCACTGATGTCCAGTGACTCAATGGCCTGCAAACCAGCATGTGAGCTGCTAGCACTAATACACACCAGCACTTGTACAGTTGCTCAGATCAGAACTGTAGCTCACTGGTATGCTGATGTTGCAGGTCTAGCTAATCATTGTGGCACTCAGCATGGCTGCAGCATGACTCAGCATGGATGCAGAATGACTTAGCAGGGATGCAGCATCAACAGCATGAACAACAGAGCTGAAATGTTGGAAGTAAGATGGCACCTTGCTTTATTGGCACCTTGTCAGGAATGCAGGTTGTGGGTATTTTGCGCAGTTGTCACCCACATAAAATGCGTGTTGTGTATGCCTCACCTCAAAGCACTTGCGCAGATGGGGCTGCACTGCAAGTGGGTTCTTGGACTGACTCAGTATCTGCAGAAGCTCATCATTGGACAGGAAGAAGAAGCGAGCAAAAGCTAGGCGCTTGGTTTCCAGGTAGTCAGACAGGCCCTGCAGGGACATCAAATATGTTTGGAAACCTTGAAGTCCAGAAAGAAAAAAAAGAACTAACAAAGATTTTTGGTACCGATGGTACATGCAGGACATACCTTTGTGCAGTCATGCACTGTTGGTTGTATGCATTGAGACAATTCAGAGCAAAGATAAGAAAAAAACGTGCATGGCCATTTTTGTCCACTCTCCATTCATTGATGTACAGTATGGGGTGAGGAGCCAGTTGTGGCTTGTTACAAAATCTGGCTTGCAAGAACAAATAAGCGCTGTATGTGGAAAATTTGGGCTGGTAAGAGTTCTGGTAAAGGAGCATGCGAAAGGGGGCTGCACATACCTTCTGAACACTCTCTAACAGCTTATTGCATTCTGTGAGCTGATCCAGCAGCTTCTGGCTGCCGCACATTTTAAAAATACCAGGAGTAGCTTTAGCAGCTTGCATGGTCTGCACAACACCTCAGGAGGTCAGCCCAATAGCGCTCTCATACTGGGGCTTTGTCACGGCTAATTGCAGCTTTGCAGGACAACAAGCAGAACAGGACCTCATACAGGGAGCTACTCAGGGCTGTACATACCTTATGCTAGGGGGGGACCTGCGTTTTGTGCAGGAATGAAGCATTTGACACAGAAGACACAATCAACCCTTAAAGACACAGATGTCTCTGTGCACACAGCACAATGGCAAGTCAGACAACGCTGGCACTGCTGGGGCGCTGCAATTGTCCAGCCTTCGATTAGCACATATGGGTCCTAATGGGTCAAAGCCTTCCTTTGCCTTGGTACATTGGTTCAACAGACCAGCCACAGATGGGTATTTGCTGGCAGCACTGACCTTACGCCAGATGCGGTCGACTGAAGAATACTTCTTGCCCTCTTGAGGCAGCTGCTGCAGGATATCTGGGCTGCTGAAGATGGGCTCCAGGTACATCCAGGCGCGCTGCAGCGCCAGCCACTCATCTATGACCTCGCTGACTAGGCTCAGCTGGGCCTCCCACCGCATCAGCCGCTCCTCAAAGGGCTTCT
>JAABUK010001918.1_pt1 | contig 38477 bp, 33 predicted proteins | sample 5559141 | NCBI WGS metagenome assembly JAABUK01 (sample SAMN10711869, study PRJNA513367) | rock metagenome | isolation source: Antarctica rocks | place: Antarctica: Victoria Land, Pudding Butte nord | collected 2016-01-03 | reverse complement strand
ATCTTGGTCCAGTGTCTGTTGATACATTGCCCACGTCAAACGTCGAGCGAGGGAAAACGCCAGGATGGGGTCACGTGAGGTCCACGACCATAATTCTAATTTAATCCAACTTCTCCTTTTCCGCCCACTTCGCAATTTCAACCAACCACGACGCAGCCACAGAGCCTCGAGAACTCCGCGCCCATATCATCGCCGTGGCTTTCGACTAACCTGGCAATCTCCCAGGCCCGCGATGGATCTAATGCTTTTCCGCAGCGCGCTATCTCATTGGCGCTTCTACTTTGATTGCGGGAGCACGCAGCAGACCCCGTTTCTAAGAAGCTTCCCATGCAAGCTTCCGTGCCTGTCCCTGAGCCAGCGTGCCCAGATGGAGAGCTCCTTCGGGAACTTCCCGTCAGCTCTGTTTCTTACGCTTCCTGGCTGTTCTATGAAGTGAATCAGGGTTGATTCAGCCATCCTTCTTTCCTACCTTTGAGATCTGATACGCTCACTCTGTTGTGCGTCAGTCTCCAACGCTCCTTCTTTGTTGTCATCTCCTCTTCGAGCACCTCCCAGCGCGTCAGATCAAGGCCTCTGACCGACCTTGACTGTCTTTCGCTCCCAGCAACGAACAATCGCTTAGATCGGAGGTAGAAGGCGTTCAATTCCAAAAGATCTCCACCTCCAGCCTCGCTCGTCGTACATCGTCACACACACATCATGGCAGGCATCCGAGATCCAGCCTTCTGGCGACGCTTCTCCCTCGCCGTTCACCTCGACGAAGAAAAAGCCAATCCATCTCTTACCAACGGCGCAATCTCCCCCACGGCCTCCAGACCCTCAGAGCTGAAGCATTCGTACGTCAATTTCCCCACGCATTGCAGTCCAATTTAAGGCTTTGTGCCTTTCTCAGTGTCCCGGCTACCAATCGGTGTTCAATCCTGCTAACATCAGCACTTTTTCCAGGGATACCTGGCTCGAGCGTAATCGAAAAAAGCGATCGAAGATGGTGTGCATCGGATGGTCGGTGTCACTCTCACTCGTCGTAATCATTGCCGCAACTGTGCTGGTTGTCCTATGGATGAAAGGCAGTTTGATTCCACCACCACCTTCGTCTTCCGCCACGCCATCACCAACCTCACCTCCAGATCCACCGTTGTAATGAGAGGCCGCGGATCGTATGCGAATGGATGAGGAGCCATCTCTCTGGTCCTAGGACCGGTCGAGCGATACGAGGTCGAAGGAAGTGAAGCGCGGAAATTGGAGCTGCTTAGAGTTTCGAAGGGCTGCTCCGAGAGTGCCTTCCATTCCTCTATCCCGGCTCACGCGCAGAACGATTTCCAGACACAAGATGCTGGACGGAACAAAGGGTGGAGTGGAAATTGAGTGGGGACGAGGACAAACTGTTATCCCTGGGCGAGGGCAGGCAACAAATATCACATGATGAATAATGTCTTTAGAGCAAGGGAATTGGCTAGCGAGCCATTACTACCAGAAAAACAATCAAAAACCTCAGAACACAACTCCCTACCGTATGGATCCCTACTATCTCCCACATACTCAACGCCTCTTCCTTTGTTGAGCAGCACACCCTCGTTCGAGCAGCTGGATGATACGAACCCCTCCTTTGATGTTTCTTGTCCACCCATCCTATCTAAGATATTAAGGGTTAAATTCAAAATGACTTCCATGCATGCCCTCGCTCACGGCATCGGAAGAGTTCTTTGCTTTCTCTGCCTGAATAGTTCAGGGTCTGGTTTCGTTTGGTGCTATACGACCGGAAATATATGGGGACGGACTCTACCTCTGACCGGCTGCTGGCTTTCTTGCTTGCCAGCTGTTGCTTTCCTGTCCTCGCCTACATTGCCTGCCTGCTTTATTGACTGGCCGACCTGCCGAGGAGGTCATTCACTCGCTGGCTGTCTCACTTATTCCTTCTTCCCGTGCGTTCTGTTTTTGGGTTCGTCCTACGCGTTTCTCATTCTCAACCGCTACTTTCACCTCTCACTCTGTTTGGAGCAAGGATATCTGGTGTGAGACCATGATCTGATCTGCCGGTTACCAGAGGGAGCCACGAAAGAAAACGCAGTGCGGGCACGGTGAGGGTAGCGATCCCATTCAGTTGAGGCAGACCTATTGTTCATGATTGAGCTTTGCGGTTTCTCCGTTTCATCTAGACTGGTGTAGAGATGAACTTCACCGGCTGCCCTCCCTCACGCTAGATGGATGGAGTATGTACCTGCAAACAACGCTGCAAATGAACGAGAGTCGAATGGGTGCGTTTTACGGATGACACCATAAAATGCTCAATGCTTCTCGAAGCTACGTCTTTCAATGCGTCCAGTCTTGACCGAGGACCCCAAACCTCATCACCACCCCTTCAGTTGAGACGCCCTTCAGATCTTCAAAACGGCCTTCCCAAAATTTTCTCCTTTCAACATCCCCACCAACCCCTCCGGCCCATGCTCAATCCCCTCCGTCTCCGAAAACGTCGCCTTGAAACTCCCTTCCGCGATCCACTTCGACACATTCTTCTGATGCTCCTCGAGCCACTTCGGACCAAATTCCGGCGTCCCCACGATGAACCCCCGCATAGTCAAGTTCTTAGCAATCACATGAACTAGATTCTTGATCCCGTACTTCTGATCGTCCGGCAGGTTATACTGCGACACCATCCCACACGCGACGATGCGGCCGTCCTGCCTTAACATCTCGAGCGCAGCTTCCAGTTGCTCACCGCCGACGTTCTCGTAGTAGATGTCGATCCCATCCGGCGAGAGCCTCTTCAGCGCATCAAGCGGCTTCTCCTGCTTGTAGTTGAACCCCCCGTCGAAGCCGAGGTCCGAGGTGATGAATTTGAGCTTCTCGTCGCTACCCACGGATCCGAAGACGGTGAGGCCTTCGTGCTTGGCTAGGTGGCCGACCAATTGACCTACTGCTCCCGCTGCCGAAGAGATGAATATCACTTCGCCCTTTTTCGGTTTGCCGATCTCGTACAAGGAGCTGTAGGCTGTTAAGCCGGGCATGCCGAGCGGACCGATGTAATTCCTCACGTCCTGTATGGGGGAGGAAGCGTCGATCTTGCGCGCGCTCTCTAGCTTCTCCCTGGGCAACGACGAGTATTGCTGTACGGGGATGGCGGGCCCGACCATGTTGTCCCCTTCTTTGTAGGTCGGGTTGTCGGATTTCAGGACACGGCAGACGCAGAAAGAGGTGATGGGTTCATTGAGGGTAAAGGGTGGGGAATAGGATTTCTTCTCTGGAGAACGCATTCGTCCCCGCATGTAGGGGTCGAACGACGCATAGATGTTCTGCGTGATAATACCACCGGCAGGAGGGGACGCTGAGGGGTCATAGCCGCGGTCTTCGACTGTGAGGTGTTCTCCGGGGACAGGCCAGCCGGTAGGAATCTTCTTGAAGATAAGAGAGAGATTCTTCTCGGGAGCCATAGCCGAGGGTGATATCTTCTTAAGGTGTCGTATTACACAAAGCCTAGAAGGAGCATCAAAGATTATCCACGAGGCGCTGGAGGGGACTGGATCAACGCGTCAATCAAAGTACATGTACGTCTGTAAATGAAATGGATGTCAAAGGCAGGCAAAAGTCCAGCTTGGTCGGTCTTCACAAGGCTTCGAGGCACAGGAACGGTTTATATCAAGCATAGCCATGCATGATTAGAAATCGCTTGCTCCACAATCCCCTGCGATCCAATCGGTCGACGAGATTTTCGCTCTCGCACCATCTTGGAAAGTTTTATTCATCGAGCCGACGTCACAGGACACTCGCTTCTGCGTAGCTGGGAGTCCGACCTTCAGATGCTGACTTGTGCCGAGGTTGGAGCTATGGAGGAGGAGGAGGAGGAGGAGGAGGAGGAGGAGGAGGAATGGACCTCGGTCAAGCATGCCTGAAGGCGTTTGGACTGCTTTGATAACCATGTACGGAGTGCAGTGCAGAGAGAATCACAAACTTCGTACGATTTAAACAAAAGCTGAAGGATTCAGAGTCTGTCAGCCAAGAACGGCAACCGGCTGGCACGCAGGCATCTCGTCGACAGCGACCCATCAATCTGCTTGGTAGGGCGGTCAAAGCTGGAAATGCTTCAGCTCATCGTTGACTGTCTGTACAATACAAGGCTTCCACTCAAGCCTAGCCCCATCTCTACACATCCACAAAGCTCAACTTCTATGCCGTGTTCCTGCTCATATCGTTCCTTATCCGGTTGTAGTCAAGCAGTCCCTCGATGCTGCCCACCGCACTCACTGCCACGTCCTGATCCCAAAGCTTCTTGTTGGCAAATCTCATCACGTCCTTCTCGGTGATGTTGCCAATGGTCCTTTCAATCTCAAGAGGGTCCATTCGTCGGCCGGTAGTGACGATCTGTCGGCCAATATCCTCCGCTACGGCAGTAGTGCCATCCAAGGAGAGCAACAAGGAAGCCTTCAATTGAGCTTTGGCTCGCTCGGTCTCGGCTTCGCTGACGTTGAATGAGAGCCGAGACCATTCGCGAAGTGTGAAGTGTACTAGATCATCGATCTGAGTCTTGTTCTCTGTGACAAGATATATTCCCCACAGACTGTCTCTCGTTAGTGTTTGGTCTGGCAAGCCGGGGCTGACAGTCTTACCCAGTATCACTGTAGCTTGTCGAGAAACTCATGAAGCTGTTGGCAAGACCGTGCTCATGAACCGTTCTGCTCAACTTGCTGCCCAAATATGGTGAATTGCCCATTGCTCGATCCCAGTTTCCAACGATAGCTTGGGTAACAAGCGCAGTGAAGTAGTCGTCGTCTTTCCAACTGACTCCCTCAACTGCAATCGCGATGTGCGCAGTTGGAATGGTATCATCGCGGACTCTTACTTCAGAGCCAATGAAATCTGGTTTCCGCTTTTGTTCCTGTGCAATTTGCGAAGCATAAGACGTAGGAGGACCTGATGGAATGGATCGGAAATGTTGTTCGGACAACTTCACCATGTCATCGTGCGGAATGCCTCCGGCACTGACCAACACCATGCGCTCAGCGGTATAGTTTGTCTTGATATAATCAAGTAGATGTTGTCTTTGAATGCTGGCAATGTTCTCTTTTGGTCCGAGAATGGTTCGACCAAGTGGCTGGTGCTGATAGGCGGTGGCGTGCAGGTGATCGAAGACGACTTCGTCGAGCTGCTTGTCCACCTCCTCTTGCTCACGCAGGATGACGTCCCTCTCGCGCTCAACCGCGGACGGCTCAAGTTTGGAGTTTTGAAGAATATCAGATAGAATGTCGACGGTCCTTGGAACATCGGAATTGAAGGATTTCGCATAGTACACCGTGTTCTCGCGCTATAGTGCATGTTAGAATCCGTTGCGCTTATATCCCGCTGATGATGACTTGTACCGAAGTGTAGGCATTGAGGTGACCTCCCATGTTTTCAATCTCAAGCTCTAATTGCTGTTGACTGCGCTTGCCAGTACCCTGCTAGTTTCAGCTTTGCTTCTCGACACTAGCCAGCCGAGCTTACCTTGAACGCAAGATGTTCTAGAAAGTGGGCAGTGCCATTGGTTCTGTCGGTTTCCGCTCTGCTACCGGCATCAATCCATACACCGACTGTAGATGTTTGGGCCCATGGAGAATGTTGTGTTGCGATCTAATCTATCTGTTAACTTCGTGAGGGCAAACACAGTGGCCCAACCGTACTGTCAGGCCGTTTGAGAGAGTTGTGCATTCTGTCTGGGTTGGCTCGAGGGGAGTCGCAAAGCCTCGCTTGATGGGTTGAATTGACCGCAAAGCCTTTCGGCTACGCAGAGCTTGGTTAAAGCTGTACGCAAGCCTCCTTGAAGCCATGGCGAGAACAGGGGAGATCCAGAGAAGCTGTTGACCTGCGTTGTGTTCAAGCTTGGAGGTACCTGTCCTAGCGCTGATGAAGAATGCTGAAAGCTGCCGGCAACTTTGACCAATCACTATTGGTTGTATCACGTGATACCTGGTTCTGCCAAGAGGAGAGGAAATCCGCTTTCAACCTCAAACTCCAAACTCCACCCGACGCAGTCACATCTTCGCAGCTCTCCCAACACATCATCTACTTGGCCAGGCGCTGTTACAATGAACGTGGATCTTGCACCATGAATTGTCTGCGGATTTCTAATCTTTGGTACCATACATTCAGCGAGTGTAAAGTTGAATCAACAGGGGAACAGTCCTCGTACTCGTACCAAGGACGGCGCCTAGGGGCTGCCGAGCTGGGGTCATGAATTATAAAACGGATGCATGTTGTCGAGCTGTCGAGCTGTCGAGCAATGTCGGCCACCGTCTCATCTCAAGGTTTGCGAAGAGAAATCTCCGGCTTGAAATGAACCAAATAGGCAGTGCGGCCGATTCGGGCGAGCGGAAATGATAAACCGCGCCAAGATTTCACCTGCGGAGGTCTTGGCACCCCGCCTTCTCCCTCGCTTCTGTGAGGACTGAATACACAATCGCTTGTTGCTGTCCTACATCATGAACGTACATGCTGTGGTCGGAGCTGTCTATGCACGTGGGGAGTGGTTCATCATACGCTCATAACTCTTCGAAGCGAATCCCCTTAACCCTCATCGCTTTATTGAGTACCTCAAGCAACAACTTTGTTGAAATAGAAAAGGAGTTGCGAATTGTCTCTTTCGTGCACCGGCACGATTCGCGCTCCACCAGGAAGGCGACTCCAGACATCTCGCCTGTGCCTCATGTGGATTGGCCGGGCTTTTACTCGGATGGTGCCAACTACCTAATCGAGTAAGAAGCGAAGAGATCAAGCAAAGAAGTTTTCATCGCCTTGGCCTACAGAGATCTAGTTCCCATTAACTAACGCGATTTAGTACTACCAAGTCATACAGCTGCTACTCTATATGCATGAAACTCGATCTAACAAGACGACGGTAATACATCCGCGAATGCCAAGTCCTGCAGAGCCCGCATAGATTGATACAGTGCTTGAGCGACCCTTGCTTCCTTGATCTTCATCAGGCAAGACTAGCAATCGCTGGTGTGGCAATGCTGCGAAAGGGCAATAGATCCGATGCGAGCCTCGTCATGAGCGCTTTGAACGAAGTGATCTGGATCAGGCGGTTCCTTCTCCTTGGCGGCCACGGTCAGTCCTGAATAGTGTAAACTGGGTAGAAGTAGAGGTTGGATGAGTGTCCCCGCAGTGTTTTCTTTCTCATCCCATAACCAATCTCAAAGACGGCACTGCAAAGACATTAAGCAGCCAAATTCTTTCTGTACTTGTAACTCGTTCCCACTTCTTCCTCCACCTGCATGAAGATCTACATCATGTCCACCCCCCTTCTACCCTTCGCCTCTGCGACCATCATCTATCCCAGCACCACCACCACTTGTAGCAAAAATGTTGGCACCTTCTCCTCCTGTGGCGATACCACACTGCGAAACTACAACATTTTGTCCGCTCGTGTCAATGTCGAGAGAGCAACGGCACGCTTGTACCGTGATACTAACTCGGCCGGTAACTGTGCCGGAGCCTTCATCAGCGTTGCAAGCGATCGGTGTTAAAATGCTCCTTTCGGTCGCATCAGGTGTATCAGGATTCGTGGTGGGACTTGCTCAAATGGGTGCTAAGCGGGAGGGATTGATAAACCAACAAGCGAAATTGCACAACGGACATGCTGGACCAACAAACGGACTTGATGCAGAATCCTGTTCTTCTCAAACTCCTATCTTGAAGCATAAACTGGCATCCGTGAACTCACCGATAAGGATACCTAGCATAGCCTCGCCATTGAACACTTGTACTCACCCACACCCCGCGAATTACCCTTTGATGCAAAGATTCGTTCTTGTCGGTACAACATTCTTGTTTGTACTCCATAGTAAAGTGAGACTGGCTAAGGGCGCGGCGAATGCGGAGCTCTGCCCGAAATAAGAAGACTTTGTCTCAAAACGATTGCTTCTTCTTTTGCCCCCTCTTTTCGTGCCAGATATAGAAAGTTTCCCGATTTTGAACGGGGGATTTGGTTGTCTTCGACACGATAGCCTGTAATTGAAATTTCTTCCCTCACTAAGATGTTCTTCGCCATAGCTGTTCCCCTGCACGAAGGATAAGATCAGTCGGTGCCAAACACTATAACCAATTAGATCATGAGTCTAATCGATCACAACTTCTCCATATTTTGCCTGCGATATACATGACGAAAGTGCAGTCGTAGAAAAATATGTATTACACCGGGAATGAGGAGAAGACGGGGCTCGACATATCCAAATTCGTGCCCTCGAAGTCGAAGAAAGGCATGCCGAGGCTGAGGGAAGAATCTCTAAATCCCATATCGGTGCCATCCATCATGGAAAATTGATTGAAGCCTGCGGTATAAGGAGATGCAGGAACAGCAGTGTTGACGGGTACGTAATCCATGCTTTGGGTCATTGACTCTAGCTTGTCCTCTTTTGCCGTACCGAGAGACTCCCCCATCTTGCGAAGGCCTCCTGCCATTCTGTGGATGACATGGCCGCGTCCGACTTGAGTTGCGCTTAGCTGATCGGATAGCCTTTCTATCAGCACGCGAATTTCCTGTTGGTCGATGAGAAGCTGAGCATTGTGTTTTGTCGCTGCCTTCACCAAGAATACACAGGCGAAAGCAATCATGCCGTAGAAGTAGTGAGGTACGCCAGCAAGCCCAACTTGAACCTCAACATCTTCTAAAATAATGTTGACGATGCTTATAGCAGCAGTCACAGCTGCAGAGGCTGTCTCGACAAAAGATTGTGGTATGACTGAGGTTCGGGAGGCCGAAGGGCTTGGTAGGCCACGGAAAACGTAGGCATCGAGATAGATCTTGCTGAAGTAGTGATGGATATATGTCCCCTTGGTTGGAAATGTACCAATATGCTTATTAGGATCTGGAATCTTTGTCAGCACTTGAGTTCTGAATCCATAATCTCAAAAGTAGGAAGTGTGCTGAAGAAACCTGGGCAGGACTGACTGTGCGTGTTTGACCATCGCAGAACCCAGTTTTCTAAATCCCGTTCGAGACTCTTGATCTTTGGAAGCAGAGATTCGGGCAAGGGAACTCCTGTGTCTTCTTCTGGACCAAGACTCTCCCTGATTTGAGACATTAAAAGTAGCAAAGAGACCTGGGCAGCTACTCTCTTGTCACTATCCGAAGCCACAGAAGACGCGAGATAACTCTCATAACCCAGAATATAGTGCTCATGATCTCTCATGATCGAAGCTCGTCCATAAAGTATGGAGAGGTGGTGGTCACAGATATAAAGAAGATACAATAACCGAAGGCCGTCACGGGCGTCCTGGAGCTGAAGTTGAGAGTATTTCGCGGGATTTTCCAGAGAATCCGATATCTGATAGTAGCATGTTTTCAGGTGGAATTCGCTCGCCCGACGAATCGCATAACCAGATAGCGTCCATCCAACATCGCTTAGCCAGTAGGATCCAACCACTAAAGCACGGAGGTACTCAATGTCAATCTTCCTTTCGAACATCGCATTCGCAACCAGACGTTTGAACTCTTTGCTGCACAGGGGATAAAGCTCAGGCTTTGCAGAGATATCGTGCAATGCTGCGACGGTCAAGACAGCTGCTGTCAGGGTAGGAGAGCGTCGCCGAAAGTCATCCAAACTCTCATATTGGGCAGTCATATTGTAGAAATAAGGATCGAGATGCGTGACGTAGTAGCCAGCTAGTTGGTCAGCGTCATGCAGGCTTATTTGTCCCCGAGAGATGAAATCAGTATCTCGCAGCTGCTTGCAGATTCGTTTTTGTTCGTCATTAACAGATTCTTGGGATCGAAGAGATTTAAGACCTGTGATTTGATATAGAGATTCAATAGGTATTTGAGCAACATTCTCGGCCATGGGCGACATTTTTGGGGAAGTATCGTAAGACCGTTCTTCCTCTCCATCGCCATCTTCCTGCTCCTGATCATGATCGAATATAAAAGCAGGCTCTTGGGTGGAGATGTGTGGAGTAGGCAGACCAGGTAGGGATAAAGATAGCAGAACTTGTTGCAATGAAGTATGTATGTTTCCAATATCCTTCGTCACAGAAGCCTTCCATTTCGAGTCCTCTGACATCAATGTTTGTAAACTTTTGTTCAGGCGACATGAAAGACCCCTTTCTCGGCATCTTTGGCAGGGGGGTGAATCTCCCATTAGGCATTTTATCTACCAAATTAGCTTTGGAGGAACTCGATGGCTCAACATATCTCGAACATGCGCACCTTCTGCTTGCGACAGGCTGCACACGCCTTGACCTTCCTAGAGATACTCGGCATTCTTTGCTGGCTTACACCAGCTGAACCATTAGTTGCGCCTGCTTGGTGCCTTGTCGCAGTCTTGGAATTAGCCTTTTGGTGCTTGCGAGGACTGCCCTCAGTAAGACCGGCCTGAATTGGCGACTGTCGTAGGCCGTCTCGCGTAAGACTGGGAGCGTGGGAAGGCGAGGGTGGTTGGTTGGGAGTGCCCGTAGAGAGGGAATTCGGAGAAGCAGAATTAGCTTCGACCCGACTTCGCTTGGGCATGGTGTTGAGTTGTTGCTTCGTCAGGGACTCGATGGCTTGAGGATGTCCCACATCGTCGATGCTAAATTCATGCGCTCAAGCGCTTCAGACCTTCATGGGTTTTCTTTCATTGCACAAAGCCGTACAAATGCCCCATTGGTGGCTGCATTGAATTTAGAGAAACTGGCTTCTCAATATGAAATCTGTCGGCCGCCCGCTCAAGTTCGAAAAGGTATGTAAGGAGCTATGACATCAAGAAGACCTGCTGGTTCACTTTGTACAATGCCGTGCAGTCTGAAGGGGTGTAGACTGGTTTACTGCGGGTATTCTGTCAGAGCAGATCGCGGAGAAGATGCGAGGACAGCCAGCTTGCCTCGGCCAATCAAATGGGGGGCGATTTAGCTCGTCATATTTCCGCCTCACTGTACCTTACTCTGTCCCATCGTAGAATGCTGTTTTGGCACGACATAGAAACGATCCTGTCTGTCGACGACGATGGCATCAACTATGCGATCAGCAGTCCTTCGGCAGACATGTCTCTACGCTACGACGAAAAGAGCGTTTTCGACGAGTTCCTCAACTGCCAATTCTTTCCGACCCGCAGCAATCCCACCTACCACAACCATCCTCTCGCAAAGACCCCTAATCGCCGCCTTTCATACTAGTAGTCGAAGAGCTATTCTCCCCCCTGGTCCTCAAGTCATCGAAGGTACTACGAACGATCCTGCGCCCGTTCCCAAGCCATCACCGACACATGGATCTTACCATTGGACTTTCGAGCGAGCACTATCTGTTGGCTTGGTTCCCCTTACCATTGCGCCGTTCGCATACGGAAGCTTGAACCCTGTGCTAGATGCTGTGTTTGTGGCTGCAATCCTGCTGCATAGTCACGTCGGATTCACGTGAGTGATGCTCAATGATTCCGTAGCTTCTGTTTGACGTCAATACTCACGAACTGCAAGGTCTATCATCATCGATTACATCCCGAACAGGCACCACCCCACAGCGAGAAAATTATTCGAATGGGCACTCAGGCTTGCTACACTTGTTGTAGGAATTGGGTTTTATGAATTTGAGACGAATGATGTGGGCCTGACTGAGGGCGTAAAGAGGATTTGGAAGGCTGGTTCAACCGACAATGTCGTCCGACCTGCTTGATACAGCGTATTTGTACAGAGAAAGATAGGCTGTTCGAAGATCAAAGCACATTCGACAACATGGCGTCATCAAATTCTTTGTGTCGAACCTTGGATCGCTCACTCAACTCCTCCATTCGTCAGTGCTGAGCGTCCTCAAGTCCACTGAACATAAGACTTGGATTGAGTTGGCTTTTCCCGAGGCCCAATAGTGTGGAGAACACCATCTCTGATGGACGAGGAAGTCATTCCCATGTCTATAACCTGGATCGCCAAGCTCGCAGCCTTGTTGCATGACATATGTTCTTTTGATTAACGTCCTAACATCTATTCTTCTTCTTCGTCCTCCTCCTCTTCTATTAAACCTGATTCTAAAACGTCTGCGTCCTGGCTTCTTTCTATCACCTTCTCGATCAGCTTTAACACCACCCTCAACGGCAAGCCCACCACGTTGTCAAAACTGCCATCAATCTTTTCCACCAATATACTTCCCATGCCCTGGATCCCATATCCTCCGGCCTTGTCAGCCCCCTCTCTGGTCTTGACATATGCTAACAGCAGCTCATCGGTCACACTAGGGTCAAACTTAACAGCTGTCTCCTCTACCGCTGTTTCCAGTGCATATCCCGGATCTCGTGCGCTTTCCAATGGCGCCATACACGCCACAGCCGTGTAGACGCGGTGAATGCCTGTATCTCGCAGACTCTTCAATATCATGATATGTTGACCCTCGCTCCGGGGTTTTTCCAGAATGTCCCCGGAATTACTAACAACGATTGTATCTGCAGCTATAATCAAAGCTGGTTCTCCTTTCGATTCGTTGTTGATTTCTTGCTTGTACACAGCGAGCGCTTTCTCTGTAGCCGTGGCGAGGACATATTCAAATGGTGAGGCTGATTTTGGCAGGTTTTCTTCAAAAGACGACGGGATGATTTCTACATTGGTCAGGCCGATGGTTGCGAGGATGTGTTTTCGACGCGGTGATGCCGAGGCTAGGATTGTTCGCCGACCGCGAAGAAGGTTGAGAGTCGGGAGGTCTAAGGGAGGAAGGGGACGCGGTGCGCCCTTTTTAGGAGGAGCAGGCGAGGCAGGATTGGGGGGTGTAGCGTCGTAGGAAGGCGGCGGCTCAGAGGGGACTGGAGCTTTCTTAATGTCTGACATCCTACACTGGTGCTGTAAATCAGTACTGTTCATGATCTTGCATCAAGGCTGGAAGTGTTTTATTGAAGAAGGAGAATGCCCTATATCCCACCTCGAAATGTGCCCTAAAAAAGGGTTCGAAGTGGGGAAAACTCTCGTACAGTCTTACTACTCCGTACCACACATCAAGTGGACATCGACAGTTTTTTCAATTGGTTAAAAGTCTTGCTGGCAAGACTGCTGAATCTTCCCTTCATCAACGAGGATATCTAGGTGGAACCTCAAATACTTCAAGCCGTAGAGTGGTTTGATCCTTTGCAGTGCAAGTTCTCCGATCTTGTATCCTTGTTTGGGCATCTCCCCAGAAGACATGCTTGCAAGAATATGGACTGGCGCTACATAGACCCGGCAGTTGAACAGCGTGGTCTCTTTTTTGCTTTGGGTAGTAGTCTTTGCGTTCGAAGCATAGCAAATCGAAGGCGTTGTCCAGGATGCTGGCACTTCCCTGGAGCTACTCCTGGAGCAAAAATTGATGCGAAACTATGCGAACTGCTCCTCGCGCATTGCCTCTCAACTGGAAAGGGGAAGCGTTGCGTTCCGTCAGAGCAGGTGATAGCAGTCTGGCTCTCGGTGCCTGTCAAGAGCCGCCCCTTGATGCAGGCCCTAAATGCAGGACACCGTTGCTCAAGGCGGCTGGAGTCGAGCGCGAGATCCTGCGGGCAGATTATGAAATATGCCGAATGATACACAGAGAAGGTAAGGAAGCTGACCAAGAACACGATCGCTACTTGGGAATAGCTGCGATAACCTAGCCAACAGCTTATGAGAGACCGCCTAGTTCAAAACAGATCTGTTACCGCTCCGTGACTGGCGTCTCCCACCAGATACGTGTACTTCGCCAGTACACCTCGCGTCGCTGGTTTTCTTGGTGGTGTCCACACCCTCATCCTCTCCTTGATCTCCTTGTCAGACACATTCATGCTCAACTCATTAGTCTCGGCACTTATCGTTATGATGTCTCCATCTCTGACTATCGCAACTGGCCCCCCCACAGCAGCCTCCGGACAGATGTGTCCTACAATGAAACCATGGCTTGCACCCGAATATCGTCCATCGGTGATGAGGGCAATGTTGGTCAGCTTCGCACCCATAATTGCCGCAGATGCCTTGAGTTGTTCCGGCATGCCGGGACCTCCTTTCGGACCCTCGTACCGGACAACCAGAACAAGGTTTTCGCCTCTCGGAATCTTGCCTTCGTTGAGTGCCTTGTCGAGTTCGTGTTCTTTGTTGAAGACCATAGCCCTGCCTATGAACTTGAGACCTTCCTTTCCTGTGATTTTGGCGACAGCTCCCATTGGGGCGAGGTTGCCTTTCAAGATTTGGATATGCCCTGTCGTCTTGATGGGATTGCTCAAAGGGCGGATGAGGACCTGATCTTGTTGTAATGATGGGAAAGATGCAACGTTTTCCGCAAGCGTCCTGCCGGTGACTGTTGGAATGTCACCATCTAGCAGACCTGCCGCAATCAAGAGTTTCTGCACTGACGGGACACCTCCCACTTCGTACAGATCTGCCATGTAATATTTTCCTGAAGGCTGAAGATCCGCAATGAAGGGTATCTTATTGCTCACTCGCTGGAAGTCATCCAGCGTCAGATCAACGTGCGCCGTGACCGCCATAGCAAGGAAGTGAAGGACTGCATTGGTACTTCCACCGAGCGCCATCGTGATAACCATGGCATTTTCAAAAGATCGCTTTGTCAGAAGGTGCAAAGGTTTTATATTCCTCTCCATGCATAGTTTGATCGTATCAGCTGCTTTCACACATTCGCGCATCTTCGCTGGCGATGTGGCAGGCGTGGAAGATGAGCCTGGAAGGGTGAGACCCATTGTCTCAATTGCGGATGCCATAGTGTTTGCGGTATACATGCCACCACAGGCGCCAGCACCCGGGCAGGCATGTCGTTCGATATCGTCTATGATCTCGTCTTTGTTCTTGCTTGTGTCTCCTCCATCCTCAGGCTGTTTCAGAGTGTTGTATGTGTATGCACCGAATGCTTCGTAGCAGGTCGAGATATTGATGGGTCTTCGAAGAAGAGATGAGTAACCTTTATCTATCGTACCACCATAGATCATCAGAGACGGCCGGTTGTGTCTTGCCATGGCCATAACACAGCCAGGCATGTTCTTGTCGCAGCCTGGGATGGTGATGCAGGCATCATGAAATTGAGCACAGGTGACTGTTTCTATGCTGTCGGCGATGATTTCTCGAGTCTGAAGGGAGAACCTCATGCCTGAAGTCTATCAGCCGGGGACTAGCATCGCTTGCCAGGATGATATACCTTCGCCCCCCATGGTGATTGCATCCGATACCCCAATCGTATTGTATTGCCAGCCAAGCATCCCCTGACTTATCACGGCCTTCTTCACCTCCTTTCCCAGGGCGAGCAGATGCATGTTGCACGGATTACCCTCCCACCATACCGACGCAATTCCGACCTGAGGCGAGTTCTTCATCGTCTCCTGGTCTGGTACACCAGCAGCATAGAGCATGGCCTGGGAGGTGTGAGACTTCTATTTGGTGAGGGAGGGGAGTTGGTGACCTGAGCACCCGGGAAGTCATGTCCTCTGGTAACAGTGGTCGAGTACTTGTTCAACGCAGGCTTGCCGTCCCTTGTCGCGTCATCCGGCAAATGGGGGAAGCTCAAGAATCGAGGCTCTTCTGGGGCGTGTTTGGCGTCCATGGCGAGGTGTTGTTCGAAGCGGCGACCCTTGCCGAAGCACTTCATACGATGCTCCGCCACGTAGTGCACTCAAGAATGAGTCAAGCAGGAAGAGACGGTCGAAGTTGGCATTTGGCATTTGGCATCTCCCTGAAAGTGGGTACGAGTTGGAAATCTCCCCGCATCGGCATATCATGGCGAGTGGCCGCCTCTGATGCGTCAGTGTCGTCTCTCGTTCCAGCCCATCGCCGCGTCGAGGTCGAAGTACATCAACAGATGTGCCTGACAGTGATGGTTGAAGGGCATGCGTGCGCCCTCCTGGCAAAGCGGAGCATTGGAAGTGCACGAAAGGAGCTGGAAGACTGCCACGGTGCCCCTTGAGTCGCAGGTCGTCTCCAAGATCTAACCATATCTTGCGTCGCACTGTTCGGCCGTCGATCGTCGCCCTGCTGGCAAACGTCTGGCCGATCAGACGTCCTGTCAGTACTCATCCATAACCGGGCTGCAGCGCGTGCAATAGACCTCAGATAGGCCCGTCTTTTCAAGCACCTGGATCGGTCTGACTACGCTGCGGACCCTTACACGTTCTGTCAGCTTGACTGCCACGCTGCCGCGGAAGGGCTCTGCACGGATTGATCCCGCGGAACAGGGGCAGGTCGCTCAATAGAGCTCTCTACCAGCGCTCTGATGCAAGGAGCCAGGAGTGCTTACTGGACTGCAGAGATGAGGTGATGGTATAGTTCCGAAGTGCAGGGCCTCAGAAATCCTTTGCACCGACTAGTGGGAACCATCATCCCACGCATATGATCTCCCACGACGGAGTACTCACTTCGCAATGGACGACCGACTACAACTCAGAGACAGATTTTTGCACATCATGGATTCTAGAGGCTACTATCATTGGGCCCTGGGAGGTACAACGTTGGTTGCCGTTATCATAGTTGCTTGCCGCCGAACCCACCCCAAATTCATCACCAAAACCTCAGACCTGCCGAAGAAAAGTCTGGATAGAATTCTGAGGCTTCGCGACACGTCTGATTCCGAGAACTACGACCCGCCTCTACTTCAAAAGCATTCGACCTTTGAGTCGTACGTCACTCCATACGCCACCTACCCTTCTGTTCGGACATTTTACCATCCTCATCCTCGATCAGAGAAGCTTCCTCCCGATTCGGAGCCGCTTCCGCTCCTCGTCTTCCTCCATGGTCTTGGCGGCTCTCTGGCGCAGTTCGCCCTTCTTCTGGGAAGCTTAGTCAACATCGCACCATGTCTGGGTATTGACCTTCCGGGCAGCGGGCTCTCCAAATTCGATCCAAGAGACTGGGATGCCTACTCTATCGATGCAATGGCTACGCTTGTTGCTCGAGTGGTTGATAAACATCGAGCTATGTATGGCCACAAAGATGTGGTCTTGATTGGGCACAGCATGGGATGCTCGATCGCTGCTCTTCTCGCCTCTACTTCTTCGCCAGTATCAACCAGACTCGAAAACGTTGCAGGAGTGGTTGCAATATGTCCGAAAGGAACGCCACCCACTGAGAAAGAAGCGTGGTATTTCGGCAACGTCTTGGGCATGCCTGATTTCTTACTCAACATCATCCGCTGGCTTGACAAGCGCGGGGGGATTAATAGTCCGAGCGTGACGCGTTTTGTAGGGGAGACGGCGGGACCAGACCTAAGGAGACTTCAGTTGCGCTTCAACTCCTCGTTTCCGACATCAGTCTGGAGACGCATGGCGTGGGGATGCCTTCCGGTTTATGACGAAACTGATCATGCGAATGGTGGAATGCCAGGACGGTCGGTGTGGGCAGGGCTGAGAGTCCCTCTGTTTTTGATAGCGGGACAATCCGACACTGTCACGAAACCAGAAGAGGTTGCTACTATTGTTGCTTTCCTTAAGGACGCTCCCATAGTTGAAGCTCCGTCTAAATCGAAAAGCATCGCCGTGCCCACAGCAGTTGATGGAAATGCAGACGACACAAAATTTGGCGTCCAACCATCAACGACCGAATTGAAGAGTCAACACTCTACTCTGATCAAGACAGCTATTCTAGCAGCACCTGCGACACATGCTCTGCTGTACGATCCTGCTACCTATCGGACGTTAGCAGGGCTAACCGAGGATTTCCTTTCCCATCACGTTTCCCATCGTCTCAATCTTGGCTGGCAATTGCAACAGTTGACTACTTCCGGGAAGTGGGACGTGAAGAATTTAAAGAAATGGCAAAGTGTGACGCCAGTTTCAAAACCTATTGCAGGTGGCATCTTCCGAGGTATCAAGACTTTGAGAGACCAGGACGAAGAACACACCCCTGCCGTTTTTGCCAACAAATGGGACGACAAGATCTATGCAGTCATTGACATCAGTCACGACAGCCCAGTATACGATCCAAAGGTGCTGGAGCAAAATGGTATCCAATACCACAAGTTTCCAACTGTCAGCAAAGTTCCTCCAACGGTGGAGGAGGTGCGAGACTTCATTGCTCTTGTTAATCGACTGCGCTCCGAAATTGACCAGAAGAGTACTTTCGCGGTTGGGTCGCGGCGCGATCCGCCTGCCATTGCGGTTCATTGCCACTACGGATACAATAGGACGGGCTTCTTTATCGTTTCTTATCTGGTCGAAAAGGAAGGTTTCCGTGTTCAAGATGCGATCGACGAGTTTGAGAGGAAACGACCCCCTGGAATCAAGCACGAGCATTTTATTGATACACTATTTGTTCGCTACTGCGTGGGCCTCAAGAGAGCGCCCACATTCAAGCGCACCGGTTGAAGAGGCGACGTTGCAGAATGAGAAACAGCTTTGAGCTTGGCACCACACACAATATGTTGTCGTTCGCGGCCCCCAACATCTCAAACGCCAGCGATGAGACGCGTTCAGAAGTCATGACCGGGCTTGCTCGACGAATAGCAGCAGGACTGACTGGCCATGACTTCTGACACCAGTCTCTGAAAGCTGTTTCCAGGCGAGCTCTCAGACTCTCGAGTTGTAACATCGAGCTTTAAATTATATGTAATGACTGCTAAGTTCGACAAATATCTAACATAGAATTATGACTGGCTTTAGGCGCTTTCTACGCACGAGATTGGATTCTCGACATCTCTTGAACACAGAAACGAATTGTCGAATGCCTGATCGTGCGCCGGAGAAAGCCAAAATTGGGAGAGATCATAATATTTGCAGCATTCTTCAGACACGGACCATCTCCGCTCTCGCCCATTTGCGTCACATCCCACAGTTTAACCATCACTGAGCATAGTCATTTCTCCCGCATCTCTTTCCGTTGAACCGCTGGCCATGCCGGACCATGTTCAGCTGCTACGGTCCCCTGAAGAGGACGGGTCCCCCAGTTCCGAGTCCGACAGCTCGTGGATCGCCGAGGCCGATGACGTTCAGCTTGGAAAAGCGCTATTAGAAAAACCGATACTCCATTCGAGAAGGCCTTCTTTCGAGACCCCTCAGTTCAAGTGGCCATGTCTACGACCACTGCAAAGAAAGCTTCGGCTGGCCGGATTGGGTCTCCTCCCAAGCTTCGTCTCACTTCGAATAGTGGGGAGGAAACCTGAATCCAAGAACTCGCAGAATGTGGCATCTCTTGACGGTCTTCGAGGTGTTGCCTGTTTGTTGGTTTTCAATCAACACTTCTCATTCAACTACTCGCAGAAATTTCTCAAAGGCTGGGATGGAGAAGACCGCCGCTGGATCATCCAGCTGCCTATAATCCGGCTGCTCTGGGCCGGGGACGCCATGGTCGCCATCTTCTTCGTCATCTCTGGCTATGTGCTTTCATATAAGCTGCTGAAACAGATGCACAGCAATTCGGACCAAGTTTTCCGGACACTAAACTCTGCGATTGTACGAAGGGGAATCCGGCTGTACCTGCCAAATTTCATAGCCACATTCATGTGCATGCTGCTCGTTCAGGCTGGGGCGTTCGAAGCTGGCCGCAAAGCCTACAAGGATGGATGGTCCTTGTTGAGTGCGCATGAAGATCCCCCACATCGCTTTGACACGTTCGCGGAGCAGTTCTGGCATTGGTGGGAGACAGCAGTCTTGAAGCCATTATACCCATGGACGTGGCAAGATACCTGGCAGAATTACGATCCGCATTTATGGACTATTCCGACGGAGTTCCGCTGCTCGATGCTCTTGTTCCTGGTTCAGTGTGGAGTATCGAGACTTCGACTGGCTTTTCGAGTGGCTGTACTAGCCATTGCCGTCTTCTACTCCGCATTTACAGATGCAGAGCAGATAACCTTATTTCTTGTTGGTATGCTCATGGCGCAAATCGACGTGATTAAGCGGAGTCGAGCTGATACGAGGTCGTGGCCACCGTTTGCATCTAGCAAAGACATGGAAAGCAAAAGTGGATGTCGAAAGCGTATTATTTGGATTGCCACTTTCGTCGCTGGACTGTATCTTGCATCCACACCCAGTGTCAGTGCGGAAGACTCCACTGGCTATGTTTATCTCGTCAACGAGCTGGTCCCTGAAGGGTACAGAACCCACCATTACTTCTGGCAATCCATCGGAGCTGTCACGATTGTTTACTCGGCTTCTCATTCCGAGGACATCAAACCTATCTTCACCAATTCGTTCGCACAATACCTGGGGAAAATATCATATGCGCTGTACATTGTCCATGGCAACATTCTTCGCAGCGTTTTGTACGGTATTATGCCCACGATCAGGGAGATGTGTGGGAACATGGAGTCAGACTTTGGCTTCGTTTTGGCATGGTTGATGGGCGCTTGTGTGATTGTGCCAATGTCATTTTGGGCGGCGGATCTGTTCTGGCGATTGGTGGATATGCCTTGTGTCAAGTTTGCTCGATGGGTCGAACAGCGGGTCTCCGAGGAAGACAAACCTTCTGGAAGGAGAAGAGACCTGCTAATTGCATAGTCTACGACCAATTGGTGCGACCAAAGCGAGTCTCTTCAGCGTGGGGAAATACGCCACCCAGTCCGTTCGATTGCGTAGGAGGCATTGATATGAATTTTCTGGTGCAAGTATCTTGGCTTTCCGCGTCATCTCTGCGTAGGCAGAAGTAGGTCCTCCGTCCGTGGGTTCATGATCCCTTCTTATACCAAGCTGATTTCCCTCGTCACCAGATCTTTCATCTTCATCGCCTCCCCCTCCATGATTCCGTGGATGTAGCATTGCCCCACGGGTCGAAAAGCTCCTTTGATGTCCTTGCAAGGACGGAGGACAAATGGCACGCAGCTGCCATAGACTATGCAGATCACGTCGCCGATTTCTGTTGCTAGGGGAACCAATCCTAGGTAGCCATTCATGGTGCGACAAAATCTTAGATCCTTAACGTCAAGAAAGCCTTTCATATCGGCAATAATCCTCCTTAGTCTTGTTGCATTTGAGTCCCAGTCTACAAATTCTTGGTGTGTTTTAGGACGACTCTTAAGCATTCGGCGAAAGCTGTTGCAGAGATCTATATAGTCGTCTTCCAAATTTTCGTAGCCACCTCGGTTGCCCACAAGCAGCCTGATCCGCACGTCTCGTAATTCTTCACCAATGGGATATGTGGACTTCCTGTTGGCAAAATGAGAGCATTCTTCGATATATCCGAGGAAACGATCAAATGGCCCAATGTGCTTATCGACATTGCTCCAGTGACTTGCGCCAACCAATGTGATATAGTTGAAGCTGCCGCCAGTGACGATGAGCACGTCATCATTCTTGCCTATTCGCATGCTTGGTGACTTCGCCAGGGCTGCTGAAAAGAATGCTTTGGGTGGCTCGAGAAAACGGCGTGGTTTACGATCGTCGGGCCCTTGAGCTTCTTCATCCATGTCCAATTGGCGATCGAGGATGCGAAGCGATTGCCCGCGCAAATGCCACCAGCAGAGTATAGTAGCTGAATGGGGTACCTGCCACACTGCACAAAGTAACCGGCATAGCGACTCACAATGACTTCAAGAGTAAATGTGTAGTCCGGACTTAATAACGAGTTGTTAGGTACGTTTGCCAGCCCAAGGAGAGCAAAAAGGTGGTCTCGTGCCGTGGTTGCTTTGTGGCAAGGGTGTTTAGCATGCCACAAAGATAGGCCCACTCCATCGCAGGGATTGGTCCGGGTTCGGCATCCGTCAATTCATTGGCCGGCGGAAGAAAGTTGCTGCCTAGTTAGCTAATAGCCCTCACAAGCTGTAAGTGATCCGCGCGATTCCGGTTGGATGATGGGTGCGGTACAGGAAAAGGATTGCGTCCCATGGTGCATGATGGTTAGAGCCATAAAGGGCTGGATAGACCAAAATCAAGAACAAATAAACAGCTGTCAATCAATGTCTGCTTTCATCCCACAGTACTTGTACACCAATTCAAGATCTTCCCAACACCTCAACATCATTTCCGAAATCCACCATGGCAGCTCCAATTCTAGCCACATCAAACCTTCTGGCTCCAACGGCTCTCGGCGTAGGCCTCTCAGGCTTCTTCAGTGGCGCTAATTTCGCTCTCACCTATATGGCAGTGCCTGGTTTGCTTCTTCCAGCAGCTACGTCTCAATCCCAGGCAAAAGGCTCCTCGACATCTGGTGGAAAACTCAGGCCCGCGACATCCGACCCACAGCTTGCTCGTCAATGGCGGCTTGTCTACCTTAGCGGCAAAGGCATTCTTCCTTGGGTTAGTCTGATAAGCTCGATATGCTTTGCATATGTTGCGTGGAATCTCCCATCCACCTCGTCATCCTTTGCGGAAACGGAGAAGAGTTTGCGCAGTCTGAAATGGGGATTCGTCGTGGCAGCAAGTCTTGCGATTTCGATTGTTCCTTGGACATTGATCATTATGAGGAATACAAACGCGACTTTGGAGGAAAGAGCAGGGCAAGCAGATGCAATAGCAGAACGGAGTGAACCAGACGTCTTGGAAGCAGACGTCAAAGGCAACGAGAACGGATCGAAGGGCATAACAACAGAAGAATTGATGCGATGGTGGGGTGCTCTAAACTTGATTAGATCGAGTCTGTCCTTCAGTGCAATTTTGACCGTGGTTGGTGGTTTGTTCTTATATGGCTAAAACTGCGATGCTTGAGCCAGAGGAACCGAGAACTGGAAAATACGACCTTCACTAGGAATAAGACGGAGAGTGCAGCTTAACCTCAGAGTTTCTTCTTTTGAACAGAAAGCCGTGTCATAGATCAAGCTTCAAACGGACGCATAAGATATATTCAAATAGAGGTCCCAGAGGGCCAGGATGAAGCAAGCAAGCTTCCATCTCATAATTACCAACTTGCTGAATTGAGGCATTAGGGCAGCAGTTGGCACTAGTCAATTCCGGCTTTTCCACAATCAATTTAACCACCACACTATACTTGACCACCAACTCCGCCTGCGCTTCAAGCCCACCCAAGTCCCTTCAGGTACATCGGATGTGCTCATATTGCATAGCGACAAGTTCAATACCGCAATCATGGGTGGTGTCACCGTCCGCGACGTCGATGTGAGTCCACCTGGAGTTTTTCACTGAGTAGTCTTCCCATGAACTTTCTCAAGACGCTGCCCTGAAAGCAATTTCGATGGAGATGTAAGATATTCTAGATTTGTAGAGATTGCTGACTTTTCACCTCACTGCAGGCCCAGAAATTCATCGAAGCCTATTCCGCCTTTCTGAAAAGACAGGGTAAACTACAAATACCAGGTTCGTCAATCTCATACAATGCTGTTATTTTGCGACTCGATTCTAACACAATCCGCAGGTTGGGTCGACACGGTCAAAACCTCACACTCAAATGAACTTCCACCTCAATCACCCGACTGGTTCTATGTCCGAGCTGCCGCCATCGCTCGACATGTCTACCTCCGCAAATCTGTTGGTGTTGGTCGTCTACGAAAAGTGCACGGTAGCACCAAGAACCGAGGATCGAGGCCATCACATCACGTCCATGCTTCGGGCAGTGTAGATCGGAAAGTGATGCAAGCGTTGGAGAAGCTGGGAATATTGGAGCAGGTTGACGAGGAGGCCGAGGGCGGTGGTCGAGGTGGAAGGAGAATCACACAAGCGGGGATGAGAGATTTGGATCGAATTGCAGCCACTACGGCGGAGGGCGACGATGAGGATGATGAATAGGAAGGAGATTAGAATGGTGTGAATGGAATTGCCGGAGAATCCTTGAGGGAGGTCGGCTTGCAGCGTCTGCATCAGTGGTTGCGGAGGAGCATTGAGTCAGGTCTCGAATCGACGAGAAGCCTGCTCTACATTATCCGTTCAGCAAAGCGTGCGTCCATAAAGAATTAAACCATGTTCAGAAGTCACAATCTTCAGGGTTCCTGAAGACAGTCCTTGGAACTGCTTGCTTTTCAATTCAGCGTTACATATCCTGCAAGATAGCTGGTCTTAGCCTGAAAATATGCAGAACAGATGAGGCCTCAGAAGAGTCTTACGCAACCATCAAAATGGTATACAAAAGGATGCGCCGTAGCAGCCAAAAACCCCCCGAGTCCTGACTCCCAGAGCCGGGTCCAAAATCAAACCCCAAAACCATGCCAGCTATGCAAGCATGATTTACCCATCCCAATGCAGCTCCAGTCACTATGCATGTATCAGATCAGTCACTCGACTGCGTTGCTCAATTTCTCTTCCGTAGCACATTTCCCAGATGATGCTGTCATCCAAATGGATCGGAGAGCCGAAACACCGTTTTCCATCGCCGTCGCTCATGACACCATGCTCATACAGAGTCCCGAGCCGCAAGCATCTCGAGATCAAAAGTCATTAACCACCAAGCAGAAAACTGGTCGTCGTTTTCAGGCCCAGTCTTCTTCTCCCGGAAAGTCCAAATCTGTGCAGTCTTCCTCCTCAAGAAGCTGGGAAGTCTTATCCCACAGAATCGACCTTCCGGACTCTGACCTGCTGCTGGTGGTTTCCTGAGGGCTGACCTCGCCGTTCAAGCTGCTGTTGAACTTATCCACTAGGCCAGCAAGATCCACGTCATCGACACCGTCTAGTTCGTAGAAATTGTCTTCAACACCATCGGCGAGATCTCGCACTTTTGACTGTTGAGGACTTGCTTGCCTGACCGGTTGCCGTTGTGAAGATCGCTGAACTTCCAGTGTCTTAGAGCTCGCTGACTTTGATATCATTTTGGAAGGGCCTTTCGCAACTTCAATCACTTGGAATGCAAGCTTCGACATCTCATCGTCGACATCGGGACCGAATTCTTCATCGGAATCTCCGTTCAGACTATTGGCCATCCCGAGCTCCTCGGCCATTCCCCGAGACCCTGGTGATGGACGTTTTGCGGGCGGACTTTCACGGCATGGCTTGATGTTCTCCTTGTCGCTATTCGCATCAGCGTCCGCGAAGTCTTGCGACTCGAACATCGCTTCACGCTGGGAAGCTGTCGGAAGATTTGGGAGACCAGTTGATCCGGTCGGATGGTTGAGGCCTGGTCCGGTGGGCGAAGAGCCAGATGAAGCGTCGTTTTGCTCCTGCGCCCGGGTGTTTAGCATGGAAAGCGACATATGTGCAAACACAAGTCGAGCATTCTTCGCGGATGGAGGTGGCGTGGGAGCTAGATCGTCTGCTCTGCGCTTCCTTGAAAACGATTCCTTTTGGCCTGCTGCATTAATATTCAACTTCCGGATAAGGAGACCCTGCGACTCTTTCTCTGAACGGATCGGACCATTCAATTCGGCCTCGAGATCTCCATCGTCCGCAAAATCGGAAACCATTTGCGAGGCTGAAAAGGACAGCTGCATGTCTAGCTGTGCTTGGATACGAGGCCTGGCATGAAAATCTTCTTGCTCATCTGCCTGAATCAAGTTAGTCCGGTGTTTCTTTTCGCTTGCCTTCGCTTTGACTGTGATGTTCTGTGGAGGCGAAGTAAAAGCTTTCTGCGGGAATGCGGGGCGGCAAGATTGTGCCCATCCGGCATCAAGACAATCTTCATCCCGATCGCAAGCCGAAGACGCTTTCTCGTTGGAATCTGAGGGCTTGTTGGTGACAATGATTGAACCAGTTTCGGTCTCAGCCTTCGCGTGTTCAGGCACACCGAAGAAGTTGTGCAACCTCGGCTGGCTGGCGCGCACCCTTCCCCACAAGCTCTCTTCCGGTAACTTTCCCTGTTGCACCAGTTTTCTCTGCTCTTGCCTCTGTTTCACCTCCTGCTCATCTCTCTTTCGCTTTGCTTCCTTCGCGCGTTTTTCTCTGGCGAGGATGTCCGCTGCCCGCTTTTCCGCTGCCGCGGCTCGCTCGGCAGCTCGGATCTGCGCTGTGGTAAAGGATGGAGTACGACCTGCCTTCTGGTAGGCGCGACGAATCTCCTTAGAGGTCTGCGGTCGGCCCGGTATGGGTGAGCGTGCACCGCGAGGCATTGAGAAGAAGAAGACGATGGCTCGTTGTTTGCAGTGAGACCTTGCTTGCGGTTGACACAGCGGGAGATCGGCGGTAGGGTTGCCGAGAGGCTGTCTTTTGTGGGGCAAGACCTTCGAATTCGGTGTAGGACTCGATAAATACTGAAGGCCTCGAGGTGGAGGGTGATATTTTGATGTTGGAGAAATGGAGGCATGATTTTGAGAGTGCAGATGATGAGATACAGATATACGTTCGAGATAGGGTTCTTGGTCATGGCCGATTTACAAACATTCATTCCAAGTGTTTGCTGCTGAGCACAACCAATCACAAAGAAGTCACATTTCGTATCAGAGCAAGAATAACACTTCATGGTTGATCATTTCCATTGACTAGAGGTGCCTCCCCGTCTTCCGAGTCCGCCAGATCCTCGATTGGATAAGTCAGAATGGCAGCAATACCTCCCAAACCCTCCAGTCTCTTGCCACTCTCGTGGTCACTGCTCAGAACTCTGACCTCTCCACCCTCGTCCTTCCTCACACGATCTACCAGCCGAACCCACCTCCTCCGCGTTGCTACATCCTGACTTCGGAAGAGCGAGTTGCTGATAATGAGTATTCCTCCGCCTCTACCGACTGCACCCTTTTCAACAGCTGCCGCGCATTCGTTGGGACCATACCACGCTCGACCATCATCTTTCCGCAAGAGATCATAAAACCCATCCATTAGCCGTGTCTCTCTGGCGTATTTTGTGTCTTTCAGCTTGATCATAACCTCTGGACTTTTTATTACCTCGTTCAGACTATGCAGGTAGCCGGAGCTGCTGTGGACAACCACAAATGCGTTCCGTTTGACAAGGTTCTGCAACGTCTTCTCGCCAGTGGAGAAGGCTCTATTGGATGCGTATTTGAGGAAGCCAGCTGCGGTGAAGCCCGGGCTTGCTAGCAAGATTGGTATGCTATTTGCTTCCTCCTTTTGTTCGAGAAGATCTTCGATCTGCCTCAGAAGTGTATCCAGAACTGTTGCGAAGAACTTCTCGAGTCCCTTGTCGTGATCCGCAGACCTCCCTACTCCACCTCGTTTTCGTGGAACCCTCAACTCCACTTTCTGTCGGAGGATGGTCTGGAATTGTGTAACAAAACATATGTTGGCCAATCCTTCCTCCATCACGACAGCCACAATCTCTGCTTTCTTCTGAGGATTTGTCGCTTCCTCAAGCTGTTCTCGCGCAACGCTATCCCAACCTTGCTCTCCATCCTTGCCTTCAACTTCTTTCTCGAGGTTAAAATTCCGGTTCAATTCGAGGTCCAAGGTATGATACTGTCCAATCTTGGTATGCTTGTTTTCGCGAGCGACTTGCCCAGACACATGTAACTGTCCAGCCTGGGCGTCGAAGTCAAGAGATTTGACACGTATGGTGAGGTTAATGTGGACTCGTTGAGAGGACGTCGAGCCTGTTGACGCAGATTCCATTGTGACACGGCGAATTGCAGAAGCAGTAAGAAGGTCTGAAGTTCGGATCAGGTTGTGCGCATGCCACTGCAAAATGGTCTTAGTATCAGTGTTCTAACCCAACGTCGGTACTGGGACCTACCATGTCTTCGGGCTCTTCAGGATATAAAGTGACGCCACCAGAGCCATCTGCCTCGATACGTCGCTTGATGAGACGCATTTCACGCGAACGCTACTATCGAAACGCAGATTTCTGGTTGTGATCGCATAAAGCAGCGAATGGCAACTCGATGCGTGCCTGGTAAGTGTGACAGGGTCGGCGTGCCAAGGACTGAATAAATAAATGTTTGTTGCTCACATTCCTTTCAACGACAGCAACTACGAGGAGTGTGGTCAACAGCCTTGTGCGACGGTTACGGCTTGTCTTAGGACATACACTCCATTGGGTATTGTTGACCGATTCTTAGAATACAAAGTTGGCTTCAGGTGTTTGTCTAAATCTTTGTGACCTCAAGCTGATCGCTGGCGACATGACGTATTGTTTATAGTAAGTATAACAGCAGCGATTCCATGAGGTGTTTGGTTTGCTTTTTTCTTACCCATGTCTCCGTTCTGTTTTATCACGCTGTAGGGTAGCCGATCTTTCTCTTTTCTACAGCAGGAATTCCTTCTGTGCAAAGATAGCATAGAGTTCTTCTCCGTACGGCTACCGTCTTTGCGCGATCCAAGGGGCTCTACCACCTATAGCGATGCACCAAAGCTCTTTGGCGGCATTGTTTTCATTGCCTATATTGTTGCGGCGTTGGTTCTTACGGGATGGATCACTCTAACATTGTACAAGGCCCCAATTCGATTGTCGTCATGCTCGGATTCTAATCGAGCCGAACAAGTTTACATGTTTTCTTTCCTTGCCGTTCTTAGCTTTGCTTTTATTTCCTATCATCTGTTGAGCTTTCTCGTTACCTCATCACGATTGGTCTGTCGCACGGGGACTTTTTCTCCCATGAGGCTTTTCGAGGAATGATTTTGAACGGTTACATCTGCGGCAGTGGACAAAAACATCGACCTTGTTTCAAGCCTTTGCAACAAAGATCTGTACAAAGTCGAATGGCAATTGGTGGTGGACAGAACACACTCTGATGCTCACTATGGTCTGGAATGAATATCAAGGATGAGACTGGGGAGCTCGAGGGTCAGGGGATGCCCAGCCAGTCATTCATGCATTGAACGTTGCTGCTGCGATAATCATATCGAGTACAAGCCACGCTGATTCTCTGAACTTCCTGGAGCTTTCCCTGACGTTCTAATTTCAATTGGTCTGGTGTTGACCTTTTCCGTGTCGTGCACCCAGCCAAAAAAACGAAATCTTGGCAAACGAGGGCTTTCATGCCTCCGCGGGCTTCCTGCATGCGGCGGGAGGGCTCCTCGCTGATAGATGACTCGATGCCAATTTTAGATATGTATAGTAGGATCAGGTGTCGTTTTGGGCGACGACAGCAGGTGCCCAACAATCTCACAGCCCTACGCGTCATGGCACAGGGCCCTGGGGTGATCCTATGGTGAATATGCCACTCTATTTTGAACAGATGAAACCCTCTGTCTAAAAGCTGCTATTTATGCACTGTCTGCCTTGCCAAGGACAGAGCATGCGGGAGTCCGAGTACTATGGAGAAAAGGTCCGGGGGTCGCGGGGGGCGGCCCGATCAGTTACATACGCCCAACTTTAAGCGAAGCGTTCGAGACGTTGACGATAACTGTTCAATGCTGGCACAATGACCCATCGAGTATATTTGGAAGAAGATGAGATACCCTCAAAGTATAATCGTACTCTGAAAATAAAGCGTTTGCCTTGCGGCCTCAAAGGGATCCTGCCCTCAGGTCTAGATTGGATGTAAGCTGCGATGGCTGCCTGCAGGCAGATGATTCTGATGCCTGAGCAGAGAGTCAACATGTAAAAAATTGTAGTACAAACGAAGTTTTGCAACAAATATTGAGGCTCTGTAGATGCGTAACCAACCAGCGCTTGCTTTGGTAAAGAGACTAGATAGGCAGAAAACCGGCTCCAAGCAAAAAGTCACCTCCAGGATAAGAAAGAACGATGACTCCCATGACGATTTCCATGCTGCACACGGTTTCCTAGCCATGTAGTCACCAACTTCGATGCTGCAATCTCTTGCTCAATGCCGGACTCTATGCACTGCCTCACACAAACGTTCCTTGTGCGGACCTGAGACTTTTGGCTTGAATTTGATGCGACTGTTGCAAGGCCTGGTAACATGGTCACAGGCGCAGCTGTACGATCTGACGGCTGAGATGTTGAGGTCGAGCAGTAAAGGTCATTGTCTTCTAAAGATCAATGGATAGGGCGCCAGTCGAACAAGTGTTTCCGTGAGAAGAGAGGAGACACGTCACGCGGGCGCAAGAGGTCCCATCCCAGCTCGAGGCCAAATCATCCACAGAAACCTCCATCTACTTCGATTGTGATCCTCCGGGTCTCTGACTCCCCGAATTTCTTGTCGGAGACCTTGTCTATGGCTGGTGTTATCGACGGTAGTCCGACGTCGAACGAAATGCACTTCCGCCGCTCGAGTAGCCGGAATCGGGAAATGGCACCACGTTCTGCGACGAACTTTGCGCTTCTGTTCTGCGAGTAGAATGTCTTGGGCACGCGTAACCCACTAGAACAGTCTTCTCTGTGGTGTAGTGATTTCGTTGGCCGTATGATTGGCATGGATCTATGGCGTGTCGGTGATATAGGCACCGACAGACAGCATATTTTTCAACCACTTGATAACACATGATGAGCTAGGCTTGAAGCACAGGATGGTAGGGAAATGAACAATTGACAAGAAGATAGTAGATGCAGATGCGAACAAAGAAATATATGTTTGAAGCAATGCCAAGAGAAGGCTACTGCTGGATGAAGGATGAGATTAAATTGCTGTCTCAGGTGACAAGGCAGTGTAGATACACAACAAGTTGATGAAAAGAGGAAAGGAATGGTAGCCTAGCTTGCCAGTGTCGTCCATGATCAGGTAATAAGGCAAGCAAGAAGTCGAAATGCAAGGCATCCGTAGACGTCTGTCTCGTCATTTGCAAGGATACAAAGACTAGCATCAATATGTCGCCCTCAAAGAAGTGATGGCAGTTCGGAAGAGGAACCGTAGAAGTATAATGTGTGGCTGTTGGGGAATCATTGACAGACCCAATCACAGTTTGTCTTCGAGCTAAGGTGAAGGAGCAGGCAGATGTCAGTAATAGAGTGAGGTATATGAATGGTCAGTAGGTATTCGACTCGAGTTTAGCAGAAAGAAGAACGGTCCATTCAGCCACCTCAGCCGGTGCTTGGAACCATGGTCCTGGGTCCAGAAATAAAACGACTGTTGTGTTGTAGTCAGAGTAGATGACAAGCAGGCAGCCAGCTGATTATCTAGCATTGGGGAGGATGGCGGATGGCGGATGGCGGATGGCTGATGGCTGATGGTTCGACTTTCCCTCTGCCTAAAACTCAAGTGCGGTGAGGGTTGTTTTGTTGTCTAGGCTCAAAGAGGCGAAGCTGGTCTTGGCAGGGCTGATGATTCGCAAAGCTTCAAGTAGTCGTCTCCTTGCATTGATAATCCCACTGCGCGTTGACGAGATGTCTCAAAACAGCAGAGTAGATGGGATCAAACAGGGATTAGTCATGCAACAAAGTCATCGCCTTCACCGCGTTCCTTGTTGCGCGCAAACGATCCTTTACACCAACGACAGCATTGCTATCCCAGGTTGCTCGAAGAACTTGCTCAGCTGTCGCTGTGCCTGTATCTTCTGACGACGTTGTGAATGTAACAATTCTAACTCATGTGGAGGCTTCGCGGCCATATAGAAGGATTGCTGAATAATTTGATCGAGATCGACATAATCGTGTCAACCCTCTGGGCAGTGGTTCCTGCGCCCAGATTGCGCAATGCGCGAATTATCCCTGTTTGTCATTTGCGCGACTGATGGTCATACAATCGATGACTCCTTGGTGTCAGCTGTTCAAGCACCTGCTCAAACTTCCACACTGTTCTGGAGTGGTGTGCTATTCTGGGTACAACAATGGACACCGTGATGACCTGGGTCCTCTCTTACTGAGGTTGGACTCGGTGAAGTAAACCAAAGAATTTTCGAAACCCTTTCCAACAATGTCTCTTTCTGCGTGGCCTTCGTGCCGGAAGTGAGGCTTTGATTGCTGTGGCCCACAGAACAGGCTAGACTTTTTCGCCGGCAAGAAAGGAGTCGAGAGGGCAAGTTGGAAATCGATGCTCGTGAGTCATCATCAGATTTCGTGATGCACTAGTAACGTATGCGATGGTGAACCAAAGAATCGCCGATATAATGGACATCGGGGCCGCGAGATGAGCGATGAGCACGAGGTTGCTCTGTCAGCCTTGCGGAAGATAAGTCGCCGCGGACTCACTAAGGTCGACACTTGAACTGTGGCGCAGCCAATCAACTCCCGCACCGTTCTTGAGATGATTCGAGACGTCTCCGAAAGTACCGGCTAGGCACACTGGTGCGAAATTAGCACATCCTTTGAATGGACTGTACTTCTGTGTACGACGGAATTGATCCGATCCACTGTCAAAGTGTACTGTGATGATCGAATAACTCGGCCGTCCGCATTGGCCCGGAATTTATCTTCCAATCAGGCCAGTGGTTGCGTTAAAGACAACAGCCTTCTCAACTTCGCAGCTGAATCGACTTCAACTTCATGGTCCAAAACGCACTTCCTCCTGCAAGCCAGGCCAATTCTGGTGTTTGGACGAGATAGTTAGTGATATTGAGCTCGTTCATCCCCGTCAGGTCTGGCAATGGCGCCTGGATTGTGCCTGGATTTCCAGGCGACAGATCTTGCTCCACTGAAAGCTGTAAGCGCGGCATGTTGAAAAAGTCAAAAACGTCGAGGTACTCGAGCTCAGTGGAGGCTGGGGTATTGGCTGCGCTTAAACAGGGATTCGACTCCGGATCAGGTTTTTTGGATATCAAAACATCCAAATTGCATGCACACCTGCAAGGATTAGCATCGGTGATAATTTCTACGAGCTTCTCACCGACCTTCATATGTCCGCAAGAATTCTCACTGTTGCTGTTGTTGATTGCTCCTCGCTCGACCCAACAGATAATCTAGATTGTTGATATTCTTGCACCCTACGAGTCAAAATCTCGCCATATCGTTCAGCTACTCTCCAGCGTCTTCCCATTTGCGATAATATCGAGAGAAAGACACCAATGTCCGGGCTCTTTCGTGGTTCTACAGTGGAAGCATGCACTAGCAGTACCCGAACGGCTACCCATAACGAGAATGCGGAGGGAGGGCCTAATGCATCCAGGCGAGAAGTGCCAACAACCCAGCGACTAAGGTCTTCAACGCTTTTGGCCGCTCGAATGCACCTCTGGATAGCATTTTAGGACGGTTTGAAGAAAGTGGATCGAAACGTCGGGTAGGCTGCCGAGGTATGCAGTTTCATCACAGCAGTATGGCATGTTGCGTGCAGCATAATCCAGCAAGAGTTGATCCTCTTGTTCATCGACTCGGGAGAGCTCTGAAACAAATAAGCCTCTGAAGCTGTTCTGGCAGGCTCGACCGGTATGAGGTAAGCTCATCGTCTAAATCTCGATAGGATCTTTGCCATTGTGCGACTTCTGTGGCAGATCCAATGTCAACAGGCCCCTTCAGAAACTGGTGAGTTCTGCTGATGATTCCGAGGAGCTCGCGGTAAAATGCAAAGCTCCCAATATTTTCTGTATGATATTCAGCATAGCTCCATCTCCCGGTCGCGCTGAACCAGCTTATCTCAATAGGCTTGTTGGCCGCAAACAAGCATTATCGCACAGAAGGCGTCGATCTATCTCCTTTTCATTTGATCCGAAATCGGAAGCGGTAGATATTGTCGCTATCGGTCCCAGGCCTGGTCCCTGGCCTCATCTTGACCGTCGTGCAAGCGATATTTGTCCTGTACACATCGCTACAATAATATCATCCTCACTATTCGATGCACTGGACAGGACGTTGGCGCTGCCATTTCTTTGGCCGTTTGGACTTGGCCGTGAGAGTGCACAGCTGATGCCGTATGTCTGACCCTGCATCGGGACGGCAATCGTGTGTGAACAGCTGAAATTTCCTACCGATAGAAAGCTTCCGGGACAAGGTTGAACTTGACTCGCCTGAAGATGCTTTCCCCGCAATGCCAATAAGGGTCATCGCTCGGCAGGATAGTCTACCGAGAGCGCCGAAACATTCAGGCATGATCACGTCGAATAAAGGGTCAAGCAGTTCTTTCTGGAAGACGGCTTGCATAGAACAGATTAGGCAAGCATCAATTGGCTTTCGAAGACATCAAATTCAACATGACCGCTTCGAAACCAGTCCGCTCCTTTCCCGTAATCAAAGCTGTGAGGACATCTCTTGTCGAAGGAGTTGGATCAGGAGAGGATTATCATAATGTATGGTTGATGACTCGGCCCAGAACCCATCGCTGACAGTGTGTGCAAGGCCAAAGGTGAACATTGGTTGGTAGATAGCCCCATTGCAACTCCAATGTCAAAATGGGAGCAATACCGCAAATCTCGCACGAGCTGGGTCATCAACGTTCTGGGCTCTTTCTGTGTCGAGATAGAAACAACAGATGAAACGAAAGGCTTTGCAATAGGATTCGGTGGACTGCCAGCGTGTTGGATGGTGCAACAGCATTTCGAAAGATTCCTCCTTGGCGCCGATTCGCGAGATATCAACAATCTCTTCGAGCTGATGTATCGTGGTGCTGTGTTCTATGGCCGTAAAGGTCTCCCAGTGGCCGTTATCTCAGTCATCGATCTTGCTTTGTGGGACTTGCTTGGGCACCTACGCCAAGAGCTAGTTTATAAGCTCATCGGAGGTGCCACTCGCTCACGTCTCAACTTCTATTGCACTGGACCCGAACCGGCGGCGGCGCAATCGATGGGATTTATTGGTGCGAAAGTTCCGCTTCCTTATGGACTAGATGAAGGCCAACCAGGTCTAGCGAAGAATATCGCCTTTCTCAAGAAGCATCGTCAGGCTGTTGGACCGGACTTTCCTCTCCGAGTAGATTGTTACATGTCCCTCAACGTCCCTTACACAATCGACCTTGTCTCGGCGGCCAATGTTGAGAACCTGCAAATAGATTGGTGGGAAGATTGTTTGTCGCCAGACGATTTCGATGGCTTCCAGCAGCTTAAGCGAGCACATCCCACTGTCAAATTCACCACCGGAGAGCACGAGTATAGTAGATATGGTTTCCGCAAGCTAATCGAGGGCCGTAATGTCGACATTCTGCAACCAGACGTGATGTGGGTGGGTGGCATGACTGAATTACTCAAGGTGGCTGTTATGGCATCAGCATACGACATTCCGGTCGTTCCGCACGCAAGTGGGCCATACAGCTATCATTTTGTGGTATCGCAAAGCAACAGCCCCTTTCAAGAGTATTTGGCGAACGGTCCAGACGGGAAGAGTGTGATGCCGGTCTTCGGGGATCTATTCTTGAATGAGCCAATTTCAGAGGAGGGATATCTGGATGTCAGTATTCTGATAAGGCGGGCTTTGGGTTAGAATTAAATCCAAAAGGGAGATTGCTGCCAGCTGCAGGCATCTTGAGTCCGGCTCCGCAAAAGAGTCTATCGGCAAAGGATGAAAAGATAGTAGTCGACAACGAATAGAATAATTCGAGAGCCCATTTTGCTCCAAGCAGGTCAAGTGAGAAGCTGCTTCTTCTGATAGCATGGATTGTCCTGAGGCCAGTGCTTCTTAAGAAGGCTCAGCAGCCACAGAACGCCAGTTGAACGAAGTCGATCATCAGGGCCGTTGTAAATTTCAAAGTATGGGTCCTTGCCAGAGGCGCCATGTCGATATTGCAGAGATTGGGGGAGTAGAAAACAGGAGTCTACCAGCCTAGCGATGTGACCCAGACAGGGATGTTAGAAATGATCCTTAGTTGAAGAGCGAAGGTGTCCATCGAGAAGTTGTGCCCATCGTCAGAGGGGCCTGAAGTATAGTAATTCCAGGAACCAGCTGCTGTAAGAATCTGGACTCCTTCAAAGTGTCCCTTAGTATACGTTCACCGCCACTTACAATGCTCAAATAGCTGCTGCCACGTCTAACTGAATCAACCGGAACGTCCTGCGGGTAGCATGAATAGTGATAGCATGAGCAAAGCCCGAGTGAGCAGGGAGAAGCAGCGTCAATTCAATTGTGAAGAGGATTGTTCACACGGTCCTTGCGCTTGCTATGCAGTCGTCAACAGTCATTAGAATCATAGCTGCATATGTGCATCTGCCCCCAATGCAACGTCACCTAGCTTCCTTTTTCCACGTCCAGCACCGGGCTCTTGTTCCGATCCATTTTCCACAACTTCAGTGATCTCCCACTCGACTATCGTCGTCCCATCTGTGGTCTTACCAAGTCCCCTTTTCGTCTTCTGCAATCTGCCCAATCTGCTGCCATCGGTCATCTCCTCCATCCAGGTGATATCTCCTTCGACTCCTCGTCTCACACTCCTTTGTACGTTGTCATCACGTCTTGCAACTTTTACGGATTCGGCTGCCTCCGCGACTGGAGGTTCTGGGTGCATCTCGACAACATCCTTTTCGTTGACGTCGTCCGGAAGAAGGCCGAGGTCTTCCAGAGCTCTCAAATCTTCGCCAAATAAGCTTCCAACTGTAACATTCATGTACTCCGCATTGTCTTCTGGAGCCTCACTCCAGTAAGTGAGATGTGTCCCGCAGTATCCGCAGAAAATTCTCTTGCAATGTGGCTCACGTGGCGGGGTAAATATCTTCCTAATCATCGCGTGTGTCTCGTCAGGAAAGAATGACGTCGTATGTGACTGAAACCATAGGAGGGGAACGTGAAGCCATGCTGTGACGGGTGCAGTTTGTATTCGTCCTAGATGGTCGTCAGTTTCTGATATCTTACGATCCTGACCGGACTTACGATTCTCGCTGCTGCTATCGAAAAAGATGTGGGCGGAATCGGCGGCGTTTTCTGGAGCTGCTATGATGTAATTGTTGCGGCCGCAGCTGCAGGAGCCACGAAGAGGGCGTCGAGTGCTCATGATGGGGCTACAGAGCTTGAGGATTTCGAGAGGTGTTCAAGGCAAAGTCTTTGAGCGTAAGTGCGCCGGATGGAGGTTGTGGTTGCGATGTGGTGATACAAAATGACGAGAAAGATGCGTATTGCAGCCTTGGCAGGTACTAGGGGAAAAACGTGGGGAAAGTGCTAATGGCCCTTGGAAAATCTGCAGGGATCTGACTTCCAGCCACATGCCGCTTCTTTTCTTTCACATGCAACCTTTCTCTTCTTCTTCATTGCCCAGTGCCGTATCCTAGGTTTGTACCGGACGCGTGCTCCGCAAACGCTTACTACTACTTCACTCGATAACAGTGCATTTCGAGTCCATATATCATTTGACCTGGTCACTGGTTTGTGTGGACATGCCCAAGGCCAGTACCCCACAACCCTCGCAAGCGCCATCATCAACAGCCTCATCGCAATCTTCTTCTTCATCATCACCAGTTCGAACAACCAAACGATGCAGAAAGCCTCGGTCTTCGTCCATCAACGGCGACAACGCTTCCTCCAAATCCTCCTCAAACAATCCGTCGTCAAAGCCGCGCCTCACCGCGCATCAGAAGTCTGACAATCACAAAGAAGCGGAAAATCGCCGTCGTAACGGCATCCGCGATCAATATGTTGCACTATCTCACCTTGTTCCTGGTACGGAGGGACAAGCAAAAAGTGAGGAGAAGATGCTTGTCAAGACAGCCGAATGCATAAAGCAGTTGCTGGAAGATCGACGAGCTTTGACCGCGCAACTAGAGGCCGTTGGGGGCGAAGCCGGTGATCTTGTGCTCTCTGACAACGAATGGGGTGGGCCAGAATGGGATGCCAAGTGCGAGAACGAGTATTGGAGGAAGAGGGCGGAGAGAATAGCGGAACAAGGCTATGACGAAGCTGATGAGGGCGCAGACGACAGGGTGGGAAGCAATGGATGACCTGGAGAACATTGGGCAGAAGCAGCATTCTCAGCAGGCGTAACGTTGACATGGGAGACCTACCAATGCCTAGGGTTTGGCTTCCGTTTCGGCTAGTGCACGGGTTGCAGGCTCTCGCCTCCCATCCCCTCTACGATTTTCAAATCTACGATTGTTGGTCAGTAATTGAAGGACACTACCTCCTTCTGCTTGGCGAGAAGCCCAGCCCGCGGGTGAGAACCTGCCTCAAGGACCCGACACAACTTAGCGAGCAGTCCTACTAATATAATTAGCGTGGTGTTGGAGGTCTATTGAGCACAGCTACAGAATCTCTCCAATTGCCTACAATGGGTAGACAAGGGATAACAGCATTACTCGACCACGGAGGAAAGAGTATCACTTCCACTGCCAGCGCGGTGCTGATAGCGTGGCGTGTGCGATGTTGACTGAAGTCTAGGTTTGAAATGATTCGAGCAATCCGAAACAGTTTTGTGCTGTTGTTGTACATATTTGTAAATCTTGAGAAACTATTTCTCCTTACTTTCGCCTGTTGACTCCATCCGTCACCTGTTTATACACTTTAAAGTGTTGAGCTGGGAGGTATGTGAGGGTCCCTGCAAACTCCATCCCACGCGGGCATTAAGTGCATATTCGTTTTGAACTCAAGTCAATCTTGACTGTTTTCGAGACACGGGGCTTAGGGTTGTCAAGCAACCTTACAAGTCGCTACCTTTTGAGCATAAGGGAGATGTACACCAATTCTAGTACTCGGTAGAAACATAGGAATCCACTGTAAACGCAGCACAAATCAGCCTTTTTGCGGCTCAAAACAAACCAGCTGTGCAGCTTCTTGATAGAATTTACACTCAGCGAAGACATGGTCTCTGACATCCTTTTGAGATACTCATATCGTTGCCAGAATTTTTAATTAAATGGAGTTGAATTGAAGTTGATACCGTGGAAATGTAGTAGGAGGGTAGAAGCTTGATACTTTCCGGGGGTAGTTAGATATGTGTTCAAAGTCCTGTCCTTACCGTGTTTTTATGCTGTGAGTATTGGTAGGGGATGTTAGGCGATGGGGAATGAGAAATCGTCAGAAATATTGTGTCAGTGCGGCCATTCGTGGCGCGGTCCTTTTGATTTAGCAGGAATACAGGTGCTTTAGGAGGATTGAAAATTAATAATTCTCACATCTTGCAATTGAAAGCATTACGAGGCTTGTGCTTTGTACTTATTAATATAGTAAGAGATTGACAT
>JAABUK010001916.1_pt1 | contig 38486 bp, 30 predicted proteins | sample 5559141 | NCBI WGS metagenome assembly JAABUK01 (sample SAMN10711869, study PRJNA513367) | rock metagenome | isolation source: Antarctica rocks | place: Antarctica: Victoria Land, Pudding Butte nord | collected 2016-01-03 | reverse complement strand
TCCGCCCACTCCTGCACCTGCGCCACACACAGATCATCACCCATCACCGCAGGATCGGTCCAACCCACCACTCACCTGGGAAGGCACGCCGTCAAGCTCAAAATAAACACGACTGTAGTACTAGGTCGATCGCGTAACGCTGCAAAAGACGAAGGAAATCGGATCTTTCGGCCGACGACCAATCGGCGATCACCGGCTCGACGGCGTGGCCTCGGTCACGCAAGTACTCCCGGACCCGCTCCACTCCGAAGGCTGTTGGAACCAATAGCGAAGCGCGCCCGTCGTCCGGATCGGCGCGGCGCTCGATCAATCCGGACTTGACCAGAAAGGCAACCTGCCGAGAGACGGTGGATTGATCGGCGCACATCGTGTCCGCCAGATCCTTCGCCCGCTTCGGCCCGTCCTTCACCAGCTGGATCAGCAAGAAGATCGGAACCAGCTCCGGGTCGGCCGCGTTGGCCAGGCGGCTCCGGATGTTGCCGTAGAACCGGATCACCGTGATCAAGGCGTCCGCGATGTCGGCTGTCTGCTCGCTGGTCTTGTCGCCGCTTGTCCGGGCGCCTGGAATTCCCACCGCTCCGCGGCCCGGATCGGCTGTCGGGGCAGTCTGCGCGACGGCAGTCAGATCACTGGACACTCGACCACACCCCTGACTTAAGCGTTTGCTTGCTGAATGCATGTACTTGCACCCTGCAATCATGCATCATCGAGCGCCGATGCGCAACCGTGTCTCGGGCGGTGTGCCCGTCGTTGTGCACGGTGCGATTCTTGCAAGCGGCAGCGACAGCCCAGGAACTCGGCGCCGACAGTGCGCTGCTCTCCCGGTCATCCGACAGGTGACGAGTCAGGCCTTCGGAACCGGTAGGCTCACCGTTCGGTCGCCTCCATCGGGGTTGCCAGGGGCCTCTAGCTCAATTGGCAGAGCAGCGGACTTTTAATCCGCGGGTTGTGGGTTCGAGTCCCACGGGGCCCACTCGCGCGGCTGGCACGGCGACTGCGTCCGGGCATCCCGGCGATCACTCTCTCGCCCAGGTCCGTTGCACAGGAGATCCGGGTCCAGCCATCTCGGCCCCGGGCGGCCCTCGATGCTGCTCATGAGCCTCGACAAGGTGGCCGTCGAATAGAACATCCGGCCGCCGATGGGCACCCGGCAGGGAACGGACGCTCCGCCCGTTCCCGGCGAGATTTGGAACACCGTGCGAGCGGTCAGGACCTGACCGCGTACCGCAACCGGACGTCTGGTCCGAACCGCTGCACGGCTCGCAGCTCTGCGCGGTGTGCAGCGGCCAGCGTGGGAACTGCCCCGTCATCGAAGACCGAGCGTCCGGCCCCCAGCACCAACGGCGCGATGTAGACCATGATTTCGTCCACCAACCCGGCGTCCATCATCGACGTCGCCAGGATCGGACCACCCTCGAGCAGGACGTGACGACGGCCCCGACGGTACAGCTCCGCGAGAACCGCCCGCAGGTCGACGCGCATACCGTTTCCGAACTGGGCGGCGTCGGCGATCAAAGTTTCCGCGTCCCCATTGCGGACCTTCGCATTCGACGGGGTTCGCCCCCGCGAGTCGACGACGACGCGAAGCGGTTGCTCTGCCGCCGGACGGCCAGCTGCATCGCGCACCGTGAGTAGCGGATCGTCGGCCAGCACCGTACCGATTCCCACCATCATGGTGTCGACTCGCGAACGCCACCGGTGCACGTCGACTCGCGACTGCTCCGAGGTGATCCACCGGCTGCTGCCATCTGCCGCGGCGACCCGTCCGTCGATCGTCATACCCGCCTTGACCGTCACGAACGGTCGTTGCCGCCTGGTCGCCGTCAACCAGACTCGATTCACGTCCTCGGCGGCGCTGTCTTCGCTCACGACGACGTCGACCCCGGCAGCCACCAATTTTTCGATGCCGCCGGCGGCAGCGGGCCACGGATCGCGCACGGCCACCACCACTCTCGCGACGCCGGCAGAAATCAGGGCTGTCGAGCAAGGGCCGGTTCGACCGGTGTGGTTGCAGGGTTCCAACGTGACGACCGCGGTAGCTCCGCGGGCGGCTCCACTCGCCGCGGCCAACGCGACGATCTCGGCGTGCGGTCCACCGGCGTGGTCGTGGTGACCCTCTCCGACGACTCGTCCGTCGGGCGAGAGCAGAACGCAGCCGACCACGGGATTCGGAAGCACCGTGCCGGCGCCGAGTTCAGCGAGCTCGACGGCCCTTGCCATCGCTGCGATTTCGGCAGGAGTGGATCGCTGGGTCACCGGTTCAGTGTCTCAAATCCACCTTGCTGAACATACCGAAGCTGTTGAACGGATCTCGAGCGCTGCAACCGGCCGTGGCGCTCCACGCCAGGATGCGATCGAAACAGCACGGGCATCCGCCGGGACAGCGCGCGCCAACATGTTCGAGCCACTCTTGAACTCGCAACTACTCCGAATTGCAAGGTCTGTTCCACCGTGCTCGACCAGCTCCACAGCGAATGATGAATTCCCGAAGGTGATCGGACTACTGATTTCAGGGGCTGGTCGGTTGACCTCCGGACCAGTCGATCCGGTCGAATGTATTGAGCAAGCGACGGCCCTGCTCTGCATCCAAAGAACCGATCCAAGCGATGCGGCCACGAAGATGAGCACGAAAATCGTTGAGCTGCAACCTGTTCTGGCTCGCCGGCCCGTCGCGAACACAATTGTGCAGGATGGCGCGAAGTAGGTCGTACTCAGGTCTCGGGACTCGAGTCGCGTTGTTGACAACCACTCCGGTCACCAACTGGCGACTGTCCCGCCCGCGCACCCTTGTCTTGCCGGAGTTGACCACGAAGCCCTCTTCGGTCACGATCCGGCTGATACCTCCGACGATTCCGCGCTGATCGACAGCAAGACCCGAACCGGAAAAGGTGAGGTCGTCGGCGTAGCGGGTATATGTGGCCCCGATCGCGGCCGCGTAGGCGGTCAGCCGTCGGTCCAGGCGGAAGGCACACAGATTCGCCAGCCGGGGCGACGTGGGAGAACCCTGCGGAAGATGCGGAGTGGCGAGCCGACGGCGCAGCCGGAACGCCGCGGATGAGTCTGCGACAACGGGCATCTCGCGCAATACGCGGAGAGGAGTTGCGTGCGTGCTCAGGCCGGTCAGTAGGTGAGCGACGGGTTCGGGATAGCCGGCCGACCGCCAGATCCCGTAGATGCGGCCACCGGTGATGGAGGCGAAGAACGATTCCAGGTCGACGCTTATCACCCACTGCGCACCGATGTGCCTGGACGCATTGGTCTGCACGGAATGTCCCCGGATGAAGCCATGAGCCGATTCTGAAACCGGAATGGGTTCGAGCAATTCCTGCAGCATCTGTCGTTGAATTGCTCGCAGCCGGATCAGCGGTGCTTCGAGCAATCGGGCGGTGCCGCGGGGGGTCGTCACCCAACGAGAGCGGTAGTGCTGCAGTCGCTGGGACGGGGCTCTTCGAAGCATGCCCTTCGTATCGGCGAACCAGAGCAGTTCAGGCTCGGAAACGCCGAGCAACTCCGCAAGTGCGCCGGCGTGGTCCAGGACCGGAGTCAGGAACGGCCGGCGGGTCGTCGATGTGGGCTCCGTGAGCCACCGAACAGCCACCGGGAAGCGGCCCGTCCTGCGTTTGCGTCTTTCCAACTCGACGAAGGTCTTCGTGCTGGCGACGAAGTGCAGGAGCTCGCGCGGGCGATCCGCGGGCGCTGATCGATACCCGGCGACCACCTCGCCAACCAACCGCCGCGCCCAGGCATGCCGCCCGCCCAGTACGTGATGAGCGCGTTCCCGCATCCCGGGCGCCGTCCAGTCGCCGGCCAGGAAAGCGTCGGCCAAGATCTGAGCCAACCGGTCGTGCGGTTTCACTCCACCCCCCGAGTCCGGCACGTCGGGACAGCGGGCGACCTGTCCCTGCCTGGCGGGCACCCTCCTGCGCGGAGCGCGGGGCGGTGCCTGCGAAGTGCTGCGCTACTACCGGTACCTGCCCCGGGGTAACCCCGGAGCAACCGATCGGTTCTCGTCGGAGAACTCGAGAGCCGGTCGGCGTTCTCGCCCGCCGTTCCCGACGTGGAGGCCAGCGTCTCACATTCCGCCTCGAAGATTCTGGTCGCCTCATCCGTGGCGGTCGGGTCACCCCGCCGGCCGCTGGCGGATGACGCAGCTTGCGGTGGTGTGAGTGCTCCTGCGGCGTTTCCGCGCTCGGGTGGCCGACCTCCATCACTCGCGCAGCAGGCCCGCTTTGGCGATCCGGCGGCGCTCCAACTGCTGTCCGTCGGCCTCGCCGGGGCCGGGCGCGCCTGCGTCGACGGCATCCGCCCACCTCACCCACTCGGCCGTTGGTTCTGTCGGTTCGCGCCGTCAGCCCTGCCCAGTAGACGGGCGGAATGGGCGAAGAAATAAAACCTATCGTCGACCTGTTACGATATATCGGAGACGGATCAGAAGGATCCGTTCCATGATCTCTTGAAGGAGACACACCATGCGTACGACACACAACACACCGTTTGAAGCAGGCCGGCCGGACCGGGACGAACCACGCGGCGAGGACAGAGCTGGTGGCCGCAGGCACCACGGCGGTTTCGGCGGCCCCGATCGGGGATTCGGCGGACGACGCGAAGAACGCGGCTTCGGCTCACCGTTCGGCGGTGCCCGCGGACAGGGTCCCCGAGCCCGCAAGGGCGACGTCAGAGCCGCCATCCTGTCGCTGCTGGCCGACACCCCGTCAAACGGGTACGGCCTGATCAAGGCGATCGATGAGAAGACCGATGGCGCTTGGCGACCCAGCCCGGGATCGGTGTACCCCACCTTGGCCCAGTTGGTCGACGAGGAACTGATCGCCCCAACCGGGGCCGCCGGACCCCGCAGCGACTACCAACTCACCGACGCGGGCCGCTCCTACATCAGCGAACACGCCGGCGACATCGCGGCTGCTTGGTCGGCCGCCACCGGAGACCACAGCGAGCGGGAACCGCTGATCGGAGCTTCCCGGAAGCTGATGGGCGCCATTCGTCAGTTCAGCACCGAAGCCACGGTCGACCAGCGCCAGCAAGCTGTCGCCAAACTGGACGAAGTCCGCCGCGAGCTCTACCGCATCCTCGGCGAGTGACAGTGCGGCGAAGCGAGCCGGTGACCCATGGTTGTGACCGGGAAAACGACTCCAGACCAGCGGGAAGCCGCTGGCCTGGAGTGCTGGAGCCCCTTTACGGAATCGAACCGTAGACCTTCTCATTACGAGTGAGACGCTCTACCGACTGAGCTAAAGGGGCAACCGGAACAGCTTAGCGGCTGGAACGGACCTTCCGGTACGGGCAAAGGAGTCCGCCCGACCGCATGCCCGAGCGAATGTAAGAGCCTGCGCTCGCGACAAGCCCGGACCGCGCGGCGAGGCCGTCGAATCAGTGCAGCTGCGGCGGGCTCAGCGCTCCGAACGCGAGTCGTATGCCTTGCGCGCGCCGCAGACGGACGCCTTCGGGCAGACCTGCTTGGTGCCGTCCGAGGCCAGCCGGATCACCACCGACTCCCCCGGCACGGAATGCGCAATGACCGTTCCCGGCCCGGCGGGTGAATCCACCGGCTCGCCGACGGCCGGAGTGGTGGCCTTGAAATCCTGGTACAGCGGATGTTCATACTTCAGGCAACACATCAATCGGCCGCATGCCCCGGAGATCCGCATCGGATTCGCCGGCAGATCCTGATCCCGCGCCATCGCCAAGGTGATCGGCTCGTAATCCTTGAGAAACGTCGAGCAGCAGGTGTCCCGGCCGCAGGAACCGATGGCGCCGGTGACCCGCACCGAGTCGCGAGCCGCCAGTTGCACCAGCTCCACCCGTGAACCCAGAGTCGCCGAGAGGTCACGGAGCAACGAACGAAAGTCAACCGTTTCAGGTGACGAGTAGTAGATGACGGTCTTGTTGTTGTCGGGCTGCGGATCGACGGCGAGCACCTTCATCGGCAGCCCGTGCTCGCGGATCAGCTTGCGGCTCGCCACCAGGGTCCGCGCCTTCACCGTGCGCGTGGACTCCTGTGCTTCCAGATCGGCGGAGGTGGCCGGACCGAGCAGCACCGGAAAGCCGTCGGTCGGCTCGGAGGAATACTCCGCCGCCCACATCACGCGCGCCACGACCGGGCCACGATCGGTCGGCAGCAGCACGTGGTCGCCGACCTCGGGGCGGAGTTCGCCCGGGTCCGCATAGTGCAGCTGCCCGTTCGCCGTGAAGGTAACCGCGCAGAGCATGCCCATGAGGACAAACGCTACCCCGACGGGCTCCGTTGGTCAGCGCGCCCGAATCACCCGAACGCGCCCCGACGCCGTCAACCGCGGTAGAGCTTCATCATCATCGCCTCGACCGCAATCAGCGGCTTCACATTCTGCTCGATCGCCTCCCGGCAGGCCAACACTGCATCGAGTCGCCGCAGGGCGCCGACGGCGTCGAAGCGGGCTGCAGCCACCTCGACGTCTCGCTCGAGATCTGGATTCGTCAGCGCAACCTGCGCGCCCAGGCCACGGGCGATCACGTCCCGATAGAACCCCGACAGGTCCACCAGTGCGCGGTCGAGCACGTCCCGCTCCGTCCGGGTCTTGCGAGAACGCTGCCGCCGCTCCAGGTCCTTGACCACACCCGCGGTGCCTCTGGCTGCACCGACGGCGCCCTTGCCGGTGCCGCCGGCACCCAGTGCGGTCTTCAGTTCCTCCAGCTCCGCACCGTCCCGGCGCTCGGACACCGACCTCGCTTCGCCGGTCGCGGTAGCGATCAATTCCGCCGCCTCGGTGAACACATCGGCCATCGAACGCAGCGCACCGGGCAGCGAGAGGGTCCGGCTGCGCTGGGTCCGCGCCTGTCCGTCACGGGCCAGCCGCCTGGCCCGGCCGACATGCCCGGCTGCGACCGACGCAGCCCAGGCGGCCATCTCGAGGTCGATGCCGTCCCTGCGGACGAGCACCTCGGCGATCGCCGAGGCCGGCGGAATTCTCAGCGAGAGCACTCGGCACCTGGACCGGATGGTCACCGAGATGTCCTCCGGGTGCGTCGAGGGCGCACAGAGCAGGAACACGGTGCGGGGCGGCGGCTCCTCGACGGCTTTGAGCAACGCGTTGGAGGCGCCCTCGGTCAGCCGGTCGGCGTCCTCGATCAGCACGATCTGCCACGGCCCGGTCACCGGACGGCGAGCGGCCATCTGCACCACCGCGCGCATCTCCTTGACCGAAATGGTGAGCCCCTCCGGCACCACCGACCGGACATCGGCGTGCGTTCCGCTGAGCACTGTGTGGCAGTGGCTGCAATGCCCGCAGCCCCGATCCGGGCACTCAAGAGCGGCTGCGAAGGCCCGCGCCGCCACCGACCGGCCCGATCCGGGCGGACCGGTGAACAGCCACGCATGCGTCATCGCGGCTGCCGGAACGTCGGAATCACCGTGGCCGGCGGCCGCCGCCGCACGCAACACCTCGATCGCTTCCGGTTGCCCGATGACGTCGGCGAAGACCCCGGACTCGCTACCGGTCACGGGCCGACGGCCGGCAGTGCCCGACCGAACGCGACCAGCGAATCCAGGCGACCGACGTTGGCTCGGGCCAACGGCGAGGAGACCACAGAGTTGATCACCAGCCCCGCCCGCGCCGCGAGAACTCGCAGCGTCGTCGGAGTGAAGTGCCAGATGTGCTGCTCCGGCTTGAGGGTCCACCATCTGGCGCCCAGAAGTCTGCCGGGCACCGACGAGATGTACGGAACCGACAGCGCGAAGACCCCGTCGTCGGCCAGGCGTGCCCGTACGGCACGAAGAAAGACCAGCGGGTCCGGCACGTGCTCGAGCGTGTCCCAGAAACACACCACGTCGTACAGGCCGGTGGTCGGAATCGGAGCGTCCTCCAGTTGGCCGCAGAAGACGTCCAGCCCCAGCGTGCGCGAATGCGTCGACCCGGTGTGGGACAGCTCTACCCCGGCCACTTCGTAGCCACGGTTGCGGGCCGCTTCGAGGAAGAAGCCGTAGCCGGAGCCGATCTCCAGCAACCGGCCCCGCGGGGCCGCTGCGCGCACCTGGGCAATGCGGTCGAGGCGGCCACCCACCCAGGCGCGCTGCAGCGTCATCGCCGGCGAGTGACGTGTCGTGGTGCCGTACACGCCGCCCTCGAAATAGGCAGGCTCGTCGTAGAGTCGTTGCAGTGCCTCGGAAGTCAACCGCGGGGAGATGAATCGCAGATCGCACACCGGGCAGCGGACCAGGGCGAACGGTGCAAGATCGGTCACCAGTAGGCCGTCCACCTTGCACAGGCAGCATGACACTCGTTCGGTGTCCGCGGCCGTCCAGCCCGAGCGGGCGGTCCCTACCCCGGCGCCGGCGTCGCCGACCGCTTCACCCACGTGTTCTTCCTCCGACCCTCGCGGCAGCCACCCGAGGCGGAGCCTGTTCATGAACCGGCGGGCGTGGTCCGCCGCAGCCGCTCAGCAATCTGCCAGTCAACCTAACTCACGACGGGAACACCCGTGACGTCATCGGGAACCAGCTGGTCAGGTACGCGCTCCAGCGTCGATCGCACGGGTGCTCTGCTGCGCAATGCCGAGTCGATCCGTCCTGCGGCCTCGACGGGTAACGACGTGTGATCGGCCGGAAGCGGATGGACGATGAGATACCGCTCGGGCGCGGCAGAGGCCCGGTCGCGGAAGGCGTGCACCGGATCGGGCAGCGGTTCGTCCTCGACGGAAGCGGCTTCAACGGGATCAGCAGCGGCGCGGTCGGCAGCGGAGCGGTCGGCAGCGCGGTAGTCGGCAGCGCGGTAGTCGGCAGCGCGGTAGTCGGCAGCGAGGTGGTCGGCAGCGAGGTGGTCAGCGGAGGTGTCGCCGGCATCGTCGGGAGGCATCGCACCGGAATTCGTTGCAGCGACCACATTCGTCGACGGCTCTGGTTGGTCCAGGTCGGCGACGACCGGGTCGATGGTGTGTTCGGGCACCGCGGAGTTCGGCGGCGAAGCATCGACCAACACGGTCAGATCCGGACGCAGACCGCCGACCGCCCACTGCGCCATGCGGAGCAATCGTTCCTCGCCCATTCCGGACTGGACGCCGTAGCGCACCACCAAGTCATCCACGAAACCGCAGGTCAGCACAACAGAACCAGCCAGCAGATCCGGCCGGATGTGGTCCGTCACCAATTCGGCCAGATCGGCTCCCGCCCGCAGGGCATGAGCCTGACTGTCGGTGATGCCGTGAATGGCCAGTGCCCTCTCCTGAGGCCGGCGGCCGAAGTCGGTGGCCGGCTGGCCGACGTTCCGGTGCACCACCCGGTACCCCTGGGCGCACAGGTGGACCTCGGCGGCCGCCGCGTACCGGGCCACCTCGACGAGGTCGACACCTTCCACTGCGAGCAGCACGCCGGGGTGCTCGGATTCGTCGATCAGGTCTTCCGGGCGACGATGACGCAAGACCCGTTTGAGGAATCCACCCGCCACTCCGCCGACCTGGCGGGCGGCGTACCCGGAGACCAGCAGTGCGATCACACCGCCCACGGCGAGCACGATGGCCGCACCGGACAGGCTCCAGCGGAAAGTGCCGATCAGCACCACGTGCGAGCCGACGGCGCCGGCGACGATCGGGCCGACTGCGATGGTGGCCAGCAGGGTGAGCCGAACCGAGGACATGACGAACGCGAAGACTCGACCTCGCAGTGCGTCCGAGACCTCGTGGCCGATCATGGTGAATCCGTTGATCCAGGCCATTCCGGCGAACAGGCCCATCACCGCAGCCGCGATGGAGGCGCCGAGAAAGTCCTGCAACAGGCTCATGGCGATCAGGACCAGGCCGGCGGCTCCGATCGAGGAGGTGAACACCATCCGGCGCGGCAGCGTCGGAAGGACCTTGGGCCCGACGAGCATGCCGACTGCCAGCCCCGTGAACACCGATCCGAACAGGATGCCGTACCCCGCATTGCCGGCGCCCAGACTGGAGACGTAGGCCTGCGCCACCCCCGCCGTCAGGCCACCGGCTCCGAACGCCCCGAGGATCCCGATGTAGATAGCCCGCATTACCTGGCTGTTGCGGACGAAAGAAACGCCCTCCTTGATCAGCGAGAAGATGGACTTGCCCACCGAGCGCTCACCGAGGAACGACGGAATCATCCGGCGGGACAGGAGCACCGTGCCCGCGACGCAGAAGTAAGATCCGGCGTCGATCACCAGGGCGATGTCGATGGCCAACGAGCTGGTCGGCCCGCTGATCAAAGCGGATGATCCTACGACCGCGCCGGCGGCCGGTGCGCCGAAGAACTGTGCGGCCGTCGACAAGAACGCGAAGAGCAGGGCCGCCACCGGAACCATGCCGTAGATCGACACGTAATTGAGCTGGTTGGCGACGGCCAGCCGCTCACGCGGCACGATGTTGACCACCATCACCGACTTGGCCGGGCCGGAGAACAGGCCAACTGCCTCGACCAGGAACTGCGCGATCAGCAACCACGTCAGGTTGCCGGCGAACACGATGGACAGGTACAGCAGGCCGGCGAGGACATCGCCGACGATCGCCACCTTCCGGCGATCGATCTTGTCCACCAGTGCGCCGGCGACGGGCCCGAGGATGAGGTCGGGCAGCAGCCGGGTCAGCAGCACCCCGGACACCGCGGCGCCCTGCATCAGGCCGGACGAGTTCTTGGTCAGGAAGGCCGCCAGCGCGGTGGTGGCGAGCAATCCGAGCCAATCGCCGAGGCTGGAGATGGCGATGGCGGCCCACAGCCGCCGGAAGACCGGAATCCGCAGCAACACCCGGACGGAGCTGGGTTGCTTCTTCATCATCGTCGGATCGCGGGCTGGAATCGAAGGGAACTCATCTGCGCTGCAGAAACTCGGTGAGAACCGCAATGATCTTCTGCCCGGCACCGGTGGCGAACAAGGTGATCGCGAGAAAGACCAGGACGCCCCATGCGCTCGATCCCTTCTTGACCGGGGTGGTTCGCCTCGTTGGAACGGTCGGGGTAGTCCGGGCCGGGGCGGAGCCACTGGGTGGTGCCCACGAGTTGGGGGCCGGCGAATTGAGAGCCACCGAGTTGGGGGGCGGCGAGTGGCCCTGCCGCGTCCGCTGGAGTGCGGCCCGCACCTGTGCCAGCCCCTGGTTCTGCGGAAGATAGGCAGGCGGCCGCAGCAGATTCCCCTGAACTGGCGGGGAAACGTATCCCACGCCGGCCACCGGACGCCGGCCGGACGGCGGCGCCACGGCCGCCGGCAGATACGCAGAGGTCGAAGGACGGGCGAGCCGGCCAGGTGGTGCAGAGCCGGGAGCGCGCCCGCTGGGCGACCACACCGGAGGGAGCGTATCGGCGCGACCGGTGCCGGAAACGGGCGGCCGTTGGCGCTGTCGACCTCCGACACTCAGCCCCACATCTGGCCTTGGCCGAACCGGGTCGACAACCGGGCCCGGCAATAGCTGCGTCGGAACCGGAACGACCATCAGAGGGGCGGAAAGGGCGTCCGGAAAAAAATCCGTTCTTCGGCTTTCGAACAGCAAAGGCTGGTCCACCGGCTCGGCGAGGCCGCCGGACCCGGCCAGGGCGTCGGCGAACATCGGCTCCGGTTCCCAGCCTTCGCGTGATGCCATGGTGAGATCGTAGGCCGACGGCCCGACACCCCGACAGTGCCGGCCACCGACTCCAGGGAAGAACCAGGGTCGCTCCCGGGGTCCGGGCGCCGGCCGGTCAGTCAGTCCGTCGCGTTCGTTTCCTTCGCGGTGGTCCGCGGCCTGGCAGTGGTGCTCCGGGCCGCCGTTCTGGTCGAACCTGAAGCCGTGGTCGCCGCCGTTTTCGCAGGTGCAGACTTCTTGGCTGCCGGTTTCTTGACCGCTGCCGATTTCGTTGCCGCCGACTTCTTCACCGCCGGCTTCTTCGCCACCGGTTTCTTGGCCGCCGCTCGCTTGGGCGCCGGCCCCCGGGCGCGACGCTCGGCCAACAACTCTGCCGAGCGATCGACCGAGATGGTCTCCACCTCGTCTCCTTTTCGCAGGGAGGCGTTCGTCTCACCGTCTGTGACGTAGGGGCCGAACCGCCCGTCCTTGATGACCATCGGCTTGCCGCTCACCGGATCTGTGCCCACCTCGCGGAGCGCCGCGGCCGCGGCCGCCTGCCGCCCTCTTGTCTTGGGCTGCGCATAGAGTGCGAGCGCCTCCTCGAGAGTGACCGTGAACAGCGCTTCCTCCGACTCGATGGACCGGGAGTCGGTGCCCTTGCGCAGATACGGCCCGTACCTGCCGTTCTGCGCGGTGATCTCCTCGCTCGTCGCCGGGTCGGTGCCGACGACGCGAGGCAGAGTGAGCAGCCGTAGGGCGGCCGCCAGATCGATGGTTTCCAGCGACATCGACTTGAAGAGCGAGGCGGTGCGTGGCTTGATCGCGTTCTTGCCCGTCTTCTTCGCCGGCGCCGCCGGATCTTCCGGCAGCACCTCGGTGACGTACGGGCCGTAGCGGCCGTCTTTCGCGACGATCATGTTGCCGGTGACCGGGTCCGGTCCGAGCTCGTTGTCCCCGATCTCGGCCTGCTCGAACAAGGCCTCGGCGACCTCCGCAGTCACCTCGTCCGGCGCCAGGTCCTCGGGTAGATTGGCTCGTTCGGTCTGCGGCGCGTCGTCGGCCGGCGGCTCCACTCCCGACAGCAGTGCGGGGCGTTCCAGGTAGGGCCCGTAACGGCCGACCCGAACGGTGACCTGGCGACCCTGTGAATCCACCAGCAGCGGCAGTGAGTTCACCTCACGCGCATCGATCTCCTCCAGGCGTTCCCCGACCAGCTTCTTCAGCCCGCCGGATCGGCTCACCGACCCTTCCGGCCCGGTTTCGCCACCGAAGTAGAACGTCGAGAGCCATGCCGTCCGGCCGAGCCGACCCTCGGCGATGGCGTCCAGTTCGTCTTCCATCGCAGCGGTGAAGTCGTAGTCGACCAGCCTGGAGAAGTGTTGCTCCAACAGCCCGATCACGGCGAACGCGATCCACGACGGGACCAGTGCCTGGCCCTTTCGCCAGGCGTAGCCTCGCTCGGTGATGGTGCGGATGATCGAGGTGTAGGTGGAGGGGCGCCCGATCCCCAGCTCCTCCAAGGCCTTGATCAGCGACGGCTCGGTGTAGCGAGCCGGCGGACTGGTGGAATGGCTGCCCGGGGTCAACTCCTTGACGTCGAGCTGCTCGTCGACCCGCAGGTTCGGCAGTCGACGTTCAGCGTCGTCGGCCTCGCCGCCGGCCTCCGCGTCGACCGTTTCCACATACGCCCGGAGAAAACCCGGAAAGGTGATCGTGCGTCCGGAAGCGGTGAACAGCGCCTCGTTCCCGAAGCCGCCGGCATCGTTCAACGGAGCCGTGATCCGCAACGACAGCGTCAGGCCGCGAGCATCGACCATCTGCGAGGCGATGGTGCGCTGCCAGATCAGCTCGTACAGCCGAAACTCGTCGGCGCCCATCTGACCGGCGACCTGGCCCGGCGTGCGGAACTGCTCGCCCGCCGGTCGAATTGCCTCGTGTGCCTCCTGGGCGTTCTTCACCTTGCGGGTGTACTGCCGGGGTGCCGGCGGAACGTATTCGTCGCCGTAGAGCTCGCGAGCCTGGCTGCGGGCAGCGTCGAGCGCAGTCTGACCGAGGGTGGTGGAGTCGGTCCGCATGTAGGTGATGAAGCCGTTCTCGTACAGGCGCTGGGCTGTGCGCATCGTCCGCTCCGAGGAGAACCCCAGCTTGCGGCCGCCCTCCTGCTGAAGCGTCGAGGTCATGAACGGCGGATACGGCCTGCGGGTGTACGGCTTCTCCTCGACCGATCGCACTGTCGCGGTGCCGTTCTGCAACGCCGCCGCGACGGTCCCGGCACCATCCTCGTCCAGCAGCAGCACGTCCGAACCGGACTTGAGCAGCCCGGTGGCCTCGTCGAAATCGCGCCCGACGGCCAACCGACGGCCGTCGATGGAGTTGAGCGCGGCGGTGAACTTCGTCTTGGCCTCACCCGGTGCCAGCATCGCGTCGATGCCCCAGTAGGTGCCCGACCGGAACGCCATCCTGGCCCGCTCCCGCTGGACGATGATCCTGGTCGCCACGGATTGCACGCGCCCGGCCGACAGGTTCGAGCCGACCTTCTTCCAGAGCACGGGTGAGACCTCGTAGCCGTACAGCCGATCCAGGATGCGCCTGGTCTCCTGGGCGTCGACGAGGTTGTCGTTAAGTTGGCGGGGGTTCTCCGCCGCCGCCCTGATCGCGGCGGGGGTGATCTCGTGGAACACCATCCGCTTGACCGGCACTTTGGGCTTGAGGGTGTCGAGCAGGTGCCAGGCGATCGCCTCGCCCTCGCGGTCCTCGTCTGTCGCCAGGTACAACTCGTCCGCACCGGCCAGCAGCGACTTCAGCTTGGCGACCTGGGCCCTCTTCTCCGGCGAGACGACGTAGATCGGTTCGAAATTGTTCTCAGTGTTCACGCCGAGTCGGGCCCACGGTTCGCCCTTGTACTTGGCCGGCACGTCGGCGGCGTTGCGTGGCAGGTCCCGGATGTGACCGACGGAGGACTCGACGATGTAGCCCTCACCGAGGTACTGCGAAATGGTCTTGGCCTTGGCCGGCGACTCGACGACGACCAGGCGCACGCCGCTGTGGGCGGCTGCTTTTTGTGTGGCCATACTTCTCACGTTCTCCTCTATATGGCGGAGCAACTCCTTGGCCGGGTCGCCAGAGGTCGGCCCGGCAGCTCCGAAACGCCGGCGGGTTCACCGATGGGGCGAACCTGGCGTTGGACTGCAGGATGCCATGGATCGTCAAGTCGGTCGTGGATCGCTCCCTCGGACGGGGCCGGGCGCGGCGGTAGGAGGAACCAGCGGAAGCGACGACCGGGCTCGTCCACCGATGGTCCACAGAGCCGTAGACCTGCTGGAACTGACCAACAATCGCCGGGTGGCTCAATGCTCCGCCCGAGGAAACGCGGATGCCGGTGCTTCTGGCGGAGGTGTGCCCAACAGCTCAACCAGCCGCGCGTGGCGCCGATGTCCGACGATCCGCAGCGCCGGTCCACCGCCGCGGACGCCGATCAGGGCTCCGGCGAGCCCTGCCCCGGCGCACGACGAGGCAAGCGCCTCGTAGGTATCCGGCGCATGCCGGTCCAGACCCAATCGGAATCCGGCCTCGTCCGGACTGCCGGCCGCCAGTGTCCAACAGCGCAGCAGCCCGGCACCGGCCAGGAGCGCAGGCGGCACCGATTTGACCGCTCCTCGAGTCCACGCCACTCCGAGCTCGTCGAGGACGGAGGTCCGCGCGCTCCGGAGCAGCACACCGGTCAGGCGTCGACCGTCCGAATCCGAGCTCTGATCGCTCGAACCGGGATCGCCATCTACGAGTCCGCCGGCCAGCGCCTCTGCAGCAGGCAGCAGCTCGGCTTCGACGCCCCGCACCCTGAACTCGCGGAGAAGTGCGTGCGCACGCCATTCCTGCGCCAGCAGGATGGACAACCGCGTACCCGATCCACTTCGCGAGATCTGCCCATGCGCCGCCAGCAATCCGCCCAGATCGTCCACCTGCGGCGGCGTCAGATCGGCGGAGAAGAGCGAGAGCTGGGACACGAGACATAACGGTAGCGGGCGGCTGTGTCTTGTCCGGGACCCGCACCGCGCCGGCAGCAGAAAGCCGGCCGGTATCGCTTCATCGATCAAGCGGTACCGGCCGGCTTCGAAACCGCGGGATCTGTCAGCCGCCGATCGACTGCAACTTCTTGCAGGACGGAATCGCCTCGATGGCTGCCTGCGTCTGCGGGGTGATCTTCAGGTTCTGCAGATCGCTCAGCGACGAGGTGACCGACGTCATCGGGCCGGTGATGCCCGACAGCGCAGTGGCCAGTCCGGACGGATTCTTGCTGACGTCCACCGCGGCCGCCTTGGTGGCAGCCTGGGTCAGGGCCGACCCGAACTGGGTCATCACCGGAATGATCTTGCCGGCGAAGGCCGTACCGCCAGTGAACGTCGGCGGGGGCAGGTCTTTCAACGACTTCCCGGTCGCGCTGAAGGCGCCGCCAATTTTCTCGAACGATGAAACCACCGCCTTCTGGGCGACCTTCGGATCCTTCGCGCCGGTCATCTGTGCCGACATGTCCTTCAACCCGCCGAAGGACGCGAACCCGGTGCAGAACGTGTCGAACCACTTCGTTGACGCGGAATCCAAAGCGCCCGAGGAATCCCCGATCGTCGTCTTCGCGGTCGCCGATCCGCTGACCTTCGCCGAACTCTCCGGCGCGCTGACCGAGGGCGATGAACTCGCCGTTCCGCTGTCTGCGGTGCCTGACGACACAGGTGCGCTCGAGGCCGCCGTTTCACTCGAAACTGCGGTTCCACTCGAGGCCGCTGTTCCGCTCGAGGCCGCCGCTGCGCTCGACGGGGCTGCGGAGCTGGCGGCGCTGACCGCAGCGCTCGTGGAGATGGCAGCGCTGGCGGACGGAGAGGCCGCCGCCGACGAGGACACCGACGGAACCGAGCTGCCGGTGGAGGCCGTTCCGCTGGTCGAGTTGCAGCCGGCGACGAGCATCGCGGCCCCGCCCAGTGCGGCGATGATGGTAGTGCGCTTCATTCACGTTCCCCTTTACAAGAAAATGCCCGCAGGCGTCGTTCGGTAGTCAACGATCGCCGGCATCGGGATCGCTGGATCGGCGCCGTGGTACTACGGCGAAGCTACGTCACTCAAGTTAACAAGCTCCGGTGGCCGCCGCAGGTTTTTGTCGGAGTAGATCTCCGGAAGTGAGAATCACCGCAGCCTGCTGACGAACGCCGGCGGGCCCGTCCCATCTACGGAGGCCCGCTGACGACGTCGACGCCCGTCAGTCCTGCAGCACCGAGGCCCGGCGCTTGGAGATGACCACTGCCACCACGATGACCGCCACCGCGACGAGCGCGATCGCGATGCGCAGACCCGTGTTCTGGCTGTCGCCGATGCTCAGCGAGACGATGGCCGGAGCGATCAGCAGCGCCACCAGGTTCATCACCTTGATCAACGGGTTGATGGCGGGGCCGGCGGTGTCCTTGAAAGGATCGCCCACGGTGTCGCCGATGATGGTCGCCTCGTGCGCCGCCGAACCCTTACCGCCGTAGTTGCCGTCCTCGACCAGCTTCTTGGCGTTGTCCCACGACCCACCGGAGTTCGCCAGGAAGACGGCCATCAAGGTGCCGGTCGCAATCGTGCCGGCCAGGTAGCCGGCCAACGGGCCGACACCGAGACCGAAGCCCACCGCGATGGGCGCGAAGACCGCGAGCAGACCCGGGGTCGCCAATTCGCGCAGCGAATCGCGGGTCACGATGTCGACGACCTTGCCGTACTCGGGCTTGTTCGTGCCCTCCATGATTCCCGGGATCTCCCGGAACTGTCGGCGCACCTCGCGAACCACCGCTCCGGCCGCGCGCGAAACCGCGTTGATGGCCAGCCCGGAGAACATGAACACCACCGCCGCGCCGATCAGCATGCCGACCAGGGTTCCCGGCGAAACGACCGTGGTCTCGAACGACTTCAGCCCATCCACCGCTGCGCCGGCCAGCGCCTTGCCGATGGCGTCGGAGTACGAACCGAACAGGGCGGTGGCGGCGAGTACGGCGGTTGCGATCGCGATGCCCTTGGTGATGGCCTTGGTGGTGTTGCCGACTGCGTCCAGGTCAGTCAGGATCTTCGCGCCCTCCGGGGAGACCTCGCCGCTCATCTCCGCCACGCCCTGGGCGTTGTCGGAGATCGGACCGAAGGTGTCCATCGCGACGATGACGCCGACCGTGGTGAGCAACCCGCAGCCGGCCAGGGCGATGCAGAACAGCGCAACCGTCAGCGAGCCGGAGAGCAGGAACGCACCGTAGACGGCGCCGGCGATGACCAGCGCGGTGTAGACCGCAGATTCGAAGCCGACCGAGATACCGGCCAGGATGACCGTGGCCGCACCGGTCAGCGAGTTCTTCGCGACATCCTTGGTCGGCTTGGTGTTGGTGTCGGTGAAGTAGCCGGTGAGCCAGAGGATGACGACGGCAAGAACGATGCCGATGATCACCGCGATGATCGCGATCAGCGCCGGATTCCCGGGCAGGCCGCGGATGGTTTCGTCGGCCACGTTCAGGCCGGCGAAGGTCTTGGGCAGGTACACGAAAGCTGCGACGGCACACAGCACCGCGGAGATGGCAGCCGAGATGTAGAACGAGCGGTTGATGGTGGCCAGACCGCTCTCGGTGGCGTTGGGTTTGGTGATGTAGACGCCGATGATCGCCGTCAGCACCCCGAGGGCGGGCACGATCAGCGGGAAGACCAGGCCCTTGCTGCCGAAGGCGGCACTGCCCAGGATCAGCGAAGCGACCAGGGTGACCGCGTAGGACTCGAACAGGTCCGCCGCCATGCCGGCGCAGTCGCCGACGTTGTCACCGACGTTGTCGGCGATGGTGGCTGCGTTACGCGGATCGTCCTCCGGGATGCCCTGCTCCACCTTTCCGACGAGGTCGGCGCCGACGTCTGCCGCCTTGGTGAAGATGCCGCCGCCGACCCGCATGAACATCGCCAGCATGGCGGCGCCGAAGCCGAAACCCTCCAGTACCTTCGGCGCGTGACCCATGTACGCGAGCACCACCACCGAGGCGCCGAGCAGGCCGAGGCCAGTGGTGGCAAGGCCAACGGACCCGCCGGTGCGGAATGCGATCTGCATCGCGCGTTCCCGGCCTTCGGTGTTGGCCGCAGCGGCGACGCGGACGTTGGCCCTGGTGGCCAGCCACATACCGGTGTAACCGATGGCGGCAGAGAACCCCGCACCGAACAAGAAGAAGACGCTTCGCCCGATCCGTTCTCCTGTCGTGTCCGCCGGCAACACGAACAGCAGCAGAAAGACGATGACCACGAAAATGCTGAGGGTCCGGAACTGACGGCCGAGGTAGGCCGCTGCACCCTCCTGGACGGCAGCGGAGATCTCCTGCATCTTGGGAGTGCCAACGCCGGCCGAGAGCACACCTGCTCGCAGGACGAAGGAGATGAGCAACGCGACGACGGCCACGACGCCCACTGCAATGACGATCGTGCGGTCGCTTCCACTCAATACCAAGTCGTTCATACGGCTCCCGATCCTGTGCGCCAGGCGCAAGTAGCGACCAGCGCCGACGGCAGAGGGCCACCGGCGCAAGTCGACAACATGAAGACGCCGGGCGTTGGCCCGGCGTGAGTGTGATCACTGTAGGGCAGGGGGTACGACAGCTCCCGCGACAGGCCAGGAATGGGTGACGCTTTGTTTCGATTCAGGTGACGACAGTCACATTCATTAGGGATGCGGGCTACTCGCGCGTCCTCGGTCCGGGCATCATCAGCAGCGTCGGCCGTCTGGCCGGCCGGGTGTCAGGCTCGACCTGCCGGGCGTGGGCGCAGATCGACCAGCGGACCGCCCGGGACGAGCGGGCCGTCCAGAGGCGTCGACCGGGTAGTTTTCGAAGGCAACTTCAAAGGCAACTTTCGAAGGCAACAGCGAGAGGAAAATCGGCCAACCATGCAGATTCCGGGTTACCGCGAACTGTCGGTGCTGGGCCGCGGCGGGTTCTCCACCGTCTATCGCGCCCAGCAGGAATCCGTGCAACGTGAGGTCGCCCTCAAGGTGCTGGCGGTCCACCTCGCCGGCGCCGACGCCCAAGCAAGATTCCGCCGGGAGGCAGCCACCAACGGACGGGTCGGCAACCATCCGAACATCGTGACGATGTTCGATTCCGGGTTCGCCGACGACGGTTCCCCGTATCTGGCGATGCAGCTCTGTTCCGGTGGCTCGCTGTCGGAGCGACTGCGGGCAGCCGGACCGCTGCCGATCGCGGATGTGCTCCGGATCGGCGTGAAGATCTCGGCCGCCTTGCAGTTCGCGCACAGCGCCGGTGTGCTGCACCGCGACATCAAACCCGAGAACATCCTGATCTCCGATTTCGGTGAGCCAGAACTCGCCGACTTCGGGATCTCCTCCGTCGACGACCAGCGGATGTCGACCGTCACCGCGTCGTCGTTCACCATCAATCACGCTGCACCCGAAGCGCTCGCGGGTCGGCCCTCGTCTGTCGCATCCGATGTCTACGGCCTGTGTTCGACCCTGTTCACGCTGGTGGCGGGCCATACCCCGTTCAACGTTCCCAGCTCCACCGCGATCTATGCGTTGGTCAACAAGGTGATGAACGAACCTGCGCCCCCTACCGGTCGGCCGGACGTGCCGACGTCGCTGGAACGGCTACTGGCTTCGGGTCTGTCCAAAACTCCGGAGGGTCGACCGGCCGACGCGAAGGCGCTGGGGTCCGCCTTGCAGCAGATCCAGCATGAACTCGGATTGCCGACCACGGAGTTTCCCTCAGCGCCACCGCCACTGGCTCATTCGCCGACGCAGTACGTGGCCGGAGCGGGCAATCAGGGCGCCGGTGTGACCGGTGTGGCCGGTGTGGGGATGGGCGCCGTGGGGATGGGCGCCCTGGGGATGGGCGCCCTGGGGATGGGCGCCGGCGCCGGCGGACCGGACGCCGGAAGCAGCCGCATCGACACCGGAGCACTGCCGCCGACCGGCGCCCTGCCCGCCGGCTACCGACCATTCATGAACCCGCCCGCCGGTCCCAGTGGTCCGCCTGTCCGTCCCGGCGGGCCTATCGCCGGCCCGAGCGGCCCACCCGTCGATCCCAGCGGCCCGCCCGTCGGCGAATGGGGCGCATGGGCCGGCGAACGTGTCGCCAACCCGTCGGACGCCGATCAGTACCCGGCCGAACCGGCACATCCGGCTCCGCTGTCGCTCACCTCCACACCCCTGCGCGCAACGCCGATCAACAGCGGCCCCGATCGTCGTCTCTGGTGGATCCTCGGCGCCATCGTGCTGGTGCTTCTGCTCGCCGGCGGCGGCTATCTCATCGCCACGAAGAGCAACACCAACTCCTCGAACGCAGGGGGTGGCGCGGCGTCTACCGGCTCCCTCACACCGCCGATCAGCACCGCCACCGCACCCACGAAGACCACCGCCGGAAAGACGACGCCGTCCCGGAAAACCACATCCTCGAGCGGCAAGTCCACCACCGCCTCGACCACTGCTCCGACAACGAGCAGGTCGACCACATCCCCGGCGCCGATCACTCCTTCGATCAGCAACTTCGGGGCGAGCTCGGTTCCCGACGGCGGATCGGTCGACTGCGCAACGCCCGGCGACACCGTCGATCTGTCGATGGTGTGGGATACCGCCGACGCCACCAAGGCGTGGATCGGTCTGGACGTCGGTTCCGACGATGCATCGCAGGGGCCTTATGCATCGGACACACCGCTGAGCTCGTCCGGATACCGGATCCCGTTCGCGTGCTCCTCCACCCAGCACACCTACACGCTGACCGTGCAAAGTGCCTCCGGACAGAAGCTCAGCCGGCACCAGACCTATCGCCGGAACCTGGCGGTGGCCACGACGCCGGCGACCAGCACCACCCCGACGACGACCACCGCTTCGTCGACGACTCCGACCACTGCCCCGACGACTCCGACGCCTTCCTCGACGGCGAGTACCAGCGCGCCGACGACCACCGCTTCCTCGGTGAGCACCGCGACGACCGCTACCACCACGTCCTCGGCCGCACCGACCAGCTGATCAGGGCAATTGGCTCGCGCGTCGCCGGATCGGCTGTCGGTTCCACGCGCGACAATGAACCGGTGACTTCCTCCGACCGCCGCAGCGACGATCTGCTCGCCGTGCTGCGACGGGGCGCCGATTCGGGCGCGATCACGCATGTCGAACGCCTCCCGAGCCGACTCGGCCGCACGTCCGCCTGGCCGGCCTGGGCCCCCGGGGCGGTGCGCAGCGCACTGCGCGAGAAGGGCATCGAGGCGCCGTGGCGACATCAGGCCGATACCGCCGAGCTGGCCCACTCCGGACGTCATGTCGTCGTCTGCACCGGCACCGCTTCCGGTAAGTCGCTCGGATACCAGCTGCCGGTACTGTCCGCCCTGCTGGCCGATCAACAGGCATGCGCGCTCTACCTGTCGCCCACCAAGGCGCTGGCCGTCGATCAACTTTCGTCGATCGAATCGCTGGCACTCCCTGGTGTTCGACCGGCACTGTTCGACGGGGACACACCGATCGAGGAGAGGGACTGGGTCAGGTCCCACTCCCGTTGGATCCTCACCAATCCCGACATGCTGCACCGCGGAATCCTGCCCGCGCATTCGCGGTGGGAGCGGGTGCTGCGGCGGTTGAAGTACGTGGTGATCGATGAATGCCATGCCTACCGCGGCGTTTTCGGATCCCATGTGTCGCTGGTGATCCGGCGACTGCGTCGGTTGGCAAGGATGTACGGCGCCGACCCGGTATTCATCCTGGCGTCCGCAACCGTCGCCGAGCCGTCGATCGCGGCGCGCCGGCTCGTCGGGTCCGACGTGGCCGCGGTGACGCTGGACAGCGCGCCGCGTTCGGGAGCCGACTTCGTCCTGTGGGAGCCACCGGTACTGCCGGACGCACAGGGCGAGAACGGCGCTCCGGTGCGGCGATCGGCTCCGAACGAGGTTGCCCGCATGCTGGCGGACCTGGTGTCGGCCGGCGCTCGCACCCTCGCGTTCGTGCGGTCCCGTCATGGCGCCGAGCAGACCGCCATCACTGCCCGCCGGCGACTCGGCGACACCGATCCCGACCTGGTGAACACCGTGGCCGCGTACCGGGGTGGGTATCTTCCCGAGGAGCGACGAGAGCTCGAGAAGGCGCTGGGATCCGGGGAATTGCGCGGCGTCGCCACCACCAACGCCTTGGAGCTCGGGGTCGACATCACCGGCCTGGACGCGGCTCTGCTCGCCGGCTACCCGGGCACCCTGGCCTCCGTCTGGCAGCAGGCGGGTCGGGCGGGCCGCGGCGCGAATCGCGCGCTGGTGGTGTTCGTCGCCCGCGACGACCCACTTGACTCGTATCTCGTGCATCATCCTGAGAAGGTGTTCGGCACGCCGATCGAGGCTGCCGTGACGGATCCCGGGAACCCCTACATCCTCGGCCCGCATCTCGCCTGCGCAGCGGCCGAGCACCGCTTGACGACTGAAGATCTGGAGCTGTTCGGAGATCGGGCCGCGTCGGTGATCGACGATCTGGTGCTGCGGAAGGTGCTGCGGGCCAGACCTTCCGGCTGGTTCCATTCCGAGACCAAGCACCCGGCGGATCAGGTTGATCTGCGCGGTTCCGGTGGTGGGCAGGTCGCGATCGTGGAGCTGGACACCGGCAGGTTGTTGGGAACCGTCGACGAAGCACGCGCTCCGGCCGCGGTCCACCCGGGAGCGGTCCACCTACACCGGGGCAACACCTATTCCGTGCTGGACCTCGATCTGGAAGCCGGCGTCGCTGTCGTGCAGGCAGACCGGCCGGAATGGTCGACGATCGCCCGATCGGTCTCCACTGTCGAGATCACCGATACCGAGTCGCTGCAGGAGTATCCGCACGGTTCGGCCGGCCTTCGGGTCGGCCTTGGCAAGGTCTGCGTGACCCAGCAGGTGGTCGGCTACCTGCGCCGGCGGCACGGCGGTGAGTTGATCGATCTGGTGCCACTGGACATGCCGGAGCACACCCTGCACACCAGAGCAGTCTGGTACAGCCTGCGCAACGACATGTTGACCCAGGCAGGGATTCTCGACCGCGACATTCCCGGCGCCCTGCATGCTGCCGAACATGCAGCCATCGGCTTGCTGCCGCTGTTCGCGGGTTGCGATCGGTGGGACATCGGTGGCCTGTCCACCAACGTGCACCCGGATACCGGCGAGCCGACGGTGATCGTCTACGACGGCTACCCGGGCGGTGCCGGTTTCGCCGACCGTGGGCACGAGGTTCTGCTCCCCTGGCTGGCGGCGGTACGAGAGGCGGTTCGTTCGTGTGCGTGCACGGCCGGGTGCCCCTCGTGCGTGCAATCTCCGAAGTGCGGCAACGGAAACCAGCCCCTGGACAAGGCTGGCGCCGTCATCGTGCTGGGTCTCGTCGTGAACGCGATGACGTCGAAGCGGGTCGCGCTCACGACATGACCGTCAGTGATGGTGCGCATGACCGAGCGCGGTTCAGGGCGCCGTCACCGGGCCGGCGCGAGCGCGGGCGGCGGCATCTCCCCAACCCGGCACCGGAACGGCTACCTGCACCACCAGGTTCAATCCCGCGGTCGAACAGGAAATCATGCTGCCGTGGTTGGCGGCAACGACTCGTCCGGCGCGCGCGCAGGCAACAGCCTGCCCCGCCAGAACGTGCGCCGCCCCGGCCAATGCACCGAGGTCCGCCGCGGTCTCCGCCTGTTGACGGGCCAGGACGGCTCCCCCGATTCGAAGGCCGATCCCGGCCACCAAGATCAGCACGCCGATCGCCAGGGCGGTGAAAACAGTTGCCATTCCCGCGTCGCTGGTCTGGGAGCCCTTCTGCTGCAGCATCATCCGCGCCCCAGTTGAGCGCGTTCTTCGTTGGCCGCACTGGCGGTAGCCGTGATGGTGACCCCTGGCAGCAGCCCGCTCACCGCGCCGACGCTCACCGTGGCGGTGACGAGGTCGCCCTGGTTCTGCAGCGACAGCACCGCACCCGATGGCGCGATGGCCGTGACTGCGGTGGCCGCCGAAGCCGTGTCACCACGACCGGCCAACCGGGCCGCCTCCCGCGCCGCGTCGGCGCATCGCAGCTGGGCGATGACGCACCCGATCCCGGCCAGACAGGACGCGACCACAACCATCAGCACGGCCAGCACGAGCGCCGCCTCGACAGTCACGCTGCCGCGATCGACTCTCGCGCTGCCGTGGTCGGTGGTGATGGTGCGGGCGCGGCCAGCCGACCGGGATCGAGCCACGGTCACAGCGAGGTATGCAGCGCCGAATTGACCAGGCTGGTCAAGCCGGCTACCACCGAATCGCCGGTGACGATCTTGTACAGCACCGCCGCGAAGGCAACGGCCGCCGCGACTACAAGTTTGTCTCGTCACGAGAGGTGTTGCAATGCTTAGCTCTTTCTGCATGTGTCTCCCAGTCAGGCGTACTGGCCTAAGTCGAGAGGGTCTCCTTCCTGGTTGCTCGCCGGTTCGTCCAACCTCGAGTCGGTAGCATGAATCGATGAAGCGTTTGGATAATGACCAGCGTCCGACCTGCCGGGTCTGCGGTGCGACGGCTGAGCGCGGGATCGGTGCGCCTGGGCCCATCCCAGGGATTGACGGCACCACTCACACTGAGATCTGGAAATGCCCCACCGGCCATGGTGAAATTCCCGCACTTCGGTGACCGCGATGAACGACGAGGAGTCCGAGGCATTCCGACTGATCCTCGGTCAGTCGATTGCCCACCAGCGTCAGCTGGCGAATGGGCGCATCCCGGATCTGTCAGTGGTCGTCACGCGCAGCAAGCTACTGCGGGTCATGCTCTACGAGCTTGGCTCGCGCGCCGTCTGGGCCATACAGACCGGCGAGGCGGCTCTTGAGGCTGCCGAGCGCGAAGACCCGTCGACCTTCTGGAACAACGTCGACCTGATGTTGGTCCACGGGTCAAGTGCGTCGTCCTTTCTGTGGCCCAGTTCGCGGCGTAAGCGCGAACTTCGCGAGGCCTTCCCACGACGGGGTGAAGATCTCCGACTCATGATGGGCATGGACGAAGACGGGTTCAACACGCTGCGCTCAATCAGGAACGCGATGGTGCACATCGACGAACGGCTTGAGGAGTTCGCTCTGGCGAACCCCGACATGCACATGGGGATGAGGTCCATGAACGGTCGAACGGAAGGGTCTGCCGACCTGTTCGCGTGGGACCCAAAGACACAATCAATCATCTTCTTAAATGAGGAGGTTCCTGTCCCGGAGCTCCTGCGAGAACTTCGCGAGGTTCAGAAGCGGTCGATGGATGCGTTCTTCTGGATGATCAACATCGAAGACATGGATGACTCGACACCCGTCCGATCGGAAGACGAGCTGGGCAATTAGGAAGTGCTCATGCAACTATTCGCTCAGCCACTGAACTACCGTTAGGAAGCCGCCAGTAGGCATTCGGCAATAGCCTCCCTGAAGCGATTGCCCCGTCAGGCCGAGTTCCTCCAACGGCAGCCCTTCCGCGGCCCGCACCTGCACCACTCCTTCGATGCCATTCAACCAAGGCCAGCGGATTGCATCCGCCTCCGCAATGCCCTCATCCATGGCCCGTTGCGGATTGTGTTCACTACTGGACGTCACGCGCACGACGGCGTAGCAGGATCTGGCCCGCCGGGCCCAAATCACAACCAGATCCCCTTCGGCAATCTTCGGACGACCCTTGATCTCCGGGTTGGCGATGGACCCGCCACTCATCCAGTCGTGCTCGTCGGCACTGGAGCCGTCGTCGTAGATTGCTTTGACCCAGACGCCGGCCTTCATGGATTCTGCGAGTAGGTCATCCGCCAGGTCACTAGATTTCTTTTCCGTGGGCGACTCGATCGGAATGCGGGCGACCCGAGTCGGAACGAGGGCGGCCTGTCGCTCGCACTGACTAATCATCCGGGCGGTCACCTCCGTAGCTTTCGCAAACCACTCCTCGAAAACGGCCTCAGCAGCTTCGCGCTGAACCGCATCGAGCACCACGGTCAATTCGCTATTCGACCGGCAGGAGCGTCCTAGACCGGCCGACGTGAGATTGGCCGAAGTCACGAAGCCCTTCACCTCGGTCAGATAGATCTTGCCGTGTAAGCCGTCGAGGTCCCGCACCTCGACGCCAGCGGCAAGGAGCTTGCGGAGGCCATCCAAGCTCAATGACCCATAAGCGGCAGCGACTGGATCAAGGTGCGTGAGTAGTTGCCACTTCACGACCCCCCTGTTAGCCACGCCGGCCAACCACGAGGCGACCTGAGCACCAACGAAGGGCGCGGCCAAGCGGACGGACATCTGCGCTTCGCCCACTGCCACGCGGAAGGGCGCATCGAGATGTGTGAGCAGTGAGCCGGGCGTCACGTCGGTAGGAGCCATGCGCGGACCCTACGGGGCGGTTTCGTACAACACCGCGGGTCGCGCGTGGTAGCTTCCGCGGATGCCAGACCTGGCCACCGTGGCCTATGTCCGCATCTCCAAAGACATCGACCTGGAGCGGCTCGGCACGGCCCGGCAGATTCAGGATTGCCAGGAGCTCGCCGCACGTCGGGGGCTCTCGGACCCGATCGTCATTGCCGACGACGACACGTCGGCCTACTTACTCAAACGCAAGAGGCCGGGGTGGATCCGGGTCCTCACCATGATCGAGCGAGATGAAGTCCGAACACTGTTGTCGTATGCTTCGGACCGCCTTTACCGCCGGGTTGCCGAACTTGAGTCGCTCATCATCTTGCTTGAGGCGCACCCGGTTGAGATCCTGACGGTGACCTCCGGGGACATCGACCTCGCCACTGCAGACGGCCGAATGCTCGCAAGGTTCCTAGGCTCCGTGAGTCAGAACTCATCCGAGAAATCAGCAGAGCGGATCCGTCGCGCCCACAGAGCCATTGCTGAGGAAGGACGATGGAAGGGCGGAGGGCCCCGCCCCCTGGGATACGAGGCCGACGGGGTCACCATCCGGGAGGTTGAGGCCGCCGTGGTGCGCGAGGCCGCCGACTTCATCCTGGCGGGTGGGTCGACGGTCAAAGCTGCGCAGTGGGTATCGGAGCGACTCGACCGGAAGATCACCGCAGCGTCGTTGGGTAAGTCGTTGCGATCACCGCACATCGCCGGACACCGGCTTCACGTGCCGCAGGCGCAGCGCGACGTTTGGGAGAGCAGGCGTGCAGCAGGGGAGGTTGTCGGCGAACAACCCCCACATGCGCTCTCGACGCACACCCGGCGTGGCACCTGGGAGCCCGTGATCGACGAGGAAACATGGCGGCAACTGCTCGGTCACTACCGGGCCGCTGGGTCAGGCGCGCGGCCGCGTCGTAGCCTCTTGGCAGGCTTACTTCGATGTTCTGAATGCGGCCACATTTTAGGGTGGGGCGAATCGAAGGCTTTGACGGCCAACGGGCGATTCGCCACCTACCGCTGTGTGTCTACGACGGGCGGTTGCGGTCGGATCAGCATTGCCGCGGAGCCAATCGAAGCCTATGTCTCCGAGCTGCTACGCGGCGCCCTGATTCATGCCTCACCGTCCATCGATTCCGCGATGCCGAAGGCGAGGCAAGCCGACAGTGGCGCACGCCGAAGGGCACTAGAAGCCCGGATGGATGACCTTGCCGACGCTTACGGCGACGGCGAATTGTCCCGGGCCCAACACCTCCGACTGCGTGAGAAGCTACAATCCGAACTCGGTCAGTTGGAGGACGACGGCGCGACCCTTCTGAACGAGGCCCGAGCCCGAGCCCAAGGCCTTCAAATTGTTGCGAAATGGGACGCCGCCGCCAACGAGGAACGAAACGCGGCGGCGCGTGCTCTGCTAACGGCGATATGGGTCTACTCCGTTGGGCGCGGCGGGCGGGTCCTACCGATTCACCGCGTGGCAGTCGTGTGGAAGGACGATCACCGTGGTCTCACCGCTCACGAACTCCGAGCCGAGGTAGCCGCGCCGCCCGCACCGCTCACCCACCAAGAGCGGCTGGCTATTCGCGCGACCGCGGCCAGGGTCAAGCGGCAGAGCGCACGCGAACAGGCAGGGGGGTGAGGGCCCGGGCCACGGAGGCCCACGCCGAGGACGGAAGGGCCATGGCGGGCGGCAGGCTGGCACGCTGCCGAGAGGCCAAGTAGGCGGCCTGAGCGGGATATTGGTTACTCACGCCCGGTATATGCACGGGCCTTGGGTCGTCTCCCCCGACGTCTCGTGCTTGGCTCTCGTGGAGGCGTGGACAAGCACGTCGGGGGCAAAAGATGGCGGGGCGGGACCGGCAAAATCGTAAGTTGTGCTGGCAGGTGTGCTGGCAGGACCTGCACAGCAGCGTCAGCACTTTTCGCCGCAGCGGGGGCCGGCGCTGCCGTCGGGGGGCGCCGTGTGCCGGCAGTCACGAACGGATCGGCGGCGAGATGCGAACTCGCGTGGCGCCGCTGACCCACTAAACCTAACCAGAACACGACCGGACTACTTAGGTGAGCGCTCTGACGCTACCGCTTGCTCTCCGCCAAGGTCTGCATGACGCGGGGCGACACGCCGCGGGTCTCAAGAACCAGATGTCGCGGAACGCAGGCGCGCGAAAAATCCGATCGAATGGCTGGATCAACGCATAGTCGGTCGGAGCCTTCGTCACGGTTGGTCCGGTCTCTCAAGGACTAGCCCTCAGAGGAGGCCGTCGGTTGGAGCCGATGTTGCCTCCTCGCAATGATAACGCGGCATCGCCCACGTCGCCAGATGAATGCCCGTCCCATCGCATGGTCCCCGCCGCTCTGAACACCTGCGGTCACGTTTACCTCCCTTGCGGGCAGTTGCGGCCACCTTGCGGTCACCCTGTAGATGATCATGAAACGCCATGTTTTCGCAGGTCATGATGGGTACAAAAAGGCTGCGGTCACTGCGGTCACCATTTTGGGGGAGGTAGAGAGAGGTTCGCCATAGAGACTCCCCAGTGAACGAGTCCTAGTCGCTTCGTAGAAGCGAAAAAAAGTGGAGGCGGCCACCATCGCTCACAGAAGATTCTCCGCGAGGCTCTCTACCTTCACAAAAAGGTGACCGCAGTGACCGCAGCACCAATAACTGCAGGTCAGAGATAGTAAAGCCTGATGAACAGAGGTGACCGCAGGGTGACCGCAGGGTGACCGCAGGGTGACCGCAGGGACCGCTAGGAAGAGGGGTGTGCGGGCAGATGGACTAAGAAGAAGAAGAATCGAAAATGATATGAATATGTATCTATCTGTCTCTTTGACTTTCCCCCCCCACGCCTTAGCCTCGAAGCTCTGTCAGCGCTTCGGTGATTCCTTGGGCATCTTCACGTAACGATGGCCGTCGATCGTCTTCGTGGTGAGTTCGCCCGCGTCAATCTTGTAGTAGATCCCGCTGCGGGAAAGATTGAGCGCCACCGCCGCCTCTGTCATCCGGGCAAAGCCGGCGGGAGCAGGTGGGAGCGGTGCCCGGGTACGAGGTTGCCCCCGTTTTGCAGCAGCGGCTTCAACCCGCGCCCTGGTGGCCGGCCAGGCGTCGGGATTGCTGGGGTCGGCCCGGAGTCGACTCCTGGTACCCGACGGCGTCAAACCGGTGGCCGCGGCAACGGCCGACAGTTCGATTCCCGCCGACAGGCACTCCGCGATCAGCTCGGCGGTTCGCGCTCTGGCCTCCGCCATTTTCTGTGCCAAGTCCTTCTCGACGGCGGCGGCAGCCGTGAGCTGCTCGAGTGGGGTCGTTTTTTGGTGTTTTGTCATACCCGCAGTATCGCAGGGTCGCGCTACAGACAGCACGTTCACTCGAACGAGACATCTGTTCTACTAAGCGAGTTGCTATTTAGCGTGTATAGTAGGCGACATGAGTACATCCACCGTCGCCGAGCTGCTGCAGAACCGAATCGCGCTGTCCTAGGACGAATTTGGATCGTTGATCGGGATCACTGCCGGCGGCGTCCGGCAGCAGGTCGCCCGCGGCGCCCTGGCTCATACACAGGTCGGCGGCCGCCGGCTGATCCCCATCGCCGAGGTCCGCCGGATCCTGAGCATCGCCGAGTCGACCGCGGTCACTGACACCGCCGCCTGATGTTCGCCGCCGAGCTCTCCTCAACCCGCGCCACGGTCGCCCTCGCGGGCGCCAGTGCGGCCGAGCTCGACAGCGCACAACTGGTCGACCCCGTCACCGCGGCCGGTCTCGCTCGGACTTCGTCGCTGCGCTGTCTTGATCCGCACTGCGACGCGGCGCTGCTCTACAACAACGGCAGCGCCCGCGAAGGCGCTCTAGTCCGCCGGCCGCATTGGCGTCACCCCGCAGGCTCTGCCATCGACTGCGCTGCGAGTGGGGGTATCGAGGGGACCCGGCACCAATTCGTCAAGCTAGGCATTCTGGGAGCCGCTGAACGCCACGAGCTGGCCGTCGCTGACGCCACTTTGCAGCGACATCGACCTGATGGTCGACTTCGAAGAAGAAACGAGCCTGCCTAATCACGCAGCCCTATATGGAGAACTCAGCGATCTTCTGGCCCCGTACTCGGTTCATCTGGTGAGCAAATGGGCTGACAGCGAGGCACTCGGCGATCGTGGGCGACTTGAGAAAGCTGGTGCGAGCTGGTCTGGGTCGACGACGAGGGTTTGGTCGAGCGAGCCGGCCGACGACCGGAATCCACATGATTGCCAAGCAAATCAGCCTTCGCCGAACGGTCAATCTCCGTCTTCGGTGGTATCAGGAGAGATACCGTTGGGGATGGCGATGACGTTGCGGCTGACTGATGAGGAGACCGCGGCTCTCCGCGTGCGTGCCGAATTCGAAGGCCGCTCGATGCAAGACGTCGCGCGTGAAGCGGTGCGCGAGTATGTCAGCCGGCACTCCCACCACGATTTGGCGGATCGGGTCATGGACACCGAACTCCCTCGCTTTGCGGAGGCACTGGAGCGACTCGCCCAATGATGGTCAGCCAGCAGGCCTCCTGTTGGCTGGCTGGTGCGCCTCATCCGACTTGGTCGGCGCCCTCGCAACCATGCTTCATTTGGTACGGCAGCGGCCTATTTGGAGCAACATCAGGAGCTGCATCCTGTCCTGGTAAGAGTCCATCTGGGGGTAGATCTCATCCTTCGCGAACCACGAGTAGTCCTGAACGCGGCGGCCTCCGTACTGCACTACCCGGACGTGCCGGATGGGACGATGGGAAAGTACCGCCTGGGCTCGCACTAAGGTCCATACGGTGCCCACCTTCGTGAGACGACCTAGACCGGAGGCCCGCACAGGATGATGGATGAGTCGAGGGTGCCGCCAAACAAGATCTTTTCCTCCACCGCTACCGGCGGCCTGGCGCAGTACGAGGCTACTATCTCCGAGCGCCGTGCGGCCCGAGCCGCGGCAGAAACTTCCGGTCATGCCGGACCCCAGGCCATCGGCTTGCACGGAACGTGGTTAATTCAAACGGAGATGAGTTCCTACGTCATCGACCGCGATGCGGCCACTCTGCAGCGGGTACCAGGACAGGGCGTTGGCATGGATCCAGAGCTGCCGGGTATCGCTTGGGTAGAAACGCTCCGAAAAGACGGCGAGATCGTCCCGCTCCTGGGTATCGATGTGTGCGTCGTCGGCGAGCGCGCCATGCTTCTGATCGATGTTCGAGGTGACGGGTTCCCGACGTCCAGACACACGTCAGTCGTGCGGGCGATCACCGAACTGACCGGCGTGTCGACGGCGGACTGAGAATTCCCCAAACTCACACGCCAGTCTCAGTCCGTCGCTGACAGTCACGATCGTTTCATCAGCGCGCCCCGGAAGACCGTCCGTCACGGCGCATGGGTCCTCGACTCCCTCCTTGACCCCACGAGGAACGACTGTTCGATTTCTAGGGATTTTCCTAGGCTTGGCTAGAAAACACTAGACATGTTGGTTGCGACGCAGAACGAAGCGACGCCCGCGCCGTGCAGTGGAGGAGCCTCGGACAAACTGGCATTGCGCGGCTGGCAGCCAGGCTCAAGGAGCTCACAGGTCATGATCGTCGGGGCGGAGGATGCCAAGCCGGCGTCGCACAGCTTGCATCAGCACCGTTGCTTCCAGCCATTTCAGCGGCTCCATCAGCACAACCTGGGATGCCTCGTCCCAGTCGCGTGACAGGACGAACGCTGAGTGGTGCCGGTCGACAAATCGGGTGAGCATCGACGCCACGTTGGTCAGGTACTCGAAGGACATTTCGCTGATCTCGTGAGGGACGCGTCGAACGTCCACCCACCAACGATCCTGCACGAAGACACGCAAGTCGATCTTTCCGTAACCGATCCAGTCCCACTGCTCGAACGGGGCGTCATCGTCGGGTTCGTCCTCCCAGCCGAAGATCTGCCGCTCGGGGTTTAGACCCATCCGAACATTGTCTCAGCGATCTCCGACAGCTGGTTCTGGCCATGCCGAACGTTCGGTCGATACTCGGTCACACCTATGTAGTAGCGTTTTTAGTGCAGGTTGATGTAATCCGCTGCAGGCTCTGAGCTGCAGGTCCAGGTTCACAGAGGTCAGCTCGACCCAAGCGCGAGATCGACTCAGGCCCGGGCCATCCGCTGTGGGTCGACCAGCAGCGTCAGATCGCCCAGGGTGTCGCCGTCACGACCCAGTCCCTCCGTGAGGACCCGACCGCCGTCAGACAGCATCATCTGTCCGGTGAATCGCTGGTGGTAGTGGCCATGGAACACCACCGTGGGCACTACCCTCGCTACCACACTGCGCAGCCGGAAGCGATGGGCACCAGCGCGGTGGACCTCCAAGGCCGGGAAGCGCTGCGGGTTTCCGGCGATGCCGGGGATCTCATCGGCCGGGCTGTCATGCACGAGCATGACATCGGCGTGCCCGGCGCCGATCACCGCATCAGCTTCTTCCTCGGTGATTTCCTCCTGCGCGAACCAGGAGTAACCCTCATCCCGACGCTCCCGGTCCAGACTCGTCGCACCACCCAGAGCGAGCCAGTCCTTTCCTGCCCAGTTCCACCGGTACCCACGGGGCAGGTGGGTGATGTGATCGGTGATGGGGCGCAGTCCGTTATCGTGCACCGGAACGGTGTTCAAGAGGTCGAAGGATTCGTGGTTCCCATCCACCCAGACCAGCCGGACGCCCGTCTCGGTCAGACCGCTGTCGAGGTCCTCAACGAAGGCCCTGCCGCGACTTGTGGAGGGCCACCAGCCGAAATCGCCAAGCACCGCAATCGTGGCAGCACCTACATCGACTGCGCGGTCGATTAGGCTCAGACCAGCGCCCGTGTTGCCGTGCAGGTCACCGGCCAGCAGCACCAGCCCAGGGTCGGGGTTGAGCGTAGGACAGTCCAGGGCAGAAGCATTCTCGACCCGACCAAGAAAATCGAGCAGCAACCGAGCGGTCGCTGCACTTCTGGCCATTGACACGACGTGATTATGGCCGCCGGCAGCTATGAGTTCCATTGGATTTGGGGGATACCACAAAGAGCAAGTGTTCAGGTTGGCCCTGACGGGTTCCTCTCCTCTCATAGGATGGGCCTATGGCCCCTGTTCTGGACTTTCGGACCGTCACGGCCGCCTGGGCCAACCTGAACGACATCCTGGACGCTGCTGACGACCATCTTCCGGTCACCGTGCGCCGGGACGGCCGGATGTCGGTCGTCCTGGACGCCGACCGATTGCGTGGCCTGCTGACCAAGGCTGTTCCGGCCCGTGCCGAGCTGGTAGCTGACGCCGGCGGGTGGAGCGTGTTGCTTCCCGATCTGCCCATCGCCGGCGACGGACCCACCGTCGAAGCCGCGGTCACTGATGCAATTGACGCTCTGCGCGAGTATGCCAAGAGTGGATCATCGATCAGGATTTGCGGCGTGCACTCAATCACCGCGACAACGACACCGTGGTCGCCATGGCGGCCCTGTCTACTGACGACCAGCTTCGCGCGTGGATCAACGGCGAGTGAGTCGCTTCGCCAACCGGTGTCCGGTCTGGGCAGCTGCTCGACGGGTGCCGCGTAGCACGCCGGTGCGACCAGGGTCTGCAGCTCCAGCTTCGGGCTAATTTCGCTGCACCAGTCGGCGGCCAGGATCAGGACCCCCTTTCGGAAAACCCCGGGATAGGTGCGTTTGGGGGAGGACAAGCCGAGGGCGGTGAATTCTCCGCCGTCAAGGGGCGCACCGGTCTTGCTGGAAACGCCTCGGATGCCCGTGTCGCAGGAGGCCTGGTAGCCGTTATGCGGGAACGAGTTCCACGATCACATTGTCGAGGTAATTCCTAGCGGCCGCGTCGAAGGCGCCCCCGCATGTGGCTAGGACGAGACGCCTTGCAGCGCCTGCTTTACCAGTGAAGATCTCTGCCGGCAGGTCGCCGGATTTGGAGACGGAGTAGGTCTTTTCGACCTTCCAGCGGGTGACCACACCGGCGGAGTCGGAGGTAGTGACGACGTCGCCGGTCTTCAGTGTGGCCAGCTGGCTGAACGCGCCCTCGACCCCGCCGTAGTTGATATGGCCGGCGATCAGGACAGTGCCGGTGTTTTCGGCCAGAGTGGCGCCCGGCACCCAGATCCCGGTATGCGTGGGGTCAAAGGGCGGCTCCAGAGTGCCGTCGGAGACGGTGGAGTCGTCGATCGGCGCACTCGTCCAAGGCAGTACGACGGTCAACGGCTGCCCGTGCACCACGGCAACTTTCGGCGCGGTGTTCTGCTTGGCCGTCGGCCTGACTGCGGTCGTCTTGACGATGGCAGGCCTGGTGATCGTGGGTTTCGGGGTGGTCTTCACGGTGGCGGGACGTGACACGGTCGATGACGGGCTACCGGTCCGTGGGGCGGTCGTGATGCGGACGGAGGTTGTTGTGACCGTGATCGATGCCGGCGTGCTGGTGGTTGCGGCGACGATGGTCGACGGGGCTGCTGCAGAGGAATCAGGGGCGGCGGACAGTGTCAGGACGGGGCCGGGCGGCAGTGGGGCGGCGGCAGTACTGCCGGTCAAGCCCCCGATCAGCAGTGCGGCGCCACCGACCGTCACCAGCGATGCTGCCGTCAGAGCGCCTCGGAATGACGTGCTGATGGGCTTGCGGGACATGGCTTCTGGCTTCCCTGATTCAAAGGATTGAGCCCTCACCGGGGCGCTGCGCGTGAGCGCTTCGCCCCGGTGAGGGCGGGGTGGACGGATATCAGCGGGCGCTGATCCGACGCTTGAGGTGGATACCGACGATGGAGCCGAGGCCGGCGATCATGGCCAGAACCCCGCCCGCGGCGGCCGCGGGATTAGCGGTGGGGTTAGCGCCGCCGGCGCTGATGTGCGTCGGCGGTGCGACAGCCGGTGCCGCTGGCGTGGACGAAACAACCGGAGCCGGCGCCACGGGAGCGGGACCAGCCGGCTGTACAGGGGCCACCGGTGGTACGGGCGCGGGCTTCGCAGGAGCCGGATCGGCCGGTTGCGCCGGGGTTACCGGGGTGGCCGGAGTCGGGCCGTCCACCGAAGGATCGGTGACCTTCACGCCGACGTCGATCGACCTCAGCAGCCCGGCGCCGTCGTGTACCGCACCGCTGGTAGTGACCGTGATGCCGGGGTGCGCTCCCGGGTCGACCAGATTCCATTTTTCGCTGGCCCGGTTGAAGGTCAATGAGAGCGGTGCGATCGTCTTATAGCCCGCCGGCGCCTTGGTCTCGACCAGACGAATCATCGTGGTCGGCAGTCCGCCCCCGCTGTCGCCGTTGGCGACCTGGCTGTAGATGTCGGCATAGCCGGACCCAGAACCATGGCTGCCGCTGGTGATTGTGCCTCGCTGGGTCTTGCCGATGGCCGCCCAGCCGGCACCGTCTGCAGCCGTCTTCACGGTCCTGTAGGCGGCCTGGGCCGAGATCAGCGCACGGCCCTCGCTGGAGGTCTTGGCCGCGGCCGATGACGGCTGCAGGAAATCCACCTCGAGCGTGTTCTGAGCACCCTTGGCGGCTGCAGCCGCCGCCTTTGCAGCGGTGACCTTCGCATCGGCCGCACGCTGAGCGCCGCTGCGGCCGGCCTTGACGCTGGCATCGAAGATCGCGTTCTGGTTGGCAAAGACCTTGTCGGCGGCGGTCACGGCGCCATCTTCTTTGGCCTTGTCGATCTGATTTGCCGCCGCCAGTTTGGCGGCGGCGGCGGCGGAGGCGGCGCCCAGCGCGACGTCGGCGTCATGGACGGCCTGGTTGTAGGTGTCCCCGATATCGTCCCGCGCCTTCTGGTACGCGGCATCGGCCGCAGCATTCGCGGCGTCGGCCACCGGCTTGGCCGCCTGGTACGTCGCGTCGGCGGCGTCGAATGTGGTGGTGTAGGCGGCATCGGCCGCAGCATTCGCGGCGTCATAGGCGGCCACCGCGGCGCTCATCTGCTGGTTGTAGCTGTCCTGGGTGATGGTTCCGGCGTTCAGCTCGCCGTTGAGCTTGCCGCTCGCGGCCTTCAGATCGGTCTCCGCCTGGGTCTTGGCTGCGGCCATATCCACCGAGGCTTGGGCGTCCGTGGCGGCCAGCGCGTCGCCCGCGTCTTGGAGAGCCTTTGACGCAGCAGCCTTCGCGGCGTCGAGCTTCGCGGCGGCGTCGACCAGGGCGGCGGAGTTGGGGTTATTGAAGATCGCATAGGCGTCGCTGGTGGTCTTGTTATGGGTGGCCTGGGCTGCTGCTTCGGCGGCCGAAGCAGTGGCCTGGACTGCTGCTTCGGCCTTGTCGAATACGGCTCCCGCGGCGGCGTACGCGGCATCATGGGTGTCCTGGATCTTCTGCTGTGCAGCCTTCTGCGCCGGCGTCAGCGAGGTGTCACCCAACGCAGCGGCAGCCTTCATCGCCGCTGCCACGGCCGTCTCTGTCTGTGCCGATCTGGCGCCGGCGGCGAGGTAGGTCGCAGATTTCGAGCCGAACAGCTGGTCGTAGGCAGCTTGCGCCGCGGACGTCTTGGCCTGAGCCGCTTTGACGTCCGCGGGATCGGGTACGGTCCCCCGACCGTGGGCCGCAGCGTCAGCGGTCGCCGCGTCGGAGCTACTACCGAAACCGGTGGCGCCCAGCCCCTCGGCGGCGTTGCCGCCCGGGAGGTAGACGCCGAATTGTGCGCCGCTCAGCGGGGTCCCGTCCGGCGACACCTTGGAGATGGTGACGTGGTCGATGGTGTCAATCGCGCCGCCGGCCGATGCGATGCCGGAGCCGGCGATGCCAAGTGCGCCGACCGTGAGCATCAGCAGGCCCAGCGATGCGCCGCGGTGGACTGGCGCGGTCCTGGTGGTGGTCATTGTCTTGTGACTCCTTGGGAATGGTGACGCGACGGGTGACGCGGGGTGAGATGGACGAGGGCGGAATCGAAGCCCGGTTGCATCCCCGCTTCGATCTATCCCCCTGTGTCTCAATCGAAGTGTAACAGAGTTGCGCAAGGTTTTCTTGCGATTTTGGCTATACGAGATGCGTATTAGCGCGTATAGTCGCTCTCATGAGACAGAGCGCCCGCCCCACGCACCCCCGATCCGCTTACAGCTACCCGCTGGCCATCGCCACCGTACTGGTTCCAGTCGTCGACATCCGGCTGCTGGACGCCGATTTCCCCGACGCTCGGTGCATCGGGATCATCCAAGGAAAATGCGCGGACATCCGCCACCGGCTGGCGGCCGCCGGTGGTGATGACATCGTGGTGCACACCGACGATCTGGGGCGGGGCTACCGGGTCAAGGTCCGCGCGCCGCGGTTCGTGCTGGACGCGCAGGCATGGGCGGTGGAAACTCTCGGCGGGGACGCCATGCCGATCTGGGGGCATGCCCGATCAATAGCCCGGGCCGTCCCGCACCGGGGTCCCGGTCCGCTGGCCGCGGCCTGAGCACCCTCGCCCAGAAGCCCACGCATATAGGGCAGCCTCCCCGAAAGGACGATCCCGATGACCGTCAGACCTACACCCCGCACCCTGATCAGTTGTGACAACAGCTCCGTACTTAGGACTCGCTAGGTATCTACGTAGGTTTGACTGTTTGTGTTCGGTAGGATTGTGCTATGTCGCTGCCTGATGTGGATGTTGATCAGCTTTCCGCCCGATTGTTGCTGATCAGAGCCCATTTGGA
>JAABUK010001915.1_pt1 | contig 38519 bp, 43 predicted proteins | sample 5559141 | NCBI WGS metagenome assembly JAABUK01 (sample SAMN10711869, study PRJNA513367) | rock metagenome | isolation source: Antarctica rocks | place: Antarctica: Victoria Land, Pudding Butte nord | collected 2016-01-03 | reverse complement strand
TCCGCCACGACCCCACCCTCGGCCCCGCCACCTGGTGGCGCGACTACACCGACCCCACCATGACCACCCTCACCGCACCCGACGGACCCTTCACCGAATGCACCCTCGACCAGCACCAAAACCCACCGGCACTTCCAGTCGAACGACCGACCTGGCTGGCAGGATGACAATCAGTCACTAAGACAACGAATCGGTGGCTCCGCTCCAACCGGGTGTCGACCCTAACTTTTCGACACTCGCCGACACCTTGGCCTTACTGGCGCAAGAGCCCGCCTTTGCCGGCTACGCGATCTCCCGCTCAGCCGTATCATCGTCGCCGAGTTTCCGAACTGCTAGCGGCTGGAGACGTTGGCGCCCATCTCGCGCGCTGCGCAGTAGGCGGGCGACTCGGGCACGACATGAAGGTAGGCCCGGCCGCCCCCGAGGAGACACTTGAGTACGGCGAGAGTCACGAAACGCAGTGCCAAAACAGCAATCACCAACGCGATGGTGAAGAGCACCTTGACACCCACGCTGGCGCTGATGCCGACAAGAGTGACGCCGACGCCTTGGCGGCGCCACAGGCCGCGAGCGCACCCACCATACGGACTGCTCGCCTATCTCGATGGGGTACTCGGCAGGTCGCGTCACGGGTCAGGAGCGGTTCTTGCGGTCGGCGAGCTGGCTGACCCTGCGCAGGATTCCGCTGGTCCGGTCCGCGTGGTCGTCGGCTTCGAGTTTGCGAGCAACGGTTCGGGTCACGAGCGCGAGCAGGGCGAGTGCCAACGCAAGGACCGCCCAGCGGACGATCCGGGAGGCGTGGAGTATCGGCATGTTCGTGTCCTTCTGGTGGTGGCGTTCGGCAGGGGTAGGGGTCGACATGGAAGAGGCGCTCGACCTCGAGGGTGAGCGCCTGTTCCATGTCGCGGCCTTCCGTTGGCTGCTCGTCGATGGCGCGAGCTCCTGTCTGGCCGCGTCGGGGAGTTCGAGCCGAGCCCAGGCGAGGATGTCGGCGAACGTGGCCTCGGTGCCTGGTTGGTCCGGGCTGGCTGTCAGTTCGAACACCGCCCGCATGGTGGTGGTCATCTCGTCGATGCTGTCGGGGTCGTCGATTGCTTCGATGAGTGGCCACTCAGCGGCTTGTTCTGCGTGGGCGTGGGCTTTTACCGACTGGGCGAAGTCGCTGAAGGCCGCCTCGAACGCGGCGGAGTCCAGTGGCAGTTGCTCGATGCGTTCCATCGTCTTGGCGGCGTGGTGTTCTTCGGCGATCCGCTCGGCGACTGCGTTGGTGTCGGTGCCGGCTCGTGGGTGGACGGCGAGTTCCTCGGCGGCTTCGTGCGCGGCGAGGGAGATGCGCAGGTCGTGGAACTGGCGCGCTCTGGTCGCACCGGTGGTCTGGCCGATGGTCTCGAGTAGACGTCCGATGTCGAGGTGCTGGGCGTGGATGATGGTCGTGACAGCCGATCCGGTGAGTGCCACCGGTGCCCCTTTCTCCGCTGGATAACGTGACGCCGGAACATCTGTTTTCCGAACGTGGCGCCAGTCGGCGTGGTGATGACGGTTGTTTCGTCTTTGTTGATCGTGTTCCCCGGCTGCGGCCTCACCAAACCGTCCGGCTGGTGGCCGGATCCGTGCGTGGCGCCCTACTCGACGCCCTACTCCTGGCCCGCGCGCCGTGCCCAGCCGAAGGCCCTGGCAATGCACGGGTTGCTCGCCCGGGAACCGGGGAAGTCCCCGGAACATGAGGATCACGACGAACTCATTGAGGCACCCGCGACGGCTGAGCGAACTTCTCGGGGCGGCATTGCTCGCCGGCTGCCTCTGCACGTGTACGAGCGTGAATTCCCACTCGGCGACATCCCGTCGGTATCGCCACCCGCCACGTCGTCGGCCGCGTCGACATCAGTCGCTGGGTCGGGCACCGCAGGGAGTTCCGCCGACAGCGTGCAGGCGCAGTACGAGTCGGTCATCAGCGAGGTTCTGCCCTCGATCGTGGAGATCACCACGAGAAGACCCGCCATGTCCGTCTCCACCATCGCCAACTGGGCCGCGAACTTCCTCGTCGCCGCGACCTTCCTGAGCCTCGGGAGCATCATCACTCGCCAAGGCACGTTCTTCCTCTACGGCGCCATCGCGGTATTCGCGATGATCTTCTTCTGGCGCAGAGTCCCTGAAACCAAAGACCGAACGCTGGAAGAAATCCAAGCCGACCTCACCCGCTCCCACCAGGAGACGGGGAGCCAACGGGCGAGCTGAACCACGCACGCAGCGCTCACCGGCTGCTGACCGAGTCGGCTTATCAAGGAGGCTCTCGAAATGGTTACCGACAACCAGATAGGCCACGCCGCGCGCCTCGTCCTGCGTCGGCCTCCTTGTGGTCGTCATGCCCGCCGCGCGGGAGACGGTCATCTGCGCGGACGAAGTGCGTGTGCCGACGGCATCGTGGCGTCGTGACCGGCTGCAGAATGCATGAGTGGCTCCTCGAACAAATCAAAGAGGACGAACGGCTGGCATCTGCGGAGGTCGACGACTACGGCGACGACCGTCGTCCGAGCGAAAGCACGCACCAGGCTGCCTGGGCGCCGGCACGCGTCCTCGTCGAGTGCTGGACCAAGCGGCGGATCGTCGACCTCGCGGTTGACGCGATGGTCGCCGCGCGAGGATCTGGCCGGTACCTCGCAGCGGAGGAATTCATGCAGACGACACTTCAGCTGCTCGCCGAGCCGTATGCCCAGCGGCCGGGATACCGAGATGAATGGCGTCTCTGACAGAGAGACTCCGATGATCAACCGGAAGCGACCACCGAGGCAATCTCCAGTTGGTAGCAGCTGCGACCCCGATCGCAGTGACCTGAGGAGGCGCGGCTGAGCTCGCGCATGCGCCCTCTAGATTTGCCCGGTTGAACACAGCCGGCGGACCGATCAGCTGGTGAGTCGGACCGGGACGGCAGATTCACGTGCGAGGACGACGGCTTGCCGGGATCTGTTAAGGGCGCCGCAGATTGGGTAGCTGTAGGGCACCGACTAAGAAGAGGAGTCTTGCCGTGGCTGATTCGGACGTCACTTCCGTCATCGCGAAACAACATGAGGAGACCAAGCAAGTGTTGCAAGACCTGTTGCGCCGCGAAGGCGTCGAGCGGGCCCGTGTGTTCCGCAAGCTGCGGGTGATGATCGCGCTACACGAGACAGCCGAAGAGCAGGCGGTGCATCCCGAAGCCATGCGCCAGCTAGGCGGAAACGACCAAGGCATCAAGGCGCGGATCGCCGAAGAGTCCGAGGCTGGCGAACTGATCGGCAAGCTCGAGTCATTCGACATCGACTCCAAGGACTTCATGGATGGCTTCACCGAACTCGCCAACAGCGTCATCGAGCACGCGCAGGCCGAGGAGGAAGACGAGTGGCCCGCGCTGCGCGAGATCACCGACGCCAACATCAACGAGCGCATGGTCCGTGTCATGAGCGCGGTTCCGACGGTTGCCGATGACCCGGCCGGGCTCGCTGAGGGCGCGACCTTCGCGCACATGCTCGCTTGGGCTCCCGAACAACTTCCGCTGTCGTCCTGACCTGAACCAGAACAAGGGGACGTTTCATGTCGAACGTATTGACTGGCCAGCGCAATCCTCGCTTGTGACGAATGGCGGGTGTGGACTCGACCGAGCTGACCCCGGGCTCGGCGCGGTCCCGAGAAGCCGCTGCAGAGACCGTTCTGACAACACCCGAGAGGGGCAACCTGCGGGCCGTCAACGAAGACTCGGAAAATCCCATCGAGGCAATGAGAGGGAGCCGCGACCGCGGGGCGGGCTGCTCGCCACCTCTGCCTCGTCCCCCCACAGCGGTACGTGGGACAACGGCTAGGCTCAAACAGTCCTCCCGGCGCCAGAGCTGTGACGACGCTTGGGAGCCGACCAGGACGCACCGATGACCGTCACTCTGATTAGGAGGCTGTTGGTGCGGCGCCGCATCCCGTCTGATGAAGCCCACCACGCGACCTCCATCCGGGTCTTGTGCGCCGCGGGCGGGTTGCACGGCGGGAGTCGGTCTGCTCGAAGGCGGGACCACCGTGCGGCGGGCGAGCAGCCATCGAGCGCCGAGCCACAAATGTGGACCGCACGCAAGGGCTATCGAGCAGTTTGTCCCGGGTCATTCCTTGTGTGGGCCTGGGGCGGCCCTTGTGCGGCTCCCTGGCGCCGGGAGTATGTTTGCCAGGCGACAACGGTATGGCGGTCGGCGTGCAGACATCGAACCCTCGAGGAGCGTTGATGGGAAAGACATCTTGGCCCGACGTGGTGGGGCGGAGCGCGTGCGAAGGCGGGACGATCGTCGGATTCTCTGACGGCGGCGGTCATCGTGGTGTCCCGCATGTCGACTGGCTCGTCGTTGCGGGCAGTCTCGAGCTCCCGCGGGGGTGGTGACAATGTTCGCGCGTACCGTGCGAATGCGCAGTCGGTGGGCCGATCGGAGCACGGCTGAATATCTGCTCGATGCGGTGTTGGCCAATGTCGAGCATGGTCGGTTCGAACGGTCGCTGTCCGGATTGACCGCGGTCGCGGCGTTGGTGACTGGCGCGGAGGTGTATCTCGAGCACTACAAGGCCAGCTTCGGCAACAAGGTCATGTGGAGTCCGATCCTGGTGACTCCGCCGCTGGTGGTGGCCGGTATCGGCGGGGTGTTCAGCAAGCGGTGGGCCAAGACCGCCCTGCCTGTAGCGGCCGGTGTCTTTGCGTTGAACGGATTGGCCGGGGAGTACTTCCACGCCCGCGGTGTCGCTCGTAAGCCCGGCGGTTGGGCGCTCGCGTCCTACAACCTGCCGATGGGGCCACCGATCTCCGCGCCAGGGTTGATGGCGATGGTCGGGGGCATGGGGCTCCTGGCCGCCGTGCTGCGCAGAGAGAAATAGGTTCTGGTGCCTGACTTCCGTGATCCGTCCCACCTGCCGAACCGACGCAGCGATCGGCAACCGCCCCATCCGTCCTGGTTGCCTCGTCAACAGGTGGGTGTCACGCCGCAGATGATCGGACGGTATCCCGACTACGACGTTCTGTCGGCCGTCGACACCTGGGATTCCGCGACCAAGACCGTGGTCCTGGCCCGCCTGGACCCGCCAGGCCCGATGCGGTTCTTCACCGCCGAGCAAGAACCCACCCTGCGCGCTCTGTGCGACACCCTGTTGGCCCAAGACGGTGACCCTCGGGTACCGGTCGCAGAGTTCGTGGACGACAAGCTCGCGGCGGGACGCCTCGATGGCTATCAGTATGCTGACATGCCCGATGACCCCGAGACCTGGCGCATCGTGCTGGATGCGTTAGACCACACGGCAACGCGGTCTGGCCATCGCACGTTCGCCGCGGCTGATCCGGAGACTCGAGAGGCGATCGTCGACGACTTCGCCCACGCACGGCTGTCCGGAGGACCGTGGGATCAGCTGAACGTGTCCCATGCCTGGAGCGTGTGCCTGCGGTCGGTGTTGGCCGGGTTCTACTCCCATCCCTGGGCCTGGAACGAGATCGGCTTCGGCGGGCCGGCGTATCCGCGTGGCTTCATGCGCCTGGGCCCGACGAGTACCACCGAACCGTTCGAGCGACACGGAGCAACCAGCGAAGACCCTGCCGACGCGGTGCGGGACGGTCTCGGCCATGGGTGATCTCCTGCGTGGCCTGCTGAAGGGCGCGATCGGCCCGCACGACAACGACTCCCGGTTCCTGCTCGACGTCGACTCCCGCGAGCTCCCCGGCGAGGACACCATGCGCCGCTACCCGGCAGGTGAGGAAGTCGACCTGGTCATCGTCGGCGCCGGCGCCGGCGGATCGGTCCTGGCCCAACGACTCGCGCGCCACGGCTGGCGGATCGTCATCCTGGAGGCCGGCCCATTCTGGCACCCGGACGAGGACTGGGTCTCGGACGAAGCCGGCTCACACGAGCTGTATTGGACGCAGAAGCGCATCATCGGCGGAACCGATCCGATCGAACTGGGAAAGAACAATTCCGGTCGCGGAGTAGGCGGATCGATGGTCCACTACGCTGGCTACACCCCGCGCTTCCATCCCTCGGACTTCAGCACCCACACCGACGACGGCGTCGGTGCCGACTGGCCCATCGCCTATGAGGACGTTCGCCGGCACTACGAGCAGGTCGAGGCCGAACTCCCGGTTGCAGGGCAGAACTGGCCATGGGGGCATCCGCACCGGTACCCGTTCTCTCCGCACCCGATCTCCGGCGCCGCAGCGCGATTGTGGGAAGGCGCCCGAGCTTTGGGTATCGAGATGCGGGTCGGTCCGGTCGGAATCGTCAACGGCACCTTCGGCAACCGGCCACACTGCATCTACCGCGGCTACTGCCTGCAGGGGTGCAAGGTCAACGCCAAAGCCAGCCCGTATGTCACCCACCTCCCCGACGCGTTGGCGCACGCCGTGGAGATCCGGGCGAACTGTATGGCCGCGCGGATCGAACTCGACGACACCACCGGCAAGGCCACGGGGGTCGTCTATCACGACGAGGTCGGTGGCAAGGAGATCTTGCAGCGAGCCCGGTTCGTCGCGGTCGCCGGTTACTCCATCGAAACGCCTCGGCTGCTGCTGAATTCGACGAGCACCAGGTTCCCGCACGGGTTGTGCAACAACGAGGATCAGGTCGGGCGCTACGTCATGGTCCAGGGGGCGAGCCAGACCGCCGGCCGGTTCCCCGATGAGCTGCGGATGTACAAGGCGCCACCGCCGGAGGTGTCCTCCGAGCAGTTCTACGAGACCGATCCCAGCCGGGGTTTCAAGCGTGGCTTCTCCGTTCAGACCGTCTCACCCCTGCCGATCGGCTGGGCCGAGCACGTGCTGGCCGACGGGCATTGGGGACGCGCGCTGCGCGAGTACATGCGTGACTACAACCATTGGGCCACCATCGGCGTTCTCAACGAACTCCTTCCTCAACCGGACAACCGGATCACCATTGCCGCGGAGTCCGACCCGTACGGCATCCCGATCGCGCGCATGGATTACTCGTTGTGTGACAACGACCAAGCCAACATCGACTACTCGACGAAGATCATCACCAACATCCTGCACGCCGCCGGCAGCCAGGATGTCCTGACGATCCACCGTTACGCCCACCTCGTCGGTGGCGCACGCATGGGCTCGAGCCCTGACAGCAGTGTGATCGATGCCAACCAGCGCGCGTGGGCGGTGCCGAACCTGTTCATCGCGGACGGGTCCGTGTGCCCGACCCAGGGATCGGCCAACCCTGCCCTGACCATCATGGCGCTGGCCTCGCGGTTGGCCGAGCGGATGGCGGACGGGTCGGCGATGGCCGATGACACCTTGGCTCGTGCCGGGCGCACCGTAGCCCGTTCCACGAACCGGTAGTGACGCATGCCGAGCTTCTTTCCGTGGTGGGTCGTGGTCACGCACTTCCTCAACATCTTCTTCATGGTGTTGTTGTTCCGCAGCGGCCTCGAGGTGCTGTCGGCGTTCCCGAAGTTCTACTGGCGCGATGACTGCACGCCGGGACGGGAGTGGTTGCGGCTGACGAGGAAGACGTTCGCCGCGGACTCGCGCCGACCGTGGTCGTCCCTGGATGAGGAAGCATCTTGGTCGCCGCTGCTCGCGCTGCCGGGGCGCAAGAAGCTGGGGCTGGGCCGGCATTGGCACTTCCTGACCGTTCAGTTCTGGATCCTCACCGGCGCGGTGTATGTCGCGATGATCTTCGCGACTGGCTACTGGCACTACCTGATCCCGACCAGTTGGGCCATCGTCCCGGATTCGATTCACGCGATCGGGACCTACTTGCAGTTCCACACCCCAGCCAAGATCCCGGGCCAACCGTTCGAGCCGGCCCAAAAGCTGGTCTATTTCCTGGTGATCTTCGTGCTCGCGCCGTTCCAGATCGCCACCGGCGCCGCGATGTCGCCGGCGGTGCTGGCCCGATTCCCCTGGTACGGAAAACTGTTCGGTGGTAAGCAGGGCGCTCGAAGCCTGCACTTCCTCGGGCTGTGCGCGTTCGCCGCATTCATCGTCATGCACGTGTTCATGGTCATCATCCACGGTCTACCGCAAGAATTCACTCAGATCGTGCTCGCCGGCCGGGATCATCACCACACGCTCGCCCTGGTGCTCGGGTTCCTCGGGCTATTCCTGATCGTCGTCTTCCACGTCGCGATCACGGCGTTTTCGTTGCGTCGCCCACGGACCACGCAGCGGCTGCTCGGACTTGTGGTGAACCCGTTCGAGCGGGTCATCTCGCGGGCCTTCACCTCACGTGAACGCTATCGACGCGACCAGATTTCGCCGTACCACCGGGTCAACGGCTATCCGCCCACCGACGAGGACTACAACCGGCTGGCCGAGGCAGACTTCACCGACTATCGGCTCGACGTCGGGGGACTGGTCGACCATCCGGCGGCGTTGTCACTGGCCGATCTGCGCGGCTTGGGTACCAGTGTGCAGATCACCAAGCACCAGTGCATCCAAGGCTGGTGCGCCGTGGCCGAGTGGGGCGGTGTACCGCTGGCTCGGATCCTGGAGGTCGTCAAGCCGACCACTCAAGCCCGCCACATCGTCTTCTACGCATTCGACGACAAAGGCCTGACCGAGGGCGAGGGCCGCTACGGCTACTACTACGGCACCATTCCCCTGCACCTGGCCGCCAACCCGCAGACCATCCTTGCCCTGGAGATGAACGGCGCCCCCCTTCCGGTCGAACACGGCGCGCCGATCCGACTGCGGATCGAGACCCAGCTCGGGTTCAAAATGGTCAAGTGGGTCAAGGCAATCGAGTTCGTCGCCGACACCACCGACATCGGCCAGGGTCAGGGCGGCTGGCGTGAGGACCAGCAGTTCTACGCCAACGCCGCCGGCATCTGAGCGCCAGTGTCAACCACGCCAATGAGCGGTCGGACACGCGGCCGTCCGAGACGACAACTCAGTAAGTTGAAGGAGCAGCGATGACCGGTGAGCGTGATGAACAGGCTCGATCCGTGCCCCAACCGCCTTCGGGTCGACAGTTCCAAATCAGCCACGGCCCGCAGCGAGCTGTCGTGGTCGAGGTCGGCGGCGGGCTGCGCCAGTACAGCATCGGCGATGACGAGCTGCTCGACGGCTACGACGCCGACACCCGCTGCACGGGTGCGCGGGGCCTACCGCTGATCCCGTGGCCGAACCGCATCCGCGACGGCGCCTACACCTTCGGCGGCAACAGCTACCAGGTGCCGCTCACCGAACCGAGCAAACACAACGCCATCCACGGCCTCCTGCGGTGGCGCAACTGGACGTGCCGCGAGCACGACAACGATCACGTGACCATGGGCATCGTGCTACGCCCGATGATGGGCTACCCGTTCACCCTGGACGTCACCGTCGACTACCGGCTCAGCGACGACGGCCTGACGGTGCGCACCAGTGCCACGAACATCGGCGACCAAGCCTGCCCATACGGTGCCGGTCAACACCCCTATCTGACCGTCGGAACCGACCTCATCGATCCCTGCACTCTCCAGCTCGACGCCGGCAGGTTTCTGCCGACCGACGACCGCGGCCTGCCCACCGGAAACGTCGACGTGGACGGCTCCGTCTTCGACTTCCGTGCCGAGCGGCTCATCGGCGATCAAGACGTCGACTACACGTTCACCGATCTGGCCCGTTCAGCCGATGGTTTGGCGTGGGTACGGCTCACCGGACCGGACGGGCGGCAGGCGGCGATGTGGGTCGACGAGCACTACCCCTTCATTGAGCTCTACACGTCTCACACCCAACCGTCGCCACACTTTCGCACGGGTCTCGGGGTGGAGCCGATGACGTGTGCACCGAACGCCTTCCGCACGGGTGATGGACTGATCCGACTCGAACCGGGCGAAACGACCGTCGCTGCCTGGGGTTTGAACCGCTCGAACTAGGCACGGTCGTGCCCATGGCCCGAGGACCGGGTCAGGTCCGGCGCCGCGGATGGAGCATTCTGCTGAGGCGGCTGAGCAGGTGGCGCGGGGACATATGGCGTTCGACCTGATCCACGGTGTGGGCGAGTTCGGCCCGGCTGAGTTGGATCGTGTCGGCGATGGTCGCGGCATCGAGGCGCGCGCGGGCGGTTTGGCGCGCGGCCATCTCCAGTCGACGGGTCGCGGTCTCACCGGCGATCATGACGCGGTTGCGGGTATGGGCGGCGACCTCGGCGTCGCTAGCCCCCGGACCGCGGCCGTGTAGCAGGTCGGCACGGACGCGGCGGAGGTTTGCCGAGACCCGCGGTGGCGGCAGGTCTGAGGGCATCTCTACTGCACCCGGTACGGCTCGGCGTCGCTTCGCTTGAGATCCAGCCCTAGACCGGGTCGGCTCAGGTCGGGGCGTAGCGAGCCGCCGGTGGGGTCCAGGGCACCGTCGAGGATCTTGTCTTCGATGCGGACATGGTCGTGGAAGTACTCGAGGTGGGCCAGATTGGGGACGGCCGCGGCGACGTGTGCATGCAGGTTGGGTGCGCAGTGTCCGGATACCCGCAACCCGGCGGCGGCGGCGAGGGCCGCTGCGCGGACCCATTCGGTGATACCGCCGCAGCGGGTGACGTCGACCTGCAGACAGTCCACCGCTTGCGCTGCGATCATTCGGGCGAAATAGACCAGGTCGAACCCGTACTCGCCGGCGGTGACGTCGGGACGGACCTGGTCGCGGACTTCGCGTAGCCCCACGAGGTCATCGGAGGAGACCGGTTCCTCGAACCAGGTGACGTCGTGCTCGACCATCGCGTGCGCGACTCGGATGGCCTGCTTGCGGGTATAACCGCCGTTGGCGTCGACGAACAGCTCGACGTCGGGCCCGATCACCTTCCGGGCGAAGGCGATCCGGGCCAGATCCCTGGTGACGTTGCGACCCCAGGACTCGCCGATCTTGATCTTCACCCGCGGCAGTTCCCAGTCCTGCACCCATTGGAGGAGCTGCGCCCGCGCGGTCGCGTCGTCATAGGTGGTGAAACCGCCACTGCCATAGACCGGCACCGCGTCGTGAACGACGCCGAGCAGCCGGCACACCGGCGTCTGGAGGAGCTTGCCTTTCAGGTCCCACAATGCGGTGTCGACCGCGCTGATGGCGCACGACACGAGGCCTGGTCGGCCCAGATTGCGGGTCGTTCGGACCATCGCCTCCCACGCGCCGGTCACGTCCAGTACCGGACGGCCCCGGACCGCGTCGGCGAGCATGTCGTCGATCAAGGGCTGGCATGCGGCTGCGGCGTAGGTATAGCCGAGCCCGACCTGACCGCCACCGCTGACCTCCACGATGATCATCGTGGTCTCCGACCAGGACAGGGTGCCGTCGGCCTCGGGGTGATCGGTGGGGAACGTGTAGACGCTCGCGGTCACCTCGTCGATCGTCGCGTCGGGAGTGTTCACGCGGCACGCTCCTGTTCATCCGCCGCCGTGGCCGGCAGCAGGACGTCGCCGAGGGCCGCCGCGACCCGATCACGGGCATCTACAAGGCGGTAAAGGTGGAGGGTCAGCGTGGGCGGGCGGTTGGCCGCGGTCGGTTTGTGGGGGCGAGGTCGGGACGCTTGCCGCACGCCGAGGAGGGCGAAGGTCAACGACAGGGTGCCGGAGAGCAACGCTGCTCGCCGCCAGCGAGGGCTGGCCACGGCCAGAGCAACCATCGAGGCGGCGTGCACTCCATCGACTCCGGCGCCGAGCAGCGCGACGGGCCGGGTCGGGGTGGGTGCACAGATCAGCGCTTGGGTGACATCACGCAGACCGAGGATCCGCACGATAGCGGTCGCTTTCGGGCTGGCGTCGTCGATACCGACCAGCCGCAGCACCGACGCTGGTCCGATCGTCAGAGCGAGGCCGTAGAAGCCGCGTGGCAGCCAGAGCCGGTTCATCGGCGCCGTGCCAGCGCCGCACCAGTGGCGACGGCCGCTACTGCGGTTGCTCCGCAGACCAGCCGGACGTGATGGGAGAACCACAGTTGCGGCGCATGCGCATGGGCTCGGGCGTCGAAGACACCGTGTGCTCCGTGGTCGGTGCCGACCGGTTCGTCCACGGGTTCCCACAGGTTATTCGGCCGGTTGGACTCGACCGACTCGTTGGTTTGCTGGGAGGCGAACCCGGTACGGGCCAGATACCGATCCAGCAGCGGCGCGATCACCTTGTTCGCCCCGATCGTGGCGGCCGTGGAAGCGCCCACCCAGTACTGCTTGCGTCGCGGATGATCGGCGGCGAAGAGCACTCCGCGGGCGGCGACTTCGGGTTGGTAGATCGGTGGTACCGGTTGCGGGTGATTCGGGAGCCGTGACAGCACCCAGGAGAACTGGGGCGTGTTCACCGCCGGCATCTGGACGACCGTGATTGCCACGTTGCTGTGCTGGTGCATCAGTTCGGTGCGAATCGATGAGGTGAACCCGTTGACGGCGTGCTTGGCGCCGCAGTATGCCGACTGCAGCGGGATGCTGCGCTCGCCGAGCGCGGAGCCGACCTGAACGATGGTGCCGCGATCACGCGGCACCATCCGCGACAGTGCGACGCGTGTGCCGTAGACGAATCCCAGGTAGGCGACCTCGGTGACGCGTTTGAACTCGGCCGGCTCGATCTCGAGGAACGGGGCGAACACCGATGTGAACGCGACGTTGACCCAGACATCGATCGGCCCCCAGGTCGTCTCGATCTGGTCGGCCGCTGCTTGTACCTGCTCGTAGTCGGCGACATCGGTGGGGATCGTCAACGCTTGACCACCGGCGCGCTCCACGTCTCGTCTTGCGCCTGCGAGCCCGGCCTCGCCGCGAGCCAGCAGCGCGACCCGGTCGCCCCGCGCTCCGAACTGCTGCGCCACGGCTCGGGCGATCCCCGCACTCGCCCCGGTGATGACGATGACCTTGGGTTTACTCACCGGCCGCACCGCTCGCCGAGAGACGACATGGACCCTATTGTTGTCATGAGACAACAATAGGGCGTGAGGTGATACCAGGGAAGGGCCGCCCGAGCCTTCTGTAGGAGCCGGGACGACAGCGCGCCCGGACGCCGAGCATCTAGTGGGACGAACCCCGCGAACGTGCCGGCTCTGACGTCCACAGCCAGAGTCAGCTGCCCTGCCCGGTGGGCACGGTCAGGCCCCTTGGGCCTGACCGTCGCGCACCTGCGTGGCGGCGTCGCTGAATTGCCGGAGTCCGTCGGCCAAGCCGTTCTGCGCTTCGGGGGTCATCAGGTCCAGCACTCGTGCGAAGTCGTCCCGGCGCACCGCTGCGAATGCGTCCAGCCGCGTCCGGCCTTGCTTGCTGATGCTCAAGGTGACCTCGCGCTTGTTCTCGGCGTTGGTCTTGCGCTCGACGAGGCCGGCGGCCTCCAATCGGTCGCACAATCGGCTCGCCGAGGAGGGGATGGCGCCGAGTTCACGGGCCAGCGTGGTCAGGTTCGTCGAGCCTTCACGGTCGAGCACGGTGAGCACCCGGAGCTGCGAGGGGGGTATGCGCGGTACGGCCCAGTCCTCGGCCCGATCCCACAACAGCACCAACGTCCTGGCTTGCGTGAGGATCGCGTCTGTAGGGACGGGGCCCGGTTGCAATTTCTGTTTCGACGCCATACTCACTCCATGCCGCATCGTCCTGACCGGAGGTCGCAATCAAGGAGTCGATCACGCGGTATCGACCTATGTCAGTGTCACACAGAACCGGCACAGCGTGCGTCTGAACCCACTGGTTTCGACGTCCAGGCTCGCCGTACGACCGGCCGGTTGGCGCGATGAACGACGCTGATTTACAGCTCGCTGTCTTACAGGCACTCGACCGGGCTCGCCCGGACGCCACGATGGCAGTTTTGCGCCCGCTGCTGGCCGACCGGCTGGGCGCCAGTCAGGTGCGTCTCCTGCTGGCGAACTATCAGCTGACCGCGTTACGTCCGATCCACGACCCCGACGACCGTGTGGTGTTGCGTGACACGCCTGCTGGTGAGGCGTTCGTGTCGCAGCAACCCGTCGTCGAGGCAGGCGACACCGACGCTGTCAGGGTCTATCTGCCGGTAAGCATCCGTGGTGACCGGATCGGAGTGTTGCAGCTGGTGCTGCCGTCTGCACCTCAAACTGATGGCCTCGACCAGTTGGGTCGGCTGGCGACCGTCGTCGGCTACGCGTTGCAGGCTGCGGCGAGACAGAGCGACCTGGTGCTGTCCGCGGCACGGTCACAGCGGCTCACATTGGCCGCCGAGTTGCAATGGCAGCTCCTCCCTGGCCGAGGGTGTCGGGGGCCGGAGTATCAGCTGGCCGGTCACCTCGAACCCGCCTACCACGTGCATGCGGACAACTTCGACTGGTCTCAAGACGGCGATCAGCTGGTGGCTAGTGTCACCGATGCCGCCCGCCACGGACACGTGGCTTCGCTGCTGACCACGCTGGCCGTCACCGCGCTGCGCAATGCCAGGCGGTCCGGGCTCGACCTGGCCGAGCAGGCGAGCATGGCCGACCAAGCCGTCTACGCCCATCACCAGGGCAGGCAGTATGTGAGCACGCTGCTGATGCGCATCGACCTCACGACCGGGGAGGCCGATGTGGTCCGGGCGGGGTCGCCTCGGTTGTTCATCTTGCGCGGCGCGCAGGTGCTGGTACCGCGGTTGGAGGATCAACTGCCGTTGGGGATGTTCGAGGGCACCGAGTATGTCGAGGAGCACGTGTCGGTGGCGACCGGTGATCGGCTGCTGTTGGCCTCGGACGGCGTTCACGCGGCCAGATCCCCGGCACGGGAATCGTTCGGGGAGGCTCGGCTACCGCAGCTGTTGAGGGAGTCCGCGAACCTGCCGGTCGGAGGTGTGGTTCGCCGGGTAATCGACGAGCTGTTCGCCCACCGCGATCTGGCCGAACTCGACGACGACGCGGCAGTGATCTGCCTGGACTGGTCCGGGCCCGGTCACGCCGACCCTGTCGACACGGTCCCTGGCGACGACGTCACCATGAGCCCGGCGACAGCCGCGCGTCGCCGTCTCAGCCTCATTCCCGGCGGACTCGTGCACGGAGTCGAAGCCGGCGAACGCGACCCGGCTACGACACACGACGCTCACGCCGACGAGTAGCGGCCCCGTTTCCCGCCGGTAGTTGAGCAGCCGAGGCGATCGCCCCGCATCCCGCACGCAGTGTTCTCGGCGAGTTGAGCGAGTCGCAGTGCACGTCGTTGCGTACATTGTCTTTCACGCGGTAATTTGTCATATGACAAAAGTCGTGCTGCGCGCACATGCAAATACCGCGGGCCGACAGGAACGCCCGCCCGTGAGGACCGTCGGTCGTCATCCCCAGGTGGCGATGTGACGTCTTGGTTGTCGTTCCTAGGTAACGAGTCCCGCGGGATTCGCCGGCCACAAGCATGACCTGCCGGTTGGGGAACTCGGGGTCGTTCGTGGGAAGGATCCGGTGACGGGCGACGAGGTGGCGCTGGCCGATCTGCGCGACGCTGACGGCTTTGTCTCTATCGGGGACTACGGGGTGATCGGCGACGGCCGCGGTGTTGCGCTGGTCGCCACGGACGGTGCGATCGATTGGTGGGCCGTGCCCGCACTGGATTCGGCGCCGCCATTCGCGGCCCTGCTCGATCCTTTACGGGGCGGGCGGATCACGCTTCGTCCGGTGTCGTCGGAGTCCACCGTGTCGCGCCGATACGTCCCGCACACCAATCTGGTGGAGGCGACGTTCTCTACTCCGACCGGCGTGGTGCGGGTCACGGACTCACTCAATTCCGGCGGTGCGGGCGTGTTGCCGTGGAGCGAGTTGGCCCGTCGCGTCGAGGGCGTGACCGGAACTGTCGACCTTCGCCTCGAGGTTCGACCGGGCGACGGGTTGCGGCAGTGGCAGCCATGGACGGAGGAAGGTGAACGCGGCCCGATCGTGCATGCCGGCACCCTGACGATGGGGGTGCGGTGTAGTCCGCAGATCTCGCTGACGGTGCGACACGACCACGTCACCGCGACGTTCAGTGTCACGGAGGGCGAGCGCCGCGTCGTCGGGATCGTCGCCTCCGACGCCGACCCGCTCTTCCTGTGCGACGTCGACTCGATCGATGAGCGCATCGACGTCAGCGCCGACAGCTGGAGACGCTGGGCCGCGAAGGTGCAGTGGCATGGGGTAGGGCGTGAGCAGATCGTGCGCAGCGCGCTGGCGCTGAAGCTGTTGATCACGGCCCAGACCGGGGCCATCGCCGCGGCCGCCACGACGTCGCTTCCGGAGAGCATCGGCGGTGGAAAGAATTGGGACTACCGCTACTCCTGGATTCGTGACGCTGCGCTGACCATCGACGCCCTTGCCGTCCTTGGCCTACAAGAAGAGGTCCACGCCGCCGTCTCGTGGCTGCTGCACGCCATTCGTGACAACGGCCCGGATGTGGCGGTGATGTACACGCTCGCCGGCGAGATTCCGGGAGACCAGCGCACTGTCCCGGTACCCGGTTACCGGGACAGCGTCCCAGTGAGGATCGGCAATCAGGCGGCAGCTCAAACCCAACTCGGCATCTACGGGGACCTGTTCGGCACCGTCGCAGACTGGGTCTTCGGCGGCCACCTCCTCGACCTCGACTCCAACCGCGAACTCGCCGACCTGGCCGACCGCTGCGCCGACACCTGGCGTCGCGACGACGCCGGCCTATGGGAACTGGGCACGAATCGTCCCTACACCTCCTCGAAAATGAACTGCTGGCGGGCCCTGGATGCCGCCGCGCGCCTCGCGTCAGCCGGTCAGCTCCGAGGTACCGGACACCGATGGCGCAGCGAAGCGACAGTGATCAAAACGTGGGTCAACGAGCACTGCTGGTCGACCCAGAAGCAGGCCTACACCTTCTACGCCGGCAGCGAAGACCTGGACGCGTCCGTACTGATCGGTGCCGACATCGGCTTCGATACCGGCGAACGCATGTCGAGCACCATCGACGCCATCACCGACGAGCTCGGCAGCGGCGCACTGCTCTACCGCTACACCGGTGTCCACCGCGAGGAGGAGACCTTCACGGCCTGCACGTTCTGGCGCGTGCACGCCCTGGTGTGCGTCGGGCGCCACCAGGAGGCACGTGCCCTGATGGACCAGCTCGGCGTCGTCACCAACTCCCTCGGGCTGATGTCGGAAATGAGCGCCGCTGGAACCCATGCATCCATCGGCAACGTCCCGCAAGCCTTGAGCCACCTCACCTACATCCGAGCCGCAGCGGCACTTCGGACAGCCGAAGCACCATGACCAACCGTCCCGAGAGCGGAAGGCAAGGCCGGCGCCAGCAGGTGTCTTGTGTGGGTGGCGGCCGGCATTGTAATTTGTCGTATGACAATAGTCTCTGACGGTAGGAGGCGAGCAGGGATGGGTGACCGCAAGGTTGGCGACGCCGCTCTAGCACGAAGCGTGGCCGTTCGGTTTCAGATCGCCAGCCAACAAGCGGATCAGGCTGCCCAGGCAGCGCCGCCTGGGCGTAAGGCGACAGCGTTTGCCGAGGCGCTGCGCAGGAACGGATTCCTCGACCTGGACATGGGGGAGATCGCTCGGATCGTGGGGGAGTGAACGCTGCACGGCTCGACGAACGGCTGCCGCAGAGACGGGAATGTGGTCGCGACAGAGACCGCGTTGGTCTGCCAACGCACGCTCGTCGCCGTCTGGTCGGCCGGGGAGAAGGAATGACTCCGGAGGCCCATGGGCCTGCGGGAACGAACTCGGCACCTCTGTTCAAACGACACGTCAGGAGAGAGCACATGAGCAGCAGCACTGTCAGCGATTTTGTGATCGACCGGTTGATCGAATGGGATCTGCATCGCTTCTACGGCTTCCCCGGCGACGGAATCGGCGGTTTCGACGGAGCCCTGGAACGCGCGGAGTCCGCCGGCAAGGCCTTCCGTTACATTCGCCCGACGCACGAAGAGATCGCGGCATTCATGGCGTGCGCACACGCCAAGTTCACCGGTGAGGTCGGGGTGTGCATCGCCACCTCCGGTCCCGGCGCCACGCACCTGCTGACCGGGTTGTACGACGCGAAGATGGATAACCAGCCGGTGGTGGCGATCGTCGGGCAGCAGGGGCGGGTCTCCTTGGGCAGCGACACCCAGCAGCAGCTCGATCTCGAGCGGGTCTTCGCCGACGTCGCCGGTTACGTGCAGACCGTGACGACTCCGATGCAGGCGCAACTGGTTGTGGATCGGGCCGTGCGGATCGCTCGCGCCCAGCGGTGCCCGACCGTGGTGATCCTGCCCGCCGACATCCAGAACGCGGACATGGAGGAGCCGACGCTAGAGCACTGGGTCTCCCGCACGGGGGTCGGGCACGCCTCCACCGAGCTCACGCCGCCAGAGTCCGAACTTCGCCGCGCCGCGGAGGTGCTCAACGCCGGCAGCAAGGTGGCCATGCTCGTCGGGCAAGGAGCCCGGGGCGCGACTGATGAGGTGATCGCGGTCGCGGAGAAGCTCGGCGCCGGTGTCATCACCGCGCTGCTCGGCAAAGACGTCGTCCCGGGCGACCTGCCGTACCACACCCAACAGGTCGGTCTGCTGGGATCCAAACCCAGTTACGACATGATGCAGGACTGCGACACGCTGCTGATGGTCGGCAGCAACTATCCCTACGCGGAGTTCCTGCCGAAGTCCGGGCAGGCCCGTGGTGTCCAGATCGACCTGTCGTCGCGACATCTGAGCCTTCGCTACCCGATGGAGGTCAACCTCGCTGGAGACGCCAAGGCCACGCTGACCGCGCTGCTTCCTCTGTTGACCCAGCAGAAGGACAGGTCGTGGCAGGAGCAGGCCATCGAGGGGATGAAGGACTGGAACGAGGTCACCGAACGAGAGGCCATGACCAAGGCCGATCCGATCAACCCTCGCTACGTCTACCACCTGCTCAACGAGCGCCTACCCCACAACAGCATCGTGACCGCCGACGCCGGCTCGACTGCCGACTGGTACGGCCACCACATCAAGCTCGGCCGCGACATGCGCGGCAATCTCTCCGGGATGCTCGCGTCGATGCTGGCGGCCATGCCCTACGCGGTCGCCGCGAAGTTCGCCTTCCCGGACCGACCGGTGGTCTGCACCATCGGTGACGGCGCCTTCCAGATGCTGGGAATGAATGAGCTGATCACGGTCAAACGTCATTGGAAAACCTGGGACGATCCTCGATTCATCGTGATGGTCCTCCACAACGACGATCTGACGCAGGTCTCGTGGGAGATGCGCGAGGTCGGTGATCCTCGATGGGACACCTCCCAACGGGTGGAAGACATGGATTACGCCGGATACGCGGAACTCCTCGGATTGCGCGGCATCCGCGTCGACAAACCTGACCAGGTCGCCGACGCGTGGGACGCGGCATTTTCCGCCGACCGACCGGTCGTCCTCGACATCCACACCGATCCGAACGTGCCGCCGCTGCCGGCCCACATCTCCTTCGCCGAAGCCAAGGGGTTTCTGGCGACTCTGGTCAAGGGCGACCCGGCCGAGTCCGCGGTCATCCGCAACTCCCTCAGGGCAGTTGGCGCCCAGCTCTTCGCCAACGCCAGGAACGTCGTGTCCCGCGTAACCCCTGACAAGGAGTGACCTGCCGGGGGATGTGATGCGCTCCGGCCTCAGTGTTGTTGCTGATGGGGAACGGCCACTTGGTGATATAGCAGAAGGAGTCCGGCCGCGACGGGAATGGCGAGCAGGGCTCCGAGCACGCCGAGCAGCGTGCCGCCGGCCAGCACGGCCACGATGGTGATGACCGGCGGGACGTGCACCGCTCGGCTCATGATCCGCGGCGTGATGATGTAGGTCTCGAGCAGGTGGTAGGCAATGTAGTAGGCGAGGACGATCGTCGCTGGCCACCACCCGGTGCTGAGCGCGACCGTCGTGATGATCAGGCCGCCGATCAGTGTGCCGACGATGGGGATCAGCGCGAGTAGGCCGATCATCGCCGCCAGTACCGCCGGGAACGGGAGCCCGACCGCCAGCATGACCACGTAGGACAGCACCGCGTTGACGACAGCGACGCATACCTGTCCGAGGAGGTAGCCGCCGGCCCGGTGGAGGACTTCCTCGCTGAGATACACCACACGAGGGCGCCGACTCTGTGTAACGAGCTTGTAAATGGTCCCCTTGACGCGAGGAAGCGCGCCTACGAAGTACAAGGTGAGAACCACGACGGTGAGCACCGCGAGGGCGCCGTCGGCGAAGGCCTTGCCGACGCCGAGGAGGCCACCGAAGATGGTGCTGATTGTTCGCTGGTTGAGGCTTTGTTGGATGTTTGCGAGCACTTGGTCGCTGATGTGCCAGCGAGAGTTGATCCGCTCGATCCACCCGGTATGCCGGATGTCGTTGATGTAGCTGGGGGCCTGCTGGACCAAGGCGGTGACCTGGTCGACGATCGGTGGGACGATGAGCCAGACGAGCATCCCCCCTATCCCTGCGACGCCGAGCAGCACGACCAGGACGGCTTGGGACCGCGAAAGACCCGCGCGCAAGAGTCGGTCGACGATGGGCTCGATCCCGAGGGCTATGAACAGCGCCACGACGACGTAGACGATGACCGTGGACAGCTTCAGCACCGTCAACACGATTCCGTAGCCGACGAGTCCACCGAGAACGGCCAATAGCCCGAACACGAATGGTGAGCGCTGATTCAACTGCCGCCCGGGCGTGATTGCCACCGGGTCCTTCTCGGTGCCGCTCGTATCGTCGCCGAGCAACCTGGCGACGTCACGTTCGGCGCGCCTCTCGTCGGTGAACACATCAGGGCCAGCGACACCCGACCGCACCGAACCCTCTCCTGCCGACGTCGGCCGGCTGCCCGGTGCCGGTTCGGGGGGCCGATTGGCAACACCACCCTCGTGCCGACGTGCTCGCCATCCACGCCACATCATGACGACCTCTCCTACCCAACGGCCTCGCTCCGGCTCGTGGACACGGCTCACCTGCGCCAGCGCGGCGTGCTGACACTGGCGAATCTGCGCGCTGCTCTCAACGACGCGCAGATCCACTCAAGCAGGTGCCGGCTCGGTGTCCGTCTCTGTCCCCGGCTTGGCGTCCTTGGTCTTGTTGCCGGGGCTCTTGTCGGTACCTGGGTCAGGCGGGTGGTGGTGCGACCGGCTGGTTGGCGGCGTGGCGCACTGGGTCGGTGTCGACCTCGAACCCCCAGCTGCTGTTGGCTTGGGCGAAGTCGAATCCCTCGGTGCTGATGTGGTCGTCACCGGTTCCGAAGTCGCCGGAGTCCACGATGTAGGTGTGCCCGAGCTTCTCGTCGCCGGGTAGCGTGCCGGGCGGGAAGTTGTCGTCGATCGCGGCGAGGGAGGCTTCGAACATTTTTTGGCGTGCCACTTCTCTGGTCATCAAGAAAGTGAGGGTGTCTTTGCACCCGGCGTCATCGGTGAACTTGATCAGCCGTTCATAGGTGATCTTGGCCCGGGCTTCGGCCGCGATGTTGGAGCGCATGTCGGCCGAGGGCTGTCCGATTGTGTCGATGTAGGCCGCGGTCCAGGGGGCGCCCATCGAGTCGGTCAGTCGCGGGCCGCCGCCGCCGAGCACGTTCTCACCGCTGTTGAGGGAGAGGTTGACGTAGTCGGGGGCGTTGCCGTCCATCAGGTCGCCCAGGTAGTTGCCCTCGACCTGGTCGACGAGCTGCGAGGGCGAGCCCTTCATCAACAGGGCGAGCGTTTGCGCGACCATCTCCAGGTGGGACAGTTCGCTGCGGCGACGGAGCAGTCTGCCCGGCTGCTGTGTCAACCGGGCGGACCTGGAGTCCTCGACGCGCCAGCTCGTCTCGAACCCGTGGCATCTCCCTACCCAGCGCAACCGGGACCCGACAGGCTGCACGTCGAACACATCGGAGTCATGATGAGCTTCTCCGCCCCCGACCCGGTCATTTCCGGTCACGTCTACCGCGTCGTCTCGGTCAATGGCTCGGTGCCGGTGACCCTCGAGCAATTCATCGGCGAGGCCAGCTTCGCGGTCCTGAACTACGGCGCTGCGTCAGCATGCATACGCGGTCAGGGCAGCGCCCAGGGCGAGGGCGTGCGGTTTCAGGAGAAAGCTGTCGACAACGCGGGCAAGGACGTGCGCGTCTGGCAGATCGCTGAGGTCGACGGAGAGTTCACCGCGACCGCGATCGCGGCGTTCTGACGGGCGGCTCGGTCGAGGTAGCCGGGTGACTACCGGAGCTGCCGTCGACGTTCGCCGAACCGGGGCGGGTCGCCGCACGGGTGCCGGCACGGTTCTCCTGAGTGAACACCACGACATGATCGACAAGCAGTCCTGCGAGGCTGGCTGGCGTGTCGCTTGAGCGTCGTCGCTGACATAATCCTCTGCGCTGCTTCATTGCCGCAGGTCAAGCCGTCAGATCGCCGATAACATTAATTATGTCAGTTTACGGGCATTCGGGCGGTGCAGGCGAGCCATCCGCATAGCTGGCACCGTGCGCCGCGTCAGATGGCGTGCTGGACGTCTGGCTTGCGGATCCCATAGGCGACCGCGGAATCTCGCGTGAACATTGGCCCGCCTGTCGCGACTTCACGCACATGCGATGACCGACGCGCTAAGAAATTACTTGAGATCGAGAATCACACCGTTGTGACGCAACGAGAGTCCTGGGTTGCGCTCATCGGTTGAACCGCGCATCATGGATGCATGAGGAACTTCGAGACCTTCACCAAGCGGATGGTGCCGCTGGCCAAGGACCCGTATGTAACGGTCCAGAAGAAGGGCATCATCTCGATCAACGCGACCGCCTACAGCCAGCTGAACCGCCCTGTCGCGGTCATCCTGCTGTTTGACGTCCACGATCAGGTGATCGGTCTGAGGTCCGCTGACACTCACGACGAGAACGCCTATCCGATCCGTGACTCGTCAAGTCGTGGAATCGGTCCATACGTTGTCTCGGGAGTCGCGTTCACGAAGTACTACGGGATCGACACCACGACGAGCCGTCGGTGGCCTGCGCAGCTCGATGGCGACGTGCTATGCGTCGACATCAGCAAGCCGGGCACCGAGGTAGTGAGCAACCGGAACCGCAAGGCTTGGGACCGTGAGCACGCACCGGACGGTCGAGATCTGCGGTGATCCAGCTGCACGCATTCGTAGACGAGTCGGCCCGCAGTGGCTACCTCGTCTGCGCTGCCGTGCTCGCGAGCAACAACCAAACCGACCTGCGCAAGGCCTTGAAGCGACTGTGCGCGCGCGGACAATCCCGGATCCACATGACGAACGAGTCGCCGAGCCGGCGCCGCGAAATCCTGAGCAGCTTAGGCGATCTCGGTCTGCAAACGACCGTGTACGAGACGGCCCTGAACCGACACACGTCGCAGCGCACCGCGCGTGATCTTTGCCTCGCGTACATGGCCCAGGACTTTGGTCGCTGCCGGAGTCAGGCGCATCGTCCTTGAGTCGTGTGATCAAGACCGCCAAGACCGAGCTGCGATCCGTGGCTCGTTGTCGAAGGTACAGCCACGCAAGCCCAGCCTCCGAGCCTTTGCTATGGCTGCCAGACATCGTGGCCTGGGCGCACGGGCGCGGAGGGGATTGGCGACGACGTGCCGCGCCGCTCGTGAGCGACGTCCACCACATTCGATGAAGATGCGCGAAGCCCGGCCGACTCACCGTCCGGAGAGCTGCCGGGCTCACTTTCGCCGACTACTGCCAGCGACGTTGCCGAGTATACCGAGACTGTAATTGTCGTCAATGACCCCACGACGGTCACTCCACGCTGAGTGGCGTAAGGGAGCTTGTAGTGCCAGCACACATCGCCGACAACGCCCGTCGCGTCAACGTGGATGGTCGCGATGAGGTCGGCATCGTCGTGGACGGAGGGAAGAACGTTGGCACCGTCTACTGCGTCGGCGTCTACTTCCCAAGCACTGGTGAGGTGGCCTACTTTGAGAAGGGCCGCGAACGAGACGTTGAGCCATGACTACCAGCTCGCCACCCTGTACATAGAGCAGATGCTCCGTCTCTGGCACTGATCTGCGTGATCGTGACCAGAGACGGAGGGGGCTGGCACCCGGAACCCGCCCCTCGCTCCGTCTCTGGCACTGATCTGCGTGATCGTGACCAGAGACGGAGGGGGCTGGCACCCGGAACCCGCCCCTCGGCCGCGATCCTCACACCGCCAGACACCGCGTCAAGTCGGCTCCACCGACCGCTCCCCCACACCTTTCCGGCACGCGCTCCGCCTATCTCGCACCAGAAACCTGCTCCCCCGCACCCCCCGGATTGACCCACCGCCCACCCGTGTAAAGCGGCATGGACGAGGAGACGGGAAATAACGGGGCCAGAACGAAACGCCACCAGCCAACCGACCTGACTCAGCCGGCGGTCTCCGCCCAACCCGGACCTATGCTCGAGCCCATGAACCGATGGCTTCGCCGCACCACCACCCCCAGCCCCGGCAGTGCCCCGCCGGCGTGCTCGTTCTGCCAGAAGACCAGCAGCCAGGTCGAGCGGCTGATCGCCGGACCACACGTGTGGATCTGCAACGAGTGCATCGGCCTGTGCAACCAGATCCTCGAAGAAGAACGCACCCCGACCCGGTAGCACCCCAACGCCGACGCACACCGCCACCACGCGTTCGGCAAAGCGCTCGGCAGCGTGCCTAGGTCCCAATGCGCCTAGTAGCGTGTCGCCGCTGGCTTTTCGATGGCCGGGCTGCTGCCGCTAACGGGCTCTCCGGCGACGGGCCTGGCGCGGCGTGGCGTTGCGTGAGGCGGTCATCTTCCGCACGTAGTCGGATGGACCGTTAACAACCGTGGGCGGCGAAGGCGGCCCAGCTGTTCACGCTGGCAAGGCGTGTCGCCAGGGACTGGTCGCGCGTTGCGTCGGTGGAGCCCAGGGCGGCGCTGTGACGTCGGCGGAAGTCGCCGACGTCTTGCGCCGTCAGATCCCGCATCCAGAGATGGGCTACGCGCAGCGCCGCGATTGGAGCCTGCGGAGCGCCGTCTTGGCCGGGGTCGAGCAGCTCGTAGAACCTCATCAGCAGCACGGCCGTGGCCACGTCGTCGACCTCCCACAGGCTTGCGACGACGCACGCGGCGCCCGCCTGCAGGAAGCCTCCCGGCAAGCCAAGGAACTCATCTGGCTCAGCGCCGTGTCGTAGTGGCCTGACTGACAGGCGCTCGCCACCACGAGCCGGCAACCCACGAGGCTGGTCTCGTTGAGGTCCGTCATCGTGACTACCCCGTCCCCGAGCACGAGCCCGCCCCCGAACCGCGCATCGAGGCTCGACAAGCCGTGGCAGGCAAGATGAAGATGTGAGGCCGTTACCGCCTCGTCGAGCAACCACTGGCGGGTCGCGGAGGCGCCCATGCACGTCGATGGGCTCTCAAACCGTCGAAACAGATCCTCGACGAAGCCCAGCTCTATTCTGCTCGCCGGAAGCGGGCGGAATGGATCGGTGTCAGCGACGCCCACCAGGTGTGCCGCACGCAGCTGTGGGCCCCGCGAGCGGCAGGCCCCGTAGACGGCGACAGAAGGAGCGAGATGAATCTCGCCCTCGTCGTCGAGTACCCGTCCAGGGGTGACCGGTACAGCGTGCAGCGGAACCAGGCCCAGCAACCCGGTCGGGACGACCACGACCTTGCCGCCGCCAGCTGAAAGAAGGTTGACGACCGGCGCAACGAGCGGCGTCAGCTCTCCAAGACGTGTCAACGCCGCCTGCCGTGCCGGCTGGTCGGGCGCGATGATGCCCGGCAGACCCCTGTCACTGTCGAACAGGACGAGCGCCGCGACGCTCCCGCCGGTCACCTGCGGGACTTGGACGGCGGCGGTCTCGGCCTGGCCTTGCTCGCCCGGTCGCACCGTCAGGACGCAACTTCCGTAGGGAGCCACGACCAGGTACGCGATCGGCAGGCCACCGGTCGCCTTGAGCAGGTCCGCGGGTGACAGCGGTCGCAGGAACTGGTCGTGGCCTGGCACCGCGCGGACCGCCTCGACGACCTCCTGTAGGTCCGCCGCTGCCTGCGACAGGGCCCGCGCCGCGGGCGCTTCTTGAAGACGATGAGTCTGGGCGGCTGTCGCGGCGTACACCCGGAGACTTTCCTCGTACTGGGCTGCCAAGGATGGGTCGACCTGTCGTAGCGCGTCCAGCTCTACGGTGCCCCTCGAAGCGTTCAACGTCAGCTCTCGTGCGCGCCCCTGCTCGATCGCCTGCACGGCCTCCTCGTGGCGGCCAGCGCGCGCAAACACGTACGCCGCCCAGCGCGACAGACGAGGCCAGCGTTCCAGCGTGCGGCGTCGGCCCTGCGCGGTTAGCTGAGCGTCGAGCAGCGACTCGAAGGCGACGAGCATGAGTTCGTAAGTGCTGGCAGCGGCGTCCCAGTCGCCGACGGCAGTGGTCGCCTCGGCCACCTCGCCGCCGAGCCGGAGAAACAGCTCGGATTGCAGTTCCGGGACGAGCAAAGCGAGAGCCTGGTCGCGCAGCCCCAGTGCCTGCTCGCCGTCGTCCGTGTTCCGCGCGGTCAGCCAAAGCAGGCGTGCCGTCAGCGCCGGGTCAACCAGCGGCGGGATGGCCGCTAGGCCAGCGCGGGCGGCGTCGAGAGCAGAGTCGGCGGCTCCGGGGGCACCGGTGCCCACGAGCAGCTCCCCCAGGTTCAGCTGCAGAGAGGCCCAGAGCCGCTGGTCCGCGGCAGCGGGTAACCGATCCAGCGCCTCTCGGTACAGATCCGCCGCCACCGCGTCGTCTCCAGGGCGCCCTCGCCGCTGGTAGAGAACGCCAATGTTGAGCTGCGAGTACGCCCAGTCGATCACGTCGTCGTCCGGGGACCTGTGCGATGCCCCCGCGCGCAGGTACTTGATCCCTTCCATCAGGTCGTCGACGTCGGAGCCTCCTGGCCGCTCCGACAGGAGCAAACCGAGATTTGTGTGATTCGTCGCCCAAGCGCCGGGGTCGCCTTCCGGATTAGCGTTGCAAGCCCGAAAAAGCAGCTCGCGTGCTTCTGCCCAGTTCTCGTTGGGATCGCCGGAGGCACGACGTGCGACCGCATGCGCCAGGTTGCCCGCCCTCCCCGCCCACTCAGAGGAATCCTCCGCAGTCAGGTCGAGTGCCCGCTTCAGATGCTGGGCTGCTTCCTCCATCCCCCGGTTCGTCGGCAACCGCAACAGCCGCACGCCGAGGTCAGAAGCCGCGGACGCCTCGAGGTCGGTGTTGCCGAGACTCACCGCGAGCGCCAACAACTCATGTGACTGCGGAATCAGGTCCGGTGAGGGGCTCGCCTCCAGCATCGAGACCAGCCCATCGACCCGCGGGTCAACATCCTGCACGGCGAAATCCGACATGGCCTTCAGATAGACATCGACTGCGTTGCCCGGAGGTGTCCCCGCGGCAAGCGACTGCACCAAGTGCAGGCGGGCGGCGAGCGGCGTCGCGCTGTCCTCGGCGGAGAAGCTGGAAGCGAAGTGCTCTGCGACGGCCGCGACCACGTCCGGGGACGAGAGGTCTGAGTTGGACTCGACGAACGGCAGCAGCGTCGCGGGGTGGCTGCTCCAAGCCCGCTGCAAAAGCTTCCCGACGGCTCTGATCCTGGCGCTGTCGCGGACGACCTCTAGAAACACTCGATAGTTCGTCGCGCGGGACGGGGACCACTCACTGGCCACCTGGCCGCACGCCAATTCCGGGTCTGCCGCGTCGTCGTTGGGCACACGTGCAAGAGCGATCGCGACAAGGGACCGGGGCAGAACTATGACCGGCGGGTAGACACCTAAATCGTCCCCAGCCATCGCCAGGTACGCGCTCTCGTACAGGCCAGTAGTAGCGGGGCTGACGTCTCCCGACGCGAGATCCGCCCAGGTCGCGCCGAGCAGCAGTGGCAGGTCGTTGCCAGGCCTGATCACGAGCACGGGACGATCCTCGACTGGGCTTCTTGTTTCGCAGCGAGGACACACAACCTGTACTAGCCCTGGCGTGAGGGTGGCCTCTGCGAGGACATCCGGGCGCTCACTGGCGTGCACGATGTCCCAGACAGCGCTCCGCTGCAGGCTGTGGCACGTAGGACACGTCCAGGCGTAGAGCTCCCGGCGTGACACGGTCATGCGGCTCGAGGCGCCCTCGGAAGCGCTCCGCAAAACGTATAGCCGGCCGACCTAACTTCGATGGTGCCGCCGAACGACGCGTCCGGGAGAGAGTTGAGCAGGAACACCCGGGCCACGCGCATGGGCCCAGCATGCCAGCGACGCCGCCTTTGATGACCATCAGTTGCCTGTCCCATACGACGACCCCTCACCGGCACACCCCCAAGCTGCCCGCGACGGCGTCGCATGACACCTCGCCGGCTGTGCCGTGAAAACGGGTGCGGGGAACTGTTCCGGTAACGGAGGGCTGTGCGGCAACACGGGGAGGGCAGCTCGATAGGACTCAGTCTGGGACCGGCGTCTTCGGCCAGCATCGAGACGTCGTAAGCGGTGTAACGCCGGCCGGGACCCAACCCGCGGGAGGAGTCCCCAGGCGCTGAACGCAGCCAGTTGCTCCTTATCCGCGCGCCTCACTGACGAGCGATTACCCCGCTGCCCGAACTTGGACCGGCGGCCCACCAAGTCGACTCGTTGACGTTGGCCACGGCGACGGGAGGGACGTGCTTCTCCGATCTCACGCGCTCTGCGCGTACGTCTGCTTGAACACTGCGTCGGCGAGCCACTTCTTGAAGCTCTCGTTGTCGCTGAACTGCTTGAATAGCTGGGTCTCGTCCCTGATGAGCGAGATCATTACGCGTCCGAGGGCCTTGTCGAGTTCGACGCGGGCGTTGGCGGAGTCGTTGTTCTGCTGGGCGATCTGGTAGGCCTCGTCGGCGGCGACCAGGCCGGGGATCTCCACCGTGATGCGTTGGCGTACCCGGTCCTCGTCGTCCCAGGGGATGTTGCCGAAGTGGTCGTTGAAGCTGCGCAGGATCTCCGAGAGCCGCTCGATCTCGACATCCGGCGCAAGCCCACCGGACGCGGGCGGGACGGGGTCGAGCTCGCCGCGGGTGACAGCCGATCGGCGGTCGGATACTCTGGTGTAAGCCCGTTGCGTTGAGCTTCGGGAAGTGAGCCCGAGACCCGGCCGGACGACCGTGGCGCTCGGGCTTCGCGCTTTTCCTGGGGCCTCACACCGTGCGGACGTAGATGACCACCGGGTCGATCCGGCGGCGCCAATCCCCGCCTTTAGCCCAGCACCAGGCGACGGCGTCGGGAATGGCCAGCGCCAGCTCAGACGCGGCCCGGCGGTGTTCATAGCGCAACGTGTCTCGGCAGCCGCTGGCTCGGGTGAATTCGATCAGGTTCTGATTGTCCCAGCTGACCATCGAGTCGTCCTGCTCGAGTACCAACATGCTGTCCCCGCGCGCCGCCGCGTCCTGGACCACCGCACGCAGGCAGGCCGCTCGGCGTTCGCGTTCGTTGCGGTAACGCCGGCCAGCGTCATAGATCGTGGCCTGCACACCGCTGACCGCGATCGCGGTAGCGATCGAGCGTTTGCGAGAGTCGTTCTCGTCTTTCATGTGCAGCCGCCGCTGACCGGGCAGCACCAGTCCCCGCACGATCCTGCGGACCGCGTCCAGGTCGGCGGGCATCACCACCCCAGCCACCAACAGGTAGTCGCGTCGCTTGGTCTCGTCGACGAAGACATGACCCCCGCTCACGTGCCGGGGTTCCGATTCGTTGTCGGTTCCCCAGCGCGCTGCACCGCCCGGTACACCGTCGACCGGGCCACCGTGAACAGTTCCGCCAACTCCGCACTGGTGTGCCTCCCGGCGCGCCACAGCTCGACCAGGTGCGCTTCCTGCGTCGGGGTCAGCTTCGGCTGCTTCCCCCGTAGCCGGCCCTTGGCCTTCGCGACCTGCATACCCTCCCGGGTCCGCATCCGGATCAAGTCCGACTCGAACTCCGCGATCATCCCCAACACGTTGAACAACAACCGGCCGACCGGGTCGAGCGGGTCGTGCACCGACCCGCCGATGTTCAGCTTCACCCCGGCCTCCGTCAGCTCCTCGATCAGGTCGCGGGCATCAGACAATGAGCGGGCCAGCCGGTCCAGCTTCGTCACCACTAGCGTGTCCCCCGACCGGCACGCCGCCAGTGCTTCCCGCAAACCGGGCCGTGCCCGGTTGGTCCCGGTGAGACCGTGGTCGACGTAGATCCGGTTCGCCTTCACCCCGAGCGCCGCGAGGGCGTCTCGCTGGGCGGTGAGGTCCTGCCGATCAGTAGAGCATCGCGCGTACCCCACCAGCATTCCGGCCACCCGAGGACTGTACCGGTTAGACCACCACCACCGGGCATTAACACGGGCGGGTCTTGCGGGAATCCGCCCAGGCGGAACCTCGGCCGCGATCGTCGCCGTTTGGGGTGTCCCGTAGACCGGTGGTGTGCGGGCTGCGGTGACGGCTGGGCGGACGGCGTCCATCGGATCAGACCGTGCGGCCAGGTACGCCGGGACGAACCCCGCAACCAGGGTCACGATCAGCGAGGCGGGGATCGCGAGCAACGCCCGGGAGGGGCTGACGGGGGTCCCGAACGCCGCACCCAACAGCAACGACAACCCGGCGGCGATGACCCCCGCGACCAGGGCAATCACCCCCAGTTCCGTCACCACCAGGCGGAAGAGCGCGGCCCGAGTCCATCCCACATAGGCCAGCACCCCCAGGTCGGTGCGCCTAGAACGCACCGAGGCGATCGCGGAGTTCGCGACACACAACCCGGCCACCAGCAACACCAGCACGAACAGGGCCAACGATTTAGCGTCCACCGCTTTGAGGATCGTGGTCGCAACGCCGAGTTTGACCCACCACTGATGCAGCACCAGCGCCGGTTGCCCATGGGTCCCGGCGGGTTGGTGCAGCGTGACCTGAGAGGGGAGGATCCCACGGTGACGTCCACGTCCAAACCCATCGCGCTGATCCGCTGCGCGACCAGCCGCACCCGCTCCTTAGAGACCGGATCGACCCCGTCCACTCCGGAGACTTTGACCCGGATCGCACTAATCGGCGCACCACCGGCCGGTGCCCCGGTCGCGCGACTGACCAGGTCCGGCAGTGCCGTCAAATTCGTGAGCATCGTCGGCGCGGGCTGCACCAGAGCGGCGATGTTCTGTGACGCCTGTACCGGTTTGCCACCCAGCGCGGCACGGGACGCGGGGTCCGCCCCGTGGTCGGGGCCGTGGCATACCCGGTCAGCACCTGCCCAGCGATCTGATGCATGCCTTCCAACGTGCCCGGGTCGAAACTCCCCCCGTCCACGAACGAGATGGGGTTCGAGATGCCCCCGGCAGCGGGGGGTCGTGCAACGCCAGCTTTCGGTAGCTGCGGTCATCGGTCCCGACCGGAACCGTGCCGTCAAAATTTCCCGACGTCCACAACTGGGTCAGGTCGTTATGCACAGGCACCGCAGTGAAGTCCTGCCCGGACCCGGTCAACCGTGGTGGTGACGCCGTCCAATATTGAAACACCGACCCGGGGTACCCGAGCTCAGTTTGCGGGGACGCGTTCTGGGGGTAGGCGCGCATCCCCGAGCGCAGCGCCCGCACCGAGTCCCCCGTGGTGATGGTGTGATGTGCGACAGGGTGTGTCGGCAGCCGTAGTAACCCCCCGATTTGGTCGTTGTTTCCCTTCCCCGTCGCCACTGCCCGGTTACCGGCCGCGCCCAACGTGCTGACCGTCAGCGACAGTGTCGTAGGCCCTGGCTGGCGCGTCGAGAACAGGACGGGTGCCACCGAGGAGCCGTCCGGGGCGGTCATGACGGGGCGTTGCAACGCGGCCATCGCCCGGGCCGAGGTGGCACCGGCCAACCCCAGCAGTTTGGTTTCCTGGGTCGGGTCGACCGCGACCAGCACCTGCGGCAACTGGGTAATCACCGGGACCGCGGAGTGATCCCGGGGGACGCCTGGGGCTTGTTCGAGCGGAGCACCCCGTTGTGCAGGTCGTAGTCGCAGTCCAAGGATCCCGGTGTTTGGGTGAACAACTGACCCGAAAGAGGCGGCACGTAGCTTGGCGGATTCTGGCACTGAGTGGGCGACTTCGGACCCGACCAGGGCGCGCCCACCGATGCCGGGGTACGCCACGCAAACAACGGTTGCTGGTTCTGCGCCCGACCATCAGGTAAGTGCCAGGTCCCATCGATACGCAGCGTTGTCGGACCGGTGCGGCTGACGACGTTCGTCAGATCCACCGGCACGCGCTCAGCCAGGACCGTCGAGACCACGGTCATCGGTGCCGCGACCGAGACCCCCGACATGTGCAGGATCTGCTGCCACTGGCCCATGCTGATCCCGCCATAAATACCCGACAAGAACCCCGGCTGCACCAGCCGACCCGAGGTCTCCTGCGGGGTGCGGGCACCCTTCGGGCGAACCAACACGTCATACGACGTCACCGAATTCGCCTGCACCTGCCCGGTCGTGGCCAACTTCGACGCATCCGAGGACGACGTCAGCACCGTGAACCCCGCCGCTGCGACCAGCACCGCGAACCCCATCGCCAACGACCGCCCCAGGCGCCGACGCAATTCATGCCACACCATCACGAACACAAGCGGTCACCAGTGTCGGAGCGAGTAGGTGTGGGCATGCCAGTCAGTATTACCAAGACCTACGATCGCGACCCGCTGACGGGCGGATCAACGACGGACTATCTCAATACGTCTGAATACACACCCTTCACCGGGCAGGGATCCCGTCCCGGTCAGCGATCGACAACCGGTCAGCCTTCAGATCAGCGGTTTGATCGTGTTTGAACTGCTGACTTGGTAATTCATCTGATCATGTCGTGGCAGGCGGGTGCACCACGACAATGTGTGACGCCGCGTTGCGGGTCTGACCTGCCACATCACCGCCGCGGCCCACGTGTACTTATGATGCGCACCTGGGCGGAGGGTGCCTTGTGGTGCCCGGCACAATCAGCAGTATGGGCGATGACGACGTGGACCGGCCTGGGCCTCTTTTTGCGAAAGCGGTCACGGCGATGTTGCGCGAAGCGCGTTCGCTGTCGCGGCGCGCTGACAAACTCACTATTGCTGCCGCGGCGGGGGAGGATCGAAGGACGGAGCAGCTCGCCGCGGAGGCCTGCACCAGCATGGAGCAGCTGGTGCACCACCTGATGCTGCTGGAACGTCAGGCACAGCGCGGTGAGAAGTCCGCAACTGGGCGCCGGTAGCGGTCAGCGGTTTCGTCGTCGTCGGTATCGGGGTCGCGCGGCGAATTCTGGTGAGGTCGGGAGTTGGAGCGAATAGTGCCTGTGCACGGTGAGGTGCGGGCACACCTAGCGCGTGTCTCCCGGGTTTGGGCTGCCCGTGCGGGAGTCTCGGCCGGTGGACACTCGTGCAGAGCTGACCGATGGGCAGTGGGGCGGTGATCGAGCCGTTGATGCCGCAGGTCCGTGGCCGGTCTCGGCCGTCCTGGGTGAACCGGGGGTGTGCCGCTCCCACACCGTCTGCCAGGCCCGAACCGCTCAGGAAGATCCCGCCAGGCGATCGCGCTGCGGAACAGATGTGATGACCGGTGGTCAGACTGCAACAACCTCGACGAGACTGCCCGCGCCGACGAAGTCTTTTGCGTTGCGCGTATAGACGCGTGCCGAGTGCGCATGTGCGGTCGCCGCGATGAGCAGGTCCATCGTTCGCGCCCGCGGCTGACGCCCAGCCTTTGCCACCGCAGCCGCAAGCTGTCCATAGCTCGCAGCAACCGCTTCGTCTACGGGCAACGCATCGAATTGGCGCTCCAGGATAGACAGCCGTCGCAGCCGCTCGGCGCGAACGCTGGCCTTCGTGGCAACGAGCACGCCGAAGTGGAGTTCCGCCAGCGTGGCCGAGCTGATGGCCAGCTCTCCCTCCAGGGCGCCAACATCGGTGGCGATCACCACGCTGGTGTCGAGGATCGCTTTCACGCCACGGTCCATGGATCCCGCAATGCTTGGTCAACGAGATCGCGATCGGTCTCCCACTCGGCGTCCTCCGGGCCGTCGAAGAGTTCCGCGATCGCCGGGAAACTGCGCCATGACTGGGACTCTGCTGCGACCAGGCGTGCACTAGGCCGGCCAGCGACCGTGATCGTGATCTCCTCGCCAGCCTCTACCCGACGCACCAGGTCAGACGCGTCTTGTCGTAGCTCTCGCAACCCTACTGTGCCCATATCGCAAAGGTAGCACAAGTGCTATACGGTTCCGCAGCACGATCCCGTTACGGCGCCCGTCCGATCCGGACTGCGAACCAGTGCCGTGCAGATCGACCCGTCACGTTGGTTCCGGCACTTCCGGTGCTCGGGACGCGCCGCCCTCTAGCCGCAGACATTCTTGATATAGCGCGACCAGTTCGAGGATCTGTGCGCGCAGATCTACTTGTGTCCATTCAACCTGAACCATCGCTGCGCCGCCGCCATCCTTCTTCGGACGTGGTCGTGCCCGCCAGCCGAAAACTCTGTCTCTCGCGGGCGACGGCCACAAGTTGTGCACTATGTGGTTCCTCGCTTCGAAAGCTGATTCTGCGCGTTGCACGAATTCTCGGCAATCCATTGCCGCGCGGTCAGTGCGGCCATCTATAGCCTTGGTGACGAGCGGAAGTAGCTCCCTGGCGTATTTGCCGTCGTGCTTGTCCTGCGGCGTCGTCATCTGACCTTCGAGCGTGCGAACGAGTTCTGCCAGCCGGTTCTCCAATAGTGCGGCGCACATCGTGACACGCCCCACGATCTCGTAGAAGTCGCCGACGTGGCCAAACATGTTGGGCGGGATGCCGTAGTCGTCGCCAGCCTCGGGATAGGTCATGACCTCGATCATCCGCTCTGGCGGTGACACTGATGCCTTGGTCGCGGGTCGCGTCGGCGGCGTGTTCGGCCAGGCGCTGTCTCTTCCCCAGATGACGATCCTCTGCGGGAAGGTCTCGCCTGCCCGCTCGGGGCAGCCGCAGCTTCACCGGGCACGGATCGCACTACGGGACCTCTAACGCCGGAACGAGCGGGACCTCATCATGTCGCTGCCGCGGGTTTGCCGGGTGGTGTGGCACGGTGCGGGGCGTGGAGATCCAGCACCTGCTTGTCGTGGACCCAGCCGGTGGTTACGAGTTCGTTGGGCTGCCGCATCCGCCGGAGGACTTGACGTGTTTCGCCGAGCTGGTCGCGGTCCTTGGCCCCGACCGTGAAGTGGACCCGGCTGGTCCGCCGCTGCGGGCGCCCGGCCACGTGGTGCATCGGGTGCGCGGCCGAGTGGCTGGCTCCTCCTCGAGCGTTCCCGACGAACTAGCGCCGCTGGTGTCGGCTGCTCTTCAGCAGGAGCGAGGCGGGCCGATCCCGGCCGCTCGTCCCGCTTGGTGCCGACAGGGATGGTCGCAGGAGACCGCGGCATGGGTTGAGGAGGTACTTGCGCAGCGCGGTGCGCACCGGACGGGTCGGTCGACGGTGATGAAGTCGTGGGGCCTCTCGCACGTAGAACGCATCCCCACCAGCGAGGGCATCTGCTACCTCAAGGCCTCATCCGCCCTGTTCGCCCACGAGCCCGCCACCACCGCGTGGCTCGCCGGCGCCGCTCCGGCCCTCGTCCCCGATGTGCTGGCCATCGACGAGACGAGGGCGTGCCTGCTGATGGACGCCCTCCCGCCCGCCAAACCTGCGCTGACGCTTGAACAGGAGCGGGTGGCAACGTGCACCGCCATGGCGCAGCTGCAGGTAGCCGTCGCGGGCCGGGACGACGAACTGCGCGCGACCGGGGCACCTCAGCGAGCGAGGACCCGAACGGTTCGAGCCGGCCGGGCAAGCCCGCCCACACGACTCAGCGTTCGATAATGGATCCTCAAGCGGGCACCGGTGGCTGATCCGCTAATACGACGTGGCGCGGTCGCGGGTCGGAGGGCCGGCCGGGTTGGTAGCAACGGTCCGGAGCATTTGGGTGATCTGCTGCGTAGTCGCTGACAGCACACCGATGCCGGTCATCTCGTCGAGATGACCGGGTTTGATGCCGCTGGTCGCGTCCGTGGTGATCAGGGCTCTGTAGTCACGTTCGCTGGCGTCAACGGCAGTCGCCCGAGGACAGTTCGGGAAGTTACAGCCGGCGATGACGACCGTGGAGATGTCTTGGCCGCGTAGGTGTTCATCGAGTGGGGTGCGGAAGAACGCGCTCCACCGAGGCTTCCAGAGCGCGGTTTCGTTCGGGCCGAGTTCCTGCAGCTGGCCGCGCAACAGGATCTGATGATCGAGTTCGACTGCGTCGCGTGAGCTGTCGTGCAGGGCGCCGACGATTTGCGAGCCTTTCGAGCCCGGGCTCACCACGTTCGATTGGGCCATGATGAGGGTGCGTCGCACGAGGTCGACGTCCTCGCCTTGGTAGAGCCGGATCACATGGACGATGGGTCTGTTCGCCACACGAAACGCGGTGAGCAGATCAGCGATGCGCGGCACGACCTGCGTCGTCCCCGTGATTGGGCTGGAGCCGCCATCGACGAAGTCGACCTGCGTGTCGATAACCAGCAACGCGGAACGCGAGAACTCAGCCGCCGTGTGAACGTCTCCAATAGCCATCACATCTTCCTATCAGAGCGGTGGGCGGGAGAGCCTGACGCAGAAGCCGGGAGGAACCGTCCGCCCACCGATGGCTGACCGGGCACCGTAAGGGGACAGGGAGATGGTCCCGCAAGACGATGGCGGGCTGACCGGGACGTGGTGTGGCCGGCACGCGACTTGACATTGTACGCCTATTAGGCATACAATGTGTGTATGACTGCTGTCAAGGACTCCCGGATCGCCGTGCGCCTGTCCTCGGACCAGGGCGCGCTCATCCGGCATGCCGCCGAGGTGGAGGGCACCAGCATCACCGAGTTCACCGTCGCCGCGACGATGAGCCATGCCATTGACGTGCTGGCCGACCGGCGCATGTTCGCGATCGACGACACCGCGTGGGGCGAGTTCCTCAACGCGCTGGACCGTCCGGTTAGCCATAAGCCCCGGCTTGAAAAGCTATTTGCTGAACCGTCGGTCTTCACCGAGGCGTGAACCGGTACAGCCTGCCCCGTCCGATCGCCGGGGACGACGACACCAGCAACTTCGACAGCGGCGAGCCCAGTCTCGATGAGTACCTACGGAGTCGCGCGCTGGCCAACCACGTCCAAGGCGCCTCGCGTTGCTTCGTCACCTGCCGTGGCAACCGAGTCGTCGGTTACTACGCGCTAGCCTCGGCTAGCGTTCAGCACCGCGACGTCGGTGGCAAGGTGCGGCGCAACATGCCCGATCCGGTGCCGGTGATCCTGCTATCCCGTCTCGCGGTGGACCGCAGGGAGCAGGGCTCCGGACTGGGCAAGAACTTGCTGCGCGACGCGATTCTGCGCTCGGTCGAGGCATCCGAGATCATCGGCGTTCGGGCTCTGCTCGTGCACGCGCTCAACGACACCGCCCGCGCCTTCTATGCCCACTTCGACTTTGAACGGTCACCGACCGACCCACTGCATCTCCTGCTGCTGATCAAAGACGCGCGCGCTGCAGCCGGTCGCTGAGCTCTCATCGGTTGCGTCACCCGGCGCATGCACGGCAGCACTACCGCTTTGCGCAGCCACGACGTCTCGTAGAGGGATCGGCTACCGGCACGCCGCTACGACGCAGTGAAGCGGGCGACCAGGACCACCCCGAGTAGGCGGTCAACCACCCCGGCGACCCGTATGTCGATGGCGGGCTGATCTCGGTACCGCAGTGTCGAGGTCAGGAGTCAGCGTTCGGGTACGTGCGCGTACGGCGTCACGCGGTTGCGCGGAGGCCAACGACGAGGGGGTGGAGCCGCTCTCGGGACTCGATGACGAGCTGTAGGTGCAGTCCGTGCGTCAGGAGAGGGTTGATCAGTCCGCTGAGCGAGAGATGGCGCACGCCCACGCGGCTTCGGATGCCGTCACCGATGCCGGGCCCGGCGAACACCCGCCGTTGATCCCGGTAACCGGCGTGCAGGAGTCGTCTGCCGTCGTCAAGGAGTTCGGAGAACGGGCCGACGAAGCATGGGTGGAGGCCGACGTAGGCGAAGCAGCCGCCAGGTTTCAGGATGCGCGCGGATTCGGACACCACGGCAGCCCAATCGTCGACGTCGGTGTGAATGGTCAGGCTCACCACCGCGTCCACGCTGTCGTCGCGTATCGGCAAGTGGGCCGCGTCGGCGACCATCACACCCTGGCCAGAACGATTCTTCCGGCACGCAATCTCGAGTGCTTGTCGGGACAGGTCGACACCGATCACGTCCCAGCCGTTCTCGGACAACGCCGGGGTAGCGATGCCAGTGCCGCAGCCGACATCGACGGCGATGCCCGCGCCGTCGCCGAGCAGGTCGGCCAGCATCGACACCCTTCCATCTGGCGTGGTCGGGTCAAGCTGCGAGTCGTACCACTCAGCAACCGCGTCGTACCTCGCGGTGAGACCGCTAACCGGATCCTGCGTCATGAAGCCATCCTGCTCGATCATCGCCGGATTCAGGCGACGTCGTTCGCCAAGAGCAGACAACGCCCAGTTGTACGAGGTGACGAACCTCGAGCGCGCCGAACACCGCCATTCCTACGGCCCGCAGAAGGATCGGCGTATGGGACACACGTGGGCGTGACTGTGTACGTTATGGCTGAATGCGCTAGTATCGCGTACATGACTACCTTACCCGTCGCCGATGCGCGGGCCCAGTTGTCACGGTTGATCGACGCGACGATGACAACCCACGAGCGCTTCGAGATCACCCGCA
>JAABUK010001914.1_pt1 | contig 38540 bp, 38 predicted proteins | sample 5559141 | NCBI WGS metagenome assembly JAABUK01 (sample SAMN10711869, study PRJNA513367) | rock metagenome | isolation source: Antarctica rocks | place: Antarctica: Victoria Land, Pudding Butte nord | collected 2016-01-03 | reverse complement strand
GTTCCAGCAGTTCTTGTTCCAGCAGTTCTTGTTCCAGCAGTTCTTGTTCCAGCAGTTCTTGTTCCAGCAGTTCTTGTTCCAGCAGTTCTTGTTCCAGCAGTTCTTGTTCCAGCAGTTCTTGTTCCAGAGGCTGGGGGAAGACTTGGGAGGTTTGTCAGTGCTTGTTCCAGCAGTTCTTGTTCCAGCATTTCTTCAAAAGAGGCTGGTGGAAGACTTGGGAGGTTAGCAAAGCCTTGTTCCTCTTCGCGGGTGTCGAGAAGATTCGTTTGCAACTCTTCCAGGACCAAGTCCTCGTCTGTGTTGCTGTCCGTAGTGCTGTCTGTGTCGATGTCCTTTGGCGAGGAGCCGAGAGAAGCAATGATGTCCGGCTGTTGCAGGTCTGGGAGCCAGAGAGGGCCATGCTGGTCGTTGTCCGGAATATCAAGATTTTGCAACCAAGAGAGGACCATATTCGACTCAACAAAAGAGCCGACAGGGTCAGGACGCAGGGCTTGAATCCCATCAAGGCGAGGCTGTTCGAGATCCGACAGAAATTCGCCAGTAGCGAACGGATCCAAAGTACGAACGAAAATGCTGGAGATGCCGCTAAACGAGGAAGACGTGGTGGAACTACTATCAGTTTGCAGATCAGCTGAAAAATCGGCAAACGTGGTGTAGGTTCCGTCAGCGTTGTGGCTGAGAACAAATGGGTTTGCGGAGTAGGTTCCACCTCTTGGCTGAACTGCGAAGACGTTGTCGGCCATGGGAGAGGGACCGAAGGTCATGATCGGCGGCGGAGGCAAGGCTCGACGCTTCAGGCAAGGGGGGTTTACTGGCATCGAAGGGGCAGATTTGATGATGGCATCCAACGCTGCGTCTTCGTCGATGTCCTCGTCGAAGTCCTCTTCTCTTGAATGGGTGAGACGGACCAGCTCGTGGCTTGGAAGATGAGATCCAAACCTGAACCAGACGTAGTCCGATAGGAACTCAGCGGAGCAGCAGCCTTTCTCGAAAATCCAGACAGCTTCCGAGCACTCCCGTGTCGGGACGAGTAATTCCTCAATGATCAAGGAATCGAGATTCTGTGGACCTTCGACGTAAAATTCGCCGTCGCGCATGTCGCAGAGGTCTTTGACACAGATCGTGACTCCGTGATCAACTTCGATCTGTCGTCTCAAGCTTTCAAGTGTGGGATTTGTGGCGAGGAGCTGGAAGAGGTCGTCAACGATTTCGATGGGAATGAGGTTGTCCGAAGTCGACATCCTCACTTGAAAGTCGCGTCCAGAGACATGAAACCGGCCGTGACTGATGGCCTCGACATCTCCCACCGTTAGATCAACACCTGAGCGCCTTTGGCGAATTTCGTCTGGGATGAAGGCTGGATCAACCTGCTGCTCCAGCAGAAAGAAGACGAGTTCAAGCTGGTGGATGTTGAGGAAGACGGCCGTGTCATGCACCATGAAATCGACCTCAGACGATGTGTCGCCCATTGTGGTGAACATGGTGTTGTTGTGTAACAGTATTGACGGACTCAGATTGCTTCTAACGACGGGCGTTAGAAAACGAGACTGGATGCTTGAGACCTTGTTGGAGCAAACCAAGCCAATCAAATGAATTGGTCTGTTGGATCAACGTTCAAATCTCAAGCGTTGGCTGAGTGCGTGGAGAGCCCAATATCATGGGAATGGAGGGCTGCTATATAGCCTGGCGGTGACATTCATCGTTGACTTCATAACAATAGCGACTCGTCATGGCTACTTTGTCGTTCATTGAAAAGAAACTTCACAAAGCACAGCAGTATGATCTTTGTCCAGCCTGTCAAGGTTGTCCTCCAACAAAGAAATGATTCTAGCAAAGCTTAGAAATTCTTCTCTTAACGTAGAAAGCACTTCCAGTGAGCCTTGTTGTTCTTTGTTTGCCTTTATTAGAACAATGCCGTATCGGAATTCTGGCTGGTGGACGCGACCGGGAGGGTCATTGGTTGTCGTAGCGCTGATCGATTGGCTCTGAACAAGCGCAATAGACGAGAAAAGCATCGATACCATGATCAAACGAGAGAGTTCCGTATGAGAAGTACTGAAAGTCCTGTGGGCGTCAGGGACGTCTTGAAACCATCTTGTTCACCTTCCTAGGTCACCTTCCGTCAGCTTGTACATCTTCATTTTGGAGATCGTTACATGGATTTATAGCTTCAACCCTCTCCCAAGAGGCACCGCCCGGGAATATCCTGTGCTCTCCGAGCCATAAATTTCCTGAAAACGGCAACATGAACCCCGGTTCCACCAGATACCAATTCGAAAAGGGGGTCCTCTTTTCATTCAGTATACCCTAGTAAGTATCCCATCTCACCTCGTATCCTCCTCGAATCCCTGACTCCCAACATGCTCTCGGACACTCTCAGACAGAGATAAAGCCCTCTATGCTAGATAGCAAGGCGGCCACCACCATGTTATCAGGACGTTCGGCTTATCAATCTTACCTGGCATCCTCACATGCTAGAGTTGGAGTCCCGTATCATCGAGCTGTCCTTTTTGGTCCTTCCCTGAATAGAAAGCGAGTGCTTCCAATACTTGTCAAGATGCCATGATTATAAGGGGTTCTTGCTTCTAGCAGACAGTGTACTCTTCCTGCGAGGACGTGATAAGACCTAGTCGTATTTTTGTTGTCTCCCTCTCGCTGCGATCCTACTTACGAGCAGGTCAATGATTATCAGACTGCATGAAGATAGTGCCGGATGTGAGTCAAATCCACTGACCATGGTATAAATGTAGCTCGCTCCGTATGTTCTGCCGCTTACCGAACGGACCATTAGACTTGTCGGCTGGTCACTTGCAGAGGTGCTTTGTGCATGACTTCTTTCGAAGCGTCGGGATAACCAATATCGATTGCATTGTCTGGAACAGCAATGCCATCCTTGTGAAGAAACGAAACAGCTTCGACAGTATTGAATTTTTGATTTGTTTTGGGGACAGCGACGTATGAAGTGCTTGATCGTACAGATTGTCCGCAGGCATGAAATGCTGTGATGAGCAATGCCGCACCAGCTTACAAGAGGAGTCGTAGGGGCATCTATTTGGAGAGCGCTGACGAAGAAGGCTGGTTGCACAAACAGGACCAGGTTGCAGGTCGAAAGTGAACATTAATCTTGCAAACAGAGTGAAAAAGACTTAGTTGTATTCGAGTTGTAGACTGCTGGAGTTGAGTTACGGATGGAGGGCCATGGGGTGGTGGAGCAAACGAAGTCAGCGGTAGTTAGAGAAAATATTCCGCTTCTGACTTTTGTCGCACCTCGTTTAGAGTTGCGAGTTGAGCTCTCATTGAATGGAACCTATCTGATATGCAGTATCCTGTATCTAAAACGCCTTTTATGCTCAGCTTGCCCGTGTCCTTCCTCTCTAATCATCGAAAGGCCTTGTTCCTATTCACCGCCAAAAAGGTCAAAGACCATAGCTGCCGCACATTGGATTCGGTGGCACCAGCGACGCCAGGAGGAGGTGGCAACGATCCCAGTGGCATGTACCGAAAGTCGTTATCCTTGTACACCCAACTCCAAACTTCTTGAGCCAGGTATTGGTCGTTTCGCTCAAGGTTGTCCCACAAAGCATTGTAAGCAAGCTTGACATTTCCATGGACTGCGCTATCCGTACAGAATGCTGGCACTTCTCCTCCATTGCATCGGCCCAATTGCATCTCGAGGCCCCTCGCGATCATGGCCAGCTGCCAGCTCCATACGACTGTCCCGTGGTAGGCGCTGTTTGTGAAGTTTGTCCGGAGAATTTCTTCATCTGCAAGGGCTGGATTGGCGACCACAACACCGACCGAGGTCATCAGACCGGCTGGGAAAGGTCGAAGAATGTTCAAGGCCGATTGATTGAGGAACGACGACAATTGTGCATCGTTGGTGCTGTTGATCATGAACAGTCGGAAGCAGTCGTCGGTATTCATCACATCCACCTTGGCAAGGTCGTTATTTCCTTGAAGAGCAAGACCATAATAAGTGACGTCGTCGTCAATGGTATCGGCATGGCTCGGCCCGTGGTAGAACTTGCTCGACGTCGCGAAGCCATTAAGCCGAGCTCGAGCTTCGTCCGCGGGAACTTTGACTTCGAAAAGATGCAGAGTCTCATCTTCCCATATTTGGGCGTATTTGTCGGCCAGATCAGCCCAGTCACCGTGACCAGCATAAATGGAAGAGTTGAAGCGAGACAGAGCGGCTATAGCACGTAAAGCAGCAGGAACCAGAGCCGTATTGACATCATATGGAATGCGGCCACCACCGGTGCCGTAAGTACTATCACGCCATTGCCCGACCAGCGTGCCGTTCTTCAAATGGACGAGATTGTCCTGGGTCTGGTTACCCGGCGCGGCAAAAGGAGCTGCGAGAGTCATGATCCTCTCAGCGTTCAGCCTAGCCAGATCTCCGTACGTGAGACCTTTGTTATCTCGATTGACACTGCCAGCTTCCAGTGCTAGGTATTCTCTGCTGCGAGACATCCCAGTCGGGCTTTCTAGGAAATATCGTTGCATCAGGACTGGGAGGAAAAAGTCCGTGTCGACCATGTTGTAGTCGAAATCGGCCTCGGTGCTGGATATGTTCTTTTTCAGGTTCAGGTACGTGGCATAGTCACCGATTGTCTCTTCGTGACAAGCACTACCATCGGTCCTGTTGATGCGTTCCAACACAGCGCCGATGACAGCTTCGATTGCACTGCCATTACCCTGGCTGAGTACAGGTTGTAGCAAGAGTGCCGATATCATTGAGTCTCGACCAAAGTAGGTCAAGAACCTCCATGCGCCGGCCAATAACTTTTCACTGTAGGATAAGAACACAAGCGAAGTTGCCTGGTCAACCGTTCCCGTAGCAAGCGCTTCCGAGCCAGGATTGAAGACTTTCTGAGACGTGAGCTGCTCAAGCTGAGGATAGTTGTAATAAGCCGAGAACGTGTAGTCACCCGGTTCGAAGGCGATCTTCTTGCCGTCGATCCGAATGCTGCCATTGCCTTGCGGTGCAAAAGAAAGTGTTGTCGTTGTGACATTGTCTAGCCACAATCTGGACAAGGAAGCACCTCCATTGCCTGTCGCATTGAGAACAATAGCATCTTGTATGACAGGACGAAGAATGCTTGGGCCCTCCGTGAAATCCCTGATCGTGCGGACACTGCCAAGGATAGGAACAGTTAGGAGCGCGGAAGAATTGAAACGCATACCGCCCTTCACTCCAACTCTCGGATGTTGCGTATCAGAGCTCGGAATGTAGATAGACGAAAGATTAGTGCCGATAGCGGAAGAAATCAGGTTAATTGCAAGACTGCCATTCGTCCCGTTCTGGGGCTGGAAGAAAGCACAGGCGCCACTGTTTCCCGCAGGCCATGCAACCACCAGTCTCGGCCCGATGATTCCAAGGTTGCTATTAGGCAAGGGGGTAGTGATGACGACTTGAGCATCCGTGTTGCAGTCGGAGTAAAAGTAGTTCTCATATGGTGGATCACTCAGTTGCAGCGTGGTGGCTCCGACCGAGCATACCGGGCCAGGCGCACCTGGTTTCGGTTTCTCCGACGGTAGAAGAAGTCCATTGGAGCAGCTGACAGAATTAGTCAGTTTGAGGTTCAAGTCCTCAAGAGAAGCACTTACGAATAGTTCCCAGGAACAAAACAGTCTGGTCCACACCGAAGTGTAGGCTCGCCGTGAAGAACAGGACAAAGGAAGTCACCATCATAACAGGTGTACTGCGAATCCATTAGAGAAGTGTCTTGATATTTCGTCGCAGAGCAAATACGTTGGAAGAAGAGTAATATGCACGCCCACAGGCAAGTAGCCTCTCGCCTATCTGTGGTGAAGCCCATATTGCGTGAATGAAAATGAAGAGGGCGATTATGGCGAGCATTATAAGTATTTGAAGTTGGCGGAGTGGATCCTCCAGGCCCCACAAATCTGTTCGATAGAATCTCGGCCGCCAGCGACTGATTGGCATGGGCGGAATGAGTCAGGTACAAGTACTCCAAGCACGAGGAAGGCTTGGGGGTTGCCGTACGGTGAAAAGGCTGGACGCAGCATATCCAAGAGGACCTGGCAAAAGGGAGTCAGCCATGATCGGAAAGAAGCGCTTCATTCGGCATGGCCAGCATCCAGAAGCACGGCCATCCATGGAACTCAGTGAACAGTATGGGGCTAATGGAGCATCGGTATGGAGACGTACCAACGACTGAGGGCGGGGATGTGGGACCGCAGGACCTTGTGAAGAGGCGGTGCGGGGTAGTTCGCTGCCCTTCGTGGCGATCCTGCTGATCAACTTTGAATACTGCAGTGTAATGCTCCTCGTACTGCCTTGGAATGAAGGCGGGAAAATATGACCATAACAGATGCTGTCTTGGGGGCGGAGCCAAAGCGAGGGGCATAGATTGGAATAGAGGATAAGAATGCCTTGACGCGCTTTGGAGGAGAGGAGAGCGGATAGGGAATGAGGGAGATTCGGTGCAGATGACATCGCAACAGATCAGACCCATTTGCGCCTACCGGGCCATATGGACAACAGAGAATGGCACGATGTGGCAAGTACAACCTCCGCTCATCCTAGAGGTGCCACTTCTGTCTCCTATTGCAGCGGCGAGGTCTTCACGCTGCGGTCGAGAACAGCTGCTGTGGATGAGCAGTACGTATGCAGCGCATGGAAATCTCTTACCGCCTGCTCTCCACTCGGGTACCTGATCAGTGGAGATCCATCTGTCCTTGTATGACCGTCCTTTCTCCGGTCCGCGGCCAGTCAAGCCGTGTGCAATGCACCTCAGTCTGGATCACCATCTGCCTCTCGCCAGTCGACTGTAGCCCTACTAAGCGGTCGAGCACCTTACCCACTGGTTCGCTGGAGTATGTTCGGTCAGCCAGGATTGGTGAGGCTCATCACAGCCAGAGCAGCTTTCCTCAGCATTGTTTGCACACGTTGGATTCCCAGCTTGGTACGGGAGGCTGGTGTGTAAGGAAGAGGAATCCCAGGAAGACTTGGATTCCTGACCTCGTCGAAGGGCTTGGCATCATTTGCGTCCTCCCGGCACTGCCAGGGCAAGAAAACGCTGCAGCCCGCATTCTTCAGCGGAAAGCTGCGTGGGGCGCGGCCCGTCAGCATTCGACGGTGCGAGGAGATCGTCACAGGTGTGCAACTGGAATGGCCCATCGAGTGTATGCAGGATTGCATCTGGTAGGGATTTCGGAATCTTGTGATGCAAATTCCGTTCGTAGAGGCAATTGAAGCGAAGTATTGGGATACCACGCTCAGTGGCTACCTACTCGTTGTCCACCTACGTCGAGAGCCCGTGTGCCCCGACGAGGTTGTCTCTCGACGAAGCAGACCGACGTCAAAGCTAAATGATCCTCACGAAGACGGAAAGATGTTCGTTTCAGTCGCGTAGGTAGCAGGTGAAGGGGTGAGCCTGATCTTCACGGCAAGAGAACAGCAAGAGCTCGCACCAAGTACACTAAGTCAGCAGAGTAGATGAGACGATGCTGGTACCAGTACTGTCCTTCTACAATGACTTGAGGGTTGGAGGATGATGAGATAGTAGGGCACAAACAGTAATGCAATGTCAGAGTAAGACCAATTCGACTCCCCCCACAGTACTAATCAAATGCAGAGCCTAGTCCAGCTAGTTTTCGCCAGATTGTCCGAAAAGCATGGATGCGCATTCATGGACGGAATTGGACAATTCGATGGCTTCGAAGTAGCAGAAAGTTAGTATACACTCTTTCTTCCAAAAACGAATTTCCTTCAAGCCGCTTCTTCTCCGGGCAATAAGTCTCCTAAACGGGTAACAGCAACGAAGTAATAGCACTGTTGGCGCGAGGTGATGCAATACGATGAAGAATTCTTGTTGTTGAACAGTATGATGTTACTTACTGTGCACCGAGTACCCTGCATGCCTTTTATTGGGAAGGCAGCGAAGGAGGCAGCCAAGGCGAAAAGGCTGACGCGCCGGAGGGCTGAAAGTCGGCCGAACGAATATGGCGCAGCAACATGTGGCGTATGATGAATTCCCTGAACGCTGGGGAAATTGGTGAGTCTGAGCTGGTAGCGAATACCTTTCGGATGTTGGTATGAATATTTCTGAGGACAGATTGGGTCTATGATAGAGCGCCACATTTCAGGTGTGCGGTTACCCACGTTGTTGGCGGCTTTTGGCTTTGACAAAGTGGATAGTGTGGGAACACAAAATGTGAATGGGGAGTTAGTAGACATTGTCGATGGTAGCCACAAAATTTGAGATTGGGCATCCTGAACCGAGGAGTCCCAGATGCAATTCGTTCGGATCGACCGTCCCCCCAAAAGGCATTGTCTTCGACAATGTGTCCACTCTGAGCAGGAGTCAAAAGAGACTGGAATAACGTTCGTCTCATGGTGAGCAACAATGTTCATCCGAGTCTTGACGTCGGAACATTGCGCCTTCAATAAGTCATGTAATTCGATGACTGCAATTCCCACCTGCGATGCTTTGGCCACCGACAGAAAGCATCTCGTGCGCAATCCGCTGTGAACAGCAACAGTTAACCTGGTGCGACCACACTTTGCCGAATATTTGAGCGCATGGGCGCCATGCAATTAATCCTCTACCGATACATTCTCTGCAGCAAGAGTACTCCGATCTTTTTTGAACATTGTTGCCCGTTCGGGGCCTGGCTAGTCAACGGTTTCAGCAAGAGATAGCATCTTTCTTTTCTGACCCTCCAGCTCAAACTCTGTCAGTATTACTCACTGAGTAAAAATGCCACGAAGGGTAAGTTGCTAGGACGGCCAAGCTCTCCCAGTGAGAAGCATCTGAAGGCCAATACCACCATTTTGATTCAGTCTGGACTATCACGGCCTGGACAGGTAGCCGTATTAGTAGTGCCTTGCTATCCCAGCAGAGTTGGAGAAAAGTTGCTTGCATGTTAGATGAGCGGGTATAATTCATAGTTGTATAATGTTGTCGAAGTCATTGGTCCATCACCAATTTGATGCTGGGTAGAGAATTGTCCGTTCTGGGATCATTATAGGCACCCATCACAGCTTGGCCGAAGTGGAGAGTCACTTCTAGAAAAGCTGTAGCCGACCGATGAAAGCATTTTGGATTTCGCTTTATTTGGTCAACGCGACCGAGTTCATGGGGAACATGAGCCTAAGCAGAGCTACCAACACATTTCGAGTTTGCGTGATGTGATACGCCAGCTTTCAAGACATAAGCATGCTTTTCTGAACAACGCGAGACTGTCAAGCTCGGGTTGTCGTGACTGATGAAGATGCCACTTATATAACTACTGCGTTAGCTAGCCAAGGCCGAGTGCCTTGGCACGTTCAATCCGTATGCTGGCGTTGATATCGCCATCACTTTCGCAAGCGTGAGCACCCATAACAACAGGCTTGGTGGAGTCGAATCTATCTCATGTTATCGCAGAGGTTAGCACGGGGCATAAGGCCTCTGTGGCCTCCGAGCAATGCTGCTGGCCAACCTCCACGACCTCGGCTCTTCACACACAACTCTCAGCTCCTCCTGCTATGTCCATCTGCCACCAGACCCCAGGTTCCCTTCCTCCATTCCTCCTCTCGGAACACAGGTCAGAACGTCACGCTATCCACGCAGATCAACAGGTTTCTCTCCACAGAACGAAAGGCGCGATGGAAGCAGCGAGTGAGATGGCAGCTTCGATTCCATGCATATTTCTGGCCAGCGGCCCTCATGATAGGGTTGGCAGTAGCCGGGATCCAACAAACATTCCTTGAGAAGAAGTACCCTACTCCACACGAATGGTCATTTTGGAGTCGCTGGCAATTACGCACTGCTATGGCGCGAGAACTGGAACCATTTTCAAGGATAGATGGTCTGATCGTTAACTGGCCTCGTGTCGGATCGTGCTACAAATTCCTGCTTGAACGACTTGAAACCCCCGATCTGGATGGCCGCAACTTGCTAGAGCAAGATGAAGGTGGCATACTCGTTGAGGGTGTGGGTAGGACAGGATTCGATATTTCTATGAAACCGGAGCCATGGAGGAGAGGATACCACCAGGCACTGATGGGGGCGGCCAGGACTGCAGAACACCTCGACGGCTATGTTAGGGATAGGACAAGAAGAATGTCATTCCCAAGAGAGATGATGATAGGCCCTTCCAATCCTCGACCAAGACCGACGCCCCATGGTTGGAAAGATCCTCCCAAAGAGGAAGACTGTGAACCTGCTTACAAGAGTCCACAAGTCTTTTATATGAAAATCCTGACTACGCAGGGCTTCAACACGAGACAACGTCTTGATGCTGCCCTTGCATACGCTGATTGGCTCGATTTCAAGGGTCTGACTGACACCGCGGAGAGCATGTATAACTGGGCTCTAGACATCGCAGCAGGGGTTTTACCAATAGGGTCCAACGATGTGGTGTGTATGAAGACCGGCGTAATTAACCACAGTGCTGGAGCTCCTGCCTCGGAAAATGTGCTCAGAGCAAGTACTGCTCTAGGGGTGCACCATGCTGCCCACGGAAATGTCCAGGCTGCTTTGCCTATATTTTTGAGTCTTTTGAAAGCAAGGAAGGATCTTTCACCTGAGCGTTTGTCCCATGACCGACCCAAGGAGTCGAGCAAGCCGGAAGATGAGAGTGTTCTTTGGGCATATTCACGAGCCATAGTGGACTGGCTTACTGAGGCTCCGTATCCGGCAGGACCTTTATCTGGAGATGAGCCTCCGTTTCATACTCTGAGAGAAGCTTGCGAGGAGGTAGGTCTTATGACGTACATTGGCGAGATCCTGTATGCTACATCATCAAAGGAAAAAGGCCTTTCATGGACGCGTGACGCAGTCGATGCGGCTGAGGCTGTCATGTGGATGATGAAGGAAGAAGACAAAGAAGAAGGTCGTGAAAGGTGTCAACAGTGCTTAGAGACGGGACTCAGCAATTGGAAGAAGATGGCAAGATCTATGGCCAAGCAGGCGGTGAAAACGGACCAAGAAAATCTGAATGAATCGAGGGGCTGGCTTAACTTTGGTCCAAGAAAGGCGACTGATCAGTCCAGACGATGGGAAGAAGAGCAGACACAGATTGAGCTTCGCATCCAGAAAACGATGCCGTTGATAAAGCCTTTGCATACGCCATGATGTTCTTGGGTGCCCGTCTAGGTCTGTGAAGGTGGTACCACACTTGTCCCACACGATCCCCATCGCTGAACCGCTGAAACGGGCTAGACCGCCGTGGTTTTTAGCAACGTTGATGTTTTTGAAGACCACTATGTCTAGGTCTGGGTTGCGGTGAGATGTTCTACCTCCACTCTGTCACCCATTTCACAACTCACCGCCTCGCTTGATCGCACAGCTATACCCACATGACCTAAACCATGTCTCTCCCTTCTCTGACCTTCTCAGCCTCAACTCTGTTGGACAACGAAGTCCACGGATTCTGCAGAGCCGACAGCATTCCGGGAAGTGGACTATCAGGTTTGACTCTGGTCTCTGTTCAAGAGGTTTCAGTCAAGACAACGTCAACCGAAAAGGACTTCTCAGACCAATCTTCTACAGACTCACAGCAGGAACCTACTGAACAGCATACACAACAAGCCACTCCCTTGTAAGCTTGCTCGCCTTGTCCTCTTCTGGTGGTGCAGCTGCTGACATGATTCAACAGAAGTTCGTCTTCGGGCCAGCATATGCTGACTGAGTACAACCTACAAACATTGGAGTATCAGGTGATTCTTGAGGATTTTGATACTCTTGAAACCCAATATCCCGAATTTCAAATTGACAGCATTGAGGGCGTCGGTTATTACTTTGAACAGCTTAGAATTGCTGATTGGCGTGAAGAGGTCGAAGTTGAAGAGGTTGAAGTTGAAGAGGTTGGAGTTGAAGTGGTTGAAGTTGAAGAGGTTGGAGTTGAAGTGGTTGGAGTTGAAGTGGTTGAAGTTGAAGAGGTTGAATTCGAAGTGGTTGAATTCGAAGAGGTCGATGTCGAAGAGGTTGAATTCGAAGTGGTTGAATTCGAAGAGGTCGATGTCGAAGAGGTTGAATTCGAAGTGGTTGAATTCGAAGTGGTTGAATTCGAAGAGGTCGATGTCGAAGAGGTTGATGTCCAAGAGGTTGAATTCGAAGAGGTCGATGTCGAAGAGGTTGATGTCCAAGAGGTTGAATTCGAAGAGGTCGATGTCGACGAGGTTGAAGTCGGTCGTTGATCAGCTTGCCAAGCCTTGGTTGATTCACCTTTGTCATTCAGTTTCCGACGTCTAGGCAGGAGTTTTCAAAGCGTCAGATTTTCACCAATGCTTCGACCGAGATTCTTCATCTTCGAGGCTTCTTCCAAATTTGATCCATCCGTTGACTTACCATCCTTCCTTGAACGAGACATTCCGCGCACAGCAAATTTCTCACACAACATGGATACTGAGAAGTCAGTCACACAGCAATTTCACTGTGGTCTTAGCACTCTGTTTTCGTGCCGTCGAAAGAAGTTTTGGTGCAAATGGACTCAAGCACTTTTCTTTTCACTCGTCCTATTCCTTGCAGCAACCCTCTCCCTGTCTCTTCTTGGTTTCGCGGTCAGTGCTCCAATGAATTCTTGAAATCTGCCACTAATGCTACAAAGTATTCTCCATTATCCCCTACCCACAGAATGCCTTGTGCTACGCATGAATTCGGCCTTCCCGTTTCAGACTACCCCACTACCAGTCTTTCGAGTACAAAAGTGCCAATCAATCGCGTTCCTGACGCGCTCGACACCTTCGTCAATTACCGCTACCGCAATCATACCAACTGCCAGATCTCGAGCCTCAACCTTCATACCCCTTTTCATCCACTATGCTCCAACCGCGCGGAGTTGCTCACGGCTATCTCTGGTGGCGGTCGAATTGGTAAAGAAGCACCTTTCATGCCTCGTGGCTGCGACATGCGATGGTTCAGCACAGAAGAGATCTGTCTAATCTTTGAACGTTTCGAGAAAGTCATTGTCATTGGGGACAGCATGATGAGACATGTAGTTGGTGCTATGAATGTTTTGCTACGGAAAGACCTGGGCTATGGTGCAGTCACAAATTGGAACTTTTCTCCTAAAGAACGGTACGTGATCTGATGTCCGTGATCTGACGTCCTTGTTCCACTAATTCTCGTCATGCTTATGTCTTCCTTTAGCAAAGAATGCTTCTGCAACCAGCAATTCGACCTCAAAGATTGCTCTCTTCAAGGCATCTACAAGACCTCGGACGTTCAAACTAATGATCCTGACTCCCTCGCATGCGGCAGCGGCAAGATCAACCTGATTATCGAAATGATGCTCAAATTCCCGCTCGACCCTACTGAAGTCGACCGCTTCAAAGCTCTCCTATCCCCCACAAGACCCACAAAACCCTATGCCTTCATCTTCGGCCACGGCCTCTGGAACGACCTCGATCTCCAAGCCACCGTCAACTGGCTCGATGGCATCAACTCCCACACCCTCGCTGTTGCACCATACCTCGCCGAAAAAGGGGCCATCTGGCCACGACTCTTCATCACCCCAAACGCGGCAGGGCCTCTCAAACCCGACCAATGGATCGTCTCGCAAGGAGATAAAGCACTTCAGATCTTTGAGGAGTCGGTGAGGGAGGAGGCAAGGGAGCGTGGCACGGAGCATCTAGGGACCTGGAACATGAGCATCCAGGCCAATAAGTTCGATGGCGTGCACCTGGACTTGCGTGGAAACCTGATCAAGGCAATGGCAGCCATAAATTGGCTAAGCTTGATCGAGTAGGTAGTCACTTGAGCAGAAGCCTTTCCCCTTGAACCCTTTCCTAATGTTTTGGTGATTCTTATGTGAAATCCGTTCCAGCATGCCCTGAAGTCTAACCGTCATCTATGATTTGCTGACTGGAGTCCCAAGCCCCAACTTTCTGCATCTTCTCCACGATGCCGTACTAAGCCGGTAGCTCTCCTCTCTCCTGGTGACTGCTGATTATCGTGAAGAGGACGTCGGCCTCTGACCATCATTTACACATGTCATCCAGCAATCCCCTCTTGCTCTGTTGTCTCTAACTTGTTGAAGGCTTACAATAGCTCTGTAAAGAGTGTTATACTCATAATATCAATATAGATCAAAGGTAAAGAATTTTGTTTTAAGGAGATTTACTCCAGCGCTTTGAAGATATACAAGGATCTTTTGGAGCACCTTGGACCTCTCTTACGATTCATACCGCTTGTACCGACAGCACACTCCTCTATATTCGCTTAAAGCCTTCCCAATCTCTCAAACGCTTCTCAGAAGCCCCCAGCGTCCTCAGTCATTCCACTTAATCTGCCAATCAAACATCAGCATAAAACTCCTCCCCCATCTCCACATCATCACTCTCTCTATCAACCTCCCTCTCCTTCTCCTCCCACCCCCTCATCGCCACATCTCCATCCTCCCCCTTTCCCATCGCCTTGAAATACACCTCCCTTTTCCTCTCGCCATATGCCTCGCGTCTTTCCATCCGAGCGAGGCGGCGGGCGCGGCTTCGCTCGGTTGCCGAGATGTAGATGGAGAGGTTTTCTTCAAGGAGGGCTATGCGGGAGTTGAGTTTGGCAATTTCGAGGGATGGGTGAGCCGGGTCAGCATCATCTTCGAAGGGGATGTCGTATGGGCTCGTTGGGGGGTTTTGGGAGGAAGAGGTGGGGAAGGTGAGGTCGAGGATTGCTTCGTCGATGAGCGCATTGGGGAAGGTTGGGTGGGTGAGGATGGTGTGGAAGTCGGTTTCGTGGGGTTGTGTTAGAAGGCCGGATCGGGTTGGAGGTGTAATTTGCACATGGAGCGAGTAGTCTGCAGGGATGCCGGATGTGCCAAGTTGGGTTGGGGATGAGAGGTCGAGATTTGGTTTCACGACAGTCGTGACTTCCAGGCGTGGACGCTTGACTGGTAGACCTTTTGGTCGTTGCATAGCGATGTTTGTGACGGAGTGTCCGAGATCTGCTATGACCTTCTGGACTCGGTTTTTGGCTATGTCCCATGAGATGATACGGCCACTAGAATGCCCTGATAGAAGGGTCGTGCCATCATAAGAGAGGGTTAGACATTGAGCTGACCCAACGTCGGCATAAGCTGGTGACCAGCTGTCTTTGGCTTCGAGCAGTGTAGGATGCGAGGACCCCGCAGGAGCACTGTTTTGGACGATTTGACTGTCATTGTAGAAATCGAAGCATTGAATACTGCCGTCTTCGTGGCCGGAGTAGAGTGCTCTGTCTGCTGGATCTACGGCCAGGCAGTGAGGAGCAGAGTGCAAGAGAATCGTTCGGAGTGTTTGACAATCGCTAACACTCCAGATGTAGCACGTACCATCGCTCGAGGCGGAGATCGCGAGATTTGACAAGGATTTCGAATGACCACAAGCTAGGGCCGTAATGCCTGAACGATGATTGGAGAACGTGCGCAATGGGGCATTGGGAGCTGGGTCGTGCGATGACAGAGATTGTGGTTGAGACAATGAGAGGAGCCGCGGCAACGACCACACATGAACATTAGAGTCTGGAGAGCCAGACAAAATGAAATTGCTACCAGGCAAGACTGATAAACGAGACAGTGATTGGAGATGCGAAGCTGTAGAAACGGTCTGTCGCCCACTAGCTACATCCCACAAAGTCAACCTGCCGCCCTCGGTTCCCAGAATCAAAAAGCCGCTGCTCTCGCCCACGAATTCAAGGCTACAGATCTGTTCTGGAAAGGCAACTGTTGCCTCCTGGTTGCCCTTCTCCCTGCTGTAAACCAGGACTATTGCTTTATCTGCTTGAGCAGCGAATATATGGGTGTCACTGGTGGCAACACAATTCACTCTCGCTGAACTCTTCTTGAAGCCATGTCGGAGGGTGCTCTGAGGCTGATACTCATGCAGTACAATACCAATATCTTTCAGTGTGCTTGGTAGGTTGGATTTGGTAGATGTGGTAGACGTCGCCGCAATGAAACTCTCGGTAAGCATCGCGGAGCCTGGAGTGGACTGTTGTATCGGGTTGAGACCTACGGGCTCTACCTCTTCGTCGTCAGTCCTAAGAAATTTAGTCTGACGTCTGAACACGAAGTCTTAAGAAAGGTCTGCATACGGCTTGTAGTTGTCGCCTGTTGCCAAGAATAGGTGGCAAGGGATGGCGAGTCTTGGCGATCATCCAAATAGAGTCTTTAGGGCAAACACACACCAGCCCTTCAACACTAAAAGTCAAGGGCATGCCGCAGATTTGACCTTCCTCATCCAGGTGCAGCGTCGACAAATTCCCAAATCGACATCATTTGAATCAACTACGGTGAACACAGGATGTCTTCCTTCGAGCCAGTCGTATGTTGCCTCGATGTACGCCAAGTTCAACTTCAGGATAGCCAGCTGACAGCCAGACAAATAGGTTGTGATCGACGGGAAGGGACACTTGCTCGGCCGGTTAGCCAGCACTGTAGCGAAGCAGTTGCTGAACGGGCAGAAAATAGTTGTCGTTCGTTGCGAAGCCATCAACATCTCTGGAGAATTTTTCCGCGCAAAACGTTCGTCATGTCCCTCTCATTGATCTGACCAGCAGACAGCACAAATTGCAGCCGCCCGCTCTCTTTTCGAGGATCCTCAAAAACGTACTGACACCCCACTACTTTCACAGTCAAGTATTCAGCTTACCTTCGAAAAATCACTCGATACAATCCTACACGTGGCGGCCCTTTCCATTTTCGCGCTCCCTCCCGAATTTTCTACAAGACCGTCCGAGGAATGATACCACATAAGACCGCTCGTGGCGCAGCGGCAATGGAGAGATTGAAGGTCTTTGAAGGCATTCCACCCCCATACGACAAGAAGCAGAGACAAGTTGTGCCTCAGGCACTGAGAGTGATCAGGTTGAAGCCAGGAAGGAAATACTGCACTGTTGGACGATTGGGTCACGAATTCGGCTGGAAATACCAGGATGTGGTCGCTAGGTATGGCAACACGAAATCAATTCATCCTTCTCGCTCGCATACTGACCCTGTCCTAGACTTGAGGAGAGGAGAAAGGTCAAATCTGCAGCGTATTACGAGAGGAAGAAGGCTGTAAGGAGGACCTTGGCGACGGCGAAGAAAGAAGCGAACGTGGACGATAGCGTGAAGAAGGAGTTGGCCAAATACGGGTATTGAGCTGCAACAGACTAATTGCGACCGTGAGAGGAAGAATTTAGCCGGCGAGGACCGGTGTTCCCTGGCAGGGAACTCGGGTAGAAGAGGTGTGAAGGCGGAAGGAGATGATCAACTGCCCAATGGTACTTCGTGGAAAGTACACCGATGGTTTTCAGGACTTCGGGTTTGTGCACAATATTGCCACAGACAAAATAGCTCTGAGAGATGAAGAACATGGTATCACGCCAGCGGGCTCTTGTTGAGGACCGTTCCACACACTACTTCAACATCACTCCCGGTCCACTGCCATTGCTTCAGAACTCCTGTCCAGAAACACCACCTGCCAACCTGAGCGGTTTCCACTCCTCTCCAATTTCCGAACGTGCCGTGATACTGTTCAATCCCCCACAATCGCATCCTTTTATTTCCACTCGCCATTGCCTCGCTAGCTGGCTGGACGCATCTGTACTGATGAAGAGGCGTATGCAAGGCTAGCCAGATAGTATTTACCACTTCGGCCAAAGCTCGGACAACCTCCTCCCTGCCGAGACGCTTCCCCTTTGGCCGGGTTCCCCCTCGTCCAGAGACTATGGCTTGAACCCCTCTTAGATCCGGCATTCTGGTGATCATTGGTGACACTGGTAGTCGAGATCGTGCGAGTCAAAAATTGTACATAAATTTCTGCAAACATCCCTCTTCCACCCAATGTGGTGACAAGATGTCGGGCGCAAAGAGCAGGCTTGCAAAGCTTGCGTCACACTTTCTCCCCGCATCTTCTTCTCCGCAAGTGCCAGACGCGCCAGATACTGAGTTCAAGCATCGACATCACATTCATACTTTGTCGCCAACATTCTTCTTAGCTCGAGCAGCGCAGATTGAACCCCAGGTAGGATGTTTGCCTCGAGATAGGTAAAGTTGTCACTATGCTAAATAGGGGGACAGACAATTGCAATCTATCATCGCACTGCAAACAATAAGATATTGCGACGTACATATCAAGAGGCCGCAGACCGAGCGAGGGGCTTTGCTTACTATGTCAAGAAGAAAGGATATTACAGGGTTGGCATCCTGTGTACCAATAGTCCCGCTTTTCTGGAGGCGATTTACGGCATAGGAGCAGCTGGCGCAGTCAACGTTGGTAAGAGTAGAAGCTTTTACTTTCAGGTCAGCAGAACTGACAGACCTGAAGCCATCAACTATCGGTTGAAGTCCGATGACATAGCATATATTTTCGACCATGCCGACGTCGACGCGATTCTTGTGGACGCGGAGTTCCATCATCTGCTCGATGGCTTCCGAGATGATCATCCAGCTATCCCCTTGCTGATCGACACCGATACGGACATCTCAGTAGGACCGTCGGCTGGGCCATATGATAACGCTGTGTCTGAGGGATTGGAGTATGACAAGGAGACCGGAAGCCGAGGCTGGCATGGCCTCGAGACGAGAGCACCTGATGAGGAAGCAGTCATTGCTCTTGCTTATACAAGCGGTACAACAGCCAGGCCAAAAGGTGTTGAATACACCCATCGAGGAGCATATATGGGTGCGATAGGCAATGTGATAGAATCAGGACTGAATTACCATAAGGGAAGATGTCGATATCTATGGACGTTGCCAATGTTTCATGCGATGGGTATGGAGATCTCAATTGAACTGACCATTGAGTGCTAACAAGTTTTGCAGGATGGACATTTCCCTGGGCTGTGACCGCAGTTCGTGGCACTCACTATTGTTTACGGAAAATCGATTATCCAGAGATCTGGCGTCTACTGAAAGAAGAACATATCACTCACTTCAACGCTGCTCCGACTGTGAACACGCTTCTTTGCAATGACAAAAATGCCGAACGATTACCTGACCCTGTCAGAGTGACGGTGGCTGCAAGTCCTCCTACCGCACATCTTTTCGAGCAGATGACAAATCTGAACTTACACCCAGTCCATGTGTATGGTTTGACTGAGACGTATGGCCCTATCACAAAGGGGTACCATATGCCCGCATGGGATGATTTGCCCAACAAGGAAAAGTACCAGAAGATGGCTCGGCAAGGCCATGGATTCGTGACCAGCCTGCCGATTCGAGTGATCAAAACAGATGTGCCTTATGGGACGATTGTTGACGTTCAGCCAAATGGGAAAGAGATCGGAGAGGTCGTGTTCGTGGGCAACATATGTGCAAAGGGGTACTATAAGGACTCGGAAGCAACCAGGGAGTTATTTGCGGGAGGTGTTTTGCACTCTGGTGACTTGGCTGTGATGCATCCCGACGGAGCAGCTCAGATACTGGATAGAGCTAAAGATATCATCATTAGCGGTAAGCAGATTGGTTCTTGATATCGACGTGCGCTGATGGCAAAGCAGGCGGCGAAAACATATCTTCCCTTGCTCTGGAATCAATGCTCGTCACTCATCCAGACATACTGGAAGCGGGCGTGGTGGCCATCAAAGACGAGCAGTGGGGAGAAAGACCAAAAGCTTTTGTCACGGTCCAACCAGGCAAGCAGTTGACAGGCGCAGACCTCATCCAATGGGCGAAGAACAACAGCAATATCAGCAAGTTCATGGTACCGAGGGAGGTTGAGGTCGTCCAAGAACTCCCGAAGACGAGTACGGGAAAGATTAAGAAAAATGTGCTGAGAGAGTGGGCGAAAAGCAATGACGACGAACGCAGCATAGACGGATGATGTGATGTGGCGACGGTGGCAACTGTAGCCAGTCACTCGGCTTTGCGAATCACGGCTTTGGCACAGAGAGTTGCACGGTGCTCTGATAGTCATGGTTGCGATGTTTAGTCCGTGGAAGGAAAAGCCAAGCCAATAACTACCTCTGGGGATCGACAGGAGTTGTTTGTTGCAGTCTGCAGTCTGCAGTCTGCGCGGTTGGGGGCCAACTCTGCTGAACTGTGACGTGTCAGGGCCTTATTCTGCAAGAACAGTGCAGGGTGTGACGGTTCAGCGGCAACTAATACCATCCAGGGGAAGGCAGGCCAATGCTGTACTGGAGGTGATCAACATCTAGGATCGCGATCAGGATAGAAACAAGTGTCGTGTATGATCAACATCGATGCTGATATGGACAGAGTGATTGATGAATGGCCATCTGAAAGCAAAAGACCCGGGCCGCAGACTGGCACAGCCCTGGCTGGGAGCTAACACGTTTCGAGCCTCCTCTCGCTTCCCCCACGACAACCGATCTTGTTGCTTGTTAATCCACGGCTTTGCTACCATCACCATTCCGCGCCTTCTTTGTAGAGCTGTACAATTCCTACCTGTGTCATCCAACTACCGGCTGATGCTTCTTACTCCTACCCAACCCCCAAGTGCAGGCTATCTATCATCATTTCTCCGGTGCAACGCTATCCTGGCCGAATCCACGTCCCCCCTACATTTCTGTGGCCATATACAGAGCATACTGGGGTATTGTCAAAAGCCCTGTGTCGGAAGCCTCAAGGGAACAGCTAGGCTTTCAGATCGGTAGACTCCGCAACTCTTCTAGCTGAGTGCGATTCAGAGCAGACCCAACCACGAAACAGCATTTCAAGCTGCTAGCCTCGCTTGCCTACTACACCATCCTCATGCCACAACATCTTTGAAGAACTGCCGAATCCAGGTTCGTTGGAGTCAGCTCACTGCACAATTTGTGTTAAATATACTCGTGGGGTGTCCATCTGCGCAGGCGGTGCACCGCGCCGTGAGCCAGGTCGCTTTGGGCCTGTGCTGTTGGGACACACCGGCAAACAGGAAAGCATTGACAACGACCTCAACTGAAGATAATGGCACGGCCATGCAGAGCAGGTAGCTCACCTACGAGAAGTAGGCGGCACACAAGTCCTACAGCATCTAGACCTCCACCTCCACCGAGAATTCCCAGTCAAGCTCCGTCGGAATCAGACGACTCAGCGAGTTCACCCGAGAGAATACTGGATGATGACACCGATTTCTTCATGGCTCAAGCGAATGATTCGCAATCCTCGATCGGCGTGACAAATCTTCGAGAAATGAGCATGAGCATCGACCTAGAGCAACAGCACAAACTATCTCCAATATCCAGACTACCACCAGAGCTTCTCATATCAATCTTTGTCAAACTTGGCTCTACTGCAGATCTTCGAAGCTGCATGCTAGTGTCGTACAATTGGGCAATACACTGTGTTGGAGTCTTATGGCATCGGCCGCAATGCAATCTTTGGAAGAATGTTATCAATGTCACGGCATCCCTGAGCAAGAATCCGTTCTTTCCATACCATGAAATGGTTAGACGCTTGAATCTCGCAACACTCCATGACAAGGTCAATGATGGAACCATTCAACCATTCATGCAATGCAAGAGAATTGAAAGACTTACACTGACGAACTGCTCAAAATTGACCGATTCTGGTGTCTCGGGCTTGGTGGAAGGGAATAAGCATCTTCAAGCTCTAGATGTGACGGATATCCGGTCATTGACTGATCACACACTGTTGACCGTTGCAACTCATTGTCCGCGACTGCAAGGACTCAACCTCACAAACTGTTCCAAGATCACAGATGAGTCCTTAGTAGCTGTTGCCGAGAACTGCCGGCAAATCAAGAGGGTAAGCCAATATCTACATCTTTGTTTTGATTGTTCAGCTAACACTGGCCAAGCTCAAACTGAACAACCTCCCTTTGATCACCGATGAGTCCATCACCGCCTTCGCAGAGAATTGTTCGTCAATACTCGAAATAGACCTTCACGCCTGCTCGCCGATAAGTTCTGTGTCCGTCACTGCTCTCCTCAGCTATCTTTACCATCTGCGCGAATTACGTCTGGCTCATTGCACTGGCATCTCGGACAGCGCTTTCCTAGACCTGCCTCCGAAACTGAATTTTGATTATCTGCGTATACTGGACCTTACAGGTTGCGAAGATGTCCGGGACGACGCCATTTGCAGGATCATTCCTGCCACGCCGAAGTTGAGAAATCTCGTGCTCGCCAAGTGCAGGCACATAACTGATCGGGCTGTCGCGGCCATATGCCGTCTGGGAAAGAATCTGCATTACATCCACCTCGGTCATTGCATCAATCTTACAGATAATGCTGTCATCGCACTTGTGAAGGCTTGCAACCGCATTCGATATATCGATCTTGCTTGCTGCAATCGGCTTACTGACCAAAGCGTTCAACACCTTGCACAGCTACCCAAATTAAGGAGAATCGGGCTGGTAAAATGCCAACAGCTGACGGACCAAAGTATCCTGGCGCTGGCAAGAGGGGCAATGTCGGGGGGACCAACTCATTCAAGACCAGGATGCCTTGAGCGGGTCCATCTGAGCTATTGCGTCAGCTTGACACTGCAGGTACGTCAAGTGAATTTGCCTCCTGGAAAGCTTAGTATTGACCGAGCTACAGGGCATCCACGAGCTTTTACAATTCTGTCCTCGACTTACGCACTTGTCGTTAACCGGTGTACAAGCTTTTCTACGGGAAGATTTAACGCGTTTCTGCCGTGAAGCACCCCCTGAGTTCACACACCCTCAGCGAGACGTGTTCTGCGTATTTTCTGGCGAAGGCGTTTCACGACTGAGAGAATATCTCAAACGACTAGCTGAAGACCAAGAGCGTGAGGGACGTGTTTCTCGGGACGATCGTGAGGCGTACTCGGAAGCAGAAGCTGATTCGAGCAGAGATACGATTTCCGACGACGGAACAGTTGATGCCACAGAGGAGGTATCTGAGAGACGATCAAGGGCGCGGCCAAGGTCGGCTGGTTATAGGTCGTATGCAGAGGTTGTGTCTGGAAGTGGTTCAAATTCGCCTGAACGGGAGGACGACGGAGAAGGCAACGACGAGGGGGCACCGCTGCGACAAGTCAGAACTGGCAGAATCAGTGCACTCTTTCGACGAAGATCGAGTAGGCCAGGCTCGTTTACTGAGGATGATAGTGTTCCTCGGTATCGAGGTTACCTGAGTGGGCATGGACGAAGAGAAGCATCTCGGAGTGTGAGCGAGGGGCAAGGATCGTCCAGCAGACCCAGATTTACGCACTCCGAAGGACCAGCCTTTGACGGTTACTCTCCAGCAATAGCGGAATCACAGCCTCGTCGACCTCTTCCGCCCCGTCCGCACTGGCCGCCTCAAGCGCATACGGCACAGTTCTTTTCAGATGATCAGCAGCTGTCTGCTCCTTATTGGGGAGATTTCTCTACGGTACAGGCTTCAAGCAATGTGACGAGAGCGACGGCCACTGGGCCAGGGTTGGTTCTTAGGCGCAATGGGATACGTGATCGGGAAGAGTCGACAGCGAGTGCGGTTTATGACACGGATGATGACGCGGAGATGACTGTGCGACAGCCATCCCGCTTGCACAGGGAATTAGACGGCGAGATGGAGTCTTAGCTGTTGCATGCATTTACAGATATACCTGATGCGGGGATTTGCATCGAGCTGGTTTGATGAGAGCTCTATTCTTTCACGCTGGGAGCTCGGAGCTCTTCTAGCATTACTGCATCAAAGTTGTGGCTTTCTCTTTCCGGCATTGCTTTGCTCAGAGCGTTTCATTGTATGATTACCGTCGTGGTGCTTTGTATGGTATGCAGTCTTTTATACTTCCAGTATGAAGAAGCAAGATGTGCTGCAAACATTAATCGTCCGTCTACCGGGCAGAAGAAGCTCGTGTCAAGCTTTAGAAATAATCAAAAAGCCACGATCCACCTCTTTTCCAGGATGTCGTTTCAGCCATTGAGGGCTAGAAGTCTCTTGAGAGATAACAAGTGGGTGGTGTGCAGTAAGTATTCAGTACCCAACGGATGGGTGAGCTTTCTACAACGACCTTCAACCAAATGGTTTCGTTCTAACTGATTGCCTCGACTGTACGACGAGCACCACGGAACGATGGTGCCTGTTCCCATCCAGCACAAAGCGGACGGTTGTAAATATAAGTAATGCTCGCTTTCCGACTATGCTTTAGATCAAGTTTAGCGACGAATGCATCAAAGGATTTGTGCACGACATCGATCGTACGCAACACGTTTTGATCGAAGCGTCACCTTGGGGTATGCCAGGCTTTGCGAGGAAAAAACGAGCAATTGGCGGTTTCAGTGGAATTCTAGACGCCCGAAAAGGGGCTTTTGACTTATCCTGGGCATGTCTGCTTTGAAGGCGCCTGATAGAATGTTGCTATGCTATGCATAGAGGAGAGCCTCCGGCTTCAGCTGACAAAATCATCAACCCCAGACCTTGAAAAACGATGAGATCCAGATGTTTTCTTACTCTTCAACGAAGTCCGTCTCGTAAGGGCGCTCCGCTTGAGGTGTAAGGCGAGCGAGCTGACGGCGAGCACCTGTCAACCAGTCTAGAAGTGCAGAGTGACCCGTAACACGATTCTGAAAAATTCAAGTGAGCTCGGAGCCAGTCCCGTACTCGAAAGTCAGAAGGGATGGGGGAAAACTTACGTCCCATACCACAACAGTCTTTTCTGCCCACTTCACGCGCTCTGGGAAATCGGCGCCGAACGCAATGTGATCGAAGTGGAATTTTAACAGGCTGTCGCTCTCTTCCTGTTTATAGCCTACAATGCTCCGCGTGGCTGATCAAAGAAGGCGCGCCCAGTCAGCGTTTTCACATCTATTGCAGGATATATGTAAGATATGGGGACACATACATTGGGGATTGACAAACAACGCTTACTCCCCAGTGGCGGGATGGGTCCGCACCAGCGGGTGAACGCTCGTGGCGCCTGGTCGCCGCACAAGGCCACCGCGGCGCCGGCTCAACTCTGCCTGTTCCAGGCCCGAGTGGATAGCTTTTAATCCGTGTAATCACCTCCTGAATTCGGGAGATAGACGTCTGTATGCTTCGGCATGGTTGACGAACAAAGTGTCGCCGCCAGTCTCGGGCTTATCGAAAATGTAGAGAACCGTGGTTCCGGGAGGTTGATTTTCGTAAGTGACATCGGAATGTCAGGCCACCGAGCTAGTATAGGTGGTAAAGAAGGTGTCAAGCGTGGTGTCTCCTGCTCCGCGGTGGACTAGGTGTACTTCAGGGTGACCCGCAGGATTGCCACTTGTGGGATGAATGTGAAGCCTGCCAAAACTGAAATGAGGAAAGTGTACAATCAACATCAATTCTCCGAGATATCTGCGTCCCTGTATCCGTTGGATTGCTCTATGTACTGTGCTTGGGGGCCGACAAGTAGAGTGACGAGTATCAGATCAAACACTACTGTCCGATCTTTTTCGTATCTTCGATCGGCAGATCCGCAAAGTTCTGGTTTGAAAAGACTAGGACTTTACGTTGGGCAGCCGGTAGAGCAAGCTGATCCTTGCCTCGGTCGTTCAGGCTGCTCAGCTGCGCTCCTCTCAGCTCAGAGCCTGTTGCTGGCGTCAAATCTGTTTTCGCCACGCCCCCTGTTAAAATGTCTGGGAAAGATGGATCTGCGTCCTTTCCATGCTCATAGTGCTGAAAGGGCGTGAGAGGAGGATACACTTGGGCAGGGTCCCATGTTGGTAGGTATGTTTTTAATACTAGGATCACAAGAAGTCAACAAGTTTCTAGATTCATCGATTAGGCTTTCAGGGCCAGTGGCGACATACTTGGGCCTTTGGTTGGTCTGCTTTGCCTTCCTCTTCAACGTCCCTCTTTTAACCGTTTGGCCCAAGAGCGAGCTCTTTGTATTTCCCGAGAGCGACCTCTGGCTGTTCAGTTTGAGCGATAGCAATTGAAGGAGCCGTTGTATCCTCACTTCTCCTCTCTTCTCTAATAGATGCTCAGTCTTGCAAGATGGTATCAATTCGCGTGCTAAGGTGCGATCGCAGATCTGATCGTATCCGAATCCCACACCCATTTTCAGTATTGATAACACGTGACTTGGTCTTTCGAAACAAGCCGGGCAAACGCTTGGCGAAGGCCTTTCTGTCGACAAGGCATATTATACGCGAGACTGATGTGACATTGCCATGCTAAGACAAAGATGGGGAGATCAGTAGGGGCCGGGGAAAGAGCGTGATTTATTGCCATTGCTGCGGCGAAAGCGTTTGGCGCCGAGAAGAACGATATGTGGACTTACTACCTTTCGGAGGAGAGGGGCTAGTCCGAGGCGGATCTCTATATGTGCTTCTGATCGAGCATAAAGGTGAGATGGCGTATCAGGTGGGACTGGGAAAGGCTTTCAAGGAGGCTCTTTCGAATTCTTGCCTACCGGGAAGAGAATGGAAGGAGATCATGGTGGCGAGGGATTGGGATGACCGTAGGCGAAAAGCTTTCATCCACTTTATATCAGGAGCTGAAGCCACCATCTGAGGTCCTTTCAGTCTCGAGAGCGCCGAAGCCGATCCACACCAGGTCATGATTGAAGTTCAAGGCGTAATCAGTGTCGATATAGAAATGGAGGGAAAGCTATGTGCACATAGGATGGCCGGTGCGATTCGTGCGATTCTTGCTGCTCTTCTTGGATTGATGAACTGCTTGTGATACGGTTTATTCCGCCAGATTGCGAGAAGCAGTCTCTGCAATTCCCGTCTTGAGCGTTGCTGAGAGCTGTTGAACAGATTATGGTCAACTCTTCACACAGCTTGTGATTTTCGCCTCATCGATTACCGTCGCCATTTCGCCAGAGTCTTCGTTTCACGACGGGAAGTATGGAGTTCATCGGCTCATCTGCGCGGATCCAGTTCTTTCCGACGTAAAAGATGGAGTCGTTCGGAAAGATAGCGAGTGCTTCCTGGTTGGTGTCTAAGCCTCGGTATTCCTTACCATGATCAAAGAAATCTTGCTCGGCGGCCTGGACTTGAATTGGGGAAGCATGCATATGGCTGATCACAAGACCATATTGGCAGCTTCGGCGGTCTGAGTACAACAAATAAAGGGAACTTTTCAATGACAAGGCAGGGTCCAGGGTCCAGGGTTCACCATGCTCTCTCGGCTTTACCTGCTTTTGGAGTTCTCCAGTCCAGCGATCTTCTTGTTGTGGGCGACGTCGACAAAGCTAAGCATGCGGCCGGGGGAGGTTAGGTTTGCGGGTGGTGGCTGGTTGAGGAGGTGAGATTAAAGGTATCATGGGGGCGTTCAACAACTGTATCCGTCCGCTTCATTCTTCCGCCGCATCATTCCTCTTCTCCTCGCCTTGTCTGTTTCCTGCGCCCATCGTTACCAGGAGGAAGCACAAATTGGCTCGTGTTGCTTGCGAGATGGACAGTGTCGTGTGTTAGCTCAGCAGCAAAGCTAGATCCGCAGCTGCATAACTCAGTCATTGCGGGGGTTTGGCTCCGTCCTCGAGGATCGTCTCCAATCCCAAAGCTCCAGCAAGACCTCGACTGGGTCCTTGCCATATCGAATAGCCACCTGGCCGTCGAGCAACAGACTCGCCGGTGACATGGCGCCCATCAACGAGGCAGTCTATGCGACGGTACGCTCTCCGATTTCCCCGCTCCTCTGTCCCAGCACTGACACCAGGCATAGCTACTGATGAACGATTCATACCTACCGGGTCGGTCAGACGACACTGGGCTGAGAAAAATAGCTAAACGATATACTAGGTGTCATGGTGCTGGGCCACTCGCTCAAAGACAAGGGGGCCAAAGCAAGACTTGTCGTGCTGGCTACCATCGACAATCTTTCCCCCTCGACCATCACGGAGCTTAGAGTATGTATGTCTCCTTTGGGGACAAAGAACTACACGCTGATCACAAGTAGACCGTATACGACGAGATCATAGCTATCAATCGAATTGTCAACAAGCACCCTGCCAACCTCTACCTGATGGACAGACCCGATCTAATATCCACTTTTACCAAGATCGAGCTGTGGAGGCAGACTCAATACAGACAAATAGTGTACATCGATGCAGACATGGTTGCAATTCGCGCACCAAATGAACTCCTCAACTACGACACCGACTTCGCGGCCGTACCCGATATCGGTTGGCCGGATTGTTTCAACAGTGGCCTATTAGTTCTACGGCCCAACCTTGGCGATTACTACTCACTTCTCGCTCTCGCCCAAAGAGGTATTAGCTTTGATGGAGCAGATCAAGGCCTGCTGAACATGCACTTTCAAGACTGGCAAAGACTGAGCTTTACCTACAATTGCACTCCTAGCGGCAGCTATCAGTACATCCCAGCATACAAGCATTTTCAAAGCAGCATCAGCTTGCTACATTTTATCGGACGGGAAAAGCCGTGGACCATGGGAAGGGATCATAAGTACACTTCCGGAGTATATGGTGAACTCCTTGGTCGCTGGTGGTCAACGTATGACAAGCATTACAGGGTTCACGTGGGCGTCCTCTTCCCCAATGCCAATCTACTATCTGACCCTTATTGATAGACCTCCTATTACTCTGGACAAACTCGAGACGCGCCAAGAACCGTTCAAGATTATGTCACTGGCGAGAGAACCACCTCACACCTAGGCTATTCCTCTTCAGCACCACAACCTCAGCACGAACCACCTGCTATCAATTTCCAACCTCCGCCCGAAGCTTTAGTCACGACACCAGAAGGTGCCGTGGGTGATCAGCCGGAGCCCATAGAACAGATGGACCGGCAAGACTTCAAGCCAACTCCGACTGCAGAGCAAAGACGTTTTTCAGCCCCTCAGATGGAATGGGATGCATCACGGTACGCGAAATCAATCTCCTACGTCCAGTCTTTAATCTCCAGTGTAGTTCTCCGCCTCCCGCAGATTCGAAACCAGAAGCCCAGAATTTTCCATCACGGGTATACGAGTTCAACCAGGACACCTCATTATTTCAAGCACCTAAGTATCCTGAGGCACCAAAGGACATGTATTATCAGGTTCCATCCAAAGCAACCAGAGCCGCAAAGCCGAAACCAATCTTCCCCTGGGAGGAACACGCTCCTAGACCGACCAGGGTCTTCCCAGAAGAACAACCACCAAGCCCTGAGCCAGAGCCAGAGCCAGAGCCAGAGCCAGAACTAGAACCCGAGCCATTCGTAGGTGCTAGGACAGCAGGTGATGCCTCGGAGAGTTCGGAGATCACCAGAGAACGTCGTTCAAGCTCCAATGCTGTGTCCGAAAGCGATCCTTGGAACAGCTATACTCGAGCAAATGCATGGGACGCTATGCCAGAGATTGAACGCTACGTTCAGGCTTTTTCGCAAGCACAGAAAGGCAAGGTTGAAGTTATTCACCAAGCCGCTCCACCATCTGAATTGGCTGCTCCGTCATTATTATCTCCTCCTGCCGACACAGAACGACGTCCGAGTATGAAACTTACAGACTTTCCAACAGAAGTTGAGAGACCAAGTTTGCCAGTAACACCAGCACCAAGACGACCGAGTTTCTGGGGTGAGGAAAGAGATGAAGCAGGCGAACTTCCGGCGGCGGAGGGAGTACCGAAGCAGCAAGACTGGGTTAGTCGCTTTTCATCCTATTCCCATCCAAAAATTCCTTTTACTGCTTCTGCTTCTCGTTCCCCTGCATCGCGAGTTTTATGCTGGAGATGCCAATTTTGTGGGAAACAGAATCCAGTACAGAAACTCGAAGAATTACAAAGACGACAATCCGAAGCCCTACAGACAGGACCAGAATCAAAACCCAAAGAACTACCGAGAAGAGCAATGCCTGGTTCAGCCGTCGATACTGCGGCTGTAGCTGCGGAGGCAACGGCGAAAGCTTTATCGCCAGAAAATCCAACAACCAGAGATCCTTCAAGAACAGATATGCCTGGTACCAGTGTCGACACTGAGGCTGTGGCTGCAAACGCGGTTGCGAATGCTCTGTCGCCGCCGAAACCGAAACCGAAACCGAAACCGATACTGAAGGAGCCATCTTTCGAACTTGGAGGTCCTAGCAGTGAGGCTGCTTCAGCCCCAAAAGATGTGCCACCTGAAGTCTTGTCGCAGGATGTCACAACTTCGGCTTGAGCAAACGCCTTGGTTGACGGGGAAGAGACTGGCATGTTTATACTGCGTTGGATATGATTCTAGCAAGTTATTCAGCCTTCTTGATCCATGTTTGGCTCGCGCGTCATTGCGTTGCATCGTCGTGTTCCTCAGCTCTTCTTCCAATTCGCAGTCTTTGTTTGATCGATCTTGCGCACCTCGAGGATACGAGATTTGGTCCAGACTTTGCCGCGGCGTGCAACCCTTGTCTCATTGATGTTTTCCACAGTCGCTGCATTAAATGGCGTACATCATCATCGTACCGCAACACCGTCTGTTTACATCGTTTTGATCCGCATTTCTATTGAGTCTTTTGCACTCTTGTTGTACCTGACAATACCTCAGATCGTTGTACATAACCGGTGTATCACACGTCAATTGGATTATACATAGCGACTTGGAAGAAGCAACCCTACAATCGCAAAGGCTCTCCTCGTCTATCCTGGCGGGCCTTTCCCCGGCTTTCTTCTCACAGGCATCTTCTCCATCCTTGAATCCAAGCCGAAAACCCCCCTCCCATCAGAATATATTGCAACACGTGACGTTTCTCCCCAGATTTATGTATTTCGATTCTCCCTTTCATTTGACTCATATAGATGGGTTCGATAATGCCCCTGCCCACCCCTCCTCTCTCTCTCTCAAGTCTCCAGATTCTATTCCAATTCCAGCATCCTGTAGCAGATCAGACACCCATGCCAAACGCCTCTTCATGCCACACCACATCCCTCCCATAGTCCATGACGTGTCTCCCAACCTCCTTTCGCAAGGCGTTGGTTAGGCCGGGTGGTGCGCAGACTAAGACTGTTATTTTGCTGTGCTTGTGTTTGGGAGCCTGGGTATTTGGGGAGAGGATCGAGTCGATTAGGGAGCGGAGCGGTGGTCTGGTGCTGATACTGCTACTGCTATTGCTGCTGCCGATTTGGTTGGGAGTAGGGGTTATGATTTCTATCCCCCGAAGAAGTGAAGATGTTGCGTCGTTCTCGCTGGCATCCTCCTCCTCCTCAACCGAAAGCCCGGTCGGGTCCGATTCTTGCTTGGGTGGGCGAGTAGTGTAGATCTTAACATTCAACATCCCCATCCTCTCGGGACGTGCGCTGTCTCCTTCATGCGCAACATCCGCTATCGCATTGCGGAGAGACTCGACCCCCCACTGCGCTTCCTCACGGGATCGGACAATCCAGCGGAAATGGATGCGTTTGGATATCGAGGCTGCTGCCTTGGCGCTTTGCAGAAGGGAAACGTAGATCGGCAGGGTGAAGGTGGCGCCGATGCCGCCGGCTAGGAGGAGGATTTCTTCGCCTTCAGTTCCTTCTTGTTGGTGAGGGGTAGCTGGGGTTGAGAGAGAGGAGAGGAGGGAGGGGATGAAAGTTGAGGAGGAGCCGTAGGGTCCCTCGATTAGGACGGTGAGTTTCTTCCCCATCGCAGCGGCGGGAGCATTTGGGTGGGGGGTGCGATTGGCGTTGGTATGGCCATTGCCGGACGGAATTGCGATGCCGTTGATGTATTTTCTCGCGGGGATGTTATAGGGCGTAGCGTTAATGTTACTGTCGGCGGCCTTTGAGCTAGCCAGCCAAACTGTCGTGGGACCTCCCAGATTTCGTACCACAAGTTCGATATCTGGAATGGGGTAGCCGCGGTATGCTTTCTGTTTCTCGGATGGCTGGGACGGAGGGAGGACTGGTGGGACGGAAACGATGGTGAAGGGTGATCTGGGCAATCCGGGGTTGTGGCCGGATTTCAGGTAGATGTGTTGACCTGGGGAGTGGGTTGGGATTGGGGAGCCGAAAGTGGGTTTTGCTGTGGGGATGGAGATGTGGAGGAGTGCACCGTTTGTACCTGTTACGGGCGTGATGGTGGCGGGCTTTGGTGGGGCTGTGGTGTTTATTTTCCTGGTGGCGACGTTAAAGAGGTAGAGGATAAAGGTTTGGAGGATGTATTTCCGGGTGTAAGGGACGTGGGCGGATATGGCGGGCATGAGGAAGAAGGAGAGAAGGGCGTGGGGGACGTAGAATGTTTTGTGGTATGCTCTTTTGCGGAGGGGTGGGAGGGCGGTGATGGCCAGGGTGGTGAGCATAGTAATGGAGAGGATGCCAAGTTGGACGTCGCCATCGTAAAGGCGACGGGGGAGGGCGGAGATGGAGTAGAAGAAGCTCAGGTAGAGGATTGCGTGGGCGAGGAGGAAAAGGTGGACTATTCGGCCGGTGAGGCGGTGGTAGGGGTTGAGTGTTTCATGGGTGAGGTTTGTGGCCAACTGGATGGGCGAGAGCGGTGATTTGACGGAGAGTAGGTATTGGAGTGGTAATTGGGAGACAGCGACATGGCCAAGGCGTTTGGTAAAATGCATGTAGTCGGTGCCGGTTTGGTGGGTGGTGAGGAAGAGGAGCCAGCTAGTGTAGACGAGCCCGATGAGGTGCACTTTGAGAGTACCGAAATCGGTGGGGAGTGGTGAATTGAGTATCCATAACAGGCGGCGGATATTGAGTTGGGCGAATGTCGGTGCTTTGCCATGAGAGAGATGAGCAGAAGGTTGGGAAATCCTGGCCAGTAAAAGGCGCCCAATGTAAACTGAAAAAAGCACAATGATTGGAGAAATCCAGGCATAAAAACCATACAAGTCCAACGCCTTTCGTCGGTCAGATATCTGCTCTGGTGAGAGATTGACAAAGCGATATGGCCAGGCCATCTTGACAGTTAAGCCCAATGGATGAACGAGGCCAGGGTCTGAACGTTCGAAACCGGAGGCTGAGAGCAAGTATACTGCTGTCAACATGAGAAAGGCATCGGAGAATAGACAGATACTTGGGCTTCAATATCGGAAGAGGCGGATTCCTAAAGCATCGGACGGAAAACAGAAGTGCGGGAACAGGCTGTTCGGATCCCGAAGACTGCTCAGGACGGCAAGTCAAGAGCCTGCGGCGAGCATCTCAGACCAAGGAGGTGATGTTGGAAAAGTAGGCTGCTGAAGAGTCACAAGTTGGGTTGAATCAAGCTGCGAAGCGAATCCCGCCGCGGACTCCACCAACGCTACGGAGGACGGATCCCGCTGGCCGAGGCTGATGAAAGAATTGGTGAGAGATTGCCGCCGAGGTACTCGGCCACATCTATCCCACGATTTTCGTCACTTGGCCTTGGCCCGAAGACCCAGTTGCCTTATCTGGAAGTATCTCAATTGGGAACTGGGGGCGTGTTGTTCGGAAGATCAGACAGAACCTGGTTTGGATCACAATCGCGAGACTTGGCCGGTCAACAAGCAGTCCGATCAGCTATCATCCGGCATTCAAGCATTCAAGCACTCAAGCCGATGGTGTCCAGGTTCAATGGTTCTGGATTTAACGACCTTTATCGGCCGCCAATCCGGCACGATGGATGAGGTATCTTCCCAACCTGCTCGTCAGCTCGTTCTAGGCACTCGTTCAGGACTCGCCAAAACTTTCGTGTATCTAATGACCTAGGTATTCTGACGCCTTCAGAAACTGGATTGGCTTTTGTTCGTCCAAGCTCTGGCTCCGTCAACTCCACCTCCACCCTGAATCGTTCTCCTCCCTGGTCATCCAAGGGGATTCTTGTCTGTTCATCGTCTGAGCTAGCAAGCAACACAGCCACAGCAAGTGGATCATGCAGTGGTGGACCATCTGCCAATCCGAACACATCCGCATATGTCTTGGCGAAGAATGTGAGCAATTCATGGACCATCTTTCTCAATCTGGTCGCCTTTCGCTTATCCTCTTGGATTTCGGTTCCACTGGTGTACAGAAAGGTATCCTGTATAGACAGTGTGGCAAAGACTTGATGTGTGAGATCAAGTGTAATCAGGGTTGTCTTCTTGCTGAGTTGAGGATTGCTGAATACACTTTGTGCAGATTCTGGATCACACCATACATTGAATTCTGCATATGGTGTGTGATTTCCAATGCGTGCATGGAGTTCACCGGAGGAGTCTCGAAATGGGTTTCCAAGGTTTGCGTCGCTGAAATTAGATCCAATCGCACCACCCATGATGCTGACTCCACGGAGGTGGTCCACCACTTTTGGAAAGGTAGCAAACAGTAGAGCAGCATTCGTCAAGGTTCCCGTTGTGACCAACCAAGCAGTATTGGATGGACAATCCATCAAGGCCTCATACATGTCCACGACTGGGTTGCACTTCAATGCGCTTCTTCTGGCTCGGGGGAGGAGCGCTGTCCCATCAAGGCCACTTTCCCCTGCAAATGGTGAGCTGAATAAAGCTTATACGGCCCATGATCGCCAGTACCGTGAATCTCAGGTGCATGATGAGCCTCGCGGCAGAAGGGTTTCCTTGCGCCCGGAATGACTGGAATCTCTGGGCGACCAATGGCTTCTAGCACGCCCAACGCATTACTCGTGGTACGATCCAGAGATGCATTTCCATATCCGGTACTGATACCCAGAAGACGGAGAGCAGGGTGCCACGCTGCAAGGAGGATGGCAAATGCATCCTGAGAGACACGTTCAGCGTTCTATTGATGGGATCGTCCGAGGCATGCTCACGTCGTGTCCTGGCAGAAGTCAATGGACAGGCTCCGGCGAGGAGGAATCGATGACTGACCCGGATCACAGTCCAGCCATAGGGGAATCCTGTCTTCCTTCCCACCGTCTTCGCCCATCGTGGATACGCAAACCGGTGCTCTGTGATTGGGGACATGGTGGCTATTCGACGGTCGAGCCACCAGTATGTTCGGAGCACACGGACGGCCCTGGAGCCGGGACCCGAGAAGGGCTGAAGTGTTAACCAATTAGTTAGCCGTGGGCCCTCCGAGACGTCGATCTTAGGCATCGCTCCCGCCTATTCTCCAGGCACTCCCGGCTCCGCAGGCAACTAGTGTTAGAGGCAGCCAGTCACCGCTAAACACGTTTTGATGTGTGTATCAGAGCCGCAGTCAGATGCATCAAGCCGACAGTTGAATGGTTGAAAAGCAAGGAAGATCCAGAAGGGCAGATGCTACGGACACATTCGACAAAGATGTAGAGCGAACCTGGCTGCCATGACAGCGCATCCCCCTCTTCCTCCTTGTTTGCAGCCAGCGTCCAAAGCCGCCTCCACCGCAAAGAGCACTCATCTATCAGCCGTTGCGAACAGTCCTCCTACCACGTCAAGAGCTTCTTCTCAAGCTCGTCCATCAAGAACAAGACAGAATGCGAACAGCTGGGAGCACACGTCTGAAAAGGCCACGGCCACCTTGATTCGGCGAGTGCTTGGACCGCAGACTGGCGTCGACCCAAGGAGTTCTCCACGACCAATTGAGAACATTCTACCTCCTCTTACCAGCAGTAATGAGGTAGACTTACAGCTTTATGCAATCATTGCTATTGTTGTCAAAGACTTCGTTCAAGTTTGGTATTCGAAGATCACGCCTGATCATGTGTTTATCGAAGAGGTCGTACATATAGTTGCTCATTGCAGTCGAGCGGTGGAACAGAGGTTGAGACGGATTGATATCGAAGAATTGATATATGATGAGACACTAGCTTCGGTGGAAGCGCACATTCTTGGTCAGCGTGTTGGACGGTGCCGGGAGTCTTCGAGGAACAATGACTGATAGATTCAAAAGCATACAGGACCGCTCATGAGACTATTCCTCCCTCGGCTTATCACTTTACGCCGTTGAGGATCTATCACTCCCTCAACCCGCATCCTGCTTTGTCACCCTTTCCCGACGCTGAACAGACCGAGGCATGTCACTCTCAGGCCCGCAATGAGACCGTCTACCGCCAGCTGCTTGTACAAGGCGCACTGGCCGTTCTGTTGCCCACCGAAGATCTACAGAACACTTGTCTCAGAACGCTCGTCTCCGATATCATTGCCGACCTCATTCTCGGACAAGGCATCTGCGGCAAGGCTTGCGAAGGATGGTTCTTGCATGAGACCATTATCAAGATTGTGGGAGTGGTCAAGTCTCGCATCGAGCCAAAGGCAAAAGGCGAGGAGATTGAGCATGACACAGGAAGCCGTCTCGAAAAGTTTGGCCTATTATCTCCAAAAGATGGCGCTCCAGCACCTCATTTGTCCGACAATGACCAATCGCTAGCATTGGCGTTGTTTTGGCGAGTGCTACAGTATGCCTATCTCTTCTTTCTCCTCGCCCGCTTCGTCGTTGTGGGTCTATTCCGAGCACGATCGCTACCATCACGGTCGCATTCGTCGCAGTCGACTCCTTCTTCTCCAATCGCCAAACGAGGAGGCCGCCCTCCAACGCCGTCGCAATCATGGTCGACCTTACCCTCTCCACAGAAGCGGCCTATCCTCGAGTATCGTCTTTTCGCCCTTCTCTCCACTCTGCTCGATCTGTCGACTCGCATGCCTTGGCTTACCGGCTTACTATCCCTGTGCAAACATGGCATTCTAACAGGGTCTGGGCGGCTTGGGGCGGAGGATAGTCTACTAGAAAAGTAGGTTTCAGTCTTTCCTCCTCCCTATCGCTCATCCATTCCTATTGGGTGCTTGACACGCTGTGCTTCCGACCTCTGCTGGTTCCCAACCCTGGACTGGAGAATGAGCCATACCGGAACTGTTTTGGAGCCGCAGGAGCTACTGGTCACCTGACGTGTCATCCTCATCCTTGCATCCAATCCGATCGCAAAAGCGCTTCACTCAACGTTGCCCGTGTTTCCACATGACGATCCAGCCATCTAAGAGGGTGTGCAAGCCTTTCTTCTCTGAATCAAAGCCAATGATGCTTGTGACAGTAACAATACACAACAACACGGTAATGGTCTTGTCTTGTTACTTCTACTCATTGGCTGGCCTTCACCCAAACATAGTCGATGAACCATCAATTTGCATTTCCGATCCGGACTCAGTGTCACTGCCTCCATTTTCCAGGCCACGACTACATTGCATCGGATCGAAATCATCCGCGCCAGAATGGTTGACGTCGGCAATGCTTCGAAGAGAACACATTGACCTCTTAGAGATGGCTTTCAGCATTACCTTCGCTATGCGCCGACTCTATTGCTCCACTGAAATACCTCGCCGCCATCGACACTAATACTCCCGCCCGCTGGTTCGGGCCTGTCGTTGTCCGGTCCCGGTCACATCACCATATCTCTTACCAATCATGGTCACCCGGTCTCGCCTTCTTACTCCATCACAAGACGGGCAAGACCTCAAAGCTATCCCTTGGCTTGGTTAGTTTCTCAAGCCTGGACGGAGGGCCCTCGCTTGCCAAACCAGCCACAGCAAGCTAGGAATTTGTGGTGTGAGCCAATCATAAAATTCGCTTGATCGAACCTGTTTGAATTTTCATTTCCCAAACATCCATTGGTGCGGATCCATTCCGACCATGTTTTTCGGGCTTTTTCAACCCTCCTGAACACAAAGCTCACCCTGGCATCATTGGCACATATTAGCCGACAATGTCAGAGCTGCCTCTGGCACATCTTTCCCCGAGTAGATGGCAGAACGACCGTGTTGGCCGGCGAGCAAAGTAGCAGAGACCGTGGTGCAAAAGCCTTTTACGTAATGCGAAGAACCCATCTTGCTCTACTCCTGGACCACCTCCTCGGACGGGTGGCGCATGGCCTTTTCTTCAACCCAGCACACGGCATTTCAGACTTCCAAGTAGGTAAGGATGCATGAACGAAGAGGCTTCTGGAAATTAGCCTACTGGTGCCACTCGTCTGATCTGACTTCCGCTTCTGCAACATCATGAACTGACAGCATCCTATTTAAGTGCAACATAATCACAGAGAGGAACAATCTCGTCTCCGCTAACCGGGTCTTTGGTGTCTTCGTTCTGCTTCGTCTCTCGTTATTGTCTCATTGTTGATCTCACGTCCACCATCATGAGGGGAAGGGATATGTGTCCTTCCAAAGCACACCTTGCTAACGATCAACCCTTCACCATTTAGATTCCTCCACCATACACTCACCACCTACATTACTCCCTGGCCAACCCTCCTCCCAACCATTCTCCTCAACCTCCGCATCGCCCTCTTCCCCTTCAACAGTCGCGGTCCACCCGCTCCACCACCCCCAAGCCCAGAAGAACAACTCAAGATCCGTCGCCGTGCCGCAGAAGCCATACTCAGCCTAATCCCTAGGCCGATAGCCAGGACTTACTTCGCCACAAGAAACATCAAGAATGATGGTGGCGATAGACCGGGAAGCGAAACAGATGGTGATGAAGAATCCGAAGAGATGAGTTGCCAGGTAGAGGAGATCCTAGATGTCTTTGGAAATGCGTACATGAATAAGCATCTTGTGTATAATATTCTGGAATTGGTGGTTGTGAGGTTGGTTCCAGAGTTGGGGGAGAAGACGACGGGGGAGTTGTTGGCGGAGAGGGGTGTTGTCGCTGGGATAGGCCAGGATATGGCTGATCATGCTGAGGATGCTGGTGTGGTAGATGAGAAGGTGAGGTAGAGGTCGGGATGATTGGGTAATTGGCAACAGTGGTGGTACAAAGGAGAGGATAGATGTCTCACAGCAAGGGAGTGGCAATAGACATGTGGATACAAACACAAATACAAACTTCAAAAACATTGCATCCTTTCATTCTCCCGTGCTCACTATGCATGAAGCGTTAATCGGTCATCTCTGAGTAGTTATAGCAACAAATCACCCCCTCTCTCTCTCTCTCCTCCTCTCCTAAGACCCAGTAACCCC
>JAABUK010001913.1_pt1 | contig 38566 bp, 36 predicted proteins | sample 5559141 | NCBI WGS metagenome assembly JAABUK01 (sample SAMN10711869, study PRJNA513367) | rock metagenome | isolation source: Antarctica rocks | place: Antarctica: Victoria Land, Pudding Butte nord | collected 2016-01-03 | reverse complement strand
AATGATGCGTTGGCCGAGGAGAGTGCGCTGGAGGATGGGGACGGGGAGAAGGAGAGGGAGAGGGAGAGGGAATTGGGGGGTGGGCCGGGGCCGGGGACGGGGAGTTTGAATACGAATTCGAATGCGAGTTCAAGGAAGCGGAGGAGATTGGTGGAGTAGGGTAGAGTAGAGTTTGTATGAGAGTTAGGTTGCTTCACAAGTTAGGCAGATGGATTGGCCTGTTTGTAGCAGTCTACCACTGCGCTTCAAGATATAGGTCTGCTGCTGTCTATCTGATTAGTACACGGTATGCCGATCAACTATCTACATCTCGCAAGTTTTTTTCCCCCTCCGTCTTGTCAGAGTAAATCCACTCCAACGCCGGATCGCTAAGCCATGCCGTCGCCTCCATAACGCTATGCCGAGAACCAAAAGATGGCAACACCTCAAATGTTACCCCCAGCCCCGCCCCGCCCCTCATCTGATCACTCCTCCGCCCTGAACTCAAAACACACCCCGGAAATAATCCGCAATCTGCGCACCCATAGGCCGCCTCGTCGCCTCGACCCCAGCCCCTTGCCCACTCGCCATGGTAGTAGCATGCGCAACCTGCCTCATCCCATCCGCATCTCCATCTCTTCCCAACCCGCCTTCCTCCTCTAACCTCCTCCTCAACCCCTCGTATCTCTCCCTCTCCACCCGGCCACCACCACCACCAGCTCCACTACCACTACCCCACCCCTCCTTCACTCGCCCTAATACAGGGATAGGGATAGAGATAGCGGCCTCGCCGACCATCCACCTCGGGACCCTCCAGCCGCTCATCCGGCCGGGGAGGAAATCGCCCACCCATGCCATGCCGATGAGATATCCGATCGCGGCAGGGAGGAGGGAGTGCGGGAATTGAGTGAGGGAGAGTTGGATGGAGAGGAGGTAGGTGGGGGATTTATCCGAGAAGGTGATCGTCCATGCCTTTTCGGCTTCTCGTTTCCCTGCTCTTTCGGCGGTTGCTTCATTACCGGAGGTTCCGCTTCCGTCTCTGGTCGCACGGGGACTGGGGCCGCTGCGGGGAGGAGAGAGCATGAGATCCCATGTCCACAGCCTGGGCACCTCTTCACTCCACACCGCCAGCGCGGCGAAGATCAGCCCCGTTGCGCCCGCAGGTAGGTGGTTCCAGCTCCCCCAGCTGAGCGGCCTGACGACCACTGCCAGTATCAGAGGCGTGAGCCCGGCATTCCAGAAGACGGCCACGAGGATGAAAGATGCGAATTTTCGGGTTCCGAATAGGCGTTCTAGGACGCGGAGGTGGTAGAGTAAGACGCTGGAGAAGAGGAGGTCGGTGCTGGATGTGTAGGCTAATTGGTGGGTGAGGAGGCGGTGGAACTGGAGGTAAGGATAGAGATCTGGGGTGGGACGGAGGGGGAGGTGGTGTTTGGTTGAGGTGATGGAGGTGAGGAGGGAGAGAGTGGTCAGGAGGAGGAGGAGAGCGAGGGTGGTTGGGGTGGAGGTGAAGCCGGAGGATTGCATTGATGGTGTTGATTGAGGGTTGGGTGTGGTGGACGAGACATTGGAGAGGGAGGCGGGGTTTAGTAGGGTGAGGTTTGCATTCTCTAGGGCGTGTTTGGTAAGAAACGATGTAGTATGTTGTAGAACATGGGGAGCTTACGATTGTGTCTACGATTGAGTCGCATTTGGAGTTGGAGTGGGAGGTGACGAGCATGGATTGCCAGGAAGCTCTTGGCTGCAACGCCAGAGAAGGGCTGGAGATCCACAACGTTTGCCATCCATTATTTTGTATATTTAGTGGTCATGTTTCAATTCACGAATATCCAATCCAATACTAAATCCGTCTCCAATAGCACTGACTTGCGAGAATCTGCGAGCTTTTCGTGCTCCACATCAACTCATCCCGTACCCTGCTGCCTCTTTAGGTACCATAGAGACATATCTTCTCGGATTAGATGATCATGCCAGATATCTGACGCTTTCCCACCCCGCCTTGCTGATCTGTGGGGGAGTATTTCAAGCATCAGGGCTGCGAAACACTGCCCGAAAGGCAAAAGTTGTCCCGGCATCTCTATTGTCCTCCATCGGCTGGCTCCGCTCTCGATCTGATCCGTAGAAATACCTCTTTTCCCGCCAGGAATGCCTCTTGGGAAATTCCATCCCACATCTCAGCCGGGTTTCCTACCGCTGTGATGTTCTTCTTGGCGAATTTGCGGAAACTTCAATCACCTTCCCTCGTCTGTTCCTGCATAGCCTTCTTATACCTTGCAATAGCCGTCGCCACAGCCGAGGTGGTCGGTCCCAGCAACTGATTGACAACCTCTTGTCCTCCCTTGATTGCTTTGTAGTCGACCTTTCGCCTCACGCCCGTCCGCTCTTGAATGTTGAGCGCATCCTTTTTAGCCTTTCGAATGATCTCGCTCCTTTCTCCCTCGGCGTCATCAGCTACCGCTTTGATTCTGTCCATTGCTCGGTTCAAAGACTCAGCCAAGGATGCAATCTCATTTGCTCGATTGGGGTCACCTGCTAGAAAAGCAGCCCAGAATTGGTGGAGAAACTCCGTCGTGCTTGCATGAGTCAACGTTAGTCGCTCATATATAGTTGTTGATAGTCCCGATTGAGCAGGTATTTCCTGGGTCTGGGCGCTGCGTTGACGAACGAGGTCCATAATATGCGAGGTAGCTTTCGCCGATGTGGCAATTTCCTTTTCCTTTTCATCGTCAATTTGGTCATCGTCTTCTTCCTGGTCGAAACCATCAACTCGTATGACTCTGGCTCCAGGTTGCGGAAATGCTTGCGCCAAATCTTCACAAACTGACTTGATTGACTTGTTTGGATCTACGTTTGGTAAAGATTGGCTCTCCTTCGGATCTCCCGTCGTATCCCTAGAATCGGTGAAAAATCGGCTCTGATCCCGAACGTTGAGAATGATTCGGTTCTGCTCAGGATCACCTGCCAAATCGCGTAATCTTAAATTCTCGTACGTCGCCTCATCCATGCCAATCGGCTGAGAGGGATCGACGTCCGACTGTGCTACTTGCGCCATGAGCTTTTCACTTAGGCTGTTCAGCGTGCGGATGATTGGAACTTTATCCATAGATTGAGGTCGGAGCTCACGATAAGGAGCATTACCTTTGCGCTGACTGTGATTCTCTTCATTGCCTTCCATATCAATAATACGTGGGACCTGCATGTCTCTTTGACTTTGCCATCCTCCAGATAATTCCTCCGCATCCAGATACTGATCCAAGACGACGTCGGTGGCATCATTTTGGTCAATTTTCAACCCCCTCAACTTCTTGAAGAGTTTGCTTTGGAAGAATCTTGACCAGAATGCTGTCTCATCGTACGGCTTGGGCACCACATCATCGTAAACTCGGAGAACTAGAGGATATTGGGCGAATATCAAGTGAACATGTTCCTTGCTCAAGCTCAATTTTTTGTCACTGCCATCAGATGTAGGCTTCAAAGTTGAGAAGACGTTATAGGACCCTCTGGCTTGGCTCCTGGAGATAGCGTGGGCTCTGAGTAGATGTATCCTCGAAGCCCAGAACTGTGTTGTAAACTGGGTATTTGAGAGAGATTCCGGTTTGAGCTTGCGAGATTCCTCAAACGTCCTCTTCAATACTGGATCATCTCTCATAAGAGAATGCTGCAGATCAAGGTCTGATTTGAGTTTTTCATCATCGTCCCAAACGTTCCCGCTTCTCCCTCCAGAGATGGCATTTGCTATTGCCATTGCAGCCGAAGAGCCGCCATTGGGAGCAGCTTCGCTATTCTGCGCGGCTTTGTAAGCCTGTATCGCTGTGGTCAAAGCTTCTTTGATCGCGTTTGCTTCAGCTCTCGCGTAAGATGGTGAAGTGAAAGCAAAAACATGTCCTACTGGTTCAGCTTGTCCTTTCTGCTGAGCAAAGATCTTCAGCATCGCCTTCGGACTGCTCTCAGGCGTTTGCTGCAGATTTGTGATGGTAGATACTGCGATCACCGACGTTGGTGTGGCATATGCAGGAGCATTGGGCGTCCATGAGACTGCTTGTCTGTCCTTGGAAATAGCCAAAACGCCGTCTTGCTTCTTGTAGACGGCAGCACCTCTGGGAGGTACCATCTCAGATAGAGATTGAATGAATCCGTGAAGGTAGAGCAGTTGATTGTGCTACTGGCTCGCTAGAAGCATACTTCAACCGTTCAGAGGAAAGACCTTTGGCGGCGAAACCGCCGCCTTGCAGAAACATTACTTGCTTTTATTCATTACTCCGATTCCACCGGCATTGAAGTCGGTCTGAAGACATTCTTTTTGAACAAGTAGAGCAGCACAATCTGATTTACAATGGAGAATTCTCTGACGATTACATTAATTGCCTGCCTAAGTGGATACGGTGAACGCAGCGGCATCTTGCGCAGACCAACTGGTCACAGCTATGGCCTAGGGGTTCAGATTACACCAAGAATCCAGGAAGTATATTAGAGGCCCACTCAGTACCTCCCATTGATTCTTCATGTATCTCTCCTGTATATACCATCCCACTCTGATTCTGATTCGTGAGAAAGCCGTAGGTTGTCGAGGTGGAAACTTGAAGACGAGCCCTGCAACGTGAAACCACTTGCCTGACAGCTCAAGCCTCTCTTCCCGCTGAAGCCCACACACGACGTCAACACCAATTTGTGTAGCGAACGCCAAAAGGCTACTTCTGCCCTCTAGGGAATATGTTTTGGGCAGTGGGCCGATGTTTGGGTCGCGTGCTGTCTTTGGTTAGAACCTCGCTCCTGACGAGATCTGTTGCTCCTGGGCCTTGGCCTGTCAGCTACAGCCATTGTCACCTCCTGAAAACCCGTGCTAGCCATGATTTAGATTTGCTGGAATCTTCAGACTGGGCCACTGCATCTTCGCGCGCGCGAACATAATCATCGTCTTCGCTGCGAGGAGGTTCATCCTCGACTGGAGTATCTCGTGTGACCAGAATCTTCTGCATGACTGATGTCTTTCCTGTTCTCTCCAGTTTTTCTTGCTCCAATTTCTCTTGCTCGATTTCCTCTATTCTTTCTAGATACTCCCTCCACTGTTCCTTCTTGTTGTCGTACTCAACAGGGCTGTCAGTCTTCCATGCTTCGATGAATGCTTCTCCATCTCTTTGTCTCCCATGCAATTTCGGCGGCTCGATTTGTGCGGTGACGAAGGGCGTTAGCTGTACCATCTGTCAGATTCTGTCCATCCTAATAATCTAGACCCGTTGCTTGCTTGACGATTGAGCTCGCTGCTGATGGGATTATAAACATCACAACATACCATTTCCTTGGAATCAGGGCAATTGAAATTGCGCACTTTTCGATAGTCGATAACATAGCCACCCCATTCGGTGTGCGCGCCCATAGATCCTGTTCTATTACCCTTGTAGTAACCACCATTGACTTGTTTGGTTGTCAAGCGCAGGCGAGCTAAGTGTGCCGGTGACGGCCTGACCATATCGAGGACGCGGCGCTGATCAGGGAAAGCGAGTGTGTTGAATTCGAAACAATTGTCTGCCCGCTCGTGAACCAAGGGGAAACTTTTTGTGGTATTGATGACCTTGATTGTTGCGCAAGTGGTCCTTGTGGGCAAGTAGAAAATTCCGGAACTCTTGGCGAATTCACAAAGAGTAAAATAATTCCTAATAGACTTTATTTTCAACCACCAAAAACAAGGCCTGTACAAACCACAGAGGAGCTTCACGGCGAGAATGCCACGGCAAGTACACGGTCGACCTCTGTCCACTGCGGGCACTTCTCGACCGCCGAAACGGCAAGCACCCAGAAGTCGAAACCTGGACGCCTTCGCGATTGCAGAGCAAGAGGATAATAGGAAATTTCGAGTTCGAAAAAATAGGTTGGGAGAGGTTGAAGAAGATAGTCATGACAAGATTCTCGCTGCGCCCAGAGACCAGACTGCGAGTCACCGTCCGGCCAAGCGACGTAGGATCCATGGCGACGAAAGCTCCTTGGATGATGATGCGCGTGGCGATAGCGACGGAGAGGGATGGCACCTGGGGGTTGATTATGATGACGAGGATAGTGATCTTAACAGCGAGGAAGCCATGGGGGAAAGTGATGAGGAGAGGTTCGAGGGTTTCGCTTTTCGGAGGAGGATGGCGCAGTCGTCCATGAGGCCACTTCGCATGAAAGCTCTGGAAGGCTTGACCACGCCGAAGGAGATCGACCTACAAGAGAACTCACAGGACGATACCAGTATTGACTATCAAAACCAATCCGCGGACGAAGATGGACTGGGTAAAGGTGCTGTTGACCTTGCTACTGCACTGGACATGAACGAGGAATATGAAGGCAAAAAGGAGCTACCACAAAGAGACCCTGCATCTAAACATACAAGTGATAACACCCACTCATCTGATAATGATACATCAGCGTCAGATGATGCAAATTCTGCCCTCTCGTTTTCCGACGACGAGGATTTAGTTGCAAATCATGCCAGATTGACCTCCTTTGTGCAAGGCTTGGAAAGACATATGTTGTCTGATGCGCCCTCGAAACGGTCTCGAACCCCGGCTGCGGTGGGAGAGCCATCAGATTATAGCTTGACTTCTTCGCAGAAGCTTACGATAGCTGATCTGCTTCCTACGGTGACAGATCCTCGTCTAAGAGAGTCGCTGAGAATGCTGCATAATAGCGAGCAGAAGAGCTCCAAGCCTTCCATGACAGGCATTCCCGGCAAGCTGGACCCACCCCTTCCTAGAAGGCAGCAAGACAGGCTTGACCGTGAAGCTGCATACGAGAAAAGTAAAGAAACGTTGAGTCGTTGGATTGATACAGTCAAGCAAAACAGAAGAGCGGAGCATATATCCTTCCCACTGTCGAATCCTGATGCCCTTGCAGCTCTTGGGACGAGTCAATTAATGCCCATTTCTCGGTCCGAAGCTGTCACGCCTCTCGAGTCCGCAATTCAGAGCATCATGCATGAGAGTGGCCTTGCATCCAAGAATGATCCTTCGACAGAAGAAAGAGTGCAGGCATTCGAGGAGCTTCAAGCAAAGAAAATCCCTATTGAAGAAGCTCAACTTCGTCGAGCTGAGTTGAAAAGGGCGCGCGAATTGATGTTCCGCGAAGAAGTACGAGCCAGGCGCATCAAAAAAATCAAGAGCAAGGCCTATAGAAGAGTACATCGCAAACAGCGGGACAAGCATGCAAAGGAAGAGCGAGCAGCACTGGTAGCGGCGGGTGCTCTTGACTCGGAGGAGGAACGTGAGAGACAGGATCGACGAAGGGCGGACGAGAGGATGGGCGCACGTCACAAGGAGAGCAGGTGGGCGAAGGGTATTAAGGCAACTGGCCGCGCGGTTTGGGACGAGGATGCAAGATCAGGCGTAAATGACCTGGCACGCAAAGACGATGAGCTTCGGAAACGCATTGAAGGCAAAGAGCCCGACGGATCGGACAAGTCGGTGGTTGGCTCATCCGATGAAGAGTCGTCTGACGACATTTCAATTGATGAGTACGACGAAGTTGAAGGTCTAAAGCTGAAGAAAAAATTGGAAGACTTGGAAGCGGTCTATCGAGGAAACCCCTCGGGCAGAAGGCTAAGCTTGATGCCGTTCATGCGCAAAGCTGAATCCGCCCGTCAAGCTGCAAATCAGGCAGAAATTGAACAGACTCGGCGCATCTTGGCAGGAGACGAAAACCAGATTGAAGATACTGACAGGAGCCCGGCTGAGACTGGAGGGCGCAGAAAATTTGGACTAGGACAGCACGGCCAGACTGAGACGGCGCCCCGAGCTGAACAGAAGAATGAGTTCGAAGAGCTACCGACAGAAGATGAGACTGAACATGCAACCCCGACCGAGGAACAAACCTTGCAACCTGTCCGAGAGGCGTTGCCAAAGAGAGTAGCAAATCCTAGGAAGGTGGCGAGGACGTATCCTGATAATCACAAAGAAAAGAAGATGCCCAGCAATGCTGACAATCCCTGGTTTTCTGGTCCGCGGAATCACAAGTCGAAGCACACAACGGATGAACACATCATATCAACGAAAGCCGTTCTACAAGTTCAAAATGCATCTCCAGATGAACCTAAGAGCACGAAGTTGACCTCAAAGACAAGGGCCACTACTCACTCGACGACGGAGGACCTGACAAGCCCTTCTGACTCTGAGGATGACACCCCAGGCAGGCCCTCATTGCAGAATCAGTCGCCGAAGCGGAACGAAGAGCTGGTCCGAATGGCTTTTGCGGGAGATGATGTGTTTCAGGCTTTTGCCGATGAGAAGAAGGCCACCATGGACGAAGAAGGCGACCAGGTCGTGGACACATCTCTGCCAGGGTGGGGGAGCTGGACAGGGGCAGGAATCAGCAAGAAAGAACAAAGGCGTACAAATGCTCGGAAAAGTACAGCCACCGTCAAAGGCGTCGACCCAAACAAGCGAAAAGATGCCAAGCTTGACAGAGTCATCATGAACGAGAAGCGGGCGAAAAAGGTAACGAAAGACTCGATTTTGATTTCTGATCCTCTGTGCTGACGAACGTTTTAGAACGTCAAATATCTGGCACCTGAGCTTCCACACCCGTTCGAGTCAAGGCAGCAGTATGAACGATCTCTGCGTCTCCCACTAGGGCCAGAGTGGACAACGAAAACGACCTTCCAAGACGCCACAAAACCACGCGTCCTCATTAAACAGGGAATCATACGACCGATGGAGAAGCCAATGGCGTGATAGACTAAGCTTCGGTGTTTTTGCGAAGGGGTAAGAGATCGCACCAACATTCATACCGAGTAAGATAGGCTTCAAACTTAATACCAAAGTCATCCACAATCTGACGTGAATTCCGTCGCAATACCGTTCTTGACTGCGACCTGATTTACTTCTGGTAATCTATGGATGAATTATGACGTGATACAGACTTCTGAGGAGCTTCGTATCCCGAGCGCTGCAGGACGGCCATCCTTGGACCACATCAGAGGGAGAATGAGCGTGCGGTTATTTGGGTGCTGCTCAGCGGCACTGGTTGATGACAATAACTAAGCCTGTTGTTTGTTGCTGGAAAACCGCTGGCTTGATTGCTAAGGCACGTTCAATTTGAGGAACCCTGCTAGTGACTTTCGCTCGAGTAGAACAACAAATGGCGGAGAAGTTGCAAGGTTGCTCAGCGATCAGCCGCTCGGTTCATGGTGTTGGATCAAAAGGTCCACACGACCTGCACACGAAATATTGTCCAACTTCAGGAGCCGTGGTTGTCATGGCGCCTGAACAAAGGAAAGGCAGATCTGATCAGTTTCTCATCGAAGACGTAATCGGGACTGCATCCTGACCGTGGATCATCTATAACGACCAGCCATCAAGAACAAAGGCCCTTCTGTGGATGTCATCTGGCAAGGCCACCAGACGCAGCCCTCCGCAGGATCCTGCTTGCGTCGGTGGCCTTGTACATACCTCTCAGGGCCTCACGAGGGACAGCTGAACCTGAAGGTTGTACTCTCGTGACCCTGCTTGCTGGAGAGCAAAGACGAAGAAGCTGACGGTATATATTGACCGGCATCACCCATTGCCTCCTGAGGCCACCACCGTTGATTGAGAGCCTACCAACTCACTCACCACCGCTTCTTCGGAGCTTCACAGCCTTCGTGCCTTCTTCGCACACCACCGACTCCTCCTTGGGCTTCAGATCAAGCAAACTCTATCCAGGTAAGATTCCACTGACTGGCCATAAGCGCCTTCCCAGCTCCACCATCTCCTTTTGGTATAAACGTCAACATCAAAATGTTCTCCAGTCTTCCACTCATCTCGCCCTACGTTATCCTGTGTATCTTTTGGCGTTCCTCCAGTCCCCTAGCTTTGAGCCCGATCACCTTCTTCACGTACAGTATCCTCTACTATTGTTCCGACTCCCGAGGCCCGTGTCCTCCAGATAAGCTTTCAAGCTGTCGTCGAAATTCCTGGCTTGCGCTCTGGTATGCTGCCTCTTGTGCAAGCTATCTTGTCTCGATCAGGCAATCTGTTGTCCCCCCCACCTGTTCCTTCAAAGTGCATATATGTGAAAGTACCCTGCCAGGTTGTCATACAATCCTATTGTCTAAGCTTCCCCCGTCTGCAACCTCTTCCATCTTCTACCCTTGCTGCGGTACCTGAGCTACTGACCTCCTGGCATCCTTGTCACGTTGACTCCCTTGCTGCAAGACTGAAAAGCCTTCTCTCAATCACATCGGGGCTACGCATCTTTTACAGAATTCTCCCATCCCCTTTCATGCGTTGCTACTGAGCTTCTCTCTAGCACTGCACCTTTGCGAGAAGGGACTCGCATCGTAGTCCCGACAAACGCTCCTCCCACTCTCCCCCTTCCTTCAAGCTGCATCACCCCTGCTTGAAATGCTGCACCAATGGTGGCAAAGAGCACTAACCTCTTCACAGGTCATTCATTTGGCCAGAGCGCTTCCCCGACCTTATGGCTTTGGTCAGTCTTCAACAACATCCTGCACTCTTTACTCCGAGCCGCCTAGACCGCGGGCACTCGGTTTGGTACGGGATGAAACAGAGCTGACGGTGTCCTCGGCAGTCACACTAGTAGATGCAAATCAACAGTTACAAGTCGTAACGTCGACAGACCTACCACCAGTACAAGTCCCTACCTCTACTTCCGCAACGCAGAGTTCACCAGACACAAGTGGAGTGAGTATCTCGACTGATTGAACACTACATCAAGAATCTAACACCCCTCAAGACCATACAGAGCACTCTAGAAACAGGCGGCAACCCTACAGTTCAGCCATTCCCGACAAGCCTACCTTCAATTACAGCCTCCACCCTCGAGCCCCTTACCACGTTTGCGCCGTTTACCAACACGACCGAGCTTCCTGAATCTACGACCACACAAACCATCTCTGTCCCAACCACTACCATCGAAAGCATTGTCACCCAATCAACAGTAGCTACTCTGCCGCTGGAAATAGTCTCAACTTTTTTGTCTGTCACCACTGATGTTGTCACAATCACGCTGAATAGCTCAACGTTGAGAACAACAGCTGAGAAGACAAGTACAGCCACTTCGACCTTTCTGACTTTGATCGAGACTACCATTGTCGGTTCAAGTACATCGACTACGATCTTAGCAACCACAGTAACGACCAACGGCAGCCCAACGTCTGTTCCTACCGATAATCCAAATTGCAAAAGCGAGATGGCCTGTTCCGGGCAAGACGTTTTCCGCCCTGTCGGTATTGGAGCTCCACCTGCCAACATTACTCGCCGAAGTGGTCATCCCGCCCCTCGCCTTGGAATTCAAAATACTACCAGTCCAATTCCGACCAACAAGTTCTATGCCAACTTTTTCCTCGGAAGCCAGGGCCAAAGTACGTTCACCCAGCCATACAGCATGTCATGGAGTAGGGGCGGTGGAAACGCGCAGAGTTGGGGCATGGCTATCTCACACATCGAACCGGGGCAGAGGGTGTTTGGTCCTCCACGGACAGGCGTCCCTGACTCTCCAGCTTCCTACTTCATCAACCCAATTGGCATTCAATCAATCGTCATGTCGGCAGCAGAGATGAGGTCTTCGACGGTATTGACATCAGACTCATTACAAGCCTTCTCTGCCAATATCAATCTGCTGCCAACCTCTGGATCCGGCTCGTCTATCACCTTCCCGGTTGTGCAGGGCATGGGTTTCGTGACCGGGCTCTATAGCAATCTGCAACCTGCCATTCAAAGCAGCGTTTTCTTCAGGAATGTAGAATCTGCTAGTTTGCCCCAGGAGGGCGTCTTCAAATATCGCATTACCTTGGAGGATGGCAAGGTCTGGTTGCTCTACGCGATTCCTACTAGTGGTGTCGATCCAAACTTCCAACTCGTCTCCAGTACCCTCCTCCAAGGTCTGCCCAGTTTCTCTGGTACAATCCAAATCGCGAAGAATCCCCTCTCTTCTGAGTCACTTTACGACAATGCAGCTGGAGCATATCCCACAAGTGCAACTGTCTCCGGCCAAGCCAATGGTAACACTGCTTCATATAGTCTGACTTGGACGAGAGGTGGGCCTAAAGCTGGCGACACGACTCTCCTCATGTTCGCACTGCCTCACCATGTTGAGTCTTTCGATGCAACTACCCGGGCTCGCCTCACACTGCTTCAGCTATCGACGACAACAAAAGGCGTAGGTACTGCAGTCGTGGCCGACTCGTGGACCATGATGGAGACAAATCTTCCAGTAGACATGGGCTTCGCACCTTGGCGACCTGGCAGTGGTAATGTTTCAACGCTTTCTGGTTCCGCGATCAGTGCAATTCAGAAAGTATCCGCAGCCGAGGTCTCACAAAACATGTCAGCCCAAACCAACCTGGATAGCATGTATTTCAGCGGGAAGGGCCTCAGTAAGTTTGCGACCATTGTGTACACGATGAATGAGCTCTCGGGACAGCAAGGACTTGCTGCTGCTGGATTGGCAAACCTGAAATCCGCATTCACGGTGTTCACCAACAATCAGCAACGGTACCCGCTCGTCTATGATAGTGATTGGAAAGGGGTTGTGTCCTCTGCCACATACGCCACAGGTGATCCTGGGGTCGACTTTGGCAATTCCTTCTACAACGATCACCACTTTCATTACGGCTATTTCGTCCATGCAGCTGCTATCATCGGCTACCTCGACCCATCATGGCTTGCAGCGAACCGAGACTACGTCAACGCGCTGGTCCGCGATGCTTCCAATCCGAGTGCTCAGGATCAGTTCTTCCCAGTTTTCAGGTCCTTTGATTGGTACAATGGCCATTCCTGGGCCAAGGGACTGTTCGAATCTGCCGACGGAAAAGACCAGGAGTCCACGTCCGAAGACACCATGTTCGCGTATGCTCTTAAGATGTGGGGCAAGACCATTGGAGACGCCAGCATGGAAGCTCGTGGCAACCTCATGTTGTCGGTACTGACTCGAAGCCTGCGCGACTATTTCTTGCTTGAGAAGAACAACGTCAATCAACCGTCAAACTTTATTGGAAACAAAGTGACGGGCATCCTGTTTGAGAACAAGATTGATCACACTACGTACTTTGGCGCAAACCTGGAGTATATACAGGGGTGAGGATCTCGCTTGCTCCCAACCAGTCCACCGCTGACCTTGACAGGATTCATATGATCCCCTTGATGCCCTTCTCCACCCTCTGCAGGAGCCAGAATTTTGTGGCTGAAGAGTGGAACACGTATTTTGGGGATGGGCAGGTCGCGCAAGCACGAAGCGTTCAAGGAGGCTGGAAAGGGGTATTGTATGCTAACCTAGCAATTATTAACCCTACAGCAGCTTTTAACTTCTTCAATCAACAGAACTTCGATGCAAGTTGGCTGGATGGCGGTGCTAGCAGAACATGGTATTTGGCTTTCGCAGCTGGTATGTTCTGATATCTTTGACGGTCGACTTTGATCACTGACACTTGTCACAGGTCTGGGAGGAGCACCCTAACAGCCAGGCGAGTGTGAAACGGGCTGCCATGTCTTCACCTCCCATACAAGGGCGGTGTGTGTCTGAATTGCATGGATGAGATCTCAAGACGGGCGTCGGGACGAGGTCGGTTCCTTGGATAGGGCGAGGAGCCTGCAGCGAAAACGGATTATCTTCGGAGACACTGGTTGGTATTGCTGAGATCGCGATAACCCGTAGTTATTGTTACAAATCAACGTCTCATGTGCAAATGCAATCAGACACCGGAGGGTGAAGCGCGGCTCCCTTCAGTCAGAGCACGGATGTCTGCATCCGGAAAAGGCGGAAGACTTTGCAAGGATACGGCTTGGCGCCGAGCCGCGCTTAGCTTGGCAGCTTGGCCAATTCACGCTGATCCGTCCACAGTGGCAATACATGCAGGATACGGCGGGTCTCTCAGGGGTTCCCCGGAGGCAGTGCGGAGAGTCGGTGGATGAGAGGAACTGTCCTCCTCTCGCATCTGTAGGAGTAGGTCGAATACATCGTATTTCAGTGGCAGGGCACTTGACCGCGACTGGCTGGTCGACCAGCACAGCCACCAGCCAAGCCTTGGCAACCCATCTTCCGAGCCATTCCGACCAATAAGCTGGGAGCTTGCCTCTTGCCCACGGGGAAGCTTTTGCTTAGTTGCTTCTGCCTTGTTTGTCATCTCCCTTTCACCTACTACCATTTTCACAACACACGGTCGCCTTCGATCATTCCAGATGGGTAGGTGCAATCTGTCTCTTGATTCCTCATAAACACCCCCCCCCCTTTTCCAATATCTGGGGATCATTGTAATTGGATCGCGACTCGCAGGGTCTCCGCCCGATCTGATATAAGCTGACGCCTGTGCCAGCTGCGACAGCGATCAAGCACACATTCCAGCGTACAGGGTTAGCCAACAGGATGCCCGCTCAGGCGGACGGGGAAGGCAGCGGCAGTATCCTGCCTGATGCCAATGAGCATACACACCTTCTTGGTCGGATAACGTCGACAGACTCAGGGACACCATACTACAAAAATGAACATGCCTATATTCGATGGCCAGCATTGGTGCTTCATACAACTTGGCAGGTCCTCATCAGCAATTATGTGAACGTACTATTGGTCTTCGTCCCTTTGGGAATCATATCAGGAGCTTTACACTGGAACCCAACCGTTGTCTTCATTCTCAATTTCTTCGCCATCATGCCGCTAGCATCGCTCTTGAGCTTCGCGACGGAAGAACTAGCCGTGCCTCTCGGCCAAACGCTGGGGGGCTTAATGAACGCAACCTTTGGCAATGCCGTAGAGCTAATCGTGAGTCGTTGTCTCGGCTCCCTAAGGCATCCCTGGCTAATCGTAGTGCAGGTGAGTATCGTCGCTCTCAGGGATAACGAGATTCGAATTGTCCAAGCCAGCATGCTTGGTAGCATCCTCTCGAATATCCTGCTCGTTCTCGGGTGCTGTTTCATCGCAGGCGGCATCAGGTACCACGAACAGACCTTCAATTCAACTGTTGCTTCTACCATGTCCTCGCTGATGGCTGTCGCATCAGCATCTCTCATCATTCCTGCAACTCTCTATGCCGCTCTGGCGAAGTCGAAAGGTTCAAGCTCGGAGGACAATATTCTGGTGCTGTCCCATGGCACAGCGATAATACTGTTGCTTGTCTACATCATGTATCTCTTCTTCCAACTCAAGACTCATGCCGACCTTTTCGATGCCGAATCCCAAGACGGAGGAAATCCGCAAGAGGCAGAGATACTGGGACCGTGGGCTTCTGGCGCAGCTCTCGTGGTGGTCACTCTGATGGTGGCAGTCTGCGCAGAATACCTGGTTGACAGCATCGACGCGATCGTCGAGTCTGCCCACATCAGCAAGACGTTCATAGGACTCATTCTAATTCCCATCGTCGGAAACGCTGCCGAGCATGTCACTGCGGTGGTCGTGGCTTACAAGAACAAGATGGATCTCGCAATTGGTGTCGCCATTGGAAGCAGCTTGCAGATTGCTCTCTTCGTCACGCCTTTCCTAGTCGTCCTGGGCTGGGCTATGGACAGACCGATGACTCTTCACTTCGAGACCTTCGAGACCGTGGCATTCTTCTTGTCGTCGCTGGTCGTCACACTGTTGATCCAAGATGGCAAATCGAACTATTTGGAGGGAGGGCTTTGTATTGGGATGTACATCATCATTGCTCTTGCTTTCTATGTTTATCCGGAGGACTCTACGTTGGATCCTGTGGCCTGGGTCGGAGGTTTAGTGAAAAGATAGTCTGGTAGGAGACGTCTCGCAAAAATCGTCCCCGCGCGCGTGGAGTCTTGGTTCTCCGTCGTGTGCATGTTTGACATTGCGAATCACTTGATATCGCAGGACAGGCCATGCAGTCGTGGCTCAAATCACTGTCATCTCAAAATGTCAGATCCGCTTGACACCCTTCCAAAATTAGTAAGAAATAGTGTTGAGCTGAAACCTGCTCTGTCCTCGACACGTTGCTCATCTGACGTGGTGGACTTTGTAAGGCTCTTGTATCGTCGTGAATCCGTGCCAAGCCATCTTGGAGCTGTGGAATTTCATCGTAGTCAAATCATCGCTCTCGTTTCACAAGAATTATCACACAACAAAACGCGTTCCAATAACACACATCATGCCTCCGCGACTCTACCTATTCACTGCTCGGTCTGCCGGCCTCAGGAGTCAACAATTCCGCCATGCAGTGAAACCTGCACTTTGTAAAGCTTCCCAGCAAAGATGGATTACTGCAGAGGAGAAGCCACTTCCAACCACAGAGCAGCCAAAAGGGCCAAATCAAGAACAACTGCCCCATGTCAGCGAGGAAGCCGCTGCCGTCGACAAGACGATGGGCGGGACGGGACCCGAAATCGAGCAAGGCACTCCAGTACAAGAGGTTCGTTGATTTGCGACTCGTATTGGGGGGCCGGACTGACGCGCTCTTTGCTAGATACTCAAACGGGACTCAGAGGGCAAGGACAAGGCACCGAAGGTCATGCAAGACGACTTGAACAAGTCGAACTCACCGAGCGGATCGCGTTCATATTCGACGAGCGCACGGCGGAGCGCTGCAGGGCTTGAAATGACTTCTGCCGGCGCAATGGAACTTCCACCCGAGCTTGCGTCACCAATGACATTCCGACATATACCTCATGAGATGGGTGGCGAGGGACACAAGTTCGGTTTGCCAGAAGCTCCGTTGGCAAGGACGGACCATCTCAAGAAGAGATATGATCCCGTGATAGAGCAGTTGACGAAGGCTTTGATGAGAAATGGGAAACTGAGTGCCGCGCAAAGGGTATGGAGGATCGACTACGTGATGTGTAGCGAATTTTCAAGCTGTTAACCTCACTACAGACTGTTGCCGACATTCTCGACACTCTCCGTACTGCTCCTCCACCTCAGAGCAAATCAAACAAACCCGGGCAAGCGTTAATTCCCACCGCTGGACCCCTCAACCTACTCCCCCTATCTCCTACACAATACCTGACTGCTGTATTCGATTCCGTGGCACCGCTCGTCAAGATCAGACAGCAAAAGGGCTTGGCCGGTGGAGGACAGTCATTGCCAATTCCTGTCCCAATCGGAGTCAAGTTACGGAGAAGAGCAGCGATGAAATGGGTCTTGGGCAGTGCGGACAAGAGGAATGAAGCAAAGCTGGCAGACAGAGTCTCGAGAGAAATTATCAGTGTTGCAGAGGGCACCAGTTCCGTATGGGACAAACGGCAGGCGGTTCATAAAACGGCTGTGACTGCTAGGGTTAACGTCAAGGCGATGACGATGGGCCCGAGGAGGAGATGATTATGAACGCATCACATTTGGTATCTTATCGATTCGCTTCTTTTCGTGTCAGAAAGCATTGCCTGACCATCGCTGATAGAGTACCACACGCACATATATGCACGACAGCTACAATAGATCATCGTTGTCGTCCCAAACGTTTTCGCTCGTGGAAGATGGGAACTTTATAGCAGAACTCTCGTAGCAAAAATCCCATGCCAATTTCAGCCCTGTCGGATTTAAGCCCGCGTTAGCCTTGGGGCTGCGGCGAATATCATCCAGATATCATAACTTCTGGATTCGCCTTTCCTTCGGGACTACGATGAACGCTGCAGTGCTCCGTCATGTCAGGGCCATTCATTCCTGCAATTACTGACTGACAGCTGCGCACACCTCAGAGCATCCTCGGTTATTTTTCTAGTCGAGCATATCCCACGCAGTATGTTTCAGTCATTCACAGGGAACTCCCGCAAGCCTCGACAAGTCAATCTCTCAGGTCTGAACAGCGGCACTCGAAAGAGCTTATCCTCTAACCAAAAATCGAATGCGGGAACCCCCGGAGGTCAAGCCGCCATCGCTCAGGCGCAAGCACAGCGCCTGCAACGAGGGCATGAACGGGACCGATTAAATGCAAGCAGACTCTTGCAGAGGTCATGGCGGTGTTATTCGAGTCGACAGACAACAAGGCAGATATGGAGAGCGGAGTGGGACCGAAATGAGCTCGCCAGAACAAGTCCGCAATCCTCAGATGTAGCGAGTCTACTCCGGATCACACCGGACGATCCCAAAGGCGGTTTTGCTTACAATTCTGCTCGAGAGTGCTACAATCAGATGAGGTTATTGCTACCCTTTCTCCACATCAAGCTGGAGATGGACCGAGCGAGATTGGCATATTTTGGCGGAGCCCTGCAGAGGACACTAGAGGAAGTTCCATCAATTGCCACCGAGGACTCTTGGACATTGCAACTCTACCGGCTATCGAAGTTTACGCTCGAAGCTCTCGACTCGGTGGCTCGTGAGTCGAAAGGCGTTAACAGTGGCCAGTCTGAATCGCTCCTATCATTACTGCTCTTCCTCTCAAGGCTAATACCAAAGTACATGGCGAGGAATGCTAACCGCCATTACTCTGTGCTTGCTCGACTTCTTACTCAAAGCAACGGGTTGTCCAGGAGGCTGGAGGAACAGATCGGGGAAGCCGTGCTGGCACTTCTCACACCAATAACATCGGAGACCATGACTGCTTACATCGCCTTTGGAACAGAGCTCCTTACTGCACCGGGCGTGCTCACTCGTATTTCAGCGGACAAGCTGGTTGCACCGGAATTGAATTACAAGATGTTGACAACGGCTTTAAGTCGGGTAATGGAGGAAGATAATGCGACGAAGACTAGGATTCTTACTCATAACGATCGCTCCTTGTGGCTGCTTGCACATTTGATATTCCTCCACCGAAATTCACAACTGGGCTCTACAGCAAGCCTCCGTATGTCCCAGGAAACAGACTACATCCGGCTACTTTCATCCTTACTGGCTGCGCAAGCAAGCGAGATCATCAGTCGCATTGATGTCATCGACGAATCTATGGATGACACTTCGAAGCGAAAAGACGGTCGGTCAGAAGGAACATCTTCGAAGCCTCTACCGCCGTTCGTCCTACAGCAAGTCTTGACGTTGCTCGAGAAGACTAGCATTGTTAGCATGATGTCTCAGATTGAGCTCACCGACTCATCCACACAGAAGCCGGGCTCTGACAGCGCTCAGGCACTCGCGACATACGCCCTGACACTGACGAGAGTCTTTCCTGGTCAGCGGGCCGACGCCATCCGCATGTGGCTGTATGATGGATCAGCAAATCTAAAAACTTCTACAGGTGTCTCCGCCATCCCCTACTTCTGGCACTACTCTCGGTCGACTCAACTTTTCATGAAAATCTCAGAAGATCACCGTAATGCCATTCCACTTGTCAGATCCTTCTTAGGCGTCGACGAAAAATCCATGTCCGCCCAAGCTCTGCACAGCATTCAACAGGAATGGAGAACATTGCTTCTTTTCTTGGAGCTTTACTCCTTTGCCAACATACATATGGATGATGAGGGATTTCTGGCTGGTGGTCAATTCGGAACAGCTGGCTCAACTCAATGGGGTGTGAAGATCAGAGAGAGCTCTCTACCGCTGGGAGAGGTACGAGATCTTGTCGTCTTCTTGAAGAACCTAGCATTCGCGCTCTACTGGAACTCCAAGGATTTGCAAGGAGACAACTTGGAACGATCGGTGGGTCTGGGGGCTTACTTCGGCACGACTGCTCCAAACCCTGAGAGGATGGCTCTGCCCAGGTCCGGAGACGCCTCTCAGGAGTCTGCAAGAATCCAGCTTAGAGATCTGGCCACGGGCCTGTTGAGATCAATTCATCAACGAGAGTAAGTCGCCATTCCCAAAATTGACTGAGGATCGAGGTTGATGGCTAATCGGTCTCCCAGCTCCCGTCGCAAGTTCTTCCCGGATGGCTTCTGGCTTATGAGTTCTCAAGTTGACATGTCTGGGTTTATTCCGGCTGTCGTAGCAGAAGAAGAACGCAGACATGAGACCCAGGATGGGGATGAAGATGAAGACGAAACTGCCGACTTCACTACTGGCGATGTTGACGGCTTAGGATTGTATGACGCGGAAGGAGGGTTAAATGCTTACCACGCTCCCCGCAACAGCCGCCAGCTTCAAATGATGAAAGAACAGAAACGAACCAGACGTATGCGACAAATGGAAGCGATTGCCCCACGCCATGAAATCCTTCAAAACCTCCCCTTTTTCATCCCCTTTGAGACTCGAGTTCAGATTTTCCGAGAATTCATCCTCAGAGACCAACAACGGAGAAGAGGAGGATATGTGAACCCAGATTCTTGGCGATGGTCCATTGCTCAATCAGGGGACATCAATCCCGACACGGGCCGGCCAACGAGCATAGACATTCTACAGAGACACCACGCGGATATTCAGCGGAGTTCCATTTTCTCTAGCGCGTTCGACCAGTTCTACAAACTCGCTGATGGACTCAAGGAACCCATACAGATCACATTCATCGATCAGTTCGGTGCGGAAGAAGCTGGGATAGACGGTGGAGGTGTCACCAAGGAATTCCTGACCAGCATCACAAAAGAAACGTTCGATCCCCTCAATGAGGAGCAGTTGTTCGTGGCTAATGATCAGAATCTCCTGTACCCAAATCCAGGCAAACTGGATTCCTACATGTACTTGCTCCGTGCTGTCGGCATGCAAGACGGGAGCAATGAGATGAAAGGTGCGGTGCAGGAATTGCTAGCCCGCTACCAATTCCTGGGCCGCATCATAGGGAAATGTCTATATGAAGGCTTTCTGATTGACGTGAGTTTTGCCGGATACTTTCTCTTGCGATGGGCCCTTACTGGTGGTACGACGCAAGCGGCCAAGGAATCTGGGTACCGAGCAACCATTGACGATCTCCGCGATCTAGACGAAGGGCTCTACCAGGGCATCCTGAAGCTGAAACATTACGACGGCGATGTTGAAGCAGACTTTGGCCTTAATTTCACTGTTGTCGATACGTTCGACGTTCCTGCACCTACTCTCTCCAATCCGCACAAGATGGAAACAAAGTCCATTACTCGCCCACTAAAACCTAACGGCGCAGACATACCCGTCACCAACAGCAATCGGCCCGGATACATCTCTCTCCTCGCCAGCCACCGTCTTCGCGCCCAATCTTTGCACCAAACGAATGCCTTCCTTTCAGGTCTCGGCCAGATCATCCAGCCCATGTGGCTGAGCATGTTCAATCAATCCGAGTTGCAACGCCTCGTTGGTGGCGATAGCCGCGAGATTGATATCTCTGACCTGCGCGCTAATACCATATACTCTGGTCTGTATGTCATCGGCGACGATGAAGCGGAGCATCCTACCATCAAGCTCTTTTGGGATGTTCTCCGCAAAATGGATGATGAGGATAGGAGGAAGGTGCTCAAGTTCGTGACGAGCACACCCAGAGCGCCACTGTTGGGGTTCTCGCATCTGAATCCCAGATTCAGTATCAGGGACAGTGGGGCTGGGGATGAAGGGAGGTTGCCTAGTACGAGTACCTGTGTGAATCTGCTCAAGCTGCCCCGATATGGTAACGCGAGGGTCCTGAGGGACAAACTGCTCTATGCTGTCAACTCGGGGGCTGGCTTTGATCTGTCGTGATCACAGATTCGTCGTCGGAATGCCAATCCATCTGGGGTGGACAGAGGAGTCGGGGAACGAAGGATCAACGAACATTTGCCGCGGAGCAGCTACATAGCGACGGCGTCTTTGCTGTGACAGCGTTCAAAAGATAGTGATGAAACACCTAGCTTCGTTCGAGATATCGCTTCCAGGAGAATCAGACCAAACGAGCACAGCCGATTGTCGTGATCGTAATTCAGGGGCCACGCCAAGATCTACCCTGCGCGCACAAATAAGTTTCGGGGGTCCCTTGGACTAAAAGTTTCCTGCCGCGGGCGACGTCGAGCCGTCTACGCAATCCTGGTGGATCAGCAATTCCCTTCTTCCCCGTGTAAGGTAACAGTACCACACCAATAGCCCCATCCATCCTTCATCACACTCGTTAACTTCGCATCTGAGTAAACAAGATCTCGTCGCTGCCTAGAATCCGAACCGAACCATCGAAGCTGGAAGTCTCCGTCTCCACGTCCTTTACTTCCGAAAATCTCATTCCTGTCTACCTGCTGTGGAACGGCTTCAACTCCAGCCACGGAGATTGGTTGGCTTTTCGCTCACTCACTTCCTGGCAGCATCCCAGGCCAAAGGTCGGTTGTCTGATTTTGCCAGATTCTCGGTTTCGAGACCGTTGTGCCGACCAGCTGTATTTTGAAAGCTTGAAAAGACATGCACCATCACCCATTGGACCTATGATTTGGTTTGCAGAAGCGTCCGATGTGCGAGCATCTCATTCGCGGGTGGGTGAATTGGGAAGGGGGTTTCGACATCAGAGAACCTCTTCTCCATCTTGAGGCTGCTGCTCAAGGGAGTTTCTCGGGTTCACAATGGTAATCCATCTCAAGCTCAGATGTCTGCTGTCAAACGTATTCTGACTTCTCGTGCATAGCTTTTCTCACTCCCCAGACACGTGTTCGTGTGCGCGCTCTCTCTACTGTCGGATAGAGCTCTTGCTCAGTACCCGCCGCCAATTTCGAATTCCTCCAACCTTACCGTCATCAAATCATCGGTCAATGAGAATATTACAATCAGCTACAAAAGTCCTCCAGTTGGCACTTGTACAACTATCTTTTCCACTCAGAAACAGTACACTGGCTACGTCAATATTCCCCCAGATGACGTGGTTTCGGCGCCCAATGACTATCCGATAAATATGTTCTTCTGGTTCATCGAGGCAAGGCAAACTCCGGGAACGGCGCCGTTGACAGTCTTCATGAACGGCGGTCCAGGAAGTAGTAGTATGGTTGGCCTGTTCCAGGAAAACGGACCTTGTGAGGTAGTCGAGATGGCCGAGGACCAACTTGGGACCAAAGCGAGAGACTGGGGTTGGGATCGAAGCACGAATATTCTTTACGTCGATCAGCCGGTTCAAGTTGGGCTCTCTTACGACACTGCTACCAACGGCTCGCTGAACTTACTGGACAACACCTTTTCCGTCCCTCCGATCAGCTTGCCACGAACACAACCCGCTTACACATTTCTGAACGGTTCCTTCGCTTCCCAGAACCCGACTTTCTCGGCCAACACATCTGCAATTGCTGCGCAAGCTACATGGCATTTTCTGCAGACTTTCCTTGCAAGCTTCCCACAATACAACCCTGGCAATCGACCAAATAGCACAGATAGGAATGGCAACGTTGGAGTGAATCTCTTCACCGAGTCATACGGAGGGAAGTATGGTCCTGCCATGGCCAAGGTTTTCGAAGAGCATAACAATCTCGGTCTAGCCAATTCATCGAGCAACAGCTCGATCCTTCGAATCCAACTCGTTTCGGTCGGTATCATGAATGGCCTTGTCGATGTTCTAGTACAAGGCCCCTACTGGGCTCGCTTTGCCTACAACAATGCTTACAACATTGATATCTTCAACCTTCTTGAACAACAAAACGCGGCCAGCGCCTTTCTTGCCTCCGACGGATGTCAGCAAACAACTCTATCCTGCCGTAGTACAGCCGCCGTGCTTGACCCAGAGAATCTTGGCAATAATCCCGCTGTCAATGATATATGCTCCAAAGCATACATTGCCTGCCAACAAGTCTTCATGACCTACAACAGCAAAGGAAGATCAGTGTATGATATTTCACAGAGCAACCTCGACCCATTTCCCAGTTCTCATTACCTTGAATACCTCAACATGCTTTCCGTTCAAGCTGCCATTGGCGCTCAAGTAAACTACACCCAAACCTCCGAGGCGGTCTTTTCCTCCTTCCTCCACACAGGCGACTACGTCCGTGGTGGGCAAATCGAAGATCTTGCCGCCTTACTAGCGGCTGGGATTCGCGTTGCGTTCATCTATGGCGACCGAGATTTCATCTGTAATTGGGTTGGCGGTGAAGCTGTATCTTTCGCCGTCGCTGCTGCGGCAGCACAATCACAACCCTCATACTCACCCTGGTATGTTGCTGGTTATGCGCCCATTGTGGCAAATAGCTCTTACGTTGGTGGTGTGGTGCGTCAATACGGTAATTTGAGTTTCAGTCGTGTCTACGATGCGGGACATCTGGTGCCTGCCTATCAACCAGAAACCGCATTCACGATCTTCACGAGAATAATCCAGGGTGAAGATATCAGCACGGGGAAACCAGTCGACCTGGGGTCCTTTGGGACGAGTGGAGACGCGAATGCGACGCACACCAATACTGCGCCTCCCATGGTAAGCCCTACCTGCTTTGTCCGAGCGGTAAAAGCGACCTGTGACAGGGATCAGCAGAACATGTTAGCCAATGGCGCGGGTGTGGTCATCAATGGTGTTTCATACAAGGCTGAAAGTGACTGGAAGCCACCAGCTCGGAGTCTGAGCAACATGGCTGGTCAGCCTGGGACGGCGCCAACTGGGATGGCGAGCACGATGAGTGCTGCATCGACACAGGGAACGGGAGGGAAAGGCTCGGCGGGGGTGACTGCGACGAGTGGACTGGCGACGGGAGTGTATACCGCGACCAACATTCCGACTACAAGCGCGACGAAAACGGCTGGTGCAGGGAGGTATGGGCTTCTTGGAGCGAATGCATGGGTGGCGAGCCTGGTGGTTCTATTCACACAGCTGGCACTCAAAACATGAACAGTTGCGTGGTCTGGAGGTTTTGGACATCTATTTGCAAAGAAGGCATACAACATGACGTGATGTTTTCAGCTGATCTGGAACGGCAACAAGCAGACCGTATTCGATCCTCGCAGTAACACGTGGCCTGTCTATGCGAAAAGATGAGGAAAATCCAGTAATGAGGATCGAACTGACTTGCTAGCATGGCGACTAGAGGAGGGAGGCAGGCAGGCACATGCTCAGAGATGGAGGAGGAGGGAAGAGCAGATGAAGGAGAAAGAAAGGTGCAGAACTCTGAAGTCAGAGATCGAACTATCGAATCGGTCGCTTCTTGTCGAAAACGTCTTTTATTTACTTGTAGAGATACCCTAGTTAGTTCATCGCTTTTTGTGGCCAAAAAAAGACCAAGTAATTAAGTCAATGAAAGGAGACGGAACAAAATATCATGCAGTACAATTGAATCATTGTTCACGACCCAAGCATCAAATCAGCCACAGCGAGGAACGAATGAGTTTGTCTCTCCCTCTCGTTACGAATAGCTTTTGCTCCTGTAACCCACGCATGCATGCATGCATCTAGATATAACCTGTGTATGTATTCTGAGAAAATCCTGACCCGCCCCAAAATCACCTCTAGGACATTACGCCGTACAAAGGCCCGGTCCGGTTGAATCCAACCAACCCATTCTTCATTCTCGTCACTGCTGGCAGGGATTGTAAACGTCAAAGGTCAAGTCCTTCGAGATGGTTCTCCATCCGTCCATCCATCCATCCATCCGTCCGTCCATTCATTCCTTCCTTCCTTCCTTCCTTCCTTCTCAGCCGTCCGTCACCGATTCCACACCCAGCGCCATCCCTACCTACTCATTCAACCCCCCCCCCCCCCGAATAGAAAGGCAGGTATATATTCACCTTGCTCCATTCTTACAGGCAGACAAGACAGACAAGGCAGGAGGACTGGTTAGTCAAGTTGGGGAGTAGACTTTTCGGAGAGTTACTTGAATTCTGTGGCTGGATACATACTGGGGCGAGGGGCGGAGTTGCTTTTCCCCTCTAGTGATAAAGTTCTAGATGGATGGGGTTAGGGGAATGTGTGCGGGGAGGATCACCTCAGGAAGGGGGGGGGTGCAAAAACCCCGCTGCCTCTGCCTGTCCGGTTCTGGCGGGTGAGCCTTGCCGCCCTAAGCTCACGCGGCCCTGGTGAGGTGGGGGTGAGGTGTTGGTGGCGGATGCGTGTGCAGGGATGATGCCTGGGTGTGGTATGGGTGCCGCTGGGGTGTTGCCTCACCCTATCCCCTGTGTCACTGAAATGGCTGTATTTCCTTTTTGGGCGTAGTAGCTTGACAAAATTTTGCTGCAGCCTTAGCAAAAGAAACACGATTTTTTTTTGGTGTTCCTTTTGCCAAGGCTGCAGCAGATTATGACGCTAAAACGCGGCAACGCTATTCCTAATAAGGAAATGTTACAAAATCAGTGACACAAGGGATATCACTGAAATGGCATCGTTACTTAATGCAGAATAGCGTTCCCGCTTTCTAGCGTCATAAGTTTTCTGCAGCCTTGGCAGAAGGAATATCAAAATCGTTTTTTTCCGTGTTTCTCATGCCAAGTAGAGTAAAATCTGCCCCGAACTCACCCTCCTTTCGGCGCAGGGTGAGGCCGCTCTACGCTCACCTGGGGGCGGGAAGAGGGTGAGCCCGGTCTACACCGCGTCAGTTTGATTTGGATTGATGGTCAAAAGTAGCAACATGGTCTATTCCTAATTTCGGTAGAGGTGTCTTGGGCTAGGTTCACTTCCCTACGTCGAATGCACACCCTACAATGTTGCGCACACTGGCTGCGAGGGGCGCAGGCAGGTATAAGATCAGTTCTTGTTATCGCTGCTTTGATTTTCCTATGCCACGTTTGCGCAAAGCGCACAAGTGCTCTCTCACGGGGTCCTCGTTCTCAAAGCCGAGATGTGGGGCTGGCGCCCACCTCGCCACCAACACGGGTGCGCGAGGCACTCTGCCGACCACTTCATGGGGCTTTGTGAGGAACGTTCGCTTCCGAGAGCCATAGACACGCTCTCTTGACTATAGTGGTGCGAATACTTAGGCAATTGGGAACTCCCTAAGTCGTTCAGCAAAACTGTGCAGGGATGGCGACCGTCACCTTTCAGCATCCCGAGCTTGGCCGAACAAGGAGAGTCATTGCTGCTCTCTGCACCCCGACTGTGAAGTTTCTCATTGGCCACTTATTAATCATTGTTTTGGTAACTACAAATTTCGTGCGTTGGCTTTGGGTTTTGCCTTGTGATCCGATTTCTGAGCGGAGCACAAGGACAACCCTTCCACGGATACCGAACAGTGAAGCACTAATGCAGAGTTTTTCGGGCGGCCCCTCTCCGTAAGTCACATGTTATTCTCTGATGCATCGAGATTGGACCCTGACGACGGCCTGACACAAGTGCCCTTATCATCAGAAGGACAAAACTGGAGCGGCCAGCCTAGTCTAGAAGGATTGTCGCTTCCTACTATCTCCCGTTCTTGTCAATTGCGCCTGGCTTACCTTCGCTGAGGGACATTAAAGATCATTGAGATTACAGGGTCGTGGATCGAACGATGGCAACTGGGACTCTGCCCCTAGCGACCTACCAGGACCTCCCCGTTACCACCGGGTCGTTCCAGTACATCAAATACTCACTTAACTTTGACCACGAAAAGCCCTATCATTATCTCGGAACATTAGACCCAGACCAGGAACATCTTCGTACAAATATCACCTATGAGAAACGCCAGGATATACCACTGCGTGATCTCCGTGCCCAACTTAAGTCTGCCACGTTGGGAACGCATGGTTTTCAGTTCATGCGTCACCAGAGTCGATTCAACTCTGGCTTCGACGACGACGAAGTCGTGCAATCGTACGTCCTCGAAACACTCGATCTTCTGAAAGAGTTTCTTGGTTGCGATAACATATTTTGCTACGATTCAAGGGTACTTCCAAACTGTATTCAGACCATCAGTCTTCTCATCTGACCAGAAGTGTCACAGTTCCGTCAATCCAAAAGCACTGAACTATTCCCGGAAGTAAACGGCGACGGATCAAGAGTCGATCCAGAAGCGCCGGCCTGGCTCGCTCATGTTGGTACGACAGCGTCTTGCTGAATCAAGCCAGTGGTGCCCAAACTAAAGATTAAAGACCACACTCGAGACGGCGGGCTACGCAGAGTACGGCGACACCTGACCGATTCGGAAGCAAATGAATATCTCGACGGAAGTTGGCGAGTTCGCATCATCAAGTAAGCCGTATCCATCTTTGATCATTCGCGTTCCCATCCACCTACACCTCGTCGCCTGCTGACCAAGCCCATCTCACAGCGTATGGCGACCTTTACATCGACCGGTGAAGGATGCACCGCTAGCATTCTGCGATCCAGAAAGCCTCGTTCAAACCGACTTACTTGCAGTGGACACGCCAGGGCCAGACAGAGTTGGCGAGGTGTACCACGTCAAGTTCAACGACAACCAGCGATGGTACTGGCTCAGTGAGCAGAAGCCCGACGAAGTTAGCATCTTCACGAGCTGGGATTCGGATGCGGGCTCGTCCCCGGCATGTATGTACAGGTCTTACGCAGCGAGGAAGTTTCTACTGACAGACACATAGTCACTGTTCACGCAGCAGCCGGCGAAGCGGAAGCCGGCCTTCCAGAATCTCTCACGCGTGAAAGTGTTGAAGTCAGGGCAATCGTGTTCACCAAGAAATCGTGATGAGAGACGACCACAAAAGCTCTTGAATTCTGTTTTCCGTCGGAAGTGTGAATCGGAAGGCAAGGAAATTATCGGCAGTCAATCGCATGATTTGACAAGCAATGCATATAACAGGTCCTTGGCCTGCATCTTTGCCTCTCACTCATTTGCTCTCGCCCAGGTCGATGAATTAGTTGTCAATCTAAACATGATGTACAAGTGACTTTTGAACGAGCCTTCTCGAGTCTCGCTGTCCTTGTTCCCCCTCTCAAAATGATATCTGATTCAAAAGATCACCAGAAGTCAACAAACACCATCAGATCATAAGATCGTGCCACGTCAGGAAGACGCTCAAAAAGACTCCCCTGGAAATCTTTCCGTATACCCTGAGCGATAACCTTTTGCGCAGCCGCTTCGTCGACCTTTCCTGCCTGCGCCAGCGCTTCTCCCAGCCACCAGCGCATTCGCGCCGAATCGCCTTGGTCGCCTTTTGTCTGTTCGTTGAGCTGGCAAATCAAGATGATTTTTCGGAGAATTTTGCTTCGAGAACACGCAAAAGTCAGCATGCACATAAATGATGCAAGACGAGTGGGAGTTTCGCTTGCATTGCTTCCTCCACACCGCCAGTCTTCATGGCCACTGATGCGAGCTTCATCTGCGTTGCAGTGGTCGACGGATGGATCTCATTCTCCAGGCTGAAGACACGGAAGGCAAGTTCCCAAGCCTTCTCCGCTTCGACATAGCGCCCCTGATCGAAGTACACGTTGCCGAAGAGGAAGTTTGCCCTATGAGAGGGTTTAGTCCAACTGATGGGGCCGATACTGAAGAACAATAGGACAGATTTACTCACGTTCCCTCGAAATGACAGTCTGGTCCGAACGTCCTGATTGCAAAGTTCCGGGCGGCGGTGATGTTGCGGAGGGCCTCGGGAAAATTCCCCAGTAACCAGTATGATTTTCCGAGATTGAAATGGCGAATGTGCATGATCTTGCTCCGTTCCGCCTCTGGCTGCAGTATGTCGATGGCCAGGGCTTTCTCGAACAGTGTTACGGCCTCCTGAGGCGCACCCTCCTTGAATTCTTGGAGCACCAGGTTACCATAGTTGTTGTAGCTATTAGCCAGCTCTGGATGGTCGGCTGGCAGTAATTTTTCTCGTATCTCGAGACTTTTTGTCAGGTAGGGCCGGGCTAGTTCTGGATGTGCTCGTTCGTATTCGTTGCAACCTAGATGGTTGCAGAGATGAGAATAATCGAGAGAATCCTTTTCCTCACAGACGTCGAGTGCAGTGTCCATAAGTTCAATACATTCCTTAGACGCTCCACACTCCATAAGATACCTAAACTTCTTAGTCTGCAAAATCAGTTGAGCCGAAGAAGGGAACTTACCAGCCGCAACTGGCCATAAGATTCGTAAATTTTTGAAATTGTCCCTTTTCCTTGGGGCGGAACTTGTTTTTCTGCCAGCGTCGACAAAGTATAAGAACGTGCTGAATGTATAGCTTACAGCGATCCCATTCATTCCGTAAGGACAAGCCGTTCTTGTGCTTTGGAAATCCTTCCGACAACAGTGCTGCGGTGCAAGTAAAACATTCGTGACCTATTGAGGGTGTCATACGCTCTCTAAATTCTTGTTGGAGTAGCCGGTGAACAGAAAGATGCTTCGTGACATGATCACGGCTGATCAGAGATGAGCTGAGTAGCTCGTTCAATGCTTCTTCGAATCTTTAGAATTGAAGTCAGCTAAATGAGGAATGTTTTAGGGTGAAGAACTTACGCCCATGCATCTTCGCAAAAATGCAGAGGGCCAGGAAGCTTCTTGGGATTTTCGGGTCGGAACAGTTGCTCAGGGATGGCGTCTGGAGCTATAAATGAAAGAACGGCGAGAATATTAGAAGCATCTGAGCTCAGAAAGTCGAAGGCGGTCTGCCAACACGTGTCGAGCGACTTGTTGTAAAACGTCTCGAAACCACGTTTTTCTTTGTGCAATGCTCGTCGGTGCTTTTCATAGAAGTCCAGGAAGTCTCGAAATGATCTTCGTCGTATTTTGACCTGCGAAGCCAGAGTTATCAGGGCGAGAGCCAGCCCGTTCACTTGTTCTGAAAGCTGACGCGCCGACTCCAGCTCTTCCGTCGAATATGTAGCTCGGCCTACTAGATCAAGCAATAATTTCGACCCTTCTTCTTCGGAGAAGATTTTTACTTCTATTCCGCCTGCTGCAGGATCAATACTGACCACGTCGTTTCTCGAGGTTATGAGAATTGACCCGTGTGAAGAAACTGGCCAGCAAGATCTTATAAGATCAACATTCTCAACGTTGTCCATAACCATGAACCACGAGAGAGCTTAGAATCACGTCAGGACTTAATATTGAAGAAACGAGGCAATGTGACAGACCTGTTTTTCGAATCCATTTCATGACAAGCGTGCGATTCTGATCCGAGTTTTCATCTGCAATGCGTCCTTCCAACTCAAGCATCTCGCTGATCGCAGCAAAACTTCCCGCAATGGACAGACCAGTTTCGCAATTAACCCAAATAACTGCCTGAACACGCTTCTGGACTTGCTCATGAGCATAAGCCAATGCCAGCTGAGTTTTCCCAATGCCACCAGACCCGTACAAGGCGAAGCTTCGGAATCTGGGATCGACAGGATCGAAATCTAGATGTTGGCGTACGGAGGCAAGTTCATCTTTGCGACCGAAAAAATGCTCATTCCGGGGATATGGAATGTTGTTGCAAGGAAAGATCCCTTCATCAATAACTGGGGCTGGCAAGTTGGTTCCAGCTGCTGCCTGGCCTCCGAGAACACTTAGCTGACTGATTAGATCAATGGGAGTTTGTGAAATTTGTGCAGACGCCAGCGCCGTTCGTTTTTCTTGAAACTGATCTGACCGCTTCCTAATTTTGACCGAAAGCTCTTCGTACTTCTTCATCACGTTCGGCCAATTTTTGAATGCCGTCGTCCCTGACGAGTTAATATGAAGGCAGTCATTGGTGAGAGATAGGTCGAACGCACCATGCTTATTTCGGCGAAGAAAATGAACAAGATGCGCTTCAAATTCAAGTACTTCAACGAAGACACCAACCAGTTCTTCGCCGACTCCAGTAACGAATGACCCTTGTATGTGAAAGACCGCGAGATTATGCCGAAGATCTTTCAAGATATCGAGTGTAGAATTCAGTAATGTTTCCGTTTGTTGGGCAGCCTAGTTGAAGTCAGCTGCAGGTGCGGAAGTGCGTTAAACTTGCGTACCTGTACTAACAGCAATAGGATACTCCAAATGATAGAAGTTTGTGGCACTTCATACCGAGAAGACGCTACAGTAAGGTTCACAAACCTTTGAAGCGCGTCCAGTGTGTGTGTAAGCTGTTGATCCAAGGTGAAGGTCCAAGCAGGCTGTCTGATTTGTTTTAAGAAGGTGTCTCGGTCCCGTACCTGCCATATCACACGATAGTCTTCCTCACCCAGATACCGACGACAGATAGATTGCACGTCGTTCTCTTGGCTGGAGAAATATGCCAGTCTACTTGGTAAGCTTCACTCTGTTACAGCACAATCTCAGACTTACACTTGGTCATCGGTCGACATTGCAGTATTTCTTCGGCACAGGGCCGCGAGAAGGTATCCGCGATTGAATAAGGAGCCATATAGGCGCAGCCGATCGAGAAGAACTTAGCCCCGAAAGAATTCAGGAAGAGCAGCCGCAACACTCACTCTAGATCAAACTCGTGCAAGCAAGCAAACTTAAAGGCTGCGAGATTCGGCAAACCTTTGTCAGGTATGAGAGCCAGCAGTAAGAGATGCGGGCACAAAATTCTCAGTGGTCTTCGGCCAGCCTCCCTGTGATGAAGTTGAAGGGCCCGCCAGAGCCAACCGTCAAACCATGTCCATTGATTCAAATGACCCCCAAGCTGGTCGGAGACATAGACTCGCCTGTCTGTAAATCTAAGGGCATCGAGACCTTCTGCCTATCTCGGGTGATGAATCTTTCGGCCTTTGCATCCACTTGAGACACGAGAGAGAACAGATAAGGTCAGCTGCATGCAGCCACGGCACGCTCTGCCCTTAGCGGGCCCTTAGTGGTTGCATGGCATTCTCCACAATCTCAGCCTGATACTGCCCATGGCACGTTCGTTTCCATCAACTCCTTCGCACAGGTCAGCCTGCAAGGAGATTGTGCTACCAAAGAGATTGATATGCAATAGTTCTTATCTTCACACCTATTGCGGCTGTAAAGCAATTGTGAAGACTGGAGTTCCAGGGCAATTTTCGAGCTCTGACGTTTTGACTTGGTTTCCACAAAACCTAGATTGCCTGGCTCATGCGCCCCGTTCCGCCCGGGACTGCGGTCATTGGTGCTTTGCCTTAACCGGGATAAAGACGTACACGGCTGAGCATTTGAATATCCCAAGACAAGCAGAATCTTAGCTCAATAATCAGATCGCCTTGACACTCGACAACCCTAGCTTCCTGAACCCTTGCAAGTCAAGTCATGAATGACCTGTGAACGGCAAGTCCCTACTGTGTGCGTCGAACTCACTCAAATTATTGGCCCTCTCGCCCAAAAAGAGGAGAATGCTGTCTGACGTGAATTTCCGCAAGCAAAGCGGGATATATTTTCCGGTGTAATATGCACAGGGCTTCGACCATTGACCAGGCAAATGGCGTTCTCAACTTTCGCCCATCGCCTGCAGGGTTGATAGCTAGTCCCCGAAAGGATTATGCAATATCAAATCTGCGTGTCGAATACAATTTGTGAACATAAAGTTTTCCCACCGCTCTAGCCACCAAGGCTGCCACCTTTCGCACAGAGAGAGGACTCAAGTCTGATTGAACCTAGTTGCCCAACTTGCTCCACCTTGTCCTTCTTTTCGGCTCCTGCTCTCATAGCTTGCACTGCCTTCCATGGTTGAGCCTTCTGCTCAGCATCCCGGCGTTGGGTTGCAATTGGCATTTTTTGATTTTGTTGAGCTTGAGCAAACAGTTAACAGGCTTGTAGTATGGATTAGCAAGATGATCTTTGAACTCACAATTGGTTTGATAATATGAGTCTTTTGAGATTGTGAGTGAGAGTATGCGGAGCTTGAAGATTGGAAGCAGCATGAGCTGTAGAGCTACATATAAGTTGGGCAACGAGAGCGGGGTTCATGACCACTACTGTGTCATTGGCGCCTTGTGACCGGTAAGGACCCTCACCGGTGACAGGATCATCATCGATGTGCAGCAACAGATAAGCTGGTAGGTGTTTAAACCTTGAGAGATACTTTATCTGGACATGTTTATGCAGGACGAGTCCTATCACGGAAGTTCTGTAGTTTCCTCTCAGAATGCTACTTGCATTAGTTCACATTGGCTGCAACTTGTCTGTATGCCAAAGAATAGGGGTCCTGAGTCTAGCCACCCATGGGCCTCCACATCACAACTTGTGCACGTCCTTGTGACTCTGGCTACGCCCGACGGCCTCACTGCTAAAGTGAGGGACAGAATACGACCATGGAAATCTAGCGAGCTGATCACTGGACGAACTTGCAGCCTCCCTCTCCCTGGCAGATGACCACTGCTCATCACAGCTCCGAACGCCCGTGCCCTCGTGCTGCATATCCTGTTGGTTGAGCTCTAGCGGGAAAAGAGGATTCCCATGCAGCCATCAACCGGAAGAGAAGCGCTTCCTTATGAGCGGGCACAACAGCCGATAGTCCAATGGGCCTGCCGTTGTACTTGAGAGTTGTAAGTGGCAGAGCCGCAATCGGGTAATCTGGCGAAATTAGTGCCGAAACAGATTGACAGAATCAGACTCACTCATCGAAGCTGCCAGTTGAGTCAACCAGGAATCACCAGGTCCGATGATGATGTCGATGTTGTACTTGGCAAGGGTTTCGTCGATGCTCGCCCCAACTTCGCGCGCGTGAGCTGTCGTCTTCTCCCGTTCTGACGGGGATAAGTTCAGGTCCAGACATCTGATCAACGTCGCTTGACTGGAATAGCCTGCAATTTTCCAGCATGTCAGTACGATTTAATAGTGACAACATATGGCACCAACCTTCTGGCAATGCAATGTCCTTGTGAGCGATGTTCCAATCTATGAGTTCCTTCAGCGTCCGGACATGTGATCTTTTCAGGCTGCCCAGATAGTCCTCAAGATCCTTCTTAAAGTCGGCATCTATCATTCATTAGCCAAAGCCTCTGCTCTAAAAGTTTCTACATACTTAGAAGAGAAATCAGTGCATTTGATCCTTCAAAGACGAAATCGGTCTTCGGACGAAGACTGACATAGTGGTGATAATCATCTGCAAGGTGTTTGAGCCGCTCATAAGCAGCATTGGTGTCATGCAACTGTAGAAATGAGCAAGAGTTCTTGGATATTGGCACAGTGACGAGGGAGAGCATGACTGACTATCTGCTCGGTAGCTTCTGGTACTTCTTTGGTGAAGAAGTCGCTGTATCGCCAGATTTCAGGGTCCAGAGTTCCTACTCTGAGGTTTCTCCATCCTCCAGCCAGCGCAGATGCATATCCTCCACTGGGTACCTTTGTTTTGGAAGGGTCGACAAGAGTGGTAAGGAGATTGGCAAGATCCAAGGGACTTTTTGCCATAGGTCCCGGCGTGTCGTAGGCGTAGGAGATAGGAACAATGCCACTTCCTGATATGATTCCCAGAGTAGGCTTGATAGCATAGAGTGCACCTCTTGTCGCCGGTTGCACAAGGGATCCTTCAGTCTCGGTTCCTATGGATAGCGGCGCCAGACCAGCGCTGACAGCAATCGCAGATCCAGAGGACGACCCGCCTGGAGACTGACAGTATGTAAGTACTCACTCGTCAATAGGTCCAAATCTGCTCACACTGTGGCCTCCGATACTATCTTTTTTATCTACTCCTCCATGGACATATGCTGACTGAGCTTGTCCAGCGACAGCTGACCAACCACATGGGATCCCATCTCCTCTGGGTGAGGCGTTAGCAAATGTGCATACACAGAGTAGACATTATTGTGCACTTTTGGAAAGCCATTTCCTGATTTTTGTTTAACACGGACCACGCTGCGGGAGGAATCATGACTTACAGACATGCTCGCTTTTCCAAGTATAATCGCGCCGGAATCGAGCAGCTACAGTCTTGGAGTCAGTGATGACCACATTTGCGTGAGATGACATTTCTTACTCTGTCTACAAGTGGTGCATTTGCAGCGGGCTCGGAGCCAACTAGTGCATATGCTCCAGCAGTGGTGTCCATGCCCATGTCAGGATGGGTCGCAATATTGTCCTTCACAGATTAGCTCAATTCATTGTTGCAGCAAATTTCTCAGAATACACCTTCAAAAGGACAGGAATGCCATGGAGAGGACCCAAGAACTTTCCACTTGCACGCTTCTCATCCAAGGCTTTGGCTTGTTGCATTACTCCTGGGGCGACGACGTAAACCGCTTTGAGATATCCATTGTGCTCGTTGATTCTTGAGATGTATTCTTCGACTATGTCCGTACTTGTCAGTGAGCCCGCAGTCAGTCGCTCCTGGAGTTGGCTGGCCGTGACTGTCAACGCGTCAAATTTGGGGGAGCCGATGGAACGCAGGGCTGATGAAGGCATCCATCCTGGCAATAGGCTTGATCGAAGACTACCTGCGCCAACCATCATGGCAGATTGAGCAGCTTCTGAGGACGATACAATGTTCTCACACAGGCCGCAAACTTATGGGAGCAGAAGTCGCCTGTCGCACTCGCACGAAAGGGCGAGCTTGCCTTATGCAGGGTGGAATGAAATGCACATGGGTGGGGCGACTAGGCAAAGCCACCAATCAATGTGCTGCTATCAGGTGACGAGGGGTGAATAGGCACCGCTGGCAAATAGTCTGCCTCTACCCAAGAGTCACAGCCCTTGTCTAGATGTGAGGCAGTGCTGAGCTCTATCGGGCTGCGCCGTAATGCAGCTTGCCCTGCTGGCACCTGAGAAATGTGATATATGCTCATAGCCTCGAGGTAGGCTGTACTTGGCGCGATTCAGAATGATAGTCTAGTTGTCGCATCTGAAGCTGAAGCGTCAGACAGCACATATTAATGACTAAGTGAGGTACCACACCGTGCCATCTAGGGGTACTCTCACTCGCACCAGCAAGTATCACAACCGTACTCAGCGTGTGGACTTAGGAAGATGAGCATCACCGACAATAGCAACGGTGAGGGCAAGACTATCGCACCACGCGTTTCCACGTTATCGGTCTCGTCCCTAATGCGGGGGCTCCGCCGAATTATCAACCACGAACCTAGCAGCGGCCAGCGAGGTGACCTGGAAGCAAACACCTCACTCAGTCGTAGGAACACTAAGAAATGTGCGGTGAAGGCTGCCTGGGCAGCTTCAGCCTTCCTGTAACGAATATGGTGCTGACAATGCCCAGCGGAAATTAACCAAAACCCGGGAATTCTTGAAATTGAGACCTTCTTAGCCACGACAAGCGGCACAAGCAATGTACAGAGGGTCGCACTGAGTCCATATCAGTCTACCCATATCGCCTATATCAGAAAAGAGATCGAAAAATTGCCTTTCAAGACATTCACTGAGCTTCTCAAACGGGACAGCCATACCACCGTTTCTACCAATGAGGTCTTCACATTTCTCAACGAGGTTGCCACTTGCATGAACAACAAGCATCATGTGAGTATAGACAGCATTGCAAGAGACTTGGTGAAGAAGAACATACTCGTGTCAGCCTGTGCTGAGGGTGACCTGCGTGCCAAAGCTCGAAGCATACTCTTTACCAGTATCGCATGGATCACCATGCTTTACCCACCGCTGCCGGTCACAGATTCAGTATGCAATCGACTTGAAATCGACGGAGACCAAGCAGTTTGCCTCGTTACGTCTCAACCAATTGAGAACTGCAGCCGGCCAATCTGTGAACTCATGCGAGATTTTGGTCAATTGTTACCGACGAAGCGAGAAGAAGCAGCCCCAATATCTACTGATTCGGTCTTTGCAGCCAACTCTCTCTACGTGTCACTCTTAAACGCTGATACCCTTTACAAGATTGGAGGCGTGGAAATTCAATGGGTGAACAATATCAGCTCCCACCTGGTCTTTGATCCGGAATTGAAGCACTTGATGATATTTAGCCTGCCGTCATTCTGCGAAGTCAACCGATTCGAGAATACCAATCTCGCAAGGTCAGTTATTAGTGCTGTACGAAAAACCAACGTATGCTGACCAGCCCGCAGGATATTATCTGGCTACTACGATGAATACGATAAACCCACCGGCTTCTCCAGCGCTTCATTCGTAAAGGAGATTCGGCTTTCCTACCAACTGCTCTTCGGTGACGACTCTGGCTCGCGAAACTTCTACCAGAAAAGAGAGCGCAAATTGGCCCACCAGGTCTGCGTCCCAGATCCTTACCTGGACAGCCTTTGTCAGAAAAGCGCACAAGAGACAACTGCGACGAGAAATTCGTACAGTGTGGTAACGGACTTTCCGATTCTTGGTCCGCGACTGTTGATCTTACAGGAGTATATCCAGAGACAGAATCCGAAAACCATCGCAATGTTGTGGCGTGACAAGCGGGATCTTCTTCGCTGGCAAGTCTGATCTCCATTTGATCTCCATAACAGCATCTGACTGTGACATAGGTATACCTTCTGGGCTGTCGCCGTCATCGGTGGTCTAGGGATTCTCTTAACAGTTGTCCAGATAGGTTTGAGTGCCACCCAAGTCAATCTAGCTATTAGTCCGCCCCAAGTCTCTTTCAACGCGACTTTAGTGTGAGTGCTAGGAAGCGGTCATAACAAGATTTCGTAGGTGGGTAACCTTACTTTCTCATGGCCGATATGAAAGTTCCTGTCTAAGACATCCTTTGCACCGTTCAGCCGTGGCGCTGTGGGGCCTTGGCGCCTTGGCATCTGTGGGGATCGATTTATCCACGCCACCTGTATTTTAGATTTCTAGCTTCTTACACAATCTAGACCCTTGACCTTCATAGGTTCTACAATTGGTCCCTCGAACCGGAATTCAGATCTGGTAGTTGAAGATTAAGGTGAGAAATCTTCTGAGAACCCTGTAAGAGCAGTGGAAGCAAGACCTTACAGTGTGAGGATCTTAATTGATTAACAAGCTGCTGCGAATTTCTGTTTGTAACAGCTTAAGTGTTACAGCTCCAAACCAACAGCTGGCTGACTTGGCTCTTACTGTCGAGACTCGGCAGTGGGCCAAGACACTGAACCCCGCTTATGTAGGGTATCTCGTAGGCCTACGGCGGACCTGGCCTTGTTGACTACGGTCAACAAGACAACCCTATTAACTGTAGTCAACAAGGGCGCCCTAGGCCAAGCGCTAAGACAGGTGCTCGAGAGTGCTCAAGAGGAGCACTTAGGAGCATAAGACACGGCCCATCTGTCAGACAAATTCTGCTT